>Ga0181523_10000063_pt1 | contig 101082 bp, 96 predicted proteins | sample PEATcosm2014_Bin_43_FD_119752 | JGI IMG/M metagenome (GOLD analysis project Ga0181523, IMG submission 119752) | Peatland microbial communities from MTU Mesocosm Facility, Houghton, MI, USA - PEATcosm2014_Bin05_30_metaG | ecosystem: Environmental > Terrestrial > Soil > Wetlands > Peat | place...
CGTGCTGATGATCCCGCCATTGTTCGTGACACCGTGGAGCGTGTGCATGGCGTGTATGCCCAGGGCTGTCCTGTATATCGGTCTCTGATTCCAGCGTTCCCAATCACGTCCAGCGTAGAGATCAAATGAGAGCCTCTGCCGGAATGCTTCTCGTCCGACAACGGTTTACTTGAACCAGTTGGTCCAAAACGGCTTCCTAGATTTGCCATGCCGATCAAACTGGGCGATGAATTTGCCTACCTCCATCTTAATTTTGTCATCCCGGGCAAATTCATACGCGCGGTGAGCGAGATTCAGCGCATCAACGGGGAAGCCTTTCTGAAAACGGATCAGGGCGAGAAATTCAAGAATGCGTGCGTATGTGTCACCCCACCTTTCGGGAGATGAGCTCACAAGATTGCGAATGAGCTCTTCGCCTTCGCACAGCTGTTGCTCCGCAGCTTCCAGGTTGCTAACCGAAATATTCAACCTACTGAAGTCAACTAGTGCCTCTAAATATGCGCTCTTACTACTTTCTGTATCACTCGCAATTTGTTTCTTGAGGATCGCGAGCTGTTCTGAGAACTGGACAATGGCTTTATCAAAGTCTCGATTTTGCAGGTAGATTGATCCCAAGCTCGCATATGCAATTGCCAATCGCGGCTCGAAGGTAGAAGGACTGAGCTTCGTCAGTTCCCGAAAAAGTGCGATGGCCTTCACGACAGATAACTCGGCCTCTTGCAATCTTCCTGACCTCGCGTAAAAATTGCCGATATTGACGAGTGTCCGCGCTTCATGATCAGCAAGAACCGGAGAGACAGAGTCGTCCGATCCATGAAAGACAGAAAGAGCTTCTTTTAGAGCATTCTCAGAGTGTTCTTGCCGAGCCGTAGCCTCATAGAGTTCCCCAAGAGATGCCAGCAGTTTGCCCTCATGAAGCCGTGATTCTCGGTCGAGTCTCCCCCTGGACTTTCTCATCCAGGCGAGGGCTACCGTGAAGGAACGTTCAGCGTCTTCGTAGCATCCTTGGTCCAACCACAAGTCGCCCATATTCACGAGCGCATATGCGAGGTCGGTGAGTCCGGATTCACCAACTATCTTCGAGAGGCCAACCAGAATAGCCATCGCATCAGAGTATGCCTTAGCGGCCTTCTCCAAATTCCCCTCGTTTTGATACAGAATTCCTAAATTGACCAGCGCCATTGCTGCAAGTCTTACTAAGCCTAAGTCTGCCGGCCCTGTCTGCGGCTGGGATATACGAAGGACATCTAGGAACATCTTTTCAGCATCTGCTCTGCGATTGCATTCAGCATGCAGTCCGCCCAGATTAATGAGGGTTCTTGCTGTGTCGTAAGGCTTGCCGAGAAGAGGCAGGACTGAGTTGTAGGTAGCAATGGCCTCATCGTAATTGCAAAGAGTGGCCGTAAGAAAAGCGAGCCTGAAACCAATCTCGGAGTTACGTTCTCTTGATAGCTTCCAAGCTTGTCGGTAATTATCGAGGGCGGCTGTCCAATGGAAGCTGAGTTCATTGATGCGGCCCATGTCGTAGCATGCTTGGGCGAAAGCCGCGTCGCTTGCCTGCCGAGCTTTATGAGCTTGGTCAAACTGCGACTGTGCCAGAGCGCGTGCCTCTTGTATGTGGCCGGAGGCCAGTAGCGATTCGACGTTGGAGGTGGCGACGGGTGAGTTGCTCTGCCGGAGTTCTTCGGCGACCTTTGGAATTTCCTGGACAGCCTGCTCAATCAATTCCTGCTTCTTCTCTGCGGCAGCGGCAGCGGCGGGCAGAGCTCCGCTAGACAAGGCCTTTTCCATGGCCTCTGCGACGGCTCGGCGGATGACGTCGTCGAGACTTCGAATTTCCTGGCGCGTCTTTTCGCCTTCTTCGCGAACGGTGTTGCGGATCCTCTCGGATTCTTTCTTCGTCGCTCGGAAGAACTCGACCAGGCGGGCATCGAGGTTTTCCAAAAGCGAGTGAAGCTCGCGGAGTTCAGCAAGCGTCGCCTTCTGGCCCTTCAGGAAGATTGCGCTGGACTCGGGGCCCCCTTCAGAACAGAGGCTCGCGAAAGCCATGCGGTAGAGTGGCAGGAGTTTGAGAGCGAAAGCTTCAGAATCGGAAGGGGGCCAGACCTGTTCGAGCTGTCGGCCGAAAAGCGACAGGGGCTCGCTGGGATCGCGTTCGAGGGGCAGCCGAGAGATGAGGCGCGCGAGCGCCCGTTGAGAGACGACTTCCTGCGCGGCGAGGCGTTCCCTGAGTTCTTCAGGCTGGGAAGCGAGATTCGGATCGGTAAGGTCGTCGTAGAAACTGTTGAGGATGGTCCATTGATCTTCCGAGAGCGAGAGTGGAAAGAGGTCTTCGACAAGATTGTCGTCGTTCTGACAGCGCTCTAGGAGCGACGGCCAGATTTCGAAAAACTCATCGCGTAGGTCTTTCGGAACGAGGACGGAGAGATCCTCGTTATCTTCCGCAGCGCGGAGCGCTCGGGCAAGGGACCTAGCCATTGCCCGGCGGATTAGGTGATTGCGCTTCGCTGCTTCTTCCCGGAGCCCCTCGTGGGAGCGGAGCTGCCACTCAGAAAGCATGGCCGGGGCCGCGATGCTGGCCCCCGTGATTACACCTTGGAGAAGTTTCACAGCGGAGTCGGGGTCGGGGGACGCGGCCACGGATGCGAGACAAGCGCCCACGGTAGTGAGTAAGCCACTGCCAAGAAGGACGGTGCACTCAGGGCGCGTTTTCAAATAGTCAATGAAGGACATTTCGGAAATAGTAAGAAAGAGTGGGCAGTGAAAGTTTTCGCAATATCTTCAATCGAACTCCAGAATCGGGATCAGGTTCCTCCCAGCTTCGAGTAGGGTGGAACCGACAGTTGTAGAATGCGGAACACACCTTTTCGCTCGTTCACTATTTTTCTGTGATCTCTACATGTGCCTCCTGGTGCGGGCGGGAGGTTATGTGAACACCAACCGCTTCAATTCACTTCGCATAGAGCAACAGAAGTAGCGTTTTCTGAGAAAAACAGCAAGGAGAATTGCAAGAAAAGCCAAGATTATTTGGGCAAAAAGCCAAATTGGGTCCCATGGGTGACTTGGTGAATAGCTTCATTGATACACGACTGATGAAGCGTCACCCCGTGAGCGCTTTGGGTCAACTCTGTTAACGACGATGATGCAGAATGTGAAGCAGCGGTCACTTTAGTGCAAGCGTCCCGACCGCTGAGCTAGCCTGGTTGCCTGCCAATCATAAATTCGGCTATGGCACTTCCCATTTGATCGTGCCTAAAACCCACACGATTTTCGGAGGCCGACGGGAATTAGGCTGTTTCCCGGAAGCGCCCGAATAGCCGCACTGCCTCAATTGCTATGCATTGCATCTTGCAACACAAAGACGAAATTCAGGCACTCACGAACGTAATCATCGCTTCGCTGGCAGGGCCCCGATTCCGCTCCCTGGCGTCTTTTCCCATGCTAACTGGCGCACGATGAAGGAAAGAAGGGAGTCGGAATCTGCGGCTGCCCCGCAACCCTCAATGATCCTCGCAATCCCGTTTATCAAGAAACTTCCCACTTCCGCAGCATGGAGAGTTTCTGTCTTTGCAATCCGGGTCGACCTTCTCTCCACAGGTTTGATCGAGGAGGTCCTCAGCGTGGCCGGGACTGCCCGCGAATAGGAGGTAGTACGTATTTGGTTCGTCCGATCCGACCACCGCGACGCCTTGATCAGCCATCGGGCGTTTCACGCTGGCCCTGACTACCGCGAATGGACTATTGTCGCCTGTAAGGCCGGCAACCTTTACCACTGCAAAACGGCCCCAAGGCTGACGACTTGGTATCGTCTTTTGCGCTGTTCCGAAAACCTTGCCCTACTGCAACCGGCAAGTCATTGATCTATTTCGTGCGGCCTTAACAGTCATCGTCGTTCCGAAATCATGTGTTTACGGAATAATTCAACATGCGTTTGAGACGGCTGACACGATCTTCGCTACGGTTCGGCAAGACCTTCGGCGCAAAATAGAGGCAGAAAAAAAGAAGCGGCAGCAGGCAAATGGGAAATCCTCCCCCCGCATCTGATCTATTGCTATGGGTCCGTTTTCAATGTCCGTCGCGGCTACAGCTTACGGCGTGATCGGGCTGTTCAAGCTTGGCGGCTGGGCCTATCGTATCTTTGGGCGAAGGGCTGAACCGCAACGGGTGGCCGGATCGACTGCTCAGCATGCGGTGGGACAGGTCGTCACGACTGTTGCCGACACTACGCTGGTGCGCAGTAGGGCTAAGAGTGTCTTCTGCGCGATAACTCGGGTGTGCAAGGTCATGGCCGCACATCTGAGGGTGCATGCAATTGCGCGGTTGATATCGTTTCCGCGCGTCGCCCTCGCGATAATTCAAACTCGCGACGTCGTCTTCTTCTCAAAGCCGTTCCTCAACGGCCCTGTATTAATCAGGGCACCGTCTTTCGTTTAAGAAAAATCTCTCCGACAGTATTTCAACATCGCGATGGTGCAGGCGCATTATCGCCCAGACAAAACGCCCGATATGAGGCGAAGGGAGAGTCATGTTTAAACAATTCTTGAAACGATGCTGCCGTGCTGTGGTCCGCGTTGTTGGCGGAGCGATCAAAATGGGAGGAAGATTTCTAAAGGCGATAGGGGATGCTACGTCTATTTCGTCCTTTCCACTGCAGCTCATGAATGGCGACAGCAGCCTTGTGAAGGCGTGCGCGGCGGCGGTTCCGTATATCGTGAGCGAGCCGGTGGTGATCAAGGCTGGCGTAGCAGTGAAGTCGTTTGCCGCGGAGATTGCTGCAGGAGCGACGAAACTCGGTTGTGAAAAGCTGGCGGCCTTGTCCCTGAAAGTCGCGTTTGCCGGCAGCGCGTTGGTTGGAACTGCTGCGGCGACCGCAGGTCTGGTGTTGGCATGCGCGTGCGGGGTCTGGCTGGCGAAGCAGATGATCAAAGAATTGGGAGAGATTATTGATACGATGGCCGGCGTTCGGGATACGGGGGATGTCGGTAAAGAATTGATGTCCGTCGTCGCGGCTGCGGCCTAGTAATTGAGCTCAGTAGGGCGCTGCAGATCCGTCGTTTCAGGGTTTGCGGCCCCTTCGGTGGAGCGCGTCGCAAAGATTCTGCTTGCAATTACAAATTGCTTCTGTAGACTGCGTTCCACTGACTGGGGATTTTTGCGCCCAAAATTTGGCCGCCGATGAGCGGCTTTTTTGTTGCCTTTCCCGCGCCCGTCGGTATTCTCAGCGGAATGCAGATCATCAATCCAGCGATAGAACCTCCCTCAGTGCTCGACCCGGGCTCCTGCCAGGCGGTGCGGATTGCGGCGATTCTTGACAAGCCGATTAATCGTGTGGAAGTGACGCCGGAATGGCTGGCAGAGAATGCGCGGAAGCAGGAAGCGTATGAGCGCCAGCGCGCGGAGTGGCGCGTGGCACACCCGCAAAAGAATACGAACACGTAGCAAGCACTTGCTTGTCGCCGTCGAAATGTTATTTCCCCTTTGTTAAGCCCAGTGTCACAGAGCCAATGAGGGGATTGCTGCCCAGGTCAGCGACACTGGTAGCTGCGATGCGCGCAGTTTCAGCCAAGACAGCATCTGGCACGGGTTGCGGGCCGCTTGAAAATTGTGTTTCTTTGATGGTCTGCGCCAGATGTTGCTGAACCTCTGTCCGTATTTTGCTCTGCTTCAACTCTTCCTCTTTTAGACCACGCTCAGTTTGACGTATGCCGGTTTCGGCTTCGTACCGCTCAGCGTGATAGACAGCTCTCATGCAGCCGTAGAAGAGAATGGTCGGCAGAGTAACGCCCAGTCCTAAAATGGCAAGGATCTCAAGGACAAGCGGAGAATGTGTTTCAAGGCGACGCACTTTGGCGAAGGAAAAGAGTTGCTCGTAGCGCTCGCGGTTGGTGCTCAGTAGCACGCGCCGCAAAAACACATTCAAGCCTGCTTGAGCTCCAGCATCCAGCGGGTCGAATGGATTGTAGGAGCGTGGGCGCCATGCTACGGGGCCTTTTCTAAGGTAGTAAAGTTCCGGAAAGAATCGTCCAGCAGACTGTGGCGATTTCTCGACGACTTCACGCAATGTGTCTTTTGCCCAAAGTAGGGTGTCATCTTGAAGTTCGCTTTGAGAGAGAGTTCCCCAAATGGCCGCCATCGCGAGGTTGTTAACCGAGTCGATGAGTGCGGCCGCATCTTCGAGGGTATGGTCGGTCGACGCGAGAGTGATCGCGAGGCTGGCAGAATCCGGCGGCAATTCGCGCAAAGGCTCGGGTTCGTCAACTTCTATTCTTATGTGGTCGTCCGGCCCGACGGGTGTCTGGAAACCTTCCGGCAGTGACGTCAGCTGCTTGTCATTGACATAAATGCTAATCGGGCGGGGAGACAGCAGGTAGTTGACGAGATCGGGATAGGTTTCAGCGGCCTCATTAAGAACCTCCTGTAGGGTGTGCCCTGAGACGGCAAAGGTCTGCGAACGACCTTCGCTGATGTTGATTGTAAGGCGCGACATCGCCAACCTCCGACGAACAGAAATACTCCGAACCGGAGTATAGCAACCTCACCGGCGACGAGCGGGCTTGGCGCGCCAAATGGGGAAGTAACCGTGATTAAGTGGACCGTCGAATCCCGCAAGCTCTCGGAGTTGAAGTCGTATGAGAAGAATCCACGGCGGATTTCGGAGAAGGGCCACGGGGATGGTCAGGATGATGGAGACGAATAACACTGTACAGAACATCATCAAGGTTCTGAATTCCGGCAATCCGAACATCCTGTCCGTTCAGAAATTCACGCCAACTAAGCCGGAAACACGGCGGGGGTTAAAGCAGGCGTCGTTTCAATTCGGCATAGGCGGTGACAACATCCGTCCACGCCCTTTCAATGGCAAGTTGCTGTTTTCGGGCCAACCAGAGAAGGAATCCCCTTTGGTCATCCAGAGTAGCCGTGGAGTGCGAGGACTTTCGAAGAGATTCAAGAAGAAGCAGTATGGGGTGGTCGCTGTAACCATATTCTCGTAAGTATGCATATCTGCCGTCATCGGCATTCTGGGCCAATAAAAAGGATCCCTTTAGCACACCCCATAGACCTCTGGCAAAGCGTGTGCGAGCGGCAGTGCTCTTGCTTTGGCTCAGGGTTTGGAAAGCTTCATCGTTGAGCAGCGCCCTGATCTTCATCCTTACCGGCTGATAAGCCGCTCGGCGTTGCTCAAGCCAGATAATTAATTCTTTAGCCGTAGCGGCTGTCTCAAGACGTTGAATAAGCTCAGCGAAGAGACCCATGTAATCGCGCGCGACTGCTTCGGCATCCTGATATATGGGCTGGATAAAATTGTTGAAGACTCTCTCTCTGTTGCGCTCCCGGATAGTGAGCAGCTTGGTCAAGCGGTCAATTATCGAGATTGCGGCGACGTCAATGGGCATTGTGAGCAGTATAAGACATGGCATCCCTTTGGAGCGTGCGAGGAACACGGTGCTGGCTCAGATAGCCATCTCGGGACGGGTGTCTGATGCTACGCGCTCGACGAACGTCGCTGACGCGGGTTCTTTCTCGGTCTGCGGGTCATCGGGCGCGACTGGCGCTCGTTCTTGTCGATGTCGAGGGCAACGATTAGCTAAGGACTAGTCATCTTCCTCGCCGGCATAAGCAGCAAAAGTAACCTCCACTTTTTCGACACGAACCAGAAGGACGTCAACAAGCCGAACTACAGCTGGATCAAATAGGACTAGATTGATACCGTCCTTGGTCATGGCACTCGTATAACGGATACCGTCGTACCGATGCTCCCGGGCCCACGTCGCGAAGTATTGCGTGGGCCGATAGTCGATTATGTCGTCAGTGTGTCGCAGCGGCCTCGAAAATTCCCGGTTCAGGCGGTTAAAAAGGTCGCACGACTCCAGAAGTGAGCGGAGGTAGCCGTCCTGAATTTCGAAGGGAGTGGAGAGGTACATGCCCTTGGGCAGGTTAAGCACGCGGATATCGCGGACGATGGTGCCTGAAGCCACAGAGACAAGAGCCCCGGTATGAGGCCTTACTTCTGCCACGGCCGTTCTCTCGTCCTCAGCACCGTAGAAATAGCTAACGCCCACGTCGTTTGCTCGGCCTGGGCTTGTAACGCGATCGGGTGGCGGGGCGCCCATTTGGTCGATTGCCAGGGCGTCGTAGCGGTCGTCTACCTCACGATATCTGAATCTGGCTCTGAAGATGGCAGTGCCCGTGGGGAGCGTTGTTGCGGCCCGCTCAACATCATCCTCAAACCATCCAAGCGGGTCCATGGCAGCCGCGATATCATCTTCGGTTGGCTCCAGCCCTGGTGCTACATCTTCATGTTGCTCGGGATGCTTCAGCTCATCTGAAAGCTCATACCATTGTTCGAGAAGTGACGTATGTAACCAATCATGATCGGTCCAGAGGTCGTTTACGTCCGGTGCGTCGAGAATCTCTTCATTGTGCAGGCCGGCCGTGAAGATGTCGTCTAGAAGGTCACTTTGTTTGTCGCGCCTTATAAGTTTGTCGCTAAAGACATCCCATTGTTCTTGTATTAGCTCGGCAAGAGATTGCCCATAATCAAAAACATCCGCGTCGTTCGGGACGTTGACGCCTGCATTTACAGGAGCATAGATGTCTGTGAATCGTGTAAAGAGGTGCTGAAGATCACCGGCATCAGTGACGAACCTATGCCGTGATCGGCAGTATTGGCAGGTTCCCAACCGACCATGTTGCCGTATATAGTCCTTTAGGTATTGATCATCGAAGCACGCTTCGCAGCAACGCATCGACTAGCCTCGCAATACGAATCGCACCAAGAAGGGCGCGCATTGTGGAGATCGGTGAGCGTGCAGCACTTGAGTTTGTCGCCAAGTGCCCGCTATCTGTGTCTAATTGTTGTGTCGTGACAGAATGTCCAACACGTCCTTCGGATGTCGTGAAACGTCAGCCGTCCAAACACCGAAGCCGCCGTGGCCGTTTACCGCCCGCACCCATTCTGCTAGGAACTCCCGTTTAGTTTGTTGCTGCTGATCATCCTGGCCTTTCACTTCCAACACCAATGTCTTTCCATTTGTTAGCCGGACGAGATAGTCCGGTCGGAATTTGTGGATGATCCCTTTGAATGAGTAGGTAATCTCAAAACCGATGTGGTCATTCTTCACCCAAGCACGAACGTTCTGATTGCGGTCCAGTTCAAGGGCCTCATTCGCTTCCCACCGGCTGTCGTAAACGCACATGTTGATGTGTGAGCGTTTGGTGTGCTCACATGCCTTTCCGGTATACCAGGGCAGCATGTCGCCCGTGGAGCGGATTGGCCGCTCCGTGTCGAACACTGGCTCCAGGGTAAGAGCGTTCTCAAAGCGGATTGCCTCCCAAATGTGCTGCACAACTTTGGTCATGTTCAGAGTGATGACAATCCTTCTCCGTTTGTCATCCTCATTGAATAGGGGAGGATCGACCACCACCCTTCCACTCTCAATGTAACGCTCCACAAGAACCACCAGTTGGGCCAGCAGGTAGTCCCGACTGCCTTTCCAGGTGGGAGCCATCTGCTCGTAAACCTCGCTCGCAGTTTCAAACACGATCCGCTGCATTCGGAAGCGTCGTGCCAATTCCTCCAGATGAATTTCTTTCAACTTGACGTATAGGAAAAACAAAAAACCATGTCAACACGGACGTTTGGAGCGCTGGGCTCACGCCCGCGTGTGACGGGCGTATCAGTGACATGGAATGGTTATCGGAAGCAAAAGGAAGCGGGATCAAATGAAAGGAGCCGGTGGTGAGCTGAGAATGGGATTGGCTGGAATCTAACCGCAGTTCGTAAACTGTCTGAGTGCTTGCGTCAGTGCATTTGGTTGACAGCCGCTACACGGAACTTGGCGGAATTGCTGGGTGGCGGGCAGTGCTAGGCGCAAGGACTCAGCCGACCAATCCAGCGCATCCGCTGGCCGCGGTGATCGATAAGGGGATCCACTCCAAAGTCCCTGCGCAGCGAAAACGCCCAACTCAAGCGTCGTGGACGAGGGCGCTTTTCTTGTCCTAACAACAGGAACAGAACGGCAGAGGTCCGACCCTTTGATCCCGGTGCCAGCAACCCGAAGTAGCGAATCGCATGTTGGTAACGGTTTGGAACCTGTTCTGCCAAAGCAGCCACGAATTCCTCTGGTGTGAATGAAATGTTCACCCGCCGTTTCTGAATCTTATCCTTGGTCCAGAATCGGACTTCCCGATCCGTGACCTTTACAAAACGATACTGCGCGATTGGCGGCCGACGAACGTACCGGCCGGCATAACGCAAGAAGTGGGTCTTCGACGCAAACTGATCGATATCGATGCTCCACCAACGTTCGTATTGGTCTCTGAAGACGGTCGTCAGCTCCATTTTGCTCCTGTTCGAAGTGAGGGCCTTTACGAGTAGTGCCTCTCTCAGAAACGTGATCACGGCGAAGCGCCACATGTGCATGAGTCTGTCCTTATCGAAGTACAACGGGGCAATCCAGCGGCTTTCCGACTCATTCAAGCCTCCAGCAGACACCAGGATGTGGAGATGAGAATTGAAATTCAGGCGTCCTCCGAAGGTGTGTGGTATCACCATAATCAGTAAGCGAACGCCATACTTGAGCTTTGCCCATTGCTGAATCACCGTAGCTCCCAGACAGGGCAAGTGATGCAGGAGATGGCGGTTCTGCCGGAAGATTGGCCACAGGACATCCGGCATCGATAACACGATGCCTACATAAGGAATGTCGGGGAGGGCACACCACTGCTCACGTTGCCATTGAATCGTGGCCCGATGGCCGCAACTCGGACAGGGTCTCGCTTTGCAGGTGTGTGGTACTTTTTTCTCTTCGTTTTCTGACGCAAGAATTTCTGCCCCCAAGGCTAAGGTCCCGCATTTGGTCACTTTGTCGAAGTTCTGGCGGACGGCAGGCCGGGTCTCGGGTCGGTCCCAGTAGCTTCGCGTGGCAGTCAAGATTTGCTTTATGGGTTGTTGGTAGCGCATGTGAGGGCGAGTTCCTCCTGTGATTCGAGAGTTCGGAATAATTCCTCGGTCACGAAAATGGCTTTTCCAGGAACATTCACGGAGACCACTCTGGCGGGACCAAGTTTTCCCGCTTGAAGCGCGCACAAGAGCCTGGTTAGGCCACTCACCTCGGGAGCGGTTTGTGGGCCTTTCGACCGATACGGCGAAAGCAGGTCCCGTATGGTCTTGCGAATACCTCTCTCGCTCTGATACCGCCACAATGCTTCCCGCTGCTCTTCTGGTGACCTCTTGCACCATTTGTAAGCCCGATCGATCCGAACCTCGCCCTTGCGCAAGGCCTCTAATAGTTCAGGAATCGCAGTCAGCAACAGTTGATTGACCTTGCTTAGGGTTCCAACTGAGAGGTGCGCATCCTGGGCAATTTTGGCTCTAACATCGACTTTTTGAGCTTCTGTCAATATTGACGAACCCTTGTTCTGGCCACCCGCCCGCTGGTTCGACTGAGCCTTCTCTCTGAGACCAGGCTCAAGGTCCATCGCCAACTGGCCGCGCGTAAAGGCGTTCCAGCCGCTGAATTGAAGATGTCTGTGCAGCAGACACTGAAGAGCCTCTGTGTCGGTGAGTTCATATACGATGCAGGGTAGTTCTTGGCGCTCCTTCAGTTGCGCCAGCTTCACGCGAGCATACCCGTCAACGATCATGCGGTCATGGGTGATCACGATACGTTCTCGAAACGCGAGATCACCTAGTTCAGCGAGTGCGGACAATTGAGCGGCTGGAACCGTAAGGTTGTGCCGAACGTAGCTGGGGTGTGGGCGCAGTTCGTCCAGGCGACAGGTTACGAGTTGGCCGGCTCCGAGGAGGCTGCTGTTGCCATGCGTGGATTCCATGTGCTTCTCCCTTGAAATTCGTTTGGATAGAATCCAAAGAAAAACCGCCCTGTCACAGGGCGGTCAATGGATGTAAGTTGGCCGGAATTTTGCCGGCTCACCGGAAACAATAAAACCGCCTTCCGGCGGGTTATCTAAGGAATTCTGCTCATTCTTCACCGCCTGACTTGTTATTGTTTTGGTTGCGCGGGGGTTGCGGATTTTGCCGTACTTTGCCGGATTCTTCCGAGGCGGGGGCTATATCTTCCTTGTTTTCAGAGGGAGTTTCCGAGTTCCTAAACCGTTGGTCGGCAGTTCGACTCTGCCCAGGGCCTCCAGATTCAACAATTTACGTTGTATACCCCTGCGCAGTCCCTGGTTTGTCCCTTAGCAGGCTGCTGAAAAAGTCGGAAAGCAGATCCCTCGCGGACTCAAGTCCGAACGCGGGCCTGAAGGCGCTGCCGGGCTACTGGAAGGAATAGGGGTCCTTCGACTCCGGTTCGCGCAACGACGGGCGCCTCACTCCGCTTGATTTCATAACGACGTTGGCTCGATCCAACGAGTACTCTGGAATTGCAAAAAGACCGGAGGCTCGGGGAAGGAGCCAACGCTATGTTGATTATAGGTTGTGCTTTCACCCGGGGTTTCAGCAGTTAGCGATCTTGGACCGGCAGACAGGAGAAATCAGCTAGCGGCGGCTGCGGACGGTGGAAGAGGCCCGGGCCTATTTCACCGGGCTGCGGGAAAAAGCGCTGCTGGGGCTGGAAAGTTGCGGTTTCTCGCAGTGGTTGGAGCGCCTGGTGGAGGAATCGGGGCACGAGCTGTGGGTCGGCGATGCGGCGCAGATTCGGGCCTCGGTGGTGCGGCAGCAGAAGACGGACCAGCGCGATGCCAAGCACATCGTACGCTTGCTGGTGGAGCAGCGCTTGCCGCGGCTGTGGGTGCCGAGTGCGGCCGAGCGGGATGTGCGGCAACTGCTGGTGCATCGCCATCAGCGAGTGCGGATGCGGACCCCGGTGAAGAACCAGTTGCATGCGATCGCGCTGAACCAAGGCTTGCGGAAACCGCGCCAGCTATGGACGAAAGCGGGCCGCGAGCAATTGCAGAAGCTGGCGCTGCCGCCCTTCACCGCGCGCCGACGCGCCGTGGTGCAGGCAAGCCCGAGTCATCCTGTGGCGCAGAGTAAAGCGCCGACCGCTTGAATGGGCAGCCTGCCTCCCGTGGAGACGGGAGTTCGTAGAGCAATCATGGTCGGCGAACGTGGCCGAATAGATGGGTGGCGAAGCTGAGCTCGCCGCACGATTGGAGACGGGCCTCTGGTCAGGAAGTCAAAACCGTTTCCTCTAGAGCGAAGTGGCGTACCTTTCGTGCCTCGACGCCCCCGTCTGCCTTGACAACGCCAACGTCGTTATAGACAGGATGACACGTCTCAACTGACTCACACCGCCCAATTCCTGCGGTCAACAAACGTCTGCGGCTCGTACGTCTTGCCGCACGCCAGCCGGCGATCTTCGCGCTTCGAAGTCCACAGCAAAATCGGTCCGGCAATGCTGCGGACTACACGCGTAGCCGCGCCGAATTCGTGTTCGATCTCGCGTCGCAGTTCGCGAATCCTGGCTGAGACCGCGGCATTCGTGCGCTTCAATCGTTTCTCCATCGCCCACAGTGCGGCGTCGTATGTGGTGCGGAGCTTCGCCGCTTCATTCGCGACGCGCTGCCGCACGCGCAGATCGGGGTGATCGTGATAGCGCTTCCAACCCTGAAACGTCGTCTCGCAGATGCGGAACAGGCTTGGTCCATTGCGTTCGAAATCGAAGCGAAACGCCCAATCGAGCAGCCGCTTGGATTCGTCGCGCGAGATGGCAGCGTGCTCGAAATTGAATTTGTACTGGCCATGAATATCGGCGAGGTCGATCTCGTCCAGCATTCGGCCTTCTTCCTGCATTTGTTGGTACAGCGGCGTTCCCGGAACGGGCGTGTACAGCATGAACTGGTGAAAATCCGTTCCATGCGCGACTGCGTGCTCGATCTCCTGACGAATGTTCTGCGGCGTGTGATGCTCCAACCCGACGATCGTCGATCCCAGCAGCTTGATTCCATGTTGACGCAGCTCAGACGCCAGCGCGTGTGTGTCGGTATCACGCAGCTTGGCGTAGGACGACTTTGGCGATTCCAATCCCAGCCAGATCCATGACACACCCAGCTGCACCAGCTCTTCCATGCTGTATCTGCGGATCGCATTCGCCGACGAGAACACATACATCGACCAGCTCTTGCCCGCCTGCTTCATTCGCGCCAGCAGCTGCATGGCTCGCGGACGATTCAGCAGGAAATTCTCATCCATCATGAAGAACGAGCTGACGTTCAACTTGCTCTCCATGTGCTCCATCACGTCGAAAAGCTCATCGCCCGATTGATAGAAGTTGACGCTCTTTCCTTTGCCGCCAAAGAAAGACGACGTGGTGCAGAAGTTGCACCCCATCGGACATCCGACGGACGGAATGATCGTCGCCGCTGTGTCGTGCGTGTTGTCGGGAATCCGCATGCCTAACACGCGCATGCCGAAGCCGGACAGAATTTCGGGATGAACGATCGGTGCCGACGGGTCCTCGCCGAGGTAACCGCGCATCCACGCAATGCCTTCGCCGCGCACCACGCAATCGGCATCGATTAACTTATCGATTCCAGGAATCGCGGCCACGTGTCCGCCGACGAGGATCTTCGACTTCGGCGACAGGCGCCGCACGCGACGGCACATCTCGCGCACCTTGCCGAAGTTAGGAATGATGCCGGAGATGCCGACGATGTCGTACTCGGTCGACGTAAGCTCGCGCTCGAAGCGCTCCAGGGTGGGGAAGTCGAGCAGCGTGCTGGGCGCGGAAATGTTACGCTGAATCATCATCAAACCCCATGAGCGGTGAAACATGCGTAGCGAAAAACTGCCTTGCTCACGAGTCACCTGGTTGTGGTAAAGCTCCATGGGATTGATCGCGCGGCTGCCGAATTCGTCGTCGCGTGCGTACGGCCCGAAGACCGAGCTCAACAGCACGCGCGCCTGGGTGCCTTTCGGATGTTGGGGAACTGCATCTAATCCTGATGTCGAAATCATGTAGCCATCATAGGAAGTGCGGACGCGGCGTTCCGTGATGTAGGTAACGTTTCGCGCGAAATGACAGAACTATTACATTGCCGCCTGATTTGGGAGGGCCTGCTCCACGCCGATGTTGGTTTTCACCACTGAGAACACGGAGCTCACTGAGAGTTCAAAAGCATTTCAGTTTTTTCTTAGTTCTTCTCAGTGCTCTCCGTGCCCTCAGTGGTGAAAAATCCCTGACACTAGGCTAGAACTACATATCGCACATGCCATTCTTCGGTAACCGCGAACGTCGCGAAGTCAATCCCTGGCTGATCGCTATCGCCGTCATGTCGAGTACCTTCATGGAGGTGCTGGACACGACCGTGGTCAACGTCTCGCTGCCACACATCGCCGGCAGCCTGTCGGCTACCAATGACGAAGCCACGTGGACGTTGACTTCCTACCTCGTCGCCAACGCCATAATTCTGCCCATGACCGGTTGGCTCGCGGGCCGCTTCGGACGGAAACGGCTGCTGATGATGTCGGTCACCGGCTTTACCGTTGCGTCGTTTCTCTGCGGGCTCGCGCCCAGCCTGCCGTTCCTCATTCTCTGTCGCGTGATTCAAGGCGCCTGCGGCGGAGGGTTGCAGCCTCTCTCGCAGGCAATTCTGCTGGAATCCTTTCCGCCGGAGAAGCGCGGGCAAGCGATGGCCTTCTGGGCGCTCGGCATCGTCGTCGCGCCCATGCTCGGCCCGGTCGCCGGCGGCTGGCTTACCGACAATTACAGTTGGCGCTGGGTCTTCTACATCAACGTTCCCATCGGTGTCATCGCGCTCATCCTCACCGAAGTTTTCATCTTCGACCCGCATTATCTGCGCCGCCAGAAAACCGGCATCGACTACTGGGGCATCGGCCTGCTGACGGTCGGCATTGGCAGCCTGCAAGTCATGCTCGACAAAGGCCAGGAGGATGATTGGTTCGGCTCGCGCTTCATCGTGACTTTGGGCGTGCTCGCGGCCGTCGGCCTCACCGGCCTCATCATCCGCGAGTTGACCACCGAGCACCCGATCCTCGATCTCACCGTCTTCAAATACACCTCGTTTGCGATCGGCACGTTTCTGATGACCTTCATCGGCTTCGTGCTCTACGGCAGCACGGTTCTGCTGCCACTGCTGATGCAGGTCATCCTGGGCTACACGGCGACGCATGCCGGCATCACGAATCTGCCGCGCGGTCTGGCGTCGTTTTTCATCATGCCAATCGTGGGCCGGATGATCGCGAAGTTCGACAATCGCAAGCTGCTCGGCATCGGGCTCATTGCCTCGGCGTACGCCATGTGGGAGCTCTCGCGCTTCAGCCTCGATGTTGCCTCGCGCGATTTCTGGTGGCCGCTCCTGGTGCAGGGCGCCGCGCTCGGCTTCGTCTTTGTGCCGCTCACGACGATCACCAACGGCGGCATCCCCAACGAGCGCATGGGCAACGCCACCAGCATCTTTAACCTGATGCGCAACATCGGCGCCAGCATCGGTATCGCCATGGTCGAGAACGTGCAGTTCCGCGCGCAGCAGAGGCACATCAACATTCTGGGCGAGCACGTCAATCCGGAGAGTCTTAGCGCGCAGCAGATGATCGAGAGCATGAAGCATTACTTCATGAGCCAGGGATCAAGCGCGGCGATGGCTACGCAGCAGGCGTATGACTCAGTCTGGGGGATGGTGCAGCGGCAGGCGGCCATGCTCGCCTATAACGACACGTTTCTGTTTCTCGCGATCATCTTCGCTGCCATGATTCCGCCGCTGTTCCTGCTGCGCAAGCCGAAGGCAGTCAAGCCGGGTGAGGCGATGATGCACTGAGCTAATCCCGCGCGAGGCGCTTGACCTCCGTAACGTAACGCATTACGGTGGTGAGTAATCTGTGTGGACTACCACTGAAAGGAGTTGCTGCCATGCCGATGAAGAACCCACCCCATCCCGGCGGCTTTGTCTTGCGACAGTGCATTGAGCCACTGGGCTTGAGCATCACCGACGCCGCCGTAGCGCTTGGCGTCACCCGAACGACGCTTTCGGAATTGGTGAACGGAAGGCGAGGCATTTCTCCGGAAATGGCGGTCAGGCTTTCCAAGGTTTTCGGAGGCAGCGCTGAAAGCTGGCTGGTGCAGCAGGCGCAGTACGATCTGGCGCAGGTTCGCGCCGACAGGCTGAAACTCAAGCGGCTGCAATTTGCGTAGGAGATGATGCGGATGGCTCAATCGTTCGTGACGTTCGAAGAAGTCGGAGAACGCCGAGCCGCTGCGATAAAGAGCGGCGGCACAAGTGGCATCTAACGGATCAGCAGAATTAGCACATGCGTAAACTTGCTTCCGTATTTCTCCTCCTGGTCGGACTTTGTTTCTCCACGCCGATTCTCGCCCAATCCAAACCTCCCTCTCCGCAATCGAAACAACCCAAGCCTGCGCAGTCTAAATCAACCGCCATCGATGCCGAGGGTCATCAGTGGTGGCAGCACGCGGTCTTCTACGAGATCTATCCGCGCAGCTTTGCCGATAGCAACAATGACGGCATTGGCGATCTGCCGGGCATCACCTCGAAGCTCGACTACTTGAAGCAGCTCGGCATCGACGCCATCTGGATCACGCCCTGCTATCCCTCGCCACAAGTTGACTTCGGCTATGACGTCTCCGATTACGAAGACATCGATCCGGTCTACGGCTCGCTCTCCGACTTCGGCAAGATGCAGCAGGAAGCGCAGCAGCGCGACATTCGCATCATCATGGACCTGGTGTTGAACCACACCTCCGACCAGCATAAGTGGTTCATCGACTCGCGCTCCTCGCGCAACGCCAAGCATCGCGACTGGTACATCTGGCGCGACGGGAAGGCACCCAACCAGCCGCCCAACAACTGGATCGCGTTATTCGGCGGCTCGGCGTGGCAGTTCGATCCGAAGACCAAACAGTTCTATTACCACTTTTTCTATCCGCAGCAGCCGGACTTGAACTGGCGCAATCCCGAGGTCAAGGACGCCATGTTCGATGTCACGCGCTGGTGGTACGACCGCGGCGTAGCCGGTTTTCGTCTCGATGCGGTGGACACGCTCTTCGAAGACCCCAAGCTGCACGACAATCCCGTCCTGCCCGGCAAGAACGCTTATGGCGATCCCAATGAGGAGAACAAGTACAACACCAACTTGCCTGAGCTGCATGACGTGCTGAAGGGGCTGCGCAAGATCGCCGACAGCTATGACGCGGTGCTCATCGGCGAGACCGCGACCAAGACCATCGAGCAGCTCGACAATTACTACGGCCAAAATGGTAACGAGCTGCAGATGCCGATGGACCTGATGTTCGCCAAGGTCAACGAGCTCTCGCCGCCGGAGTTTCGCCGGCAGATCGCGGCCGTCAACTCCGCTCCGGGCTGGCCGGTCTACCTGATCGGCAATCATGACCTGCCGCGCTCGTATAACCGTTATGGCGACGGCAAGCATAACGACGCAATCGCCAAGGTCATGGCCGGCCTGTATCTCACGCTGCGTGGCACGCCGATCATGTACTACGGCGAAGAGATCGGGATTGAGCAGAACGATCCGAGGTCCAAAGCCGAGGTGAAGGATCCCATCGGGAAACTGGGCTGGCCTAACGACAAAGGCCGCGACGGCGAGCGTACTCCTATGCAGTGGCAGGGCGACAAGGTGAATGCGGGATTCAGCAAAACCCGGCCGTGGTTGCCGGTTTCCGACAACTATCGAACGCACAACGTCGCCAGCGAGCAGAAGGATCCCAACTCGATTCTGCGCTTCTATGAGCAGTTACTGGCGCTGCGGCATACAAACCAGGCGCTGCTCGACGGCGATTACGTCGCGCTCAACGAGAAGGATCCTAACGTGATGTCCTATTTGCGCCGGTACAAGGATCAGGCGGTTCTGGTGGTGCTTAACATGTCCGACGAACCGCAGAAGGCAAGCTTCAATCTCGCGCCGCAGGGATTTCCCGCTAGCCAAGCCAAAACGCTCCTGACCACGATGCCGGAGATGAAGGACAGCGCAAGTGTGTCGGGAATGACGCTTGCTCCGTTTAGCGTCTACATTGGCGAAGTCATTCGCAACCAGCCATGAGCAACGTCCGTCGCGCGAACACGATCAAGCGAATTGCCGGCGTGATCGACTGCACTGCGCCTATTGCTTATGCAGCGTCTCCGACAGGCTGATCAGGTTCTGCGGACGTACGCGAATGACGCCGCGCCGCGGGCTATCGATATCGGCGATGAGAAAGAATGCGATCGACACCAGGAACGGCAGAACCGTGACCAGCAGCCCTTTCTTTCGGCGCGCGCCATAACCAATCAGCAAACTGCAGCAGACAGCAAGAGTCACCATGAGGCTCCAGGCGCCTACGGGAATGCGGTTCCACCAGGCCGCCTGCGTGTATCCTTGCCGGTTCAAGACGTCGTTCATTCCCGACACCACGAGGCCGATAATCGGAGTTGGCTGCGCTGCGGCATCGCGCTGCACCACCGACCACATCTGATTCTGGAGGTTGGTTGTCTCGTCATTAATTCGTTCCAACTCCTGCGGATCACGCGTGGTGAAGAACACCAAACGATGCTGAAGATATTCGGTCAGCAGTTCTTTGATTTTCGCTGCATCGGCGGCAGGCAGCAAATCGGCTCGGACATACTCGGTGCCGATGGCGTTGGCTTCTTCCTCTTCGTAGTTCTTGCGCTGATCGTAACGGCCGACGGCCATGGAGAAACTGAATCCGATGATAAGCGCCAGCAGCGTCAAGCTGGCATTGATTACCAGGCCGATGTCGTCGCGCTCCTCCTCACGAATGGGATGTAGCTTGCTGCCGAACTTGGCGCCGATTTGCACCGATAGCCAAAGTACGACCAGAGAAAACAGAAACACTGCCAGCGGACGGCTGAATAGCGGATTCAAGTTGGTAGTCTCCAAGGCATCCGGCGTCAGCGCGAAGCCTCGATTTCTACGCCGGAGGCGACCTCAATCAATTCGAGAATGACGGATGCAGGTATGGTAAACGATTCGTGGCCACGACCCCGCTCCCCTCAGCCGGTACAGGGGGTCGTGGAAGGCTGATTGGCGGATTCAGCTCAGCGAGCTCACAAAGACTCGTCGGTAGGTGGCGGCTTCGGCTGGTGGCGACGGGCCAGCAGATCCACGGTGTTCGACTGATCCTCGCGCGAGAAATAGAACCAGGCGCCCAGAAAAACCAAGCACACGCCTATGCCATACATGTTGTAAGTGGTAAAGAACCGCCTAAAGAACTCGGCCATGACTACCTCACCTGCGACAAACCCCGGGCCTGTTCTCTGGCGGCCAGAACTGGCAGAGCTTTTAATCGCATTCAGCTCTACTCTTGATTGCCCTCGACTGTAGCCCCGGTTCCCAATCATCTGCAAGACCACCCATGCCCCGGTTGGTGTCTGGCACGGTGGTAGAAATACCTGCACCATCGTGCCGGTCCGCACTATGCTGATGGTGTTCGACTTAGCTGCGATAACTTCCATTCCGACGTTAACGGCGGCGATATCTCAACCGGTCTTTCCCCTCGCCAGGGTTTCGCTGGCGATACTATTCCTCGTCAATCCTTCGTGTTACAACTGAGAGCGACTCGCGCTATGAACAGCAAGCGCACCACGATCATCTTTCTCGCGACGCTGGTCATTCTCGTCCTCGGCCTCGCGGTCATGATCACCCGTCCTTTTCTGCAACCGTTCGCGTTCGCGGTGATTCTCGCGGTCGTCTTCTTTCCGATTCATGAGCGGGTCCTGCGTGCCTTCAAACGGCGCCGTGCAATCGCTTCACTGATCTCAACCTTGGCTGTCATGCTGCTCTTCGGAGTCCCCGCCTTCATCATCGTGACTCTGGGCGCGAACGAAGCCATGACTGCGGCGCACTATCTCACCCGCCGCAGTGCGGAGGAGGGCGGCTTTACTCTCTTCCTGATCAACCTTGCGGCCGGTCCACTGCACTTCATCGGGCGCTGGGTCGATCTCTCCAAGTACGATGTCCATGGCATCATCAACTCCAACGCGCAGAAGGTGAGCGTCGGACTGGTCGGTGTGGGCGCGGCGGTGTTGAGCAATCTTGCACGCTTCGCCGTCAACGCGCTGATCACCTTTGTCATCCTGTTTTTCCTGTTTCGCGAAGGCAAAGAGTGGGCCTATCGCACTGGAAAACTCACTCCGCTCTCCGATGTGCAGGTAGCGCGCTTGTACCAGAACATCTCCGATACCATCATCGCCAACGTTTACGGCATTCTCAGCGTCGGGTTCGCGCAGGGTCTGCTAACCGGCATCGCCATGAAGATCGTGGGTATGCCTTCAGCGTTGCTGTTGGGACTGGGTGCGGGACTCTGTTCCATCATTCCTGTGGTTGGCTCAGCGATCGTGTGGGTTCCCGTGGCCCTCTATCTGCTCTTTGAGGCTGCGGTCTGGAAAGGAATCTTCCTGCTGATCTGGGGCACTGTCATCGTCAGCTCGATCGATAACCTCATCCGCCCATGGGTAATCTCCGGACGCGTAGAACTGCACCCATTTGTGCTGCTGTTCTTCATCCTCGGCGGCGTCGAGGCGTTTGGATTTATCGGATTGTTCCTGGGGCCGGTGGTGGCATCGGTGCTGGCGGCGCTGTTTGTAATGCTGCGGGAAGCACTGGGCGACACCGGATCTCAAGCACCGGACTTCGCCGATTTCCCTCCGTGAAACCGACAAGCCCGGCCATTCGCAGGTGTTTGAGCTTTCTTATTCACCGGCCGTTTCGCCTACGGTGTGACCTCAAACACGATTCCGAGATTGTGCGTCCCTCCCAGCGTTGTGGTGCCGTAGATGTTGCCATCTGTATCTAGAATTACGTTGCCGAAAGGGGCGGCTCCAGTGCTGATGCCGTTGAAGTCGTAAAGGTCGGTTGCCGTCCAGCCATCAGCTCCGGGAGTTAACTCGTAGACCGAGCCCGCCTGAAAGGGACCTGTGTTGAGGTCGGTCAAGAAGATATTTCCGCTGGCATCCATCGTCGGCGCATCCCGCGGGCCGGAGTATCCGGAAAAACCATAGGCCAGGTTGTAGGTCCAGGCTCCGTTGGTAGGTGTGAGCTCATAAACCGTGCCGCCGTCGCCAGGACCGCCGCAAGCGGTGCCGTAGAGGTTTCCCTGCGGGTCAAAGACCAATCCGCCATACGGAGTAAAGCTGTGGTCGGTACCGTCGAAAGCAAACAGGATTGTTTCCGACCAGCCTGATTGCGCGGGAGTCAGCTCGTACACCGTGCCCACCGAATGAACTCCTCCCAGGGTGGTCGTGCCATAAAGATTTCCGGCAGCGTCAAAGATCACTCCGCTGTAGGGAGCGGTGCCGTCACGTCCGCCGGCAAAGTTGTACAGCACGCTCTCGGTCCAGCCTCCGCCTGACGGCGCCAGCTCAAACACTACTCCCTGTCCGTCTGCTCCACCGGCGGCGGTGGTGCCGTAGATGTTCCCTTTGGCATCGAAAAGCAGATCGCCCAATTTCGGAGTGGCTCCGTCGCTGCCCGTGAAGTTGTGGAGGATGGTTTCGGTCCACGAACACTCGGTGGACTTGCAAACCGAAGCCGGCGGCCTGAGGTTGTAGACGGTGCCCAATCCGTTGCTGCCGCCCGCGGTGGTAGTGCCGTACAGACTGCCATCTGGACCGAAGATTACCCGCGATGCGGGGTTGGCTCCGTCGCTGCCCCCGGCAAATTTGTAAAGGGTGCTCAGGGTCCAGCCCGAACCGCTGCGCGACATCTTGAATACGGTTCCCTGGAATGTTGTGCCATACAAGTTGCCGGATCGATCCAAGGTTAGGCCGGCCTCAGGTATGCTGCCGTCTGCATAGCCGGTGAAGTTGTGCAGAATCTGAAATGTCTGCGCCTGCGCCGGTGCGGCAGGCAGAATCGATGCCAGTACAGCGCTGCCAACCGTGATCGCCAACCGAAAGGCGTAAACCAGGAAGCGTCTTTCTTCTCCACGCTTCATTAACTCCTCCCTCACACGTTGGCAGCAATATACACCCGAATCGCTTGAGCAATTCAGCGTCATTCGCTGTTGAGCGGCTTATACAGATCGCCCTGCTGGCGTTCGCCGATGTTGCGCAGTGCTTTGACGGCGTACTCCTGAAAGTGCGGGGAGTTGCGATGCGCCGTCAGCGCCGCGGCATCGCGATACTGCTCGTAGATGAAGAAGCGGCGGGGATCTTCCGTGTGCCGGTGAACCACGTACATGAGACATCCCGGCTCCTGGCGGGAGGCCGACTGCAGCTTGGAGAAGATGACAGCAACCTCGTTCTCGTGGCCCTCATGCGCCATCCAGTTCACCGCCAGCACCAGCATTGCATCCTCCGATCAATGAACCGATGGGTGGCGCACGTCTTTAGACGTGCATTTGCCGGATTCCCCACTGTCGCGCTTTAGCGCCTGAGGTTAAGCTGCCAGACCTCAGTGGCTAAAGCCGGCTTAGGGAAGCCAGGTCTTCTGCACCGCTGGAAGCGGTGCTCCACCCAACCGCAACCTCTAACCCTTGGCGGACTTGCCCATCCCATCCAGCATGGCCAGAAACTCCGGCATAAACATCGTCTGCTCGCGATCCGGCCCGGTGGAGATGATGCCGACCTTCGCGCCAGACTCCTTCTCCACGAATTCCAGATAGCGCTTCGCCTTCTCCGGCAGCTGATCGTAGCTGTCGATGCCGAAGGTGCTCGTCTGCCAACCCGGCAGCTTGGCGTAGACGGGTTCGATCTTCTCGAAGCCCGAGATCTGCGCCGGAATCTGCTGCGCCTCTTTGCCGTCGATCTTGTAGCCGACGCAGACGGGAATCTCGGCCTGCTCGTCCAGCACGTCGAGCTTGGTCACTACCAGCCAGCTTGCTCCGTTGATCATGTTGGAGTAGCGCAGCAGCGGCAGGTCGAGCCAGCCGGTTCGCCGCGGACGTCCCGTGACGGCGCCGAACTCGTTGCCCTTCTTGCGCAGCGCCTCGCCGGTCGCGTCTTTCGATTCGGTGGGGAACGGTCCTTCGCCGACGCGCGTGCAATACGCCTTGGTCACCCCGATGACGACGCTGATCGATGTTGGCGGAACTCCTGTACCAGTCGACGCACCGCCGGAGGTCGCGCTCGACGACGTGACGAACGGATAGGTTCCGTGATCGATGTCAAGCATCGTGCCCTGCGCGCCTTCGAACATCACCGGCTCGCCCTTCGCGATGGCCTGATTCAGCAGCAGCGCAGTATCGGTAACGAACGGCGCCACGCGATCGCCGATGGCACAGTACTCGGAGAAGATCTTGTCCGCATCCAGCGGCTCGCTGTTGAAGAGCGCGTGCGCGATGGTGTTCTTCTCGCGGCAGGCGTTTTCGATGTGCTTCTGCAGCAGCTTCTTGTCGAGCAGATCCTGCACGCGCAGGCCGCTGCGCGCCATCTTGTCCTCATAGGTTGGACCGATGCCGCGCGAGGTCGTGCCGATCTTCACCCGTCCGGGCGCGTTCTCCGCAGCCAGTTCGATCAGCCGGTGATAGGGAAGAATCACGTGCGCGCGATTGCTGACGAACAGATTGCCGTCAACGTGCACGCCGGTCGCGCGCAGCGCGTCCACTTCTTTCATGAACGCAAACGGATCGAGCACGACGCCGTTGCCGATGACGCCGCGGCAGCCCTCGCGCAGCACGCCGCAGGGAATCAGTTGCAGGATAAATTTCTTGCCATGAATGGTGACGGTATGTCCGGCGTTGTGGCCGCCGGAATAGCGGGCCACCACTTTGAAGCGCTCCGAGAGCACGTCAACGATCTTGCCTTTGCCCTCGTCGCCCCACTGCGCGCCGACAATCACCGCAGTTTTGCCAGTTTTCAACATTCCACTCCGCTTTCAATTGCCAAATCTCTGCCCGGCAGCCGCGCAGATTCCTGCACACAAATCGCGTGTCCTCGCGAAACAGTTCCTTTAATTCAGGGAAATTCTAAGTGCCAGGAGCGGCCAATTAACCCGGTTGTTGTTACAGATTATTTTATCAGCAGGCCAGCGAGTCGCGCGTGACTTTCAATCCGTTAAGGTTGCCCAGCACGGTGACGGCAATCAACTCCGGCTGAAACAGCTCGTTCGCTGTGCGCAGAAGGTCTTCGACCGTTACCGCCTGAATGCGGTTGATGATCTCATCCATGCTGATGAAGTGGTCGTAATACATCTCCTGCCGCGCCAGGTTCGACATGCGCGCCGTGCTCGACTCCAGGCTCAGCATCAGGCTGCCCTTCAGTTGATCCTTGGCACGCTTCAGCTCTTCGTCGGAGATCGGTTCCTTCTTCAACGCGCGGAACTCATTCACAATCGACTGCACTACCTTGGGCGCCGATTCGCGCGACGTACCCGCGTAAACCGACAGCATGCCCGCGTCGCGGAAGGGATTCAGCTCAGAGAAGATCGAATAGACCAGGCCCTGCTTTTCGCGCACGTTTTGGAAGAGCCGCGAACTCATGCCGCCGCCCAACAGCGTGTTGAGGATGTACGTAACGTAGCGGCGATTATGGCTGATGGGATACGACGGTACGCCCACGCAAATCTGCACCTGCTCCAGGGATTTCTTGTTCCGCAGGTTGATGCGCGAGTTGATCTTCGGCGGTGTGTCGTGCCAGCCGTTCGCGCCCGCCGGAAGGCTGGCAAAACGCTCCCTGAGCAGCTCCACCAACTCGTGGTGATTCAGATTGCCGGCCGCGGAGATGATCATGTTTCCCGGCCGGAACTTGCCGCCGTAATACGCCAGGATGGCTTCCTGGTCGAAGCGCCGTACCGTGTCCTTGGTCCCGAGGATCGGCTTGCCCAGCGGATGGCCCTTGAAGAAATTCTGGGTGAAGATCTCGTGCACGAGGTAATCGGGATTGTCCTCGTCCATCTTGATCTCTTCCAGAATCACCCCACGCTCGCGCGTAATCTCTTTGCCGTCGAAGATCGGGTGCAAGACCATGTCGCTTAGGATGTCGACAGCTACCGGCAAATGTTCATCCAAAACTTTAACGTTGAAGCAGATGGTTTCCTTGCCCGTGAAGGCGTCCATGTTGCCGCCGATGGAATCCACCTGGCGCGCGATATCTTCCGCAGTGCGGTTGCTGGTGCCTTTGAACACCATGTGCTCGACAAAATGCGAGATGCCGTTGACCAACGGATCCTCATGTCGCGAGCCGGACTTGATCCAGATGCCCATCGACACCGAGCGAATGTGATCCATCTGTTCGGTCAGGATAGTCAGCCCGTTGGGCAGGATCTCGCGTTGGATGTTGCGCAGTTCTTCAACCATAATTACCGTTCCGAGCGATATAGCAGTCTTCGCTCAGCTCGTGAGAGACAATTGCTTGAGCCTGTTTTGCGTCCTGCGACTGGCGAACCGCCGGATAAAAACACGCGCCCTTTTCAAAACTGGACGAAATAACCCGAAGCGACGTCGGGCACACGGAATCTAACAGATAGCATATTGGATGCATGGAGCAATCGCAAAATACCGAACTATTAGGCCTTTCTCTTCAAGAGCTTACGGATCTCATGGAGACTCTTGGAGAAGCTCCCTACCGCGCCCGCCAGCTGTTTGACGGTTTATACCGGCAAAGGTGGTCGAGCCTCGAACAGTTCACGACGCTGTCTTTAGGACTTCGCCAGAAGCTGATGGACCTCGGTTACGCGCCAGGTTTGCCGCGGGTTGAGAAAAGCTTCGCGTCAACTGACGGCACGGTTCGTTACCTATTCGGCTTTGGTGATGGCCAGAGCGTCGAGACCGTCTGGATGCCCGAAGGCGACGGCGGCGAGGCTGGCGATGGCTCAACTAGCGGAGACGAGGAGCTGGCGGACCGGAAGGATTGGCACCGCGCCACCATCTGCATCTCCAGCCAGGTCGGATGCGCCGTTGACTGCGCTTTCTGCATGACTGCGCTTCTCGGGCTAAAGCGCAATCTTACCGCCGGTGAAATCGTTGGGCAGGTTCTCGCCGTACTCGCCGACCAGCAGGTCGACATCGAGCGCGATCGCTTGAACCTGGTTTTCATGGGACAAGGCGAGCCCTTCCTCAACTATGACAACTTCATGCACGCGGTGCGATTGCTCGTCGAAGGTGTCGGCCTTCCCGAGTCGCGCATGACGGTTTCGACATCGGGGATTCTGCCACGCATCGCCGACTTCGGCACCGAGCCGGTTCGCCCGAAACTTGCGGTTTCACTCAATGCACCCAGCGAAGAGCTGCGCACGCAAATCATGCCGATCACGAAGAAGTGGACGATTGAGAAGCTGATGGCCGTGCTGCGCGAATTTCCGCTGCGCAATCGCGAACGGTTGACGTTCGAATACGTTCTGCTCGGCGGATTGAACGACGATGTCCAGCACGCTCGTCAAGTTGTAGATTTGCTGCGAGGCCTACGAGCCAAGGTCAATCTGATCGCTTTGAATCCTGGCCCGGAGATTCCATTCTCCATGCCGTCCGACGACCGCGTGCTGGCATTTCAGGATGTCCTCACGCGGGCAGGAATTCCTGCATTTATCCGGCGCCCGCGTGGCCGCGATATCTACGCTGCTTGCGGCCAGCTCAAACGCACGATGGAGCTGGTGCAGCTGGCACCCTAGCTTCCAGGCCATCGTGCAGCCACAATCAACTGTTCGCAGCTTTGGCTTTGGTTTTACGCGCTTGCAGTCGTGGACCAGCTAGATCGAAGTCATGCGTAATGTAGGGAATCACCTTCGCGGCGTAGAATCGCACCTCGCTCTTGCAAACGCGGCAGCCAGGGAACTCATCGCCGCGAATCGCCACGACCTCATGTTCTGCCCGGTGGTTCTGGTGGACAACGGCGTACAGGCCGGAGATAGGAACTAACTGTCCCGGCTTGTGGGCTCGAACGTCGCGCACTGCTGAGAGCGGCATCATCGCTTGACTGCAACGGTGGTCTTGCTTGTCCCGATTGCCTCCTCGACCTGGCTTGCTATCAAAGCTTGTCTGCGCTGTCGTGTCGGCCGTTCAGCGTTCGCCGTCGAGTTCACGCGCGACCGTCTGGACGTCCTCCAGCGTGATGTTCTGGAACCACGACATAAGCTGCTCGGGAGCCAGTGGCGTCAGCCCTGGGGCGTCCAGATTCTGGCGTACGCACTTGACCACTTCCTTCAATACCGCGCGGAACTCGGTTCGATCGACCAGCGGACCCATCGGCACCTTCTTGCGTCCGATCGTTGCGGACGTCAACTCAGAATTCACTGACTTGTTGCAGACTGCTCGCCGCCTGCGATCTCTTTGGCGGCGTTTTCCGCAGCTGGCGCCAAGCTTGCGGAGGAACATGAGCGGACTCGGACTGGTCGAACGGCCGATGCCACTGGGCGGGACTTGTGGAAGCAAGATTCGATTGAGCAACAATGCGCCCGCCAATTCTGTGATGCGGCGAGCAGGCGGCGAGTTGTCATCAATGCTGACGGCTGATTTTGAACAGTTTTTGAGAAGAAGGTCGCATAAAGTGACTGATCAGCCGTGACAGGATTTGGTTCGTGGGCGGGGTTAGAGGGTTGCCAACGGAGACTTATCTTCAGTTATTCGTTCCCCGCGCAACGTTCGATCGCCACATTTGCATCGGAAGAATGGTATGGATATGAACGACGAAGACTCCCTCAAGAAGAAAGTTTCAAGGTTGAACCGCTACGTGCAATCGCTGTGTGGTCTTTACAGCCGCATCGCGCGCCAGCTCCAGGTCGACCGCTCCTACGTCAGCCGGGTCGCGCGCGGCGAACGCCGCTCAACGCAGATTGAGCAGGCGCTGAGCACCGAATTCACGCGCATCATGAACGAAAATGAGAGCCAGACAAGCAGCTGAGCGCGATGAACTGCCCCCGCAATTGTCCGTGAGCCCTGCGGCAGGATGCAACGGTTTTGCCATGTTAGTATCGAAGGCAAAACCCAATGTTCTCGCACGCGAATCCGGTTGACATCTTTTTTCAGGTCATTGTGCTGCTGTTTGCTATTTGTGTGCACGAGTCGGCGCACGCCTGGGTGGCCAACCGGTTGGGCGATCCTACGGCGAAGATGCTGGGCCGCGTTTCGCTGAATCCCCTGGTCCACATCGATCCCTTCGGCACCATTCTGATGCCGCTGATCCTGATTGTGCTGGGCTTTCCGCCGTTCGGCTGGGCCAAGCCGACCCCGGTCGATAATCGCAATTTCAAGAATCCGGTGCGGGACGACATTCTCACGGCAGTAGCCGGGCCGGTCAGTAATTTCATCACCGCGTTTCTTGCGGTCGTGATTCTGGCGATCATCGTCCACGGCTCGACCACGCCGATCAGCCGCTTTGCGCGCACGGAGAGTACAGCCGAAGCACTGGCCACGTTGTTCTACGACGCGATGTGGATCAACGTAATTCTGGCGGTCTTCAATCTGATTCCGCTGCCGCCGCTGGACGGCAGCCACGTCATTCGTCATTTTCTTTCGTACAACGCGTTGAAGGTTTATGACCGCATTGGATACTTCGGCCTGGTGTTGCTGGTGTTCATTCTGCCGATGATCGGTCTCAATATCATTGGTTGGCTGATCACACCGTTCATGGCATTATTCCAGGCTCTGCTGGCGTTATTCCTGGGCTTCCGATGACCGATACTCCGAAAACGAAAAAGGGCCGCATCCTGAGCGGCATGCGACCTACCGGCAAACTGCATCTGGGCAACTATGTTGGCGCGCTGCGCAACTGGGTTGGTTTGCAGGACGACTACGAGTGCTTCTTCTTCATCGCCGATTGGCACGCGCTGACCACGGATTACTCCGACACCAGCGCGGTGAAGCAGAATTCGATCGAGGTGATTCTCGACTATCTCGCAGCCGGATTGGATCCCGATCGCAGCACGCTGTTCATCCAGTCGCATGTGCCGCAACATGCCGAGTTGCATTTACTGTTCAGCATGATCACGCCGCTGGGCTGGCTGGAGCGGGTGCCGAGTTATAAGGAGCAGCGCGAGAACCTCAAAGACAAAGATCTCGGAACGTACGGATTTCTGGGGTACCCGCTGCTGCAGTCGGCGGACATTCTGGTCTATCAGGCGAACTTTGTGCCGGTGGGTGAGGACCAGGTGCCGCACGTGGAACTCACGCGGGAAGTTGCGCGGCGTTTCCATCAGTTCTATCCGCGGAAAATTAAGGCTGGATGCCGGGATCCACAGCGCGAGGAAGTTTTTCCTGAGCCGCAGCCGCTACTGACGCCGACGCCGAAATTGCCCGGCACCGATGGCCGCAAGATGTCGAAGTCGTACGGCAACACGTTGCTGATGAGCGAGCCCGAGCCGTCGCTGCGGCAGAAGCTGAAGACCATGGTCACCGATCCGGCGCGCGTCCGGCGCAGCGATCCTGGCGATCCCGATAAGTGTCCGGTCGGCGACCTGCACAAGATCTTCAGCACGAAAGAAACGATGGCGAAGGTGTACGAAGGTTGCCGGTCGGCTGGAATCGGCTGCATCGAGTGCAAAGGCTGGGCGGCGGACAGCTTGTGGCAGGTGCTTGGCCCAATGCAGGAGCGGCGTCAGAAGTACGAAGCCAATCCCAAGCTGGCGTGGGATGTTTTGGAAGCAGGGTCGAAGAAGGCGCGCGCAGTGGCGGAGGCGACGATGGTGGAAGCGCGCGACGCGGCGAATTTGTCGCATGAGTACGAGGCGCCGATGCAAAAGGCGGAGGCTAAGTAATCACTCCCAAGACACCATGTGAAGTGTCATCCTGAGTAGAGGTGAAGCCGCTTTCGCGTTACCGGAGTCGAAGGACCCTGTCGTCGCATGACCGAGAACCCTCAATCTGCCGCGCCTGCCAACGGTCAACCCCAGACCGCGCCGCGCAAGAACGCGGATGAGTCGGCGTTCTCTGTCATTGTGGGACAGGTGTACGACGGGCCGCTCGATCTGCTGCTCGATCTGATTCGCAAGCAGGACATCGACATCTACGACATTCCGATCGCAAGGATCACCGAACAGTACCTGAAGTATGTCGAGACGATAAAGCAGTTCGATGTGGATGTTGCGGCGGAGTTCATTTACACGGCGTCGCTGCTGATCCACATCAAGTCGAAGATGCTGTTGCCCCGCGATCCGGCTGGCCCGGCCGAGGAAGAAGATCCGCGGATGGAACTGGTCAATCGGCTGCTCGAGCACGAGCGCTTCAAGACCGCGGCGCAGATGCTGTTGCAGAAACAGCAGATCGAAGAGGCGATGTGGTCGAATCCGGCGCTTAAGGAATTTCGCGATGCCGAAGGCACCGATCCGGAGCTGGCCGCCGACGTCATCGACCTGGTCAAGACGTTTCAGCAGATTCTGGACCGCGCGCGTAAACGGCCATCGTTCGATGTGGATGAAGAGTCAATGACCGTTTCGCAGATGATCGAGTTCGTGCGGCGCCGGCTGTCGTTGGAAGAGCGGCCCGTACGATTGAAGCAGCTGTTACGCAGCTTGCGCTCGCGCTCCGCGCTGATTTGCGCGTTCCTGGCGATTCTGGAGCTGATACGCTTACAAGCGGTGCTGGCACGCCAGGACAATGTCTTCGGAGAGATCGTCCTGAAGAAGCACACGAACTTCGATTCCCTGATGGCCGAGAGCGGAGCAGTGAAGGATGATTGGAAGTGAAGCAGTTGTCGGTTGCCGGTTGTGCGCCGTTCCTACAAGTGATGGCTGTAGAACACCTGGGGCGGGCACTGCTTGTCGACCGGCAATAGCTAATTGCTAATCGCTAGTTGCTAATCGCTAACCATGAGCCTGAAAGCCAAACTTGAAGCCATTATCTACGCGACCGAAGAGCCGGTTACGCTGAACGAACTCGCCTCATTGCTGAAGGATCCGGTGCTGGCGGAATTGCGCGCCGAGGAAGCTACGCGCCTGTCGCTGAACGAGACCATCTTCGATGGCCAGCCTGGCGCCGAGAGCGACGCGGAAGAAGAGTTCGCCATCGAGGAAGCTGCGGCCGAAGTCGCCGGTGAGCCGGCGATGACAATTTCCCTTCCTGACAGAGATAAGCCCGAGCCAGCTGCTGCTCCAACCAAGGACGAGAAGAAGCTCGAAGAAAAAGAGCAATTGAAGGCCGTGAAGGCGAAATTGAGCGCGCTGATCGACGAGCTCACCGCGGACTATGCCTCCGCCGATCGCGGCATGGAAATTCGTCAGGTTGCGGGCGGATATCGTATGGCGACCAAGCCCGAGCACCATGACGTCGTCGTCAGCTTCGCCAAGAGCCTTAAGCCGCCAGTACGTTTGTCGCTGCAGGCGCTGGAGACGCTGTCGGTCATCGCCTACAAGCAACCGGTGACGGTGCCGGAGATCAGCGAGATTCGCGGCGTCGATTCCGCCGGCGTCATCGCGACGTTGCTTGACCGCAAACTGATCACGACCGCCGGCCGCAAGCAGGTCATCGGACGGCCGATTCTGTACAAGACAACGAAAGAATTTCTGATGCGCTTTGGGCTGAACGAGATCTCGGAATTGCCCAGCATGGAAGAGTTCGAGAAGCTGGGCGAACCGCAGACTGAGCTTTTCAGCGCGCCGGCAGCCGAGTCAAGTTCCCAAGTAGCACCATCGGACGAGGAAGAGCCGGTGACCGAGGCGGTGCCTGATGCAAGCCATCATCTGGTCGGCGACAGCACAGTGCCGGCTGACGGCAGGTTTGCCACGGAAGCGCAGCCGGAAGAGTCCCGGGAGAAGTAGGAATGGTTCGTGCGCCCGTGCGAAATCCCTGGTCCAAGCTCAACGCTAGTCGGTCGTCGCTGCGATTTGTTCGATTTCCCCGATCTCTGGGATGAACTTGCGAAGTTGGTCCAATGTCTTAGCTGAGAACCGAATTGTTGTGGAAGCTCTACCCCCAAATACATCTGTGACGCTGAAGATTCCAATGATCTTGTCCCCGGCGTTTCTGGGATCCCACCCGTTTCCCCCGTAGCATTCGTATTTGTAAAACGCGGTCCCGCAGATCGAGCAGCCCGCGTCAACTAGAGTTTCGCCGTCGAAATTGATTCCTCTCTGGCCGAGGACAGGCAGAACCTTCTTAGGGCCTCCAATTGTGATTGTCAGTTCCGTCATATTAAGCGGCTTTAGTGGATGTCGCTTTCCCAGACGGTTGGTTAATTTCAGACGCCAACTATTTATCTGTACCTTCCGAAGACCTGCATTTGCTATGCCCACGTATAGGATAAAGCCGTAAGCGCGCGACATCGCGCCGTCGGGCATGGTGCGCCCCGGGAGCGGAAACCACCATTGGTAGATTTCCGGGTGTATCACTTCGATTGACAGCTTAGGCCTGTCGCGTAAGTACGATCGAAGAAGGGCCAGTCCATTGACGACGCTTAAGATTAGAGCTGCACTTGCGGCGGCGGCTCTCCACGAGGTCGCTGCGCGCATGAACAGCAGGTGCCATGTCCACATTCTCTACACCGCGTAATAATGTTGCGACCTGCCTGCCGCTTCAGGGCTTGGCGTAAGAGCTGGTGCAATTGCCCCTAGAGTCGCATACTAGAAGGTCAAGCAAACACAACGATTCTATGCCCACTGAGCGTCTTCAGAAAATCATCGCGGCTGCCGGAATTGCCTCGCGGCGCAAGGCGGAAGAGCTCATCGCCGGCGGCCTGGTTTCCGTCAACGGCCAAATCGTTACTGAACTCGGCAGCAAGGCCGACCCCGAAAAGGATCACATCAAGGTCAACGGCAACCTGCTGAGCGGGCCGCAGCGTCCGGTCTACCTCCTGCTCCACAAACCCAAAGGTTACGTAACTACGGTAACCGATCCGGAACGCCGGCCTACGGTGTTGGATCTGGTGCGCGGCGTGGGAGCGCGGGTGTATCCGGTGGGGCGGCTCGATTACCTGAGCGAAGGATTGCTGCTGCTGACCAACGACGGCGAGCTGGCACAGAAGCTGACGCACGCCTCGTCGCACGTGGCGAAGACGTATTTGGTGAAGATCAGCGGCCAGGCGGCGGAGGAGCAGATCGAGAAGCTGCGGCGCGGCATTGCGCTTCCGGCCGAGCGTTCGCGGTTGAAGACGCCGTCCGATCGAGCTGCGCAGCCGATGCAGCGCAGACGTTCCACGGCGGTGAAAACGGCTCCGGCGCGAATTCGACTGCTCCGTGCGGCTGCCAATCCGTGGTATGAAGTGATGCTGACGGAAGGACGCAATCGGCAAATCCGCCGCATGTTCGAGGAGATTGGTCATCACGTCGAAAAGATCAAGCGCGTGCGTTATGGGCCGCTGGAACTGGATGTTGAGCCGGGAAAATTTCGGCATCTAAGTAGCAAGGAAGTAGGACAACTGAAGGCTGTGGCAGGGAGGGGAAGATAGCAATCAGCAATCAGATGTGTAAGTCCTCAAAGTTCCATCAGCGGTTAACTGCTAATTGCTAGTCGCTCCACCGGAGATACAATGACGAATTTCGGGAAGCTGATTCCAGATCACCTGAAGAAGCTGGACAGTTACAAGCCTGGCAAGCCGCTGCGACAGGCGGAATGGGAGACCGGCGTGCGTTGTATCAAACTGGCCTCGAACGAAAATCCTTTTGGCCCGTCGCCGTTGGCGATCGAGGCGATCAGGGCGGCAACTGCCGAAAGCCATTTCTATCCCGACAACGGCGTCGTCGAGCTGACCGCGCGGCTGGCCGAAATTCACGACGTCGACCCTGCCCAGATCCTGGTCACGGCCGGCGGCACAACCCTGCTCGACCTGGTTGCGCGCACGCTGCTCGGTCCGGGCCTGAATGCGGTAACCAGCAAGTTGTCATTCATCGTTTATCCCATCGTCACGCAAGCGGCTGGAGCACACCTGATCGAAGTGCCGATGCTGAACGATGGTTACGATCTCGAAGGCATTCTCGGCGCGATCGACGGCAACACTCGCGTGGTCTACATCGCGAATCCCAACAACCCCACGGGAACGGTGCTCGAGGCCAAGGCGATCGACCGATTCCTCGATCGCTTGCCGGCGCACGTGATCACGGTGCTGGACGAGGCCTACTACGACTTTGCCAACTACTTCGCGGCACAGCGCGGCCTGGATTATTCGCACTCGCTGGATTACGTGCGAGCTGGACGGCCGGTAATCGTGCTGCGAACCTTCTCCAAGGCGCATGGACTGGCCGGGCTGCGCGTGGGTTATGGAATGGGCCCGGCGGAGCTGATGGGATATTTTGCGCGCATGAAACCCGCGTTCATGGTGTCATCGCTCGCCGAGACGGCTGCGCTCGCTGCGCTGGCTGATGAGGATCACTTGAAGCGGGCGGTAGAGAACAACGCCGCTGGCGCGAAGCTGCTAATCCCTGCAATCGCCGCGATGGGCATTCGAGTCGTGCCCACGTGGGCGAACTTCCTGTTCTGTCATGTAGGAGAGGACGCTCCTCAGCTGTGCCAGCTGCTGCAGGAGGACGGCGTGATTGTTCGTCCGATGACGGGACCGTGGCGCGCGCCTGACGCCTTTCGCGTCACCATCGGCACGCCGGAGCACAACGAGCAATTCCTAGGCGCGCTGAAGCGTGCCAGAGCACGAACTCCACAGTTAAAGTAGAGCTTGAGGTATTTCCGGTCCTGGCTCCAACTTTCCAGACCGCCGCCCATACTTGACTACGGCCCGTTTTAGTGTATACTGTATATGTACATTAGACAGTGACAGACACCCTTACATTGCGTATCGACCTCGATTCCTCCATTCCGGCTGGCCGGCAAATTGTCGACGGATTGCGGATTCTGCTGGTGAGCGGCAAGTTGTCGCCGGGATCGGAGTTGCCGTCGGTGCGAAGAATGGCGATGGATCTCGGTGTGCATTTCAATACCGTCGCCGAAGCTTATCGCACGCTCGCTGACGAAGGCTGGCTGCATTTGCATCACGGACGCGCAGCCAGGGTGGTATGTCGCGATGCTCCCAATCCCACTATGGATCAGATGGACGAATTCGGCCATCGTCTGCGCGCGCTCATCGCCGAGATGCTGGCCAAGGGGATCCCCGCCGCGAAGCTACAGGATGACATGCGCGTCGCGGCCGAGGAGTTAGAGTCATGAAAGCCGAAGTTGCCATGCTGATCCTGCCGCTGGTGTTTGTGGCAGTGATCTTTCAGTTCACCCCACTCATCACACGACGCGGCATTTTCTTCAGCGCCACAGTCGATCCTGAGTTTCCGCATAGCGCCGACGGCCGGCGCGTGCTGCGCTCCTATCGCTGGCAGGCGGCCTTGTGGGCAATTCTCGCAATAGGATTGCAGCTGGTTCTATCGCCACGTCATCCGCTGACCGCGATTCTGCCGATGCTGCTGATGATCGCCGGCTCCGCACTGAGCTACTGGCTGAAGTTCCGCGAGGTGCACACTCATTACGGCCAGCGGCGTCCCGAGATTCGCCAGGCCGAGCTGTCCGTTCCCCCAGCCCGCGAGCGATTCAACGCGTGGCTGTGGATTCCACCCTTTGCAGCCTTGGCCCTGACGGCCGCTTATCTGCAATTGCACTGGAACCAGTTGCCGGAGCGCTTTCCGGTTCATTGGGGCGCGGATGGCCAGCCGAATCGCTGGTCATCGCGCGAACCGCTCACCGTCTTCGCTCCAGTTGTGATCGGAGCGGGAATGAACCTGGTCATGCTCGGTCTGGCTTGGCTCTTCTCGCAACTGTCGCGCAACACGATCATGCGCCGCATCACGGTTCGTCTGCTGGAGGTCTTGCTCTATCCGTTAACGCTTACGTTCATCATCGTTGCGTTGCTGCCGCTGGGACTGGTCGTGCCGGTGTGGCTGATACCGGCCATCATACTGACCTGCGTCGCCGGATTGATTTTCTGGTCGTATCGCCAGATCGTCGCGCCCGCCATCGCTGACGCTGTGCCCGAGCCACAAAGCGATTCCTACTGGAAGGCGGGCATGTTCTATTACAACCCGAACGATCCCGCGATCTTCGTGGCTAAGCGCGTTGGCATTGGCTATACGGTGAACTTCGCCAACAAGATGTGCTGGCTGGTGCTGGCCGGAATTCTGCTGCTGGGGCTGCTTCCGGCGGCGTTGGGAGTGTTGGCGGCGAAGAAATGAGGATCGGCTCGTAGGGGGACGTGGTTTAGAACGCGCCGGAAAACGTCGAGCACGAGTAGTTTGAGTTGACGCGGTTACTAATTGGGGATAAAGTTTCGCCGCATCTGACCATTCTCCGAGAAGGAGAGGCTATGCGAAAGCGAATGGATTTTCTGGGCTGCTTCACCTTTTCCCGACTCGCCACCAGAACGGCTACAGCGTCGTCGGCAATCGTGCTGGCGCTGATGTTGTTCACGGCGCAGGCTGCTCACGGGCAAAGCTTCAGCGTCCTCCACAGCTTCGTTAACGGGTCAGATGGGGCAAATCCGCGCGACGGTGTTACCGTCGGCGCGACCGGAATTCTCTACGGCACCGCGGAACTCGGCGGACCGCACGGTGGTGGCGTAGCGTTTGAGCTGAAGCAAAGAGGGAAGGGTTGGATCTTCACCCCCTTATATCCGTTCGGCGCCCCCGGGGATGGGCAATACCCCTTTGGCGGATTAACCGTTCAGAACGGCATTCTGTATGGCACCACGAGTAGCGGAGGCAAGTATGGACTTGGCACGGTCTATGCACTTAAGCCATCGGCCTCCGTGTGCGTGAGCGCAATCTGCTATGACGACGAGACCATCCTCTGGAGTTTTCAGGGGCCCCCGGATGGCGAACTCCCCTATTACATGAATCCCATCTTCGATGCGAGCGGGAACATGTACGGGACGACCTGGGCCGGCGGCACGTACTCGAACTGTGACGGAGGTTGCGGCGCGGTGTGGGAGCTCACACCGTCAAATGGCGGATACACCGAGAGCATCATCTACAACTTCACCAACGGGAATGACGGGTATTGCCCTAACACAAGTGTGGTTCTCGACAATAGCGGCAACCTGTACACGACTTCGAGCGGTGGCACCAGCGCGGGCGGAGCCGTCGTTGAGCTGTCGCCTTCCAACGGGGGATGGACGGGGAACACCCTCATCGATTTCGTCTCCAGCCAGGACGGGGATTTGGGCGATGCCAACAGTCTGATCATGGATTCGCAGGGCAACCTCTACGGCGCACTCGCGAGTGGCGGACCCGGGGGTGGCTACGGCACCGTGTACGAGCTCATGCCAACCGGGGGTGGCTGGAACTTTTCCCTGCTCTGGGACTTCACGAGTCAGGGTTGTGCAGACCCTTTTGCCGGAGTCACGCTGTACAACGGCAACCTGTACGGGACTTGCAACGCAGGCGGCGCCTACGGCCAGGGCGAGGTATTTGAGCTGAGCAACAGCAATGGCATGTGGACGCTCACCGATCTCCACGACTTCACTGGCGGCAGCGATGGCGCGCTTCCAGAAGGCAACGTGACCTTCGACGCCAACGGTAACATGTATGGCACAACCTACCAGGGCGGCAACACGTCCTGCAGCAACGGCTGCGGCACCGTGTGGGAGATTACAGGCCTGACTGATCGCAGACAAGGCTAAACGGGAGCGCTGGCGCGTGCCACATTCTGACCGCACAGCGCTCCCAGTCTGCAATCCTTCCAAGGCCGGCGCTCCGGCGCATGTGCAACTTGCCGTAATCTTCAGGAGGCTTGTACCGAACTCCGCATCGATTCCGTTTGTGCCGTCGGCGCCAGCATCGGCAGCCGCGCCGCGCCATACAGACCGGCATCGCTGCCCATCAGCGCAATAGTCACGACCGTGTGCTTCTCGCCTTTTTCGACCTTGTCAGGGGCGGTGATGGAGTAGATGAAGGATCGCACCTTCAGCTCCTGGAACATGGTCGGAGCGAAAGCGTCCCACGCACTCGAGACTCCGCCACCAATCACATACATGGGAAGATTCAGCGCGTTGATCATGGAGCCGACACCGATGGCAAGCGCGCGTCCGACCCGCTGATAGATCTTCTGCGCCGACGCATGACCTTGAATCGCGAGCTGATAGATGCCACGCGAAGAGAACTCCACATTGCCGCGCGCCGAATCGGCAAGATCGGGCGCTTCGCCGCTCTCGATTGCCTCGCGCGCCATGCGTACGATGGCCGTTGCCGACGCGTACTGCTCCAGACATCCGCGACTGCCGCAGCCGCACGGATGGCCCTCGGACTCGACATTGAAGTGACCCAGTTCGCCTGCCATGCCGTTAACGCCGTGCCACAGCCGGCCATTCATCACGATGCCGCCGCCGACTCCCGTCCCTAGCGTGTACATCACCATGTGATCGGTGTTGCGGCCCGCGCCCAGCCACTTCTCACCCATTGCCGCAGCGTTGGCGTCGTTCTCCAGGATGACCTTCGCGCCGCCTAAGCGCTTCTCGATCTCCTGACGCACCGGGAAATGCGCCCAGTCCTGCAGGTTCGGCGAGCGCTCGATGATTCCCGTATCCATGTCGATGAACCCCGGCACGCCAATGCCGATGCCGCAAAGATCTCCCGAGCTGCGATGCTTCACCATCAGCGACTGAATCGCGTCGCACATTTCGCGGATGACATGGTCGCGGCCCAGCTGCACTTCGGTTCCGGTGGTGACCTTCTCCAGCATCTTGCCCTCACCGCTGACCGCCGCGATGCGCAGGTTCGTTCCGCCAAGATCGACTGCAATGGAGTAAACGCTCATGTAAGCCTCGAAATCATTGTTTTCACCACGGAGGCACGGAGAACACGGAGTTCACTAAGCTATTTCCGGTCTGCGCTTTTCAAACGTGAACCTCGGCATTGATCCAACGAGCGCCGTTCGCGAAATCGTCAAAGAAATTCCTCCGTGCCCTCCGTGCCTCCGTGGTGAATACGCTTTTTATTGGAATCCTTACTTCTGGCAATGCGGACAGTAATGACTGCTGCGTCCTGCGATGATAACTCGCTTGATGGGAGTTTTACAGACGAAACACGGCTTTCCTTCGCGCCCGTAGACCTTATGTTTCAATTGGAAGAATCCTGCGCGGCCTTCGGCATCGACATAATCGTTGATCGACGACCCGCCCAGTTTGATCGCCTGGTGCAAGACAGCCAGCAAGCCCGTGTGCAACTTCTGCAGTTCGGCTTGTGTTAGCGACGATGCTCTTCTTCGCGGTCTGACCTTGGCGCGGAACAGCGCCTCATCGGCATAGATGTTGCCAACGCCGCTCAGCAACTTCTGATTCAACAGGGCGCTCTTGATCGGCGTTTTGCGATGGCGGAACAGGCTGTTGAAGTCATCGATTTTGGCTTCCAGCGGTTCGTCTCCGGGAGCGGCAAAGCCGGAACCATCGCCGGATTCAATTCGCACCACTGCAAGCCGGCCAAAGCGGCGAGGATCGACAAACCGCAGCTCGCGTCCAGAGGCCAGCTTCAAAACGGCATGAGTATGCTTCGCCGTTTCCATCGCGGGTGACGCAATCAGCAACTGTCCGGTCATTCCGAGATGCACAATCCACTGCGCGCGAGTTCGCTCTGACTCGGTGCCCCGGGTTCGCGTCCGTCCTTTGGACGCTAACCCGGGCTCGCTCGCACCCATTTCCAGATCGAAGACAACATGCTTGCCGACGCGGCGCACCCGCACAATCCTGGAATGCTCAAGAACGGAAGCAATCTCTGCAGCCGGCGACTTCAGCGGCTCAGGCTTTGACCCCAGCCAGACCGACTCGACGGTGTCGCCCGCGATTTGCTTATCCAGCCCGCGTGCGACGGTTTCTACCTCGGGGAGTTCGGGCATCCAATCAGTTTACGGCAAGCCGCGCGCACGAATAGCAAAGAGCGAAGATGGGTAGTGTCCTAAAGTTCCGGGTAGTGTCCTAAAGTTGCGTTGATTGTATTTTCGGACTGGACAGCGCCGGGACATCCCGTCCGAGCCTTAGGGTGAGGTGTAGACTGTTCCTAGGAGACTGACATGGAAGCCACCCGATTTGTAGCCATATTTGTAGCGATATTTGTGGCCCTTTTTGTAGCCATTTTCCTCTCTTTAATTCTGTCGGGAGAGCGATGGAGAGCAGCGCAGGACAGGGCGCGCGCGCGGCGTATGGCTGAGCACAAGATGAATGCAAGACTCCTGAGACTCGACATCTGATGCGTTCCTAAACGCTCTTCTCAAGCATTCCTCAACAACAATTCATTCCAAGTCCAGATGTGATCAGTGATGCCCGCCTCCAACTTTAGGGCACTACCCGAAAAGGAGATCGCTGTGGTCACAAAAGAGAAATTGAGCTCACTTGGCCCACCAGTGCCGGAGTTGCCGGTCGCTGATGTCGAACGCGCACAACAGCATTACCGGGACGCACTCGGCTTCGAGATCGGATGGCTTTACCCAGGCAAAGAAATTGGGGCCGTGTCGCGCGGTCGCGTGGCGCTATTCTTTCGGAAGAGGGAGCCGCCATTCGAACCTGCCATTCACTGGGTGTTTGCAGAAGATATCGATGCGTCTTACCAGGAGCTGAAGTCATTAGGTGCGAACATCGTCGATCCTCTGGAAAAAAGGCCTTGGGGATTGCGGCAATTCACGGTACAGGATCTGGACGGAAACCTCTTCTACTTCCACCACGACTAGCCAGTGCCGTATAACCAGTGTCGACTCGGCAAGCGGTCTGGGCCAAGTTACGACGCTACCGTCAAGAGCGAATCGCGAAATAGTGAAAACCTGCTGCCGACCTGTGCCTTTTCCCCCTCTCGCCCGTCCAAACAAAGGTTGTCCCTTTGACATCGCCTTGCGACTGAAGAATAATCTGCTTGTCAGCTCCGGCTTTGCCGCAGTTCATTCCCCTGTGTTGATGCCAGATCGCGAATCCTGCGGACAGCCAGCGAGTTTCCAGCGTGTACCGAGCTGGCAAAAGAGGTTTCATATGCGCACACGTAAGCGACAACGCGGATTTACCCTGATCGAACTGCTGATCGTGGTCACCATCATCCTGATCATTGCGGCGTTCACGATTCCGAAGCTGACCAAGTCGACCATTCCGGCACACGAGGCATCGGCGATTGCCAGTATTAAGGCGATCAATGAGGCGGAGATGATCTACGCCAGCAGCCATCCTGACGTAGGATTCACGCCGGATTTGCAGATGCTGGGCGGCACGGCTCAAAGCGGCGGTGAGCAGACCATTGATAATCCTTTGGCCAACGGGCGCAAGAGCGGTTACACGTTTACCTATACTCCGGGTGAGAAGGTGAACAATGCGGTTCGTTCGTACACGATTACCGCGGTGCCGGATCAGGTGGGCACGACCGGGCAGCGCCGCTTCTTCTCCGACGAGTCCGGAGACATCCACTACAACGCCGATGGAACGGCGGACGCCAGCAGTCCCACCATCAGCAATTGATGTTCAGGGAATCCCGCTCGGCGATTGAGGTCTCACGATTGTCGTCCTCTCAGCCAAGCTCCCGCGCGATGAGCGGGAGCTTTCGCGCATTTATCGGAATCAGCCTGCTTCTCCTCTGCACCCTGGCGCTCCACGCCCAGACCGACGCTCACGCCCTGGCTGCGAAAGTCGACCAGCGCTACGACCACATGCGCTCGCTGCAGGCGCGATTCACGGAAACCTATACCGGCGCCGGCGTCTCTCGCACGGAGAGCGGGTCGCTCTTGCTCAAGAAGCCCGGCCGCATGCGCTGGGACTACGACCAGCCGCGTCCCAAGATGTTCCTCACCGACGGCCAAGTGGCGTGGTTCTATGTGCCCGGTGAGAGCCAGGCGCGCCGCACTCCGGTCAAGCAGCTGGACGACCTGCGCTCGCCCTTGCGCTACCTTCTCGGCAAAACCAGGCTGGAAAAGGAGCTCGAAGGCCTTTCCCTTGCCTCCGATCAGAAGCCGGCCTTTGCCGGTGATGTGGTGCTGCAAGGCATTCCTAAAGGAATGCGGGAGCGGGTGGAACAAACGCTTCTGGAAATCTCTCCCGATGGCCTGATTACGCGAATCGTCGTGCAAGAGATTGACGGTTCCACCACTGAATTCCGCTTTCTTCAGCAGAAGGAAAACGTCGAAATACCAGACACACAATTTCGCTTCGTCCCGCCCCCTGGCGTCGAAATCGTGGCCGGAACGGAGTTAACGGAGTAGCGGCAGGACGCGGATCGCTATTCGCCTTTCGCTTTTCGCCGGAGGGGTGAATAGCGTACTGAGGGCGAGCGAGTCGGTGGCAAGATGCAAGTTATCCACTCTTTTCTTGCCCAGAGCGAAAAGCGAAGAGCGACTAGCGGAAACTGTTAAACTACAGTCAACACCCTCTCCGCGGGAACTTTCTGATTCTATGGCCGAATACACCATTAAAATGGCCGACGAGCGGGGGCACGTTCTGGAGCAGGTCGAGAACGGTGCCTCGGCGGCGGAGATCCGCGACCGCTTCGCCCAGCAAGGCTATCTTGTCTATTCGATTAAAACCAAGGGGCTGCTCTCGACCGAGTTCAACCTGCCCCGCCGGCGCAAGGTCAGGCAGGACCAGTTTGTCATCTTCAATCAGCAGTTCGTGACCCTCATTCACGCTGGTCTTCCGATCATCCAGTCGCTGGAATTGCTGATCAAGCGCCAGCGCAATCTGTTCTTCCGGTCGGTCCTGCAGAATGTGCGCGATCGCGTCCGCGGTGGCGAGCTGCTGTCGGAAGCTTTCGAAGCCCAGCATGTCTTTCCCAAGGTCTACACCACAACGCTGCTGGCGGGCGAGAAGAGCGGCAACCTCGAGGAAGTCCTGGGCCGCTACATCTCATTCCAGCGTCTGTCCGTAAGCTTTCGCAAGAAGCTGATTTCGTCCCTGGTCTATCCGGCATTGCTGGTTACAGTGCTCATCGTGATGCTGACCTTCCTCATCACCTTTGTCGTCCCCAAGTTCGCCGATCTGTATCACACGCTGGGCGGCGATTTGCCGCCAATGACTTCGTTAATGCTGGCGATCGGCGTCAACGCGAAAAGCTATTTTGTCTACGTACTGGCGGTAGTAATTGGCGGCGGCTTCTTACTGTGGCGCTGGATGAAGAGCGAGACCGGCTCTACCCAAATGGACCGCATCAAGCTGAGAACTCCCATGCTGGGCGACATTTGGTTGAAATATCAGGTAGCGGTCTTTTCCCGCATGCTCTCCACCCTGTTGTCGGGCGGACTGTCGCTGGTGCCCTCGCTGGAAACAGCAGCAGAGTCCATGCAGAGCCGCTTGATGAGCCACGGTATCAACACCGCAACGCGCGGCGTCCGTGAAGGTCAAGGACTTGCCAAGAGCCTGGAAGAGACCAAGGTCTTTCCGGAAATGTCGGTGGAGATGATCGAAGTCGGCGAGTCCACAGGAGCTTTGCCCGCGATGCTGAACTCGATTTCCGAGTTCTATGAGGAAGACGTGCAGAACGCGCTGGCGACAGCAATGTCGCTGATCGAGCCGGTAATCCTGATCGTCATGGGCGTGGTTGTAGCCTTTGTGCTGATCTCGCTCTACTTGCCGATCTTCAGCCTGGGCGCAGGGGGTCTGCATTAGAGGCAGCAATTAGCAGTCGGCAATTAGCTAAGGCATGTTATGCAACCGGTTTGGCTGAGTGCTAAATGCCAAGTGCTAACTGCTAACTCGAAACTGGAAACTCGAAACTGGAGTTCAAATGGCAACACCACCAAAAGCAATTTTCGTAGGCGGCAATGGCGGAATCGCCACTGGCGACGAGATCGAACGCCGTCAAGATCTGGCGCGGCGCTACCGCTGCGAGTTCGTGGACCTGAAGAACTTCCACATCCAGCACGAACTGTTCCGCAAGATCCCGGTCGACCTGATGTTCCGCTACAACTTCGTTCCGCTCGAGGACAAGGCCGACGGCCGTCTGTTGATCGCCATCGCCGATCCCAGTCAGCTGATGATGATCGACGAGATCGGCCTGCTGCTGGGCCGCCGCATCTCGACCAAGGTCGCCACGCTCACCCAGATCAACGACATCCTCAAGAAGACCGAGCAGTCGCAGCGCGTGCTGGAAGAAGCCAGCGAAGGTTTTGCTCTCGACGTCATTGCGGAAGACGAGAACTCCGACGAGACCATCTCCATCGAGAAGCTGACGAACGAGGCTGACCTCAGCCCGATCATCCGCCTGGTCGACACCACGATCTTTACCGCTCTGCAGCGGCGCGCCAGTGATATTCACATCGAGACGCGCGACGACTCCGTCGTCATCAAGTACCGCATCGACGGCGTGCTGCAACAGGCCATGCAGCCCATCGCCAAGGAGCATCACTCGACCATCATCTCGCGTATCAAAGTTATGAGTGAGCTCGACATCTCCGAACGCCGCGTGCCGCAGGACGGCCGCTTCCGCGTGCGCTACAACGCCCGTTCCATCGACTTCCGCGTCTCTGTCATGCCGTCGATTCATGGCGAAGATGCCGTCCTCCGTGTGCTCGACAAGGAATCGATGAGCGAGAAGTTCCACAAGCTGACGCTCGATGTGGTCGGCTTCAGCGATGAGGACTTGCGCAAGTTCCGCCGCTACATCAAGGAGCCCTACGGCATGGTGCTCGTTACCGGCCCGACCGGTTCCGGTAAAACGACAACGCTGTACGCCGCGCTCAACGAGATCAAAACCGACGAAGACAAACTGATCACAATTGAAGACCCGGTCGAATACCAGATCCGCGGCATTACGCAGATTCCGGTGAACGAGAAGAAAGGTCTCACGTTCGCTCGCGGCCTGCGCTCGATTCTGCGTCACGATCCCGATAAGATCATGGTGGGCGAAATCCGCGATACTGAAACCGCACAGATCGCCATCAACTCCGCGCTCACCGGGCACCTGGTTTTCACCACCGTTCACGCCAACAACGTGGTCGATGTCCTCGGCCGCTTCCTTAACATGGGCGTCGAGGCTTACAACTTTGTTTCCGCATTGAACTGCATTCTGGCACAGCGGCTGGTGCGACTGATCTGCGAGTTTTGCAAGAAAGAGGTTCATTATTCTCCGGAAGAATTGGAAGCCAGCGGCCTGGATCCCAAAGAATGGGCTGAGTTCCCGTTCTACGAGGGCGAAGGCTGTATCGAATGCGCGGGCACCGGCTTCCGCGGCAGAACTGCAATTCACGAGCTTTTGGAATTGACCGATAACGTGCGCGAAATGATTCTGTCCAAGAAGCCCAGCAGCGAGATCCGCCGCACCGCGAAAGAAGAGGGAATGCATTTCCTCCGCGAGTCGGCAATTGATAGAGTGAGACGTGGCCTGACCACGTTGAAAGAGATCAACAAGGTCACGTTCATCGAGACGACGAGATAAGGCAGCATTTGGCACTTAGCCGTTAGCACTTAGCCTGTAAGACGAAGCTGATAGTTCTAGGGGCTGCTGACTGTCGGTTGTACTAGGTGCCAAGTGCTAACTGCTAACTGCTGACTGAAACAGAACATCATGGCTCAAGCTCCTATAGTTCGCCCCCGTGTCGCCTGTGAAATCAGCGCCGATCGTATTATCGCGGTGCGTGCCGGCGACGGCGGGACGGCGCTCGAAGCCGCAGCTGCAGCGGCGTTGCCGGAGGGCTTACTCACGCCTGGGCTCCAGCAGGCAAATATCCCCGACCGCACCAAGCTCGTGCCGGCGCTGCGCGATGCGCTAGCCGCGGTCGCAGGACGTGCGCGTGACATCTGCCTGGTCATTCCCGACGCGACCACCCGCGTGATGCTGCTCGATTTCGAAAGCTTTCCGGAAAAACAGCAGGATGCGGACGCGGTCGTTCGCTTTCGCTTGAAGAAGTCCTTGCCCTTCGATGTGGAACAGTCGTCGGTGTCGTTCGAGCGACAGGGAACTGCAATTCCGGTTCGGGTAGTAGCTGCGGTAACTCCGCGCAGCATTCTGGAGGAGTACGAGTCTCTGGTCAGCGAAGCAGGCTACAACCCTGGCTCCGTTCTGCCGTCCACGCTTGCGGCACTGGGACTGACCGATGCCTCGCATCCGACCATGGTCATCAAGGTTGAGCACGGTACCACCACCTTTGCCATCGTCGATCAAGATCAAATCTTGCTGTATCGCGCGCTCGACAACGGCGGCTCCGCCGTCACCGGAGCGTCGCTCTTCGACGACGTAAACACGTCTCTGGTGTACTTTGAAGATCGCTATGGAGTAGGCGTCGATCGCGTGCTGGTTACCGGCGTGCAATCGGCGCAGTCGTTGCAGGAGGCGTTCGCCGGCTCGGGCATTCGCGTAGAGGAGTTGGTTTCCGCAACGGCGGCGGGAACCATCACCGGCAATGTGCCGCGCTCGGCCTTGGCGGGAGTGGTAGGAGCACTGGTTTCCTGATGCGAATCAATATCAATCTCGCCAGTCAGCCGTACGAAGTTGCACGCGAGTACAAACGGCGCATGACGATGGTAATCGCCGGTTTGGCCGTGGTTGCGGTCGTCCTGGCAGGCTACATTCTCTACCAGCGCGCCCACTCACGCACCATCAACCGGCAATTGGCTGACCTGCAGCGCCAAATGGATGCGCTCAATCATGAGGAATCGCAGGCGCGCGCCATTCTGAACCGCCCGGCCAACAAAGAGATTGCCGATCAATCGGAATTCCTCAACGAGTTGTTTGCGCGCAAGTCGATGTCGTGGACGCACATCTTCACCGTGATGGAGAAGATCGTGCCGCCGGAGTTGCATGTCACCTCCATGAAGCCGGAGTACAGCAAGACCGGCGATCTGGTGCTGCACGTCGTCGTGGCGACCGATTCGCGCGACCGCGCCGTCGAGATGGTACGCAACATGGAGAAGTCCACGCACTTCCATCAGCCGCAGGTGGTAGCTGAGAACGTGGTTGCCAACACCAGTGAGCAAGGGCAAGCTGGCGGTATCCAGTTCGACATCGCCGCCATATATGTTCCGGGCACGATGGAAGCCGATGAGTCCCAGCCCGCCGATAAGACCATCGGCGCGGCGACCGCTTCGCCTAAAACTTCTGCTGTGACGCCGGGAGCGAGCGCATCGCGCAATCCCGCGATGCCGGCAGTGCCGAATGCTCGTGCCGGCTCAGTCCAGCCCAACGTCAATGCGGCGCAAAATCAGCCTGTTCCTCCAACGACAGCGATGAGGAGACACTGATGGCCAGCATTCGCGAGACACGCAAGAAGCTGATGCCGGCAGTGATCGCGCTGGCCGTGCTCGATCTGGCTTGTGTGGGCTATCTTTTGTCGCCGGCGGGACGCTCGCGGCAAGCCCGGCAGCACGACTACGACAACATGCGGCAGCAGTTGGTTGCCAAGCAGCAGGAGGTCCTGCCCACTCGCGGCATGGATCAGAAGTTGAAGCAGGCGTCGCACGACATCACCGGCTTCTACGACGGGCGTTTTCCGGCAGAGTACTCGGAGATCTCCTCAGAGTTAGGAAAAGTATCGGCGGACACCGGCGTGCGCCTGTCCAACATCAAGTATGAGGAGAAAGCCGCGCCCATCGAGGATCTGCGCAAACTGATCATTGAGATTACACTCTCCGGCGATTACTTGCAGGAAGTGAAATTCATCAACGGCCTCGAACGCGACAAGATGTTTTTCCTGATTGACGGGGTCGCTCTCGGTGAGCAGCAGGGGAACGTTCGCCTGCAGCTGAAACTGGAAACGTATCTTGGAGCGGGAGCAGCCAAGTCGTGAAGATCGGCACTGAGAACAAGACCAAGACGCTCCTGGCCGTTGTGCTGGCGGTGATCGCCGTCGTGCTGGTCGTGCGGACCTTCTGGGGTGGCGGTGAGGAAACTGCTGCTCCGGCAGCCGGTGCGCATGGCAGCGCGAAGACGTGGCACAAGCCGACTCATGCGTTGCTCGCTCACTCGCTCGATCCCAGCCTGCGCTTTGATCTGCTGAAGGCGAGCGAGGACGTCACGTACAAAGGTACCGGCCGCAATATCTTCCGATCAGAAGCGCCGGCGCCGCCGATACCTGAACCGCTGACGGCTGATAAACAACCGGATCCAGGTCCGCCACCGCCCCCACCTCCGCCGCCGATTGACTTGAAGTTTTACGGCTATGCCGGCCCGAAGGGCGACAATCGGCAGGTCTTCCTCTTAAGGGGCGAAGACATCTTCCTGGCGAAGGAAGGGCAGATCATCGACCGCCGCTACAAGATTTTGCACATCGGGACGAACTCGGTCGAAATCCAGGACGTCCTGACCAACCACACGGAAACGAAACCGCTCACCGCGGGATGAGCTAGACGTGCGGCATAACCATCAGAACACGGACCAGATTCGCTCCGCGCGCCGCCAGCGCGAGGGCGGATACATGCTCCTCGCCATCCTGCTGATGATGGCGCTGATGATCATTGTCGCAACCTATTACACCGCGCCGCGGATGGTGCAGCAGATCAAGCGCGATCGCGAAGAGGAAATGATCCACCGCGGCACCGAGTACGCGCGCGCCATCAAGAAGTTCTATAAGAAGAACGGCCGCTATCCCGCTACGCTGGATGATCTCGACAAAGGACAGATCCGTTTTCTGCGCAAGCGTTACAAGGATCCGCTGACCAAGGACGGCAAATGGAAGCTGCTGAACTACGGCGACATCGCGACGTTGCTGAACGCGGCTGCGCCGGGCACACCGGCCGCTGCTTTGGGCTCGCAGGGTGGAACATTGACACCTGGCGGCGCGCTTATCAACGGCGTGCCATCTCCAACCTCAGGTAATCTCGGCTCCTCGGGTAATCTGGGCTCTTCGTTGCAGCAATTGCAGCAACAGCTCGTGCAACAGCAGCAGCAACAACCCGGGTCCAACATTGTATTCCCGACCAATACCGGTCAGGGCTTCGGTTCGCAAAGCAATCCGGGCAGTAACTACGGATCTTCTGGCGGTACCGATCAGGGCGGTTCTGGATACACCGACCAATCCAGCAGCAATCCGGGCTCGAGTTTCGGCAATAGCACGCAGGGCGGCTTTGGCAGCAGCCAGCCGGGAGCCAGCAATCAGCCGGGCAGTTCGCCCTTCGGCCAGAACACGACCGGCGGCAATCAGCAATTTGGCGGCGGCGCGATTGTGGGCGTTGCCAGTCTGGACAAAGAAAAGACCATCCGCATTTACAACAAGAAGAAGACCTACGATGAGTGGGTGTTCATCTACAACCCGATGATGGATGTGGCCAACGTGCTGTTGCGCGGCCCCTACCAGCCCACGACCATCGGCGGCGCGCAGGTCGGGACGCCTGCCAGCCAGTTGAATGGCCAGCAACAGAATGGACAGCAAGGCGCCTTTGGCCAGCAGAACACATTCGGTCAGCAGCCAGGCGGTTTTGGTCAACAGCCGGGTGGATTTGGTCAGCAGCAGAATACGCCGCAGCAGTACCAGCCGCCGCAATCGATACAGCCGGGGAACAACTATCCGCCTGAGCAGAATAACCAGCAGCAGTAGTTTGCCAAACTACAGCATTCATTAATAGACTCGATGCGCGGATGGCACGTTCCAGCCGGAGTCTTGCAATCCGGCGGAAACAGCTAGTCGGAAGCACCAATAATCACATGAGACTTGTCACTTTTCTGGACAATCATTCGCGTCAACGCATCGGAGCGGTTGCGTCCGATGGCCGGATTGTCGATTTGAATTCTGCTTACAAACTGTTCGTACGCGATAAGAACCCCGATGCCACCGCCCCTGATTCTGTTGTTCCTTCCGACATGCGCTTGCTGTTTGAGGGCGGGGATTGCAGCCTCGATGCGGCCCGTGCTGCACTTGAGTATGTCGGCGCGCAGCGGCCTGAAACCGGCGTCAAAGGTGAGCCGATCTTCTACACGCGGGAAGAAGTTCACATCAAGGCGCCCATCATTCCGAAGAAGTTTTTTCACACCGCAGGCAACTTTCGCGAACACCATCATGAGGCCGAGAAGGCCGGATTCTCGCATCCCGTGCTGCCTTGGATTGTCTTCTTCCAGAACGTTGATGCCATCATCGGACCGGACGAGCCGGTTATCTTCCCGCCGCATCTCACCACCGAGCTCGATTACGAACTCGAACTTGCGGTGGTGCTGAAGAAGGCCGGAAAACATTTTGCTGCGAAAGACGCCGATTCGTACATCGGCGGCTACGTTATCTTCAACGACATCACGGCTCGTGATATCCAGCGCGAAGAGATGAAATCCGGCGTCTTCAGCTTCTGCAAAGGCATTGACTCGTTTTGCCCGCTAGGTCCGCATATTGTTACCGCAGACGAGATCAAAGATCCGCACAATCTCGCGATGGAGCTGCGCGTTAACGGTGAAGTCCGGCAGCGCTCGCACAGCAGCAAGATGTCAGTGACGATTCCGGAGATCCTCGCACACTATTCGCCGATGGGCTACAGCGCCGGTGACGTGGTATCGACCGGCACGGTCTCCGGTGTCGCCGCATTCAGCGCCGATCCCAAGGCGTGGTTTCTGAAGCCGGGCGATGTAATGGAATGCGAGATCGAGCAAATCGGCGTCTTACGCAATCCGGTCATCTCGTGGGAGCAGGCCTACGGCGAGAAGCCGCCCGCACTCCGCAACCAGACGCAGGGAGCTGCCCGATGAGCGCGCCTGCCGGGAAGGTCTGGACCAGCGATCTCAACTCGCGCGCGGATGTTCGGCCTGTTTTCGATCGCTCCCGAACTATTCGCTTCTACGACACGACACTTCGCGACGGCGAGCAGACCGTCGGAGTTGTCTTCAGTCCTCAACAGAAGCTGGAGATCGCAAAGAAGCTGGACGAGCTCGGCGTTGGACGCATCGAGGCTGGCTTTCCGAAAGTCTCTGCCGAAGATGCCGAGGCGATTTCGCTGATCCTTAGCGCCGGGCTGAAGCATTCTGAAGTTTGGGGGTTCTCGCGTGCCACTCGCAGTGACGTCGAAGAGCTGGTGCGTTTGGGATTGCAGGCATCTGTGATTGAATTGCCGGTCAGCGATCTGAAGCTCAGGGCATACGGTATTTCGCGGGAGGAAGCGTTACGTCGCGCGACCGAAGCGATCCGTTTCGCCACTCAGAATGGAATTCGTGTCGCGTTCTTTGGTGTTGATGGCAGCCGCGCGAATCTGGATTTCTTAAGGCAGATTTATTCTGCTGCCATCGATGCCGGTGCAAAGGAAATTGTTCTGGTCGACACCATCGGAGTCTGCACGCCGGAAGCGGCCGAATTTCTGGTGCGCTGGGCGAAGGAATGGGCGGGAGCCGATATTCCAATCCACTGGCATGGTCACAACGACTTTGGACTTGCGACCGCCATTGCGGTTGCCGCAGTGCGGGGCGGCGCGACCTGGATTCAAGGCACCATCAACGGAATGGGCGAGCGAGCAGGAAATGCCGACATCGCGGAGGTCGCGTTTGCCTTGCAATGTCTCTACGATGTGCCGGTCGAGCTCAAGCTGGAGCGCATCCGTGAAGTGTCGGGACTTGTGCGAAGGGCAGGGAAGTACGAGCTGGAAGGATGGAAGCCGTTGATTGGCGACAATCTCTTCCTGCGCGAGAGTGGTGCGGTCGCCAGCCAATTCCACATTCCCGAAGCGATTGAGCCCTATGCCGCCGATCTGGTTGGAGCGAAGCGTGGCATCGTTCTCGGCAAGAAAAGCGGCCTCGACAGCATTCGCCTGAAGGCCGAAGAGCTGCACGTCGATGTGTCTGAGGCGCAACGCGCGGCGGTTCTAGACGCGGTCAAGCGCAAAGCCATCGCCAATGCGCGATTGGTAAGCGACGATGAATTCCGCGCGATCGTGCAGAATCTGGCTGCCAAGGATGGATTGTCATGATCGGGAGAACCGAAGGGTCCGATGCCCTAGAGTGGCTTGTGCGCCATGAGCACAGGGTCTAATTTCGACGACGGCGGAAGCGATGGGCTCAGGTACGGCAATTCGGGCCAGCGGCCTCCTGACGCCGAATCCTGCGGTATTTCCGGCCCACAATCACTTGGTCCTGATTCTCTCCAATACTGCTCCCGCGATCAGCGGCAATCCCACCGTCGCATCCAGCAGCACTTCTGCGAAGCGACCGCCTTCTTCAGGCGGAACAAACTTGCCCCACGACACCGCTTCGCTATAGGTGCAGCCTGACAGACCGCCCCAGTTCACTGGCTCGGGACAGATGCGAACCCCGTAGTGGAATCGCTTCAGCGGCAGATCTTCGCCGCCACGGCGATGGCGCAACTCGATGTACGGCCCGAACTGCTGCGCCCAATTCCGCGGCACGCCGCCGCCAATGGTGAAGATTCCCAGTCGCTCCTGCTTCAGCAGCGTCTCGGCATAGAATTCCAAATCCTCGAATGGATCGAAATGGAGCGGCTGCAGGTTGTTCTTGCGCCGCGCTCGATTGTGCAGCGCGACATCAAGCCCGATCTCCGAATCACTGAAAGCCGGAACGAATACCGGCACGTTCTTCTCGAATGCCGACTTCAAAATTCCGCGTTCCTGGATATGCTCGCTGAGGTAGCGCCCGATTTCGCGGTTGAGCTTGTAGGAGCAGAGGACCTCATTGTGATCCCAGCCTTTTAGAATGCGGGCGACAATCGTCTCCACGAAGTCGAGATTGGTTTCCGGCTCGAGCGTGTCGTAAACGCGGTTGTAACCGGCTTCGTACAACTCCAAGTCGTCCATGCGCGGGTCGTACTTGAAGTGCGAGCGTCCTACGCCTTCCACCAGCCCGTGTGCCATCAGCGCGCCAGTGGAGATGACAGCGTTTACCACACCGCGATCGATCAGTTCAGTAACGATCAGCCCTTGCTTGGCGACTGTCATGGCGCCGGCGAGAGTCATCACAATGAAACAGTCTTTGTCACGCGCCATCGCCTCCAGAACATCAGCACCCTCGCCGACCTGCCGGCCGGTGAACGCCGTGCGCCCCATGCTGCGCACCAGGTCGTCGATGCTGTGGATCGCCGGCAGATCGAGCGGCTCCAGCGGAACCAGTTTGTCGGAGACCGGGTCGTGCAGAACTCGATCGATGCCTTCGCCGTGACTATTGTGTTGCTCGTCGTTCAAGGGTTCACCTCGTCTATCCATCAAAGCTGCAATCGATGATCGGAACAATCGAAGCTACAGGTTGTTGCGATTGCAGTCAACGCGTGCTGCCAGCCGATGTAACTCTGCATTAACAATTGCGGACACGGCTAATTTCGCGGGCTCGCGGATGCTATGCTAACAATAAATTTCTCATTTTCACTGGAGCAAGTTTGCAGGAACGCAACTTTCATATCGGCGTGATACAGATGTCGTGTACGCCGGAGCCGGAGCAGAATCTGGAGCGCGCAATCGAACACGTTCGCACCGCTGCCGGCAAAGGCGCCGAGATCATCTGCCTGCCTGAGCTGTTTCAGGCGCAATACTTCTGTCAGCGAGAGGACACCGCGCTGTTTGATCTGGCAGAACCGATTCCCGGCCCGGCCACGAAACGACTCGGCGACCTTGCTCGCGAACTGAAAGTCACGATCGTAGCTTCGCTGTTCGAGCGGCGCGCGCCCGGCCTCTATCACAACACTGCAGCTATCATCGATACGGGGGGCAAGCTCGCGGGCATCTATCGCAAGATGCATATTCCCGACGACCCGCTCTACTACGAGAAGTTCTACTTCACGCCCGGAGATCTGGGATTCAAAGCTTTCGAGACTGACTTTGGCAAGTTTGGCACGCTGGTGTGCTGGGACCAGTGGTATCCGGAGGGCGCGCGGCTGACGGCGCTGCAGGGTGCGAATGTGTTGTTCTATCCCACCGCCATCGGCTGGCATCCCGATGAGAAGGCGAAGTACGGCGAGGCCCAGTACGACGCGTGGCAAACCATCCAGCGCGCGCACGCCATCGCCAACGGCGTATACGTTGCAGTGCCGAATCGCGTCGGCTTCGAAACCGGAAACATTCGCGGTAATGAGGCGCCGGGTAAAGGCCTGGAGTTCTGGGGCGGGTCCTTTATCGCCGATCCCTTCGGCCGCGTCATTGCGAAGGCGCCTCATGACAAAGAGGACGTGCTGGTAGCCGAGGTCGACCTTCGCCACATCGAGAACGTGCGTCGCAACTGGCCTTTCTGGCGCGACCGTCGCGTCGATGCCTACTCGCCCATCACGCAGCGGTTCATGGTCTAGTCCATGCCCACATCAAAGAAGAGCAAGATCGATCTCTCGCAACCGCCCGCCGCTCTGGGTTATCGCATGCCGGCTGAGTGGGAGCCGCATGAGGCCACGTGGATCGCGTGGCCGCACAATCGATCGGATTGGCCGGGCAAGTTTGAAGCGGTCCCTTGGATTTACGCCGAGATCGTTCGTCACCTCGCACGAGTCGAGCGTGTGAACATCCTGGTGAACGATGAAGTGGCGGAAGTGAAGGCACGTCAGGTGCTGGTTCGCTCGCACGTGCTGCCCGAAAAGGCCGGCGCACCAGGAAAGCCATCCGGCAATCTTCGCTTCTTTCGCATACAGACGAATCGCGGCTGGACGCGCGACTACGGGCCGATCTTCGTGCGTCGCGACTCACGCAAGCGTGAACTTCCGCCGGTCGCCGCGACGGTTTGGCGCTTCAATGCCTGGGCCAAGTACAGCGACTGGAAGCTTGACACGCTCGCCGGCGCCGAGATCACGAGCGCTCTGAAAGTTCCAGCGTGGCAGCCGGAGCTGAGACACAATGGCGAGCACCGGGTTGTGCTGGAAGGCGGAAGTATTGACGTGAACGGCCGTGGCACGTTGATCACGACGGAAGAGTGTCTGCTGAGCGACGTGCAGCAGCGTAATCCCGGATTATCGCGAGAGCATATGGAAGAGCTCTTCGCGGAATATCTCGGCATCGAGAAAGTCATCTGGCTGGAGCGCGGCATCGTTGGCGATGACACACACGGACACGTCGACGACATCGCCCGCTTTGTTGGGCCGCGCACCGTGGTTACTGCCTATGAGCCTGATCCAGACGATCCCAATCATGAGCCGCTTCAGGAGAATTTCCGCTGGCTGAAGAAGAGCACGGATCAGTCAGGCAAGTCGCTGAAGGTCCTGAAGCTGCCCATGCCCAAGCCGGTTTTGTTCGAGGGGCAGCGGCTGCCGGCCAGCTACGCCAACTTCTACATCGCCAACAAGCTGGTGCTTGTGCCCGTGTTTGGCGATGCCAATGATCGCGTTGCGCTGGATGTTCTGGCGGAAGCGTTTCCCGAGCGCGAGATTGTTGGCGTCTACTGCCGTGATTTCATCTGGGGACTGGGAGCGCTGCACTGCATGACGCAGCAGCAGCCGGCGGTCTGACAGACATCACGAGCGTCGCTTGTTCTTCATCATAATGCTCACCACGAAGTATCCTCCCGCCGCCACGCCCGCGTAGAGAAAGGCATTCGCGAACACAATTGTGCCCACAATCAGCGCGAGAGCCAAACCCGCATCTGGCGCGGCCCCGACCGCAAACGACAACACAAACGGCGGACAGACAAAGAGGCTGAGAACTCCTAGCGCGCTGGGAAAGCCGGGTGCGATGGCTCCGGACCGCCAGACGGCGTAAACAGCGACGGCAACGCCCATCCCCAGCACGAAGCTGATGGAGAGCACCGTTACAAGATACTTTTCCTTGTTTGCTGGCCGCTGGGTCACGCGTTAGTCCTGTTACCAGTGTAGTTCGCAAAGTCCGGCGCGCACAGACTACCGGCGCATCTCGTGATATCCTGCCGCCGCGTCTCTTAGAGGAGGACTCTTTATGAGCAGCGGTTCTGCGCCTGCAGGCACCTCTTATTCACCCACCGTTCCCCATAACATGGTGACCACCGCCTTCACGCTCGATGGCTATCGCATTGTGCGCAACCTGGGATTGGTGCGCGGCATCATCGTGCGATCGCGGTCGATCGTGGGCACCATTGGCGCTAGTTTGCAAACGCTGGTTGGCGGCAACATTACGCTGCTGACGAACCTCTGTGAAGAGACGCGCGAGCATGCCTTCGACTTGATGCTGCAACATGCAGCGGAACTCGGCGGGAACGCGGTCGTCGGTATGCGCTACGACGCAACTGAAGTCATGCAGGGCGTAACCGAGGTGCTGGCGTATGGCACGGCAGTTTACGTCGAGAGAAGCAGCACTTAGCATCTAGCCATTAGCACTTAGCAAAGGCAGCAAAGTGCTGTTGGGAGAACTCTCAATTGGTTGCTTTGGCTAACCGCCAAGAGCCAACTGCTAACAGCCGCATTGGTGAGCCCGGCAGGAATCGAACCTGCGACCCACGCATTAAAAGTGCGTTGCTCTACCAACTGAGCTACGGGCCCACGTGAATTTAATCTACCACAGGAAGTTGAGTGTTACCTGCGTTCCCGCGCTCCATTGGAGTCGCTATACTCGTAGGCTGTGACCCAGCCGACTCCAGCCTCCGCAGCGCGGGAAGATCCCTCTCTGGAACGCCGTGTGTTCTGGATTCTCGCCGCTCTGGCGCTGATCTACGCGTGTCTGGCTGGCCTGCGAACGGTGGCGGAGCTCGACACGGGCTGGCAAATGGCGACGGGACGCTGGGTGATTCAGCATCACCACGTTCCTTCCGAAGATGTCCTGTCGTTTACCGCGCAAGGTGAGCACTGGATCTATCCGGTTGGCGCCGGCGTGGTATTTTATCTCGCCTTCCTGATCGGCGGGTACGCACTGCTCTCGTGGTTGACCGCAGCTGCGTGCGTCGGAACGGTGGCCTTGCTGCTGCGGCGAGGCACGGCTGCCAGCGCTGCCATTGCGATTCTGGCAGTGCCTCTTATTGCCGAACGCACTCCACCCCGCGCCGACATGTTCACCGTCATTCTGTTTGCAGCCTTTCTCTCAATCCTGTGGGAAAACTATGAGACCGGCCGCGCGCCGCTTTGGCTCCTGCCGCTGTTGATGGTGTTCTGGGTGAATGTGCATTTCGGCTTTGCCGGCGGTCTTGGATTGATGGTGGCCTACGCGGGCACTGAGTTGTTGGAAACGATTTGCGGTGCGGAGCGGCGGCGAGCGGCAATGCAGAAGCTGCGACGTGCCTGGCCTTGGCTACTGGGAACAGCCGCCGTCACCCTGCTGAATCCATGGGGCTGGAATCTTTACCGTGCCCTACTTTTGCAGCAGCGCGCTACCTCCGAGCAACAAACATGGATTGCCGAATGGCAGGGCATACGTCTGAACTGGCAAACGGCCTCTGCCGCATGGTCGACGGGCGGCATAAGAAGCGCTCTGTTCTCACTGCTGATTGTTGCGGTTGTCGCCGGGATCATTGCATTGCTGCGCAGGCAATTCGGAGCCGCAGTTCTGCTATTTGCCGCGGCCTATGCTCCGGTGCAGCACATCCGCATGGTAGCGGTTTTCGCCTGCGTGGTCGTTGTGATCGGCGGGAAGAACTTGTCCGCGGGGCTGGAGCGACTGGGAGAGTGGGTTCGTGCGCCGCGTCTGCGCGCCGCGTTTGCTGGGGTTGTGGTCATGCTCCTGGCGATGCTTACGTATTCGCGCTCGGCCGATCTGATCACCAACCGACATTACTTTGGCCCCAGTGTCGATCTCGCAAGCTTCGGTCCGGGGTTGAGCTGGTGGTTTCCGCAACGCGCAGTTGAGTTCATCCAACGCGAAAACCTTCCGGGAGAAATTTTCAACACCTACGACGAGGGCGGTTTTGTCACGTGGACTCTCGGTCCGCAGCGCCGCGATTACATCGACGGACGCGATACGCTTTTTGGCCTGCAACGCGTGCAACGCCATCGCGAGTTGCTCCAGAGTCCGCCGGATTCGGCTCTGTGGGAGGAGGAGACGCGCCGCTACAACATCAACACAATTCTGTTTTCCCGCGGCGATGGCATCGAACACGGCCACCTGAGGGATTTCTGCACCAGCAGTATTTGGCGGCCGGTTTACCTGGATGAAGTATCCGCAATTTTTGTGCGCCGTACTCCCCAAACAGAGGCACTGATCCAGCGTTTTCCGGTGGACTGTGCGACTGCGCCCTTGCCTGCCGAAACGGAGTTCAGCAGCCGCTCCGAGGAGTTTGCTGCCTGGGTGAATGCCGCGGTCGTGCTGCAGGCTCTCGGGCGCAATCTGGATGCGCTGGATGCAAGCGAGAAGGCGCTGGCGATTTTTCCTGGCAGCACTAGCGCGCATCTAGCGCGTGCCGGTGCGCTCACCGCGATTAATCGGCCACAGGAGGCCGAGAAGGAGTTATTCACTGCGATCGCGCTGAGTCCGAGCGAGTATACGTGGTCGGACTTGGCGAACCTTTATCGCCGGGAGGCGCGTCCGAGCGATGCGATTGCAGCCATGAGAAAGGCGATCGATCTGCAGGCCGATCCGAAGGCAACGCTGATTCAACTTGGCTATTACGCACTCGCAGCCGGTCATCCCGATGACGCTCTCCAGGCGTTCGATGAAGCGGAGCGAGGTGCTTCTTCGGATGAAAAGAAATCGACCGGCAAAGACTCGTTCGCTTATAAGGTCGCGACCGGCAGGGCCGAGGCGTGGAACAAGATCGGCGATCCCAAGCGGGCGGCGCAATTCCAGGAGCAGGCGGTTCAGATTGCTCCGAATTCTCCTCAACCATGGCTCAATCTGGCGGAGATCTACGAATCTGCAGGCCGGTCGGCTGATGCCGATCGCGCCAAGGCACGAGCTGCAAGCCTCACCCAAACCCAAAGCCAGTAACCCTTGGGCTCACATCCACACCGTGAAATTGCCGCCGATCGACCCTTGCCAGCATCACATAATGTTACGGCCATGAATGCGAAAGCCCGTCCGCATGTCGTCATCATCGGAGCTGGATTTGGTGGTCTGAAGGCCGCGGAGTCACTGTCCAAGCTTCCCGTCGAAATCACGGTGCTGGACCGCAAGAATCACCACACCTTTCAGCCGCTTCTCTATCAGGTGGCGACCGCGGGGATTTCGCCGGCAGAGATTGCCGCTCCCATTCGCGACATCCTGCGCAAACATGAAAATGTGGAGGTGCTGCTGGGCGAAGTCCTGGGCTTCGATCTTGCGCAGCGCAGGATCATGCTGCACAACTGGGAGCTTACGTATGACTACCTGATTGTTGCCGCCGGAGCGATGCATGCTTATTTCGGCCACGATGAATGGGAACCGATGGCTCCGGGACTGAAAACAGTTGAGGACGCATTGGAGATACGGCGCCGCATCCTGCTTGCATATGAGTTGGCCGAGCGCGAGGCCGCCCTCCACGGCACCCATCGTCCGCTGAACTTTATTGTTGTAGGCGCGGGGCCAACTGGAGTAGAGCTGGCTGGAACGCTGGCGGAGATTGCGCGCAAGTCGCTGGCAGAGAATTTCCGCAACATCGATCCGACAAAGACCCGTGTGCTGCTGGTGGAAGCTGGTCCATCGATTCTTAGCGCATATCCCGAAGATCTGCGGCGCAGCGCCGTGAAGCAGTTGGAGCATCTCGGCGTAGAGGTGCGGAGCAACTCGGCGGTCAGCGATGTGCGTGACGGACAGGTGGGAATTGGCAACGATGTTATCTCGGCCGAGGTTGTGTTATGGGCCGCGGGAGTTTCAGCGTCACCGCTCGGCCGCGAGCTGGGAGCGCCGGTTGATCGTGCCGGTCGGGTTCTGGTTGAGCCGGACCTGAGCATTCCTGGACATCGCGAGGTTTTTGTCATCGGCGATCTTGCCAGCATGAAAGACAAGCATGGCCGGCCACTGCCTGGAGTCGCCCCGGTTGCAATGCAGCAAGGGAAATGCGTGGGACGGCAGATTGCGGCGGATCTGGCCGGGAAGCCGCGCGAGACGTTTCACTATCTGGACAAAGGCTCGCTGGCGACCATCGGACGTGCTGCGGCCATCGCTCAGTTTGGCAAGATTCATCTCTCCGGTCTTACCGCCTGGCTGTCTTGGTTGTTTATCCATATCTTCTTCCTGATCGGATTTCGCAATCGCATCATCGTTATGTTCCAGTGGTTCTGGAGCTATCTCACTTACGAACGCGCGGCCCGGCTGATCACGGGAGAGTCGCGCGTGATATCAGTGCCGTCGATGGAATATGCGGAGCTGGCGAGGACGTCCAGTGACTTGCCTGCGGATGAACGGCAAGAGGTATCGTCGATCGAAAAACGTACAGCCTGAGTCCCTGGGCATTTTTAGTCCAAGTCGTAGGAATGCGAGTCGCTGCCTAGAGTTGTGGCGGCCTCCGAGCTGGAGCCACTTCGCGTTACACTGTACTCCTCCACTGACTGATGGTGATTCAACAACCTCGCCGCTGGCTACGAGATCCACTCTTCCTTTTGGTACTTGCCGCGGGTCTGATTGCGTTCGTTGTGCAGTCGGGCGAATTGGGCACCGCCGACACGCAACATCGTTTGCAGTCCGCTCATTCATGGTGGACCGCCGAACCTCCGGTTTTTCCGAATGAATATCCGGAGTTCGGTGTGCATGGCCGTGACGGTAAGCTGCAAAGCTGGTACGGAATCGGGCAATCGCTGCTTCTGTTTCCGGCGGACGTCATTGGGACGTATCTGGAGCGACTCCCGATCTTCGCAGGCTACAGCGGCAACGACCCCAGCGTGCGTAATATTTTCGTCAGCTATTGCATCAACATCTTCATTAATGTTTTGACCGCGCTGGTCTGCTTCCGATTCCTGCGCCAATTGAATTTTGGTGTGAAGCAGGCTGTTGCGGGCGTGTTGGCCCTGCTGCTGCTGACGACGCATCTCCATTACACGCAGAACATGATGGAGAACAATTACATCTTTCTGCTGACACTGACGGGCCTGTCGTTTCAATACGAGTGGCTGCGCACCGGGAATCGCAAGGCTCTGCTGGTTGGTTCGGCGGCTTTCGGGCTGAATCTGCTCACGCGGATTACAACCGGAATGGATCTTGTAGCTGGAGCGCTATTTCTGCTGCTCGTCATGTGGTTCGAAGGTGAGCGCGGCAGGGCGGTGTGGGATCGCTGCCGAAGTTATATTGCCGTAGCTTTTCCGGTGTATTTGATTTTTGGGCTGCTCGATCGTTTGTATCAGTATTACCGCTTCGGGTCGTTTTTCAACACCTACATGAGCGTAGTCGCCATGGAGGCACGGCTGCGCGATCCATCGCTGCCCGCCAGCTATCCGTGGGAAACGCCGTTTCATGTGGGCTTCTTCGGAGCACTGTTCTCGCCGGAGAAATCGGTCCTCCTCTTTGATCCTCTGCTGGCACTGATGATCCTAATTGCCGTGGTGGGATGGAAATGGTTCGCGCCCGCCGTTAAAGCGTACGTAGTAATGGGATTTGTGCTGGTGTTGATTTATACGAGCTTCTACGCACGCTATACCGTGTGGAGCGGCGATTTCGCCTGGGGCGATCGCTACGTTTCCACCAGCGTGGAGTTAGCGGTCCTGCTTGCCGTGCCATTGCTGCTGCGATATCGCGAGGTTCTCGGCAAAGCAGTCTGGAGGGTTGGAGTGGTTATCTGTGCGATCAGCGCCGTGATTCAGATCGCATCGCTTGCCTTCTGGTTGCCGCTTGAGATCTATCAGATGGAGACGCTGGGCCATCCGACGTTTGTTATTTTGCAGCGCATGAAGAACATTGTGGGCTTCGCGTCCGGAACGATGATGGACAACTACGCCATGCACTGGGACCCATGGGACTACGTGCACATCACGACATGGAATTTCCTGCCGTTTCTGTTGAAGCGAGTGGGCGCAGCGCCCAGATGGGTGGTGCATGTCACGCTCATGCTTTGGATGGCAGGGCTGGCGGCACTAGCCGCAACGTTGAGCCAGTTGCGGAGAGTGCTTTTGCGGCAAGCGGACTAGCGTTCATTGGCGGAGGCATCGCTGCTCCCGGCTCCGGTTGAGGCCCGGCGAGGTCTAAACCCCGGAGCCGGCGCAAGCGTCCGCGGAACTCTAGCGAGCGCGAGAGGCCGATCGACGTCGGATCGAGGACGTGCGCTGGCCTCGCGAGGAGCGCGTTTGCGCTCCATCATTCTTCCTGCATTCCTCACACTCGCGAAATGTCATGTTCTCTGCCTTGCATTTAGTCTTACGTTTCCAGTCGAAGAAAAGTTCAGCGTACGATTGCGTGATGTAGTGGCTGGGAGTGATTCCCAGAGAGCGTGCCGTGCGATCGATCCAGCGCGCCTTACCCTCGATCTCTGCCATGTCGCCGATAGGCGTGTGATCGAGAACAACCTTCCCTTCGTCATCTCTCCACTCGGCGCGAAACTTTTCATAGATGAATGACGGTATATAGCCGAGCACGCGTAGCATGGCGTCCATCGCCTTGCCATCAGAGACGCCGGTCTCAAGTTCGCCGCGCGATTTATGGCGTCCCAGCTTGCCTTTGGCTTTGTGGGTGAGCTTCCACTTGTCGCCGTAGCATCGCAGCCGTAGCAGCTCGCCCCTCCAGCGCAGCTTCTGACCCGGAAGGTCATAGAGTGTATTGATCTCGTGCGTCGAAGGCGTTGCGCAGCAAAAACCGAGCTGGCGTAGGTTTTGCTCCAGGGCTTTCAAGTCCGGTACGAGAAACTTGATTTCGACTTCCTGTGGCGTTGCCATGAAGAGAGTCTAAAAGAATATCTCGTGGATCGAAATGCCGGACCTGTTAATTGGCCCCTGTCGTGTTCCTGACGAGACAGTGCATCTTTTCAGCGAGTGTTTCTTATCGTGGCTTTATTATCGAAAGAGGCTTCTGCCGACGGCAGGTAGTTCTGGATCCTTCGCCTCAAGAACTCGTCTCGCCTCGCCCTGACTTCGCGCGTCAGGAGAAGCAATTTGTACGCGCGTTCTCGCTGATCCGTGACGGAATCAAGCAGCATGCATTTCCGGGAGCTGCGTTAGCGGTGACCCATCGCGGAGCGCTGGTCGCCTCGCAAGGGTTCGGGCGATTTACCTACGACGATCACGCGCCCGAGGTGCAGGCGGACACGGTCTTCGACCTCGCTTCCATCACGAAGGTCATTGCGACCACTGCCGTTGCCATGGTGCTCTACGATCGCGGCAGGTTATCGCTCGAGGAACCAGCGGCGGTGACGCTACCGGAATTCGTGTCACTTGCTCCCAAGCACCAGAAGGCGTGGCGCGAGGCGGTGACGGTTCGGATGTTGCTGGCACATTCCAGCGGATTGCCCGCGTACGAGAAGTTGTTTGAGTTTGCCACGACGCGCGACGACCTGATTCATGCCGCAATGACCACGCGTCTTGTCCCCGCACCTGGCGAGCGGGCGGTGTATAGCGACATCGGCATGATCCTGCTGGGAGAGCTCCTGGCGAAGAAGGCGGATCTGGCGCTGAATCTGTTTGCCCGGCAGGAGATTTTTATGCCGCTCGGTATGAAGCAGACTCGGTTCAAGCCGCCGCAGGATTGGGTCGAGGAAATTCCTCCGACGGAAGATGATCAGAAGGTTCGTCGCCGAGTCGTGCAAGGGGAAGTGAATGACGAGAACGCCTATGTAATGGGAGGCGTGGCGGGGCATGCCGGCGCCTTCGCGCCGGCAACGGACCTTGCGCGCTTTGCCGAGTGCCTATTACGCGGCGGCGGGCCGATCATACGATCTGAGACGGTGAAGCTATTCGCTCGCCGTGAGGCGTCACCTGCAGGAACCACGCGAGCGCTGGGATGGGATACGCCGTCGCGTCCGGAATCGTCCTCCGGACGCCTGTTCTCGCTCTCCTCATTCGGGCATCTCGGCTTCACGGGCACTTCACTATGGATCGATCCTGGCCGCAAGTTGTCGGTCACACTATTGACCAACCGCACATGGCCCGATCGCAGTTCGCAGCTCATTCGCGAGGTGCGACCAATGGTCCATGATGCGATCGTGGAGGCACTGGAAGCGGATTGACGGTGAAGGCCTGGTGCGCCATAATCCGCCTGGGCGCGAATCAAGAGTGGTATGTACTTTTTAGGGTCAGCCCTCATCTAATTCTTGTAACGGGAAGTTCAGGAGGTTAGCTTGCCACTAAGCGCTGCTTGGGAACGTTGGCGTTGGACCGAAAGGACTCCGATGCGCCGCTGGTACGTGCCACTGACAGTCTTGGGACTCGGAGGTGTCGGCGCGCTCCTGTTAACAGAGCGAGGTCGGGCGACCTTGCGCACACTTTTTGTACGATTCCACGAGGCTCCTGACAAGCTGCTGGAAATGAATGACACATTGCAGAGCGAACTGGATCGCATACAGGCCGCGCTAGACCAGATCGCCGAGTCGATTGATCCTCATCCGGAACCAGGCCGCTAGTCACGGTAGGTCTTTTGGCCCAGCTTAGCCATCCGCCACATCCTCGAACAAGTCAGTCTCCGCTTTAGCATCTCGCGGACTGCTACTGGCCGCGAGATGAAACATCTCGACGGTACCTTCCAACCGCTGGCCGAGATTCTTTCGCACCCGTTCAAACAGCGGCTTCTGAGTGGTGTGCTGCTGGAAGGCCAGATGCTTTTTCTCGAAGCGCTCCTTGCCGATCTCGATGCGCGCGGTGACTGTCGGCTGCGAGATCGGTTGCCGGTCAGGCAGGTGAAAATCGGCGGTGTGATAGTAGAGCTTCTGGGCGCGATGTGGCTTGAGGCCTTGCTCCAGTTGTTCCGGATAGCGATCGGGGCGTCCTGCCCATTCAAATGCCAGCGTGGCGAAGGTTCCGGCCATTGCATGATCGACATGGCCCGTGAGGCCGCCATCGGGTCCGAAGGTGAGGATGACCTGCGGACGAATCTGACGAATGCGCAGCACAAGATCGCGGACAGCATCAGGCAGATTCACGCTGTCGAGCTTGCTGTCAGGATAGTCGAGAACTTCGCCCCGGGTGACGCCAAGGAGCTTGCATGAGGCGGCAAATTCGGCGCGACGCAGCTCGGCGAGTTCGTCGTGCGTCCGCGCCGTGCCGCGGTTACGAGCCGCAGTTCCGGCAGTCATGCAGACGACGTAGGTCTCGACTCCACCCTCGTGATAGAGGAGCAGTACGCCGCCAAATGCGCCGGCCTCGTCGTCGGGATGGGCGGTGATGCAGAGAAGCTTGCGCATAGGTGACATTGGATGAACCCGCGAAGTATAGCGCTTCAACGGAAGACGATCATAATGCCCAAAGCTTGCCAAAATCGCACCTTGTCCGCGATAATTGGAGGGTTGTTGCCTCCAGGTATGTGAGGTCCGATGGGCGCCTAAGCTGCGTTCATTGGGGTGTGGTAGCGACTCGATCGCTGGAGCACCCGTTACCGGTCATCTCGCCTGAGGAAAAGTTGTCGCCGGAATCAAGCGTTCAGCCTTGAATTGGCTTTGAGGAAGAGCGTCTGTCCGCACGACCGCTCATTAGCAGGAAAGGAAACCATTCTCTGTGTTGATGATTCGTCTGTCGCGCCGTGGCGCGCGTAAACAACCGTACTACCGCATCGTGGTGATCGAAAAGGACCGGGCGCGCGATGGCCGCTCGGTGGAAGTGGTAGGCACCTATAACCCCCGGACCAATCCCGCCAGCGTTGAGCTGAAGCGCGAGCGCATCGACTACTGGACGTCGAAGGGCGCACAGCTCTCGGATCGCGTACGCAAGCTGGTGGAAAAGGCTCCGGCAGCCAGCACACCAGAGGCGACGACAGCAGCGTAAGGCCGCCAGGATCGAGTGTTTCCCTGGAGCCCGAGGAGCGCCTATTGTGCGCTTGACGGTGTTAAGGAGAATCCAACAATGTCGGACAGTAAGCCGGACATCGTCGCTCTGATGTCGCACTTGGCAAAGGTGATCGTCGAAGCGCCCGATGAGGTCTTCGTCGAGCCGTTCGAGGAGAACGGGCAAACGGTAGTCGAGCTGGAGGTCGCGGAAAGCGACGTGGGCCGAGTGATCGGACGTCATGGACGAACCGCACGCAGCTTGCGGACGATTATGAACGCGGCTGCCTTACGGACGCGCAAACGCTATCAGTTGGAGATTGTGGAATAGCCGGCGAGTTCATTACGATTGCCCGCGTGCTGAAGCCGCAGGGGCGGCGCGGCGAAGTGCTGGCCGCGTTGCACACGGATTTTCCTGAGCGCTTCGAGGAGCGCCGGGAATTGTCAGGACTGGCGCAAGACGGCACCCGGCGTGAACTGAAGTTGGAAGAGCATTGGTTCCACAAGGGCGGCGTGGTGCTGAAGTTTGCCGGAGTGGAGACGATCAGCGACGCCGAAAAGCTTGCCGGGATGGAATTGCAGGTGCCGGTAGAGAAGCGGGCTGAGTTGGAAGACGGCGCGACCTACGTTAGCGATCTGGTTGGTTGCGATGTGTGGGATGGGCAGCGGTTCCTGGGCCGAGTGAGTGATGTGCAGTTTGGAGCGGGAGAAGCTCCGCTGCTGGTGGTGAAGCTGCCGGTCTGTGCGGCACGGCGGGTTGGAAGCTGCGAGCTATCGACGGAACTGCTGGTGCCGTATGCCGCCGAGTATGTGACGAAGGTCGACCTGGCCAACCAGCGTATCGACATGCAGCTGCCGGAAGGGTTGCTGGATGTGGATGCGCCGCTGAGCGAGGAAGAGCAGCAGCAGCAGAAAGCAGAAGCCGAGGAAGGTCGGAGAGACTAGGTAAGGAAAGTAGTGAGTTCACCACGGAGGCACGGAGCTCACGGAGTTGAAGAGCTCGATTCGATCATCCTCCGTGTTCTCTGTGTCTCCGTGGTAAATATCGGTTTTGGGGCGGCGTAGCTTTTGCGGAGTTTGGCTGGACGGCCGGAATGAAGTTTGAGATCGTCACGATTTTTCCGGATTTTTTTCGCGGGCCGCTGGATTATGGCATTGTGCGCAAGGCGCGCGAAGCCGAGCTCATTGAGATTGCGATTCACGATCTGCGAGACTTCACGCACGACCGGCATCGTACGGTAGACGACAGGCCGTTCGGCGGCGGTGAAGGCATGGTGTTGAAGCCAGAGCCGATTTTTGAGTGCCTGGGGTCGTTTGGAGTTGCGCCGCGCGAGGAGCGAGTGAGGGAAGACGCACGCGAGTCAGTGGTGTTGTTGTCGCCGCAGGGGCAGATGTTCGCGCAGGCGCTGGCGCAACAGTTGATGCGGCACGAACGGATCGTGCTGATCTGCGGCCGTTATGAGGGTGTTGACGAGCGGGTGAGCGAGCACCTTGCTGATCGCGAGATCTCGGTTGGCGACTTCGTGTTGAGCGGGGGCGAGCTGGGAGCAGCGATCATCATCGACACGATGACGCGGCTGGTGCCTGGTGCTCTGGGAAATGCGGCCTCGGCGCAGCAGGAGTCGTTTACGTCGACGGCGGACGTGCGGGCGCGGGCAGAAGGTGAGCCGCCGAGTTCGACCTGCGGATCGGGCGGATTGCTGGATTATCCGCATTACACGCGGCCCGCGGATTTTCGGGGCATGCCGGTGCCGGAGGTGCTGGTGAACGGCAACCACGATGAGATTCGCAAGTGGCGCCGTCGCAGCGCGCTGCGGAAGACGCTCCGCAATCGTCCGGATTTGTTGGAGCCGGCGGTGCTGAGCGCGGAAGATCGCAGACTGCTGGCGGAGATTGAGCGGGACTAGCCGCGGCGCAAGAGATTTGCAGTGTAGGGGGTCCTTCGCTCAGGATGACACGCTGTTACGTTCTGGCGAGAGCGAAGGGAAAAGCGATTTTACTGACGGCTGACGGCTGAGAGCTGACAGCTTCCATGGAAGGAACACAATGTCGAATTCTCAAATTATTGACCGGTTGCTCGCCAAGACACGGCGTACTGATCTTCCCGACTTCAAGCCGGGCGACACCGTACGCGTCCACGTGAGGATCAAGGAAGGCGACAAGGAGCGCTTGCAGGCGTTCGAGGGTGTCGTCATCGCCAAGAGCAAGGGCGCACAGCCAAGTTTCACCGTGCGCAAGATGAGCTTCGGCCAGGGTGTGGAACGTATCTTCCCGCTCAATTCCAAAGTGATCGACAAGATCGAAGTGCTGCGTTCGGCGCACGTCCGGCGCGCCAAGCTCTATTACCTGCGCGCTCTGCGCGGCAAGGCTGCGCGTCTGCGCGAAGTCGAGACCGCGCGCGGGTAGTTGTTGTGGAATGTCCCACCCAAGCGAAACCGGCTGCCCGGGCTTGGGTGGGGCATCCGCTCCGAGCTAGCGCCTCGCCTTCGGCCGCACGAACTTCAGCGCGGTGTGGGTTGCGGAAAAGCTCACCACCTTCACATCCACCAGCCCAGCCTGCTTGCCGGCATCGAGCACGTGCTGCTCTTTGATCTCCTGCTTGCCCTTCGGATAGACAATCCACAACGCGCCCGTGCTGGCGAGCGAATCAGCTAGCTTCGTGATGCGTGCAAGGGCGGCTGCTCTCTCTGCGCCGACGAACATAAGATCGGAATCCTTCAGCGGTTTGGAATCCGAGAATTTCTTGGCGACGGCGCGAAGGTCGGCGACAAACTTGTCGTCAGATAACGCGATGGCTGAGATGATCAAGCCGGGCTTGATGCCAAGCTTCTCGGCTGTGCTCTTGGGATGGAGGATCTTGTAAGCCCATTTGTCGGCATGTTCGCCGAGCTCGAAGACGGCCGAGCCTTCGGGCCATTTCAGATGGAGTTCGCCATCGCGCGCCGAAACCGACGATAGCGAGGCGAGAGGTATCTTCAGACGCAGCTCGCCGCGAACGATGATCTCGTTAGTCTCCAGCAGTGCCTTGGCCGAAGTTGTTTTTCCGCCGGTACGAATCTTGCAGACGAGTTCGCGCCCCATGGTCTCCTCGAGGATTGCAGAAGGATCGTCTAACCGAGAGCGGTAGTCAAGTTTGAGTTCTAAAATACGAAACCCCGCGGAGGGGAAGCGGGGTTTCGCGTTTCACCTGGCCAGTTGCAGTGGAGGCGAACTGGCCGGGGCCTCGTCGGCGCGATCTGCATTCGCGCTGCTTGGATCTTTGCGCTAGACCTTGGCAGCCAGCTCAAGTAGTCCCACAGCCATGGCGATCCACAGGGCAAGGGCCACCGTGTTCAAGGTGACGCGGATCGCTGCGTTGTCGATTAGCCAGTTGAATTTCGCGTCCATAGTGTTTCTCCTTTAGAAGTGGCGTTCCCCGACCACCGCGACACGGTGTTACCTGGGAATTTCGAAGCTGCGCCGGAGTTGTAGTTCACCGGATCAACTTCTGCAGCTATATACGAGCGAGGCGGAGAAAGGTTCCGTTAACAACTTGTGAAAGCGGGGCCGGTTGCAGATTAGCGGCATCAGATGCGGGAACACGAAACGGCAAAGATGATCTGTCCACAAGCGGACGGCGCACAGATCGTATGTAATTTCGAATAACCGCGCTAACCGGCGCGCAGAGTCTCGCTGTGATGCTGCGGTTCAGGCGGTGCCGCCGGAGCAGGCACATGTCCCGGCAGAACCTCGCGCAGCGCCCATTCGATGCGCTCGACCGAGTCGCGGATCAGCTCTACCGATTGCTCCGTGTCGGCGGCAGTGGCGTAGGTGATGACCTGCAGAGAATTGCGGATGTGGTGGTTCATCTCGGCGATGGTACGCAAGCGTTCGCGCACCACCTTGCGCCGCTGGCGTTCATTATTGGTGAGACTGAAGAACAAGAATCCCGCGACGATGCCGGTGAGAGCATTGGAGGTGAGCAGAATGTCATTGCGAGTGACGCCGTCGCGTGCCAGCAGGTGATCAAAGGCAAAACCGACCATCCAGACCAGCAGCACGACACCGACACACAGCACGATCAGTCGTAATCTTGAGTCTCTACCCAGATCCATAGCTTAACGCAACCTGTTCTGCCCCTGATTCTTAAGACGCCTCAGCGGGCATTTCGTCTTTGCGAAAATGCTGCAGAATCGCATCCGCCTGCGAACGGCTCACCACCGAAGCCAGAGCCGCAGCGTCGGCTTCTCTTACCGCCTGCAGACTGCCGAAGTGCTGCAGAAGTCGCTTGGTCGTGCGCTCGCCGATACCGGGAATCTCCAGCAGTTCGGTCTTGCGATCGCGCATCTGGCGTCGCTTGCGATGAAACGTGACCGCGAAGCGATGTGCTTCGTCGCGCACCAACTGCACCAGATGCAGCACGGGAGAATGCCGGTCAAGCACGACCGGCTCATCTTCCTGCCCCTGTACATAGATGATCTCTTCGCGTTTGGCGATGGAAACCAGAGGCTGATTTACGATGCCCAGCGCCGCCAGGGCCTCGGCTGCGGCGTGCAGTTGACCGATGCCGCCGTCGATCAGAACGACGCTCGGCATCTTTTGTTTTTCGTCTTGAACCCGCTTGTAGCGGCGCGTGACCACCTCGCGCATCGAGGCAAAGTCGTCGACGCCGTTCACGCCTTTGATGATGAACTTGCGGTAGTCGGACTTCTTCATCTGGCCGTCTTCCCAGACGACCATGGACGCGACTGTCTCCGCGCCCTGGATGTGTGAGATGTCGAAGCACTCGATGCGCTTCGGCAGCTCGGGCAGCATGAGCGCGTCCTGCAGCGATTGCTGAATCACCTTGGCGGCGGGCTTCATCACGCGGAAGCGCTGATCAAAGGCTTGTTTGGCGTTCTGGCCGACCAGATCGACTAGCGAGCGCTTCTCGCCACGTTGCGGGATATGAATTTGCACGCGGCGTTTCTGGCCTTCGGAGAGCACTTCCTCGAGCGTGGGACGATCCTCAAAATCGACGGGCACGTAGATCGTGTGCGGTACGTATTGCTGATCGAGGTACACCTGCTTCAGCAACGAAGAGAAAAACTCGCCCGGCTCGAAGCCGTCCGCGCCGACCGCTTCGCTTAAGTCTTCCCAGAAGAACTCGCGCTTGTCGACAATTTTGCCGCCGCGCATGTGGAAGAGGTTCACGGCCAGCATTTCGTTTTCGTAGTGATAGCCGAAGACGTCGGCATCATCGCCTTCAACCGCGGCGATGCGCTGCTTCTGCTCCAGCAAATCGACGGTGGAGATCAGGTCGCGATATTTCGCCGCGAGTTCGTATTGCTCACGCTCGGCGGCAGCCGTCATGCGCTGCTGAAGCGAACGCGTCAGGTCCGCGCCGCGGCCTTCGAGGAAGAGCTTCACGTCCTGCACCGCTTCGGCGTAGCGCTCAGGCGTGGTAAGCCCCTCGACACATGGCCCCAGGCATCGCCCGATGTAGTACTGCAGACACGGACGCGGGTAATAACGGTTCAGATCGAGCTTGCAGGAGGGAATCAGGAAGTGCCGATGAATCAGATCGACCAGACGATATGCCAGGCTGGTCGGGAAGTACGGACCGAAGTAGAGTGAGCCGTCTTTGCGCAAACGACGCGTGGGAAAGACGCGAGGATAGCGTTCGGTGATGGTCAGCTTGATGTACGGGTAGGTTTTGTCATCGCGCAGGAGAATGTTGTAGCGCGGCTTCTTCTGCTTGATGAGATTGTTCTCGAGCGCCAGCGCCTCCTTCTCGTTGTCGACGACCACGTAGTCGATATCGACCGCCTCGCGGAGCAGCGATCCCGTCTTAGCATCGGCCAGCTTGCCTTCCAGAAAATACGAACGCACCCGCGAGCGCAGATTGTTGGCTTTGCCGACGTAGATGGTCTGGCCTTCGGCGTTCTTGTAGAGATACACGCCGGGCGAGGTCGGCAGAGTACGAATTTTCTGGTGAAGGTCCATGGAGAATCAGCTATTAGCGATTAGCAACTAGCCTGGCAAGTCGTCATCATGAGGATCCTCAGTTGGCGCGAGGGATCTGCTGCTTCGCCTCGCCATGGCAGGGTTGAAGCCCTGCTCCGCATCTGCCGTCCCTACGGGACTCAGGTTTCAATTGCTCCCCGTCCCCAGCGCTGAAGCGCTGGGCTATCTTCTTTCGCGCCTACGGCGCTGTTGCATAGCGCGAAGAGCGGACACTCGTTGAGACAAACCGCAGCCGAACCGCCCCGTTGCTCAACCGGTAAAAATTCTACTCTCCACGTCAGGATTATCCGGCGAGTCCAACCGAAGCGGTCCTCCGGTAAAGCCGTTATCTGTAATTCATTGAAAATGCGGCATCAGTTTCGGATTCTCAACGCGAGTCCGATTGGCATGCGGCTTGCACTTCGAAGTGCTGGCCGCACGCTGATTGCTCTGCCGAGGCCGAAGTTGAAGGAGCCATTTCCAATGAGTCGATTTTCGCTAATCGCAGTGCTGGTGGCCGGCAGCCTGCCCCTGACCGTGGGATGTGCCACGAAGAACTACGTGAAAAGCCAGACGACGCCGGTCATCAACAACGTTAATGAATTAGATGACGAAACCGCGAAAAATACTCGCGACATTAAGGATGTTGACGCGCGCGCGCAGCAGGGCATCGCGCAGGTAAACAGCAAGGCCGATGCCGCTGATCAAAAGGCGCTGGCAGCGGGACAGTCTGCCGATCAGGCAAACCAGAACGCCATGCAGGCCTCCACTCGCGTAACCAGCCTCGCCGGAACAGTGGAGAACCTGGATAACTACAAGCCGGTTTCGGCGACGACGGTGCTTTTCGGCTTCGATAGGTCGCAGCTGACGCAGAAAGACAAGGGAACGCTCGACGAGCTAGGCAGTCAGCTGCAAAACCAGAAGCACTACATCATCCAGGTGGAAGGGTACACGGATTCGACCGGACCTGCGGACTACAACTATCAGCTCAGTCAGAAGCGCGCCGATGCCGTAATCCAGTACCTGGCGCAGAAGTACAACGTGCCCGCATACAAGATTTTCCTGATCGGACTGGGCAAGGACAATCCGGTGGCGCAGAACACTACGTCCTCGGGACGTGCCAAGAATCGCCGCGTCGACATTCGGCTGATGGAAAACAGCCTGACTGAGTCGGCGCAAACCAGCTCTCTTAGCGGGGGACAGCAAGCGCAGCAACAGCAATGATGAAGGCGTGATCGCGCCAGCGGTCGCGCTTAACAAGCTCCCTCAGCCCGGAGCCAATGGCCAACAGGCCCATTGGATGGAAAGCCGCTCACCCTCGTGGGCGGCTTTTCTGTCTGTAGCGAAAGCCTTCCCCTGCTTGATAGAGTTGCTTCGGTCATTTGATGACCGAAGCAGCTAAGATACTTTGCTGCTGTTGGACGCGGCGCTGAAGCGCCGCACTACCCGTGCATTCTCAAATATCATCGACATCATGAGCACGAGACTGCAACGGCTGATGCTGCGCTCCATCAACGTCTGGCCGCCGTTTCTTGGAGCGGGGATTCGCGTGAGATGGAGTCCGGATCACAAGACGGTCGATGTAGACATGAAGCTGCGCTTCTGGAACCGCAATTATGTCGGCACGCATTACGGCGGATCGCTTTACTCGATGACCGATCCCTTCTACATGCTGATGCTCATGGACAACCTTGGTCCGGACTATATCGTCTGGGATAAAGCTGCGTCGATTCGATTTCGCAAGCCCGGGAAGGGAAGAGTCAGGGCGGAGTTTCGCCTGTTGGAGGAGCAGCTCGACGACATCCGCACAAAACTCCTGACGCAGGAGAAGTACGAACCGACGTTCACGGTGCAGGTGAAGGACGAGGCAGGCGATGTTGTCGCCGAGGTACAGAAGGTGCTGCACATTCGGCGCAAGCAGAGTACTCGTGAAGCTGGGAGATAGCTGCGGACCGAGCCCCTAGGCCGCCGCAGCATCAGGCGTATCCACCGGTGGACTGGCGTCGCTGTGCTCCTCGGCCAGTTGGATGCGCAAGACCTCTTCGCGATCGCCGTCAAAATCCTGCCGCAGATGAAAGTGGAGATCCTCCAACCGCCGGCTCGCCCCGATCGTGACCAGCAGCTTCGCCAAAGCGAGCATGCCGGCACGATTGGCTACGATGTAAGGAATGCCGTCCTTGAATTCGACACGGAGCTGTTCATTTGAGCGCTCCACGTATTCAAAGATGATTTCCCGCTTGCGCGCTTCTTTCTCCACTTCGAACTGAAAAGCCTGCCCGATGGTCACGTCACGTGGATTGGTCATTTGTAGCCCCGCAGCAATACTCGTGATGCCCATACGACATCAGGAGAGATTTAGAGTGACGAAAACGGCACGACCTACTTTGTGAGTTCTTGCTGTAACGAAGGGCTTTTACATCAAGACGAAGAGGAAGTTGTCACCATACTACCGGCAATGGCTCCGCGATGCCAGCGATTTTCTGCGATGGCATTGGTTTCACGCAATGTCTCCGTGGCCGAGGGCTGACTGCGGCCTCGAGGTTCACATACAATAGGAAGGTGCGGTTGCGTTATCTTTTTCTCGCAATACTCTGTGTTGGGCTGATTCGCGTAGTGGCGGCACAGGATACATCGGCGCCAGCCGATCAGTCTCAGGAGCCATCGGCGCAGGATTCGTCGCAGCAGAATGCGCCGCCGGTTGAGCAAGTGCCGGTCGACAAGTCGGCTCCGCCTCCGAAGGACAATCGAGCCAATCCTCCTCGCTCCGACCATGTTCCGGCGGGCGAGAGTTCCAGCAAGCAGACGGCGATCGATGTGTCGCCGCCGGCCAATGACGAGAAGGCCCACCCCGAGGCGGGTTTGGGCGACAGCGATGTGAGCGAGTTCACGCCCTACAATCCCATGAAGGCGCTGAAAGCCATCGAGGTGGGCGACTGGTACTACAAGCAGGAGAACTACAAGGCGGCGATTAGCCGCTATCAAGAGGCGCTGGAATACAAGCCGCATGATGCCGAGGCGACGTTTAAGCTGGCTGAGGTGTTGAATAAGACGCGCGATTTTGCCGGCGCCAAAGAGAATTACGAAGCCTATCTTAAGATCCTGCCGAACGGACCGTACGCCAAGAAGGCCAGGGAAGCGCTGGCGAAGGTGAAAGACAAGCCGGCGCAGAGCGCCGCCAAACAATAATTCGCACTCGATCGTTCCGACTGACGCGTAGAATGAACGATCAACATGTCCGCCAAACTCAACCCTCCTCGCGTTGTAAACATCGAAGACCTGCTTCGCTTGGCAAAGCTGCGGCTGCCGAAGGTGGTGTTCGATTATCTCGACGGCGGCGCGGAGGATGAACTCACACTGCAAGAGAACTGCCGGGCGTTTCGCGATCTGACATTCCGGCCGCGAATGGCGGTAGCGTTTGAGCAATGCAATCTGGGCACCCGCGTGCTCGGCACAGACATCGCGTTGCCGCTACTTCTGGCGCCCGTGGGCTACAGCCGGATGATGCATCCCGGAGGTGAAGTCGCGGCAGCCGCTGCTGCAGGCGCCTTCGGTACGGGATACATTCTGTCCACGATCTCGGGACACAAACTGGAAAACGTAAAGGCCGCGACGGCTGGACCGGCGTGGTATCAACTCTATCTGCTGGGTGGTCGAGAGCCGGCCCAGGCGGCGCTTGAGCGCGCGCGTGTGGCAGGATTTTCCGCGCTGGTGCTGACGGTCGATACTGGTGTGTCGGGAATGCGCGAGCGCGACTGGCGCAACGGCATGTCAGAACTATTGGGAGAGGGCCTGTTTTCCAAGGTGCCGTACGTCCCCGATCTGTTGGCTCATCCGGGATGGCTGGGTGATTTTCTTCGCGATGGCGGATTGCCCAAGCTGGAGAACGTGATCATTCCGGGCCAGGGTCATATGCCTCTCACCGATGTGGCGTCGGCGCTGAAGCGGTCGGTGGTCACGTGGAATGATCTGCGATGGATTCGCGAGCACTGGTCGGGGCCAATTGTGATCAAAGGCATTTTGACCGGCGATGATGCTCGCCACGCAGTCGACCAAGGAGCTGCGGCGATCGTCGTCTCCAATCATGGCGGTCGGCAGTTGGATGGCGTGTCTGCGACGATTCGTGCGCTTCCTGAGATTGTCGCAGCGGTCGGCGGGCAGATCGAGGTGCTGATGGATGGCGGCATTCGCCGGGGAAGCGATATCGTCAAAGCGCTTTGCCTGGGCGCTCGGGCGGTGCTGGTCGGACGCGCCTATGCGTACGGAATGGCCGCTGCCGGAGAAGCAGGAGTCAGGCGAGCACTGGAGATCCTGCGAGAAGACCTCGAGCGCACGATGCGATTGCTGGGTTGCGCCGACGTGAAGGAGCTCGACTCGTCCTATGTGGAAGTGAAGCGCGAAGGCTCGCGCTTTACTGCTTCTTCTTGATCACCATGGAGTGGCGTACGGGGACGATGGCGCCGCGGCTGGCGTCGACCGAGGCTTGCTGAGCGCGCGTCATCACTTCATTGCGCACATAGCTGACGAATTCGGCCATCTGGCGCTGCATTTCGTCCATGCGCTCGCGCATCTGCAGGATGATGGCAATGCCGGAGATGTTAACGCCCAGATCGCGCGCGAGCGACAGAATCAGCTCCAGCCGTTCGAGATCGCCGTCGGTGTAGAGGCGCGTGTTGCCCTCGGTGCGCGACGGCTTGAGTAGGCCTTCGCGCTCGTAGAGACGGAGCGTCTGCGGATGGATGCCGTACATCTCCGCCACGGCACTGATCATGTACGCGCCTTGTTTTTTCCTCTTGGCCATTGCCCCTCCGGGGCAGCAATTAGCAGTTAGCAATTAGCATTTAGCCAAACCAGAGTAGCCACGTGCCATCTCAAATGCTAAGTGCCAAATGCTAATTGCCGATTTTCGTCCATAACTCTGCCCGCGGGTCCTCGGGATTCAACTTCGCCAGCTCGCGGAGGATTTCTTTCGAGCGCTCGTCGGCGACCTTCGGCGTAGCCGTTTCGACCTCGACGATCTCGTCGCCGCGCTGACCTTCGTTAACAGCCGACGGCACGCCCTTGTCGCGCAGGCGCAGTTTCTGTCCACACTGCGTTCCCGGTGGAATGCGCAACAACGCTCGGCCATCGATGGTCGGGACTTCGACCTTCGCGCCTAACGCGGCTTCCATGAGCGAGATCGGAACGGTCAGATGAATGTCGTCGCCGTCGCGCTTGAAGATGGGATGATCGCCGGCGCGCACGATGATGTACAGATCGCCGGCCGGAGCGCCCATAGTTCCGGCATTGCCGCGGCCGGGCAGGCGAATGCGCTGGCCATCGCGCGTACCCGGCTTGATGCGAACCTTCAGCGACTCGCTGCGCTCGACGCGGCCTTCACCGTGGCAGACGGGGCAGACGGTGCGGTTCTTGCCGCTGCCGCCGCAGCGCGGGCAGGTCACGTTGAACTTCATGCTGCCGCTTTTCTGCGTGATCGTTCCCTTGCCGTGACATTGCGGACATTCGCCGGGCTGCTCGATGTAGCCCTGCCCGTGGCAATTGCCGCAGACCTCGAGGCGCGGAATGTTGAGCTGCAGTTCGGCGCCCTTGATGGCCTGCCAGAAGCCGACGTTCATCTGGTACTCGAGATCGGTGCCAGGCTCGGGATGCTGCGCGGTCTCAACGCCACCGCCGCGTCCGAAGATGTTGGAGAAGATGTCGCGAAATCCGCCGCCTGTGCCCGCGCGGCGTCCCGCGGCACCCGCGCCTTCCGAGAAATCATTGAAGTCGAAGCCGCTGAAATCGAATGGGACTTCCTGGGTGTAGGTGCGAGCGCCGCCCGCGTCCTGTGCGGGACCACCGAATCCGCCCGCGCCAAAGTCGCCTCCGCGGGCGTAGGCCTCGGCTGCGGCGGGATCGATGTTGTCCGAATAGAATCCGAGCTGATCGTAGACCTTGCGCTTCTTGGGATCGCTGAGGACGTCGTTGGCCTCGGAGATCGTCTTGAATTTTTCTTCGGCAGACTTGTCGCCGGGATTCACGTCGGGATGATATTTGCGCGCAAGTTTGCGGAAGGCCTTGCGGATGTCCTCCGCCGAGGCAGTTTTCTTCACGCCTAGGGCGGCGTAATAGTCCTTTTGGGTCGTGGTGGCCATTTTTTAGCGGCTAGCAACTAGCAACTAGCAATTAGCAAAATCGCCGAAAAATCGGCCGGGTGCCCCACTCATTCGCGGGTTTCGAATGAGTGGGCCGAATCAGTTCGTGCTTGCCTGGCCGCCGTCGCCGATGGGGATCACCATGTTCGGGATGAATCCCACTTCATCATCATTGATCACCGGAATTGCCCGCATGCGGCCGGTGGCTTCGATGGTGATCAGATACCAACGGTCGTCGTCGCGGTTGAAATGCAGCGCGTACGAGCGGTTGTTTACATCGAATCGCAATTGGTTCCTTCAGTCTGGGGAGTTCCATTGTCGCTTATCGCGGGGCTGAAGCCCCGCTGTTCTTGTGTCGTCCCTAAAGGGACTCAGGTTAATAAATATCGTCTACCCAGGACTCCGCCTGCGGCTCCGTCCAGGGCTAAGTTATTCCGTCCCGCTGTTGCGGGACTCGTGCCGAGCGCTGCGAACATCAACGCGCCCTCATACATAGAAGGCCCAAGTGGTCCTTGGCAAACAAGGGGCGCGTTGCAGCGCCCCAACTAGCGAAAAGCGAACAGCGAAGAGCGAATAGCGTTATTTCTTTTCTTCCACGTCGACGTACTCGGCGTCGATGACGCCTTCGTCTTTCTTCTTTTCGGCGCCGCCGCTGGCCGCCCCGTTAGCTCCCGGAGTTGGTCCACCGGCCGGTGGAGGCGTTTGCGCGGAGCTCGCCTTGTACATTGCTTCGGCCAACTTGTGCGAGGCCGAAGTCAGGTTCTCGCGAGCCTTGGTCATCGCGGCAGCATCGGTGCCTTCCAGCGCCTTCTTGGCGTCGGCGAGAGCGTTCTCAACATCGGAGCGCTCCCGGCCGGAGATCTTGTCGCCATGCTCGCGCAGCATCTTCTCGATGCTGTAGACCATGCCGTCGAGCTGATTGCGAGCTTCGACCTCCTCGCGTCGGGCCTTGTCCTCGGCCGCGTGCGCATCGGCATCCTTCGCCATGCGCTCAACTTCTTCCTTGCTTAGACCGGAAGATGACGTAATCGTTATCTTCTGGTCCTTGCCGGTGGCCATGTCCTTCGCGAGAACGTTGAGGATGCCGTTGGCATCGATGTCAAACGTGACCTCGATCTGCGGAATGCCACGCGGAGCCGGCGGCAGGCCGGTCAGGTGGAACTTGCCCAGTGTGCGATTGTCGCGCGCCATGGGACGCTCGCCCTGCATCACGTGCACTTCGACCGAGGTCTGGTTATCCGCTGCGGTCGAGAACATCTCCGACTTCTTGGTCGGGATGGTGGTGTTGCGCGGAATCATCTGCGTCGCAACGCCGCCCATGGTTTCGATCGACAGCGTCAGCGGAGTCACGTCGAGCAACAGCAGGTCCTTCACCTCGCCGCCCAGCACGCCGCCCTGAATCGCAGCGCCGATCGCAACTACTTCGTCAGGATTAACGCCCTTGTGAGGCTCCTTGCCGAAGAGCTCCTTCACCAGCTGCTGAATACGCGGCATGCGCGTCTGACCGCCGACAAGAACGACTTCATTGATCTTCTCCGGACCAATGCCGGCGTCCTTCAACGCCGCCTTGCAGGGTCCGATGGAGCGATCGATGATGTCCTTCACCATCTCTTCCAGCTTGGAGCGGGTCAGCGTCTTCACCAGATGCTTGGGACCGCTGGCATCCGCCGTAATGAACGGCAGATTGATTTCGGTTTGCATCGTGGTGGAGAGCTCGATCTTGGCGCGCTCGGCGGCGTCACGCAGACGCTGCAGCGCCATCTCGTTGCCCTTGTCGCGCAGGTTGAGACCTTCGTCCTTCTTGAACTCGTCGATGAGCCAGTCAACGATGCGCTGGTCGATATTGTCACCGCCGAGGTGGGTGTCGCCGTTGGTGGACTTCACCTCGACGACCCCTTCACCGACTTCCAGGATCGAGATGTCGAAGGTGCCGCCGCCGAAGTCATACACGGCGATGGTCTCGTCCTTCTTCTTGTCGAGCCCATAGGCCAGCGCGGCGGCTGTCGGCTCGTTGATGATGCGCTTCACGTCGAGGCCGGCGATCTGGCCTGCGTCTTTGGTCGCCTGGCGCTGCGCGTCGTTGAAGTATGCCGGCACGGTGATGACGGCATCCGTCACGGTCTCGCCAAGATAGTCCTCGGCGGCCTTCTTCAGCTTCTGAAGAATGAACGCGGAGACCTGGGGCGGGGTGTACTCCTTGCCCTGCGCTACAACCGCGACGTGATCGCCCGACTGAACGACCTTGTAGGGCACCATCTTCATCTCTTCATTGACCTCGTCAAAGCGACGGCCCATGAAGCGCTTGATGGAGTAAATCGTGTTTTCCGGATTGGTGATGGCCTGGCGCTTGGCCACCTGGCCGACCAGCCGCTCTCCGTTCTTGGTAAAGCCGACGACCGAGGGGGTGGTGCGCCCGCCTTCCTCATTTGGGATGACTTTGGGCTCGCCGCCTTCCATGACGGCGACGACGGAGTTGGTCGTGCCCAAGTCAATTCCGATAATCTTTGCCATTGCTGTACCTTCCTGTTAGATCTGTAAGTTGCTGAAAAATTAGGTAGTAGAGCGTGATGATCAGCGCTTACAACAGATCGAATATAGAACTTGAGTGAATCATTGTCAAGGTATTGGATGTTGTTAGGAGGCAGGAAGTTGCGGCGATCGGGAGGAAGTTGGGATTGGCAGTTTGTCAGGCGCCGGTTTGTCAGTTGTTAGCTAGATCCAGAAACGATCCTTGGGTGCCCCGTTCTAGCCTTCGTTTGGCTAGAGCGGGGTAGTTGCGTTGGCGGGGCGTCTAACCTTAAAGGGGCATCCTACCGCTGGATCAGCCGGACCTTCCCGGTCTCGACCGTTGCGCTGTCGATACGGAGGGGGAGCTTGAAGGTGCTGGTGAGGCCGACGTTGGGGTATTTCGGCGCGAGGTAGTGCTGGACGAACCACTCCAGCGCGAACTGCGGGATGGTGATGCCGTCGAAGTCGATGGATTCCACGCGAATGATGCCCATGCCGTTGGCGCCGGTCGCCTGTGCGACCGCGTGGACATCATGGGTGCCGCTGAAGAGGCTGTAGAGCGGGTTGCTGGAGCCGCGGCCTGGCATGATCTGCTCGAAGTCGACGTCGGCGTGGGCGTCGACCGTGGTGTCCTGCGAGCTGAGGCGGAGATGGCTGACGCCGTTGGGCATTTTGACTCCGCCTTCGGCGAAGTAGGCGTTGATTTCCGGTCCGGTCAGCTCGGTTGGTTTGGGATCGGGATGAGCTTTCGCCGCGTTCGTCTTCAACCAGGCGAGTTTCTGCTGCATGGCGTGGTAATTGGCGCTGTGGTTGTCCTGAGCCGACGCGCGCTGCGAATGGCCGGCCACCGCTAGCATGACGAGCGCGAGACAAATGACCGTGCCGCCCCTACGGGGCTCAGGGAATGATTTACGCCCTACCCAGCACTCCGCTTCGTTACGTGCTGGGCTAGACTGACGCCGCGCCTCCGGCGCTCGGTTCAGCGTGCTTCCCAATGCGCATCCGAAAACGGAGTTGCTTTGCACATCGGACCTATGAGGGCTGTTGCACACGCTCATCGCAACGAGGCCTCGGCCGCGGGCGTATTCACGGCTTGTACTGCCGGTTTGTCGAGCGTGCCGGAGATGACGTACGACTGGCCGCCGGAGCGCTCCAGCTTCATGGAAAGCGAGCGGTCGTAAGAGGCGGTGCCCTTTATGGCGTAGACGTTGCCGCTCGCCTGCATCTTGCTGTCGGTGAGAGTGAAGGTGCCGTCCTGCAGTGCGATCTTGCCGGAGAACTTGGAGAAGGCGATGGGCGTGCTATGACTGTCGAGCGACAGGTGGCGAAGAGCACCCGCGGTCCAGGTGAAGTCGGCCGTGCCGCTGGCGGAGCTGCGCAGCCTTGCGGCGGAGATGCCGGAGAGCGTCAGGCTGTACTCGGCGTCGATGGAGCCGGTGGCCCAGTTGTCGTGCATGAGGGTCGCGAGCTGAGTCATCGATACTTTGCTGACCACGCCGTTGCCCATGAAACGCGGTGGCGAAACGGTGAAGTCGGCAAGCCAGGAGCCGTCCTGATGACCGCCAAGGAGATCACCGCGCAGCTCATGGATTCGCAATTTGCCGGACGAGAGTTCCAGCGATCCGTTGACGTTGTTGGCGACGACCGGGCCGAGTTCGAAGCGCGTGGCGGCAAAATGCCCGCTGGCGCGGAGCTTCATCAAAGCGTCTTCGTTGCGCTTGCCGATCGCCAGCAGGCGATACCAGGGCTGATGCAGGCTGGGATTCAACAGCTGGTTGAGGCGGGCGAGGGAAGCGTCGTCGGTGCGAACGTCGAAATTCACGACGCAGCTCTCCGGGCCGGTGCAGTGCACGGGAAAGCTGGCTGATCCGCTGAGATGTGTGCCTTGCTTGAACGCGGCGGTGAAGGAGGCAATCTTGACCAGCTGGTTCTCGAGGACGACGGAGGCGGAGTCGATCTGGAGCGGCTCGGAGACTGCCTGGAGCTCAGCCGTGGCTGCGCGCAATTGAACCTTACCCGAGGGGAAGGGAGGTGTGAAGCCCATCCAGGAGCCGGCGACGTCGATGTCGACCTGCGCGGTGCCAGCCAGACCGATGCCGGGTGTGCCCACGCCAAGGGCCTGCGCGACGCTGAATAGGCGGCCCAACTCTGCGTTGCCGGCCAGATGCAAGCTGTAATGTTCAGGGTCGAAGGAGGCGCTGGCAGTCGCCGGCGAAGCTGAGCCCAGCGGGATGGGGAAGGGTTGGACGATGAGTTGGAAGCCGGAGTTCACGGACGGCGTCGGTTGAACAGAGTTTCCCGCCCTAGCCAAAGATTTGGAAGAAAGCAGGTCCCTCGGCGCGCGATGGTCGCTCGGGATGACAGAACGGGGCACCCGGGACGGAGTGACAGACTGGGAAACCCGCTTTTTAGGTGCGTTGGGTGGAGTGTTGGGGGCGATTGCGAACTGCACTTCGCCCAGCTCCAAGGGATCTTTCAACACATCCGCCTGCAAGGCGAACGACGTGGTTTGACCTCCGCCTGACCATTGCGCAGTACCGCCTGGTGACTTGCGGACGGAGAACGTGGCTTCCACCTCGCCGGTTGCGGTTAGGTCAGCGGGCAGATCTTTCTTGGCATGACGCGCGAAGGCGGCGACACGCTCGGCGGGAATGTGCTCGCCGGAGATGTCCCAGTCGTATCCGCCGACGCCCCAAGCTTCGGCGTCTCCACGAACGCGGAGTGTGCCCGGGCCGACAGGCGACTCGCAGCGCACGTCGAAGAGCGCGTCATTGGTCGAGGAATAGGTTCCGGTGCAGTGAGTACGCAGGCGCAACGCCTGGCCAAGCGCGATGTCGTAGCGGCGGAAGTCATCGACCTGAGCGTCGGCAGTCACGCCCAGTGCGGCGGGAGTGCCGGTGAGCACAGCGCTGGCCCGAAGATCGCCGCGCCATCCGCGATCGCGAGCGTAGAAAAGCTTGGTGAGTTGACCGAGCGGACCGTCACTGAAGCTGAGCTTGAGATAGAGCGGCGTGTCGCGCAAATTGGAGGCGCGCTGGAAACGCCCTTCCAGCTTGAGCGTGCCGGTATCGCTCACACTGATGTCGGTGCGCACGGGGCGAGCTTTCAGCCGGAATCCCCACAGGCTTTCGGATTCGAGCCAGAGCGCGAAGTCGGCGTCAGTGAAGGCGAAGGCTTTCTTCACGGCGCCGAGCTTGAAGTTGATGCGTCCGCTTGAGGCCTCGACATAGGGAAATCGCGGACGCGCTTCCGGGCGCACCTTGGCCGTGGGAGCAGGATTGGTTTGCGACGCACGTTCAACAAGTTCTTCGAGATTCCAATGGCCATCAGGACGGCGAACGATGTTCAGACTGGGATTATCGAGGTCGAGGGTGCCAATCTCCAGACGGCCACGCCACAGAGATGACAAGCGCAAGTAAGCGGTAACACTATCGGCGCGCAACATCGGCTCGGCGCCGTAGCTGGGGTCGTCGGCAGCAACGAAGTTGTAGAGCACAACGCCGGGGCGCGGCAGCAGCTTGAGTTCGAGGTTGGAAACGGTCACGTCGCGGCCGAGGGCGCGGCCGATCGCGCCGGCAGCGCGGTTGCGATAACGATTTACATTGATGAACGGCGGCAGAAACAGCGCCAGCACGACGACCAGCACGACTGCCCAAATTAACCGCCGTGACCTGCGGCGCAGCATCAGTGCACCACGTGGAACATCCGGGACCAGCGGGTGTGGTCGAAGAAGTGAAGGATGATATTGAATAGCCAGGCAATGCGGTCGCCGATGGTCTGGCGCTCATATTCGTCGCGCGGCGTCACGAACGACCAGTAGATGAACATTGGCCGGCCGATGAGATTTTCGTAGGGAACGAAGCCCCAATAACGGCTGTCGAGGCTGACATCGCGGTGGTCGCCCATGGCGAAGACGCTGTCGGGTGGGACGACGAGATCGCCATTCTTAATGAATGACGGCATCTGCAGACGCCACTCGGCACAGCCGTGGCAGTCGGTATATTCGGGCGTACCGTTGGGGAAGTCGTCGCGATAGGAATCGTATTCGCCGCTGGTCAGCACGTACGGCTCATTCAGTTTTTCGCCATTGCGATAGACAACGCCATCCTGGAGATGAATGCGATCACCAGGAAGGCCCATGACGCGCTTTACAACGTACAGGCCGGGTTCACCCGGAGACAGGAAGACAAAGACGTCGCCGTGACGTGGCGCGCGATAAGGAATCAGTTTGCTGATCCACCTGGTGGCCGGAGCGAAGAGAATGCGGTCGACGAAGACGTGATCGCCGATAAGAAGCGTGTTCTCCATCGAGGCGGAGGGGATGGTGAAGGCCTGCAAGGTGAACGTGATGATGAAGAGGCCGGTCACCAGCACGACGGCGATGGAGGCGATAAATTCGGCGGTGGTTTCCTTGTGTTTCTCCGGCTTTTCCGGCTGCTCGGCCTGGGGCGCTTTGGCGTCCTTGGGCTTATCCGGTGCGGCCTTTTCGGGTTTCTTCGTCGTTGGCAAGAGTGCGGTTCCTTCAAATCTAGAAAAGTGCCGTCCCTACGGGACTCGGATTTCGCTTAAACATCGTACCCAGCGTTTCCGCGCTGGGCTAATCACTTTCATCCTGCTCGACTTATTGCGGGATGTGCAACATGCGATGCCAGCGCAAGCTGTTGAACATCTGCGTCACATTCAGCGTCAGATTGGAAAGTTTATCAGACGGAAGACCGCCGGCCACGGCTGCCTCTGCCCGGTCCATCGACCAGTAGATCACCAGCGGCCGTCCGACGACGTTTTCCGCCGGCACAAAGCCCCAGTAGCGCGAGTCATAGCTGTTGTCGCGATTGTCGCCGAGGGCGAAATAAGAACCTTCCGGCACGATCAGCTCGCCGTCTTCCATCAACTTATGCATTTGCGAATACCACTTGGCCGAAATCCTTTCGCCGTAAACGCCGCCGTCGGGAAAGCTGTCACGGAAGCGGTCGCGCCAAGCCCAATTGAACGTCGCATAGGCGTCGTCCTGGCGGACTCCATTGACATAGACGTGCTTGTTGATGAGACGTACGCGATCGCCGGGAATCGCCACCACACGCTTTACGAAGTGCTGCTGAGGATTGACCGGATAGCGAAAGACGATGATGTCCTGCTGCCGAATGGGGCGGTAAGGCATGAGCCAGCTCCAGATGCCTGAGTGCCCGTAATGCGCCTTGTCCACCAGCAGGTAATCGCCGATGAGGAGGGTCTTCTCCATGGATTCGGATGGTATCTGGAACGCCTGCACCGTGAACGTAATAACGAAGATTGCGATTACGATGGTGCCGACGAGCGATTGCAGCGAAAACATCGCACTGCGATCGCGCGCAGGCGGCTGTGGCGCCGGGGCGACAGGCTGCTCTTGGTAAGGTGTTCTAAGTTGCTCTGGGGTACCAACTTCACTCATGACGGCTCGGCATGCTCGGCGTCCGCAGCCGGGCGATCCGCTGCGGAACTTGTTTCTAACGATTGTAGACGTTCCCAGGCCAGGCGTGCTGCGCCCTGTTCGGCGGCTTTCTTGGTGCTGCCTTCACTGCGGCAGACGAAAGCATCGTCACCCCCGGGAGATGCGGGGATGTGGGCTTCCATGGTGAACGTCTTGCGATGGTCCGGGCCTTCTTCTTTGACCATGACGTAGCGAGCCTGAGCTCGTCCCGTGGCGTGGATGACTTCCTGCAGAGCCGATTTGTAATCCATGACAGGAAGCTTCTCGCCGCCCTGTTTTTGGACCTCGGCAAGCTCGGGCTCGAGAATGTTTTGCAGGATGAATCGATGAGCGACTTCGAGGCCGGCATCGAGAAACAGGGCAGCGATGATGGCCTCGAGAGCGTTGACCAGGAGTGCGCTCTTGTTTCGCCCGCCACTACGATCCTCGCCGCGGCCGAGACGCAAGTACTGGCCAATCTTCAGTTCATGAGCCGGTTGGAGCAGGCGACGCGCGCTTACGATGTGGGCGCGCAGCTTGGATAGTTCGCCCTCCTGGTATTCCGGAAAACGGCGAAAGAGTTCCTGGCTGACCACGAACGAGAGCACGGCATCGCCGAGGAACTCCATCTGCTCGTTGTCGAATTCGACCGCCGGCAGCCCGCCGGAGGCGTTTTGCGCCTCCAGTTCGCGAGCATACGAGGCGTGGGTGAGGGCCTGACAAAGAAGGTTGCGATCGCGAAAAATGTGTCCGAGTACTTCCTCCAGGGCAGGGATGTCGTGAGCAGGGGATCTCATCTTGGTTTAGTGCATCGCGACCAGCCGGTCTCAATGCGGGTTGCTGGGCGATGTCGGGGCCGGTGACGAATTCGGCTGCGCACCTGGTGCCGGGGCAGCCGTCGGCTGGGCTGTGCCTCCAGCCGGCGATTGGGCGCTCATCAGCTTCTGCAGACGCGCCTGCTGCATCTTCGCCAAATTCTGTGCCTGAGTTCCGTCCTTGGCATATTGCACCGCTTTGTTCGCGGAGTCCAGTGCTTGTGGATATTGCTTCAAATTGTCCTGGGCAACGGAAAGCCGCAGGTAGAGTACTGCCTCAGGATTACCAGAGCTCTTAGAGATGGCTTGCTGCAGGTTGGTAACCGCCCCGCTGTAATTTTTCTTGCTCAGATCGACCATGCCGAGGGTGTCGTACGCCATGGTGAGGATGCTGCGCTTGGCGGCTTCAACTCGCGCCGGATCGGCGTTGGCCGGAAGTACAAGGCCGGTGTCGATGTTGTCGATCGCCGCCTGGGCGTCCTTGGCTGCTTCCGCCAGACGTTGCTCGCGATCGAGATCGGTCTCGCGAGTGGATTCGGCGAGTGCGGAGGCCACTTGCACCAGCGGGATCGGATTGGTTGGATCGGCGGCAATGGCCTGCCGTCCGCAGTCGATGACCTTGTCGGTGTTGTTGGACTGGGCGTAGAGATTCATGGCGCGAATGTAGAGCGAGGCGCGCAACTGGCTGTTGGGAAACCTGGTGGAAAAGTCGCTGGCTGCGGCCTCCAACTTGGCAGGATCGGTAAGGGCGAAGTCCTCCTGATAGGCCTTCAACTCCTCCTGCGATCCAGCTTGCAGGACCTTTTGGCCGGCTGGTGGAGGAGCCGGGGTTGCCGGGGTCTGCGCAGTGCCTGGAGTCGGGTTGGTTGAGCCAGGTTGAGCCGGCTGCGGAGCGTTCAGAGCAGGCGCCGTGTTTTGCGCAGCTGCCGCCAGCGCGGTCAAGAGCACAGCTGTAATGATTGCGGTTGGTTTCATGATTTCGTTCCTTTCTCTGCAAAAAGCCGCCGATTGCTACGCGATGCGATGCTATTAGTCCTGATCCTGATGCTTGGCGGTCGGCGGTTCATACGGTTGCTGCAGGCCATGTTCGGCTGCAGTCTTGGCATCAGCGGGCACATCGGAGATGGCGAGCGCGGCTTTGTATTGTGCGACGGCATCGTCACGCTCCCCCTGCAAGTCCAGAATACGTCCGAGATAAATGCGCGACCAGGCAGCCACATGGGGATCCTTGGCGGGATCTTTCTGCGCGTCAATGGCTTTCTGAAAATCGGCCTGCGCGCCCTGCATGTCGCCACCGAAGCTGGCAACCTTGGCGAGAACGAACCAGGCGCGCGCCGGATCTTCATTCGCCTGCAGACTTTGTTGCGCCAGCTTGCCGGCTTCCGCCGGATTACCGCTGGCTAGGGCTTGCTCCGCCAAATCGATCTTCTTCTGCGGTGGCCGATGCGAGGCCTGCATTACTTCAGGCTCGGCTTGGGCGGCGAAAGCAATCTCGCTGGCGCGCTTCTTCTCGTGCGGCACATCCATGGTGTGCAGCCAGTTGGGGAAGGCGTCCTGCAGGCCGATGTTGGCTTTCTCGAACTCGCGCAGCTGATTGTAGAAGTAGCCGGTGAGGACGAAGCCTTCCGCGTCGTCGCGTTGCACCAGCGCGAAGCGGTCCTTCTCCGGGAGCTTGGGATCGGCAGGAGTGCGAGCTTCGATGGCGCGGATCAGGCACTCTATCACGAGGAGGCCGATGTCGGTCTTGTATTCCTCGGCCATAGGCGCGGCCTGCACCGATTTCAGGATCGGTTGCAGACGCTCGAGCGAGGTAGCGCGCTTGGCGAGCAGCGGGTCCAGGACAAAATGCAGATAGGTGTGCCGCAGAGCATCCATATGGATGTTGTCGCCCGCGGGAGAAACCACCAGGTAGTAATAATCCTGAAGATAATTGCGCGAGTTCACCTGGCCGGGCGCGCTCATCGGCTCGAGGTAGACGGTGAAGCTGCGGCCGGCGTAGCCGGACATCGGCATGCGCAGATAGTTGTCGGTGGAGGTGATCATCTGCGCGACCGGCCCGTGATATTGGTCGATCAGCGCCATGTATTCAGGCTGATGTTTCAGCCAGATCGCGTGCAGGTTCGCAGCTTTGTAATAGATCTGCAGCAGCGGGATAAATCCGAGAATATACGTCGCGTCCGGAGGCAGATCGGATTCCTTCATCTTGGGCGCGAAATCAGGAGGTGGGCCGAGATTGAGCGCCAACGAGACATATTCTGCGAGATCGTGCGCGGCGCCGCCCATGCGATGGTCGTTGTAGAAGCGGCACATCCCCTCGGCTGCCGTGGCGACAGCGGGAGACTTGCTGGCCTCGACGAGATCGGCGCGAACTTCCGCGCGAATGGGCAACGAGGATTGCAACTCCTGGTCGTAGCCGCAAACATTCATCCCGGCAACCACGCTGAATAGAGTTTCGTTGTCGTCGAGTCTGGCCTTGGACTGAGCGGCGGCGGAGAGGCTCAGCGAGGCGAGCACGACGAGCCAGACAAGAATGCGGGCAAAACGCAGAGGAGGCTCCAAGAATCAGCGATTAGCAATTAGCAACTAGCAATTAGCCCTGGTCCTTCGCCAAACGCGGAAGACGCGATTTGACGAATCAAAGAGCCAATAGCGAGGGAAAGCGACGGCTCCAGTTTACGAGGTCAGGATAGTGCGCGCAAACAGGGAGCAAACGCGAAATCAGCAGCCTGATTCAGTCATCCCTGCACCTGCACCTTGGAGAAGGTGAGGATGACGCGGCTGGAGGTCGGCTGGCCGAAGGCGGTCGCAGGATTGAACGTGGTGAAGATCAGCATGTTCTTGAGTTGAGGAAGAATGGGAGCCACATCTTCCGGTGCCGAGAGGATGCGGTAATCGAGCACGCGGCCGTCCGCTCCGACATAAGCTTCCACCACCAGGGAATCTGCATTGGCGATACCCATGGTCAACTCGAACGGAGTGGACTTCAGCTCGGCCGGGGTGTACAGCATGGTGGGCACGTCGTTGGAGGCGCGCACATGCGCCGGCCAGAGAACGCTCATCAAGACGCCAAAGACCAGCAAAGTAGTGAGAGTGCCGGCAGTGGCCGGAACCATAACTGCGTTGAAGGCGTTGTCCCAGCGTACCATCAGCCGCTCCCAGCGCGAGCGGTGGGAGTTGGCGAGCTCCTGCGAGAGCGCGACGCGCAACTTCAGCGACAGATCGGCTGGCGCAGGCTTGCGACCCAGCGAGTTGACCAGCGACTGAGTCCGCTGCACCGAAACAAAGCGGGCGGCACATTCGACGCAGGCGCGCAGGTGTTCGTCCATCTGGGCCATCTGGCTGCGCGTGACCGCACCATCCAGGTAAGACGACATGAGCCCCTTGGCAACTGAGCAAGTCATGGTGTGACCTCAACGTTATGACCGCTGATCGAAGCACTACGGCGCCGATTCCCGTCTCCCTCGCCCGTTTCCATGCCAAATGCTGCAAGATGCCGTTGCAAACGCTTGCGTAATGCCTCGCGGCCACGCACCAGCCGCGATTTCACCGTTCCCAGCGACGTCTGCATGACTTCCGCGATCTGTTCGTAGGACAGCTCTTCAATGTCGCGCAGGATCACCGTGGTGCGATAGGGCTCGACCAGCTCCTTGAGCTCGGTCTCGACCCGTTGGCGCAGCTCGTCGTCGTAGACGTTTTCGAGCGGCGACTTGCCGTCGTCGACCAGGGTGTCCTTCATGGCAAAAAATTGACCGCTGTCGTCGCGCTCAAAATCCGGCTCGATGGAGGTTTCGCGGCTCTTATGGCGAAACCACCAGCGACGGCGGTTCGAAGCTTCATGCAGGGCAATACGGTAGATCCAAGTCTTCAGGCTGGAATCGGCGTTGAAGCTCTTAATGCCGCGAAACACCTTGATGAAGACTTCCTGGGTGGTATCGGCGGCGTCGGACGGATCGTCCAGGGTGCGGTAGATCAGGTTATAAACGGGCTGGTTGTAGTGCGTGATGAGCCACGAGAAGGCGGCTTCGGATCCGGCCTTCAGCTCGGAAACGATCGACGCTTCTTCCGTGCGGACGCTCAGCGCACTTGCGAGGTCACTCAATGTTGTTACTCCCGCCACTGGCAGGCACCTCAATAATAAATTCTTTAGCGACCCACAACAACCATAGAAAAGGCGCTCGACGCGTTGTCAGCGCAACTGGTCCCAGTCCAGAAAATCGGCTCGAAGGTATAGGACGATGCCGTCCTCCGGAAGAGGGCTAATGAGTTAGACCCCGGGCTCATCCGAAATGTTCCAGGAATTGCGGGATGGATGACATCGGATGAAAGGTCAAGTCGTAGCCAGCGGGGGTGAATAGCAGGTCTCGGCTGCTTCGCTCAGCCCGTCAGGGCGACATTTGTGTTAGCCGTGGGCGTAAGCCCGCGGTGAACGAATTCTTTACCATCCCGAGCCGCGGAGCGGCCACACCCTAGTCCGCGAAGACATATTGCTGATCGTATCGAACACCAGGCTTGTTCAACAGCGCCACAAATTCGTCGTCGAACGTTCGTCGGCGATGATGTTCTCCCTGTCTTGCGATGTACTGTTTCACTGATTCCACCTGCGACGGACTGACGCTGATGGCTGCATATCCATCCTGCCACGCAAACCCGAAGACATTCGTTTTCATGAATCGAGAGGAGTTGGCCTTCAACTCGCGCATGACCTCGACTAGGTGCTTCCCGGCTGGGAGCGACAGTAGGAGGTGAACATGATTATCCGTACCGCCGACGGCAAGGATGTCATAGCCGCAATTGCGCGCGATGCCGCGCAGATACGCCCAGAGTGGTTCGGGCTCGCGGATTAACTGCGCCCGGCCTTTCGTGGAGAAGACGCAATGAACGTAATTCAAAACATAGGATCGTGACATGAGGAATAGCGCCGCTCCGCGGCTCAGCTGTTTTGAGGTATTCGTTACCGCGGGCTCACGCCCACGGCTAACACAAATGTCGCCCGTTCCGGGCTTGAAAACTGTAACCGGCGTCACCGGGGAGTGTGCGATGAGGGCTAATACTTACTGCTGCTTCGCCGGCGGCGATGGGTTGGTGCTGGAGCCGGAGGTCGATGTCGAATTCGAGCTGTCGGAGCTCTGGGTTGACGACTGAGCAGGCTTCTTCTTGTGGGTGGTCGTCTTTTTTGTAGGCTCGGTGTCGTCGACGATCACCTTCTTGGGAGGAGCCGGCGGAGTCGCGGCCGCTTTCTGCTGCAGCGTCTGCACCTGCGTGCGCAGCTGGTTGATCTCCGATTGAGTTGCAGAGGTGAGGTTCTCCAGGCTATCGGCGAGATTACGGCGGACGGAATCGATCACGGCCAGCTGGCGGGCGAGGGCGTCGTAATCGCTGCGCGGGCCAAAGGCTCCAGCCGATTCGGTCAGCGACGCGAAGACGTCATACAAAGCATTGAGATTGCGATAGAGCTTGAATTCGGCGTTCACATCCTGCGGCGCGTTGCGGACGGCGCCGATCAATGCCGGCAAAGCCTGGGTCAGGTTGCGCTGAACGGAATCGGCGTTGGATTGCGCCTGCTGCTTGGAGTTGGGGTCGGCCTTCCACTTCTCGATGCGCATGTAGGCGATCGCGGAGTTGGCCTGCGAGGCCGCCGATTGCAGGGTGTCCAGCTGCGGCAGGATTGAGGTCATCGAGACACTACCGGCGGCGGGAGGTCCTTGGGACGTGGGCGCAGGCATCGGCGATTGCGCGAAAAGAGCGACGTTAATGCAGCAATAGAGCAGAAAGTTCTGAGCAATTCTCATCGAGCTTCTACCGAAGATTCTTAGACGCAGATATAGAGGACGAGGTGGGATTCCAGTTTATCAAGAATGGTTGGATGCGGAGGTAGTGATTGAGATGTGCCGGTAGGCCCAGGTTAGCGTCCAAGGGAAGGACGCGAACCTGGGGCACCGGCGAGTCGAAATTTTGTGAAATCTCTGGTTGCAAAGTATTGAATGCAGATACTTTGGGAATGTCGGGGGTGGCAGCGAAACTCGCGGAATAACTCTACTCCGCGGGGCTGGTGGCGTTCAGGATGATGCTCAGCGGTGGCGTTTGCGCGGGCTTCACGTAGCGGTCGACGATGAAGCGCTGGCCATCGGGCGTGACATCGTAATTGAACATGTCGCTGGAGGAGACGGACGGCCGCGCGTGTGCCTGGAAGAGCTTTTCCGGAGCGCCGGTCGCCAGCGTGCCTTCGCCACTGACGCCGACAGCGACGATGTATCCCTGGGGATCGAGGTAAAAGATCTCTTTGCCATCGCCGCGCCAGCGAGGCTCTTTGCCGCCGCCGCGCGAAACCTGGAGCTTGCCGCCGGTGCCGGGATAGGGCGTAATGTAGACCTCCCACTCGCCGGTTTCGTCCGATTCGTAGGCCAGCCACTTGCCGTCGGGTGAAATCTGGCCGTCGGCCTTGTTGCCGCGGCCGGGAAGCTGCAGCGGCGAGACCTTCTTATCCTTGAGCGGAACGATTTCCAGAGCACTGCCGCCCGTAGTGCCCGTGCCCGTGGCGATTAAATCCTGGTCGCCGACGGTGAAGGAGTTGGGCATGATGTCGATGATGTTGGATGGCGGAGCGGCCAGACCGCGATCGGCTTCGTAGCCGTTGGAATTCTTCAGCCGCAGGACCTCATCCTTCGCGGCGGAACGATAGGCGATCAGCTTGCCGTCACGCGACCACACGCCCGTGGTTTCTTCCGCCGGATCAAAAGTGAAGCGCGTCGAGGCGTTGTGAGGAAGGTCGTGGATCCACACATCGATGTTCCTGGCCTTGGGATCGGCGACATCGAACGCCAAGCGATGTCCGTCGGGCGAAAGGCTGGGATTGGCGAGGATGCCGACTTCGCCGATGCGTCCCAGTTCTTTGCCGGAGCGGTCAAACCAGGTGAGCTGCGACAGCGCCGAGCCGGTGCCTTGGTGGAAGACGACGGTATCGTTCAACGCCACGGCGAACGCGCCCCAGTAGGTGGACGGATGACGTCCTACCTGGCTGGCGACGATCTGCGGCTTGCCTTCTACCTTGGCCGCGTCGGGATCGAGGGCTACTTGGACCAGCATGTCTTTGAAGTCGACGTACAAGAGCCGATTCCTCGCGTAACCAGGATTCGACCAGGCCAACGTCAGCAGCTGCTTTTGCTGACGGTTACTCAGCGAGCCCATATAGATTCCGCTGCTGTGGTCGTCGGGACGCTCGTTGAAGTCGCCGGCCCAGAAGAGAAAGTGATCGCCGTCGGGCAGGAAAACCGGCCAGCGATGCGAGGAGTCAGTTGCGGGAGTGAAGACCTTGTCGGTCAGCGCCTCGCCATCCGTTCCATCGGCGTCGATGCGCCACAGCGGACCACCGGCATCGGGAGCGTAGATGATGACGTCCTTCTTGCCCCAGCTGCCGCCGCGAGGCTGAATCGCCGAGGCCAACACCTGCGGCGTGCCGCCTGTCGCTGGAACCTTCTTCAATTTGCCTTGCGCGAAGAAGCCGACGAAATTATCGCGCGGCGACCAGAAGGGATAAGCAGCGCCTTCGGTTCCTTCCAGTCGGCTGGCGTGCGACGAGCCGACGGGCTGCACGTAGAGCACGCCCTCGCCGGTGTCTTCGTCGACGGCGACGTAGGCCAGCATGCTTCCATCGGGCGAGATGGCAATGTGCCCGACTTCGCCGGGGACGGGAATCGCGAACTCCATGCGCACTTTCGGAGTCGAGCGCCGGGAGAACAGCACAGCGCCTGCGCCCAGCGCTCCGACCACGAGCACAGCAATCGCCCACAGCGCCCAGCGATGCGGCGCGACCTGCGCGCGCAATGCGGGACCCGACTCCGATCCCGACAGCGCTGCCAACGCGAAGGTGAGATCGCGCGCCGACTGAAAGCGGTCCGCAGCACTCTTCTCCAGGCAGTGGCGCACGATGCGATCCAGAGCCGGCGGAACTTTCACCTGCTCGGGGTCGAATTCCGCAGGATCGCTCTTCAGCACCACGTTCATGACTTCGACCGCGGTGTCGCCACAGAAGGCCTGTTTGCCGGAGAGCATCTCGTAGAGCACGGCGCCGAAGCTGAAGATGTCGGCGCGATGGTCGACCACTTCGCCGCGTACCTGCTCGGGAGCCATGTACGGCGCAGTACCCATCACCATGCCGGGCTCGGTTTGCAGAGTTTGCACCGTGGCCATGGTGAGATCGGACATACTGCCCGATACCTTCGCCTTTGCCACGCCGACATTGGCCTTGGCGAGCCCGAAGTCGAGGAGCTTGGTGTGACCGTCTTTGGTGAGGAAGATGTTTTCCGGCTTGAGGTCGCGATGAACGATGCCGCGCTCGTGCGCTGCCGCCAGACCGTGCGCGATCTGCAGACCGACCTCGACCGCCTTGCGAACCCCGAGCGGACCGCGGTTGAGCCGCTCGCGCAGTGTCTCGCCCTCCAGCAGTTCCATGACGAGATACGGCGTCTCGGCCTGCACTCCGACGTCGAACACGGAAAGAATGTTGGGGTGATTGAGCGCGGCGACGGTGCGCGCTTCCTGCTCGAAGCGCTGCATGCGCATGGGATCGGAGGCGAGGGCTTCGGGGAGAATCTTGATAGCGACGGAGCGGTTGAGCCGCGTGTCGCGGGCGCGATACACCTCGCCCATGCCGCCTTCGCCGACTGGCGCAACTACTTCGTAGGGCCCGAATTTTACCCCGGTTGCGACAGCCATAGCGACTCGCCGGAATTATAGCGGAGAGTTGGCCGCACGATTCTCAAAAGCGAGGCCGGTGCGCGAATGAGCCGATCAGGCTACGGAGTTTGACTGCGCGATGTTAGTGGGAGAGAATACTGGAGGCGCTGAGCACAGCGTCGTCCTTCCGCAAAGTGGGCCTGTGGCGCAGCTGGGAGCGCGCTTCCATGGCATGGAAGAGGTCGTCGGTTCGATCCCGACCAGGTCCACCAATTCCCTCAGCAAGTTAGACGGGGCGAGTGCTCGCGGGGCGTGCGTTTGTGTCATGGTTTGTGTCATAACCCGCCGTTTTGGTGCTCACAGCAAGGGCTTCCATCGCTGTTCGCTTCGCTTCCATCCGCACGTGACTGTACCGTTCCAACATGCGACGGCTCACGTGTCCGGCAATCGCCATGATCGTTGAATCCGACGTTCCGTTCTCCGCAAGCTGAGTGATTGCACAGTGCCGGAGATCGTGGAACCGGAAGCCCGGTAAGCCCGCCTTCTTGGTCAGCGTTCTCCAAGCCGACCGCCAGCTATTCACGTGCCGCGTCGGGTCAAAGCCCGTGACGCTGTAAGCTTATGACCTTTTTCCCGCTGAACGTGAACTAGGGAGTGAATGCGGCAAAGACGTAGTGCGCCGCTTCGACAGGGCCGAAGGACTCCGCCCGCGTCCGTAGCCTTGCCAGGGCAGAGGCCGCAACGTCTGTCAAAGGCACAGTCCGCTCTCCCGCTGCCGTCTTGCTCTTCCGAATCGTCAGCGTCCTGCCGAACAGGTCAACGTCCGCCCAATCCGCACGTCATCCGGTTCAATCACGGCGTTAACGGCGTTCGGCGCGGGTACATATACGATGAGTTGCGATCCGCGTTCCTGGTCCACTTACCGCCCTGCGACGGTCCGGGTGACTTGCTAACTCATTGCATGATGCGCGGACCCAGTGTCTGAGCGGGGTCATTGTGGCTTAAACGGGGTGATCCTCAAACCAAATCAATAGAACTTCCTCACTTGCTAGGCTTGCTGACTTCCTTTTCAGACACGATGTAAAAATGAACCCGAAGTGGTGGAGGAGTGTATTTTTCTGGGGGCCAAAAGGCTATCGAGGAGCCAAACATCCATGCATCGTAGTCATTATTTGCATGAACGCTGCCACAACTAGCAGTGATGTGTGGGGTTGGTTTGTATGCCACAAGCTCGTCACAGGTCAACACAAACACGACTCGCGTATCTGCTTGCATACCATCTGTGTAACCTTCAACTGTCAGGTTCGTCGCACTGCACTCGCCAGTATCACAAAATGCGGGATCATCTTCATGACGAACGGATGTGACATGGAAGGTAATTTTGGTTCCCTTCGTTCCATCGCTATAGACGGTCGCGCCCATCGTCCTCTGAGGTGCCTGTGCAAGACACACGACGGAGCAGGCGAGCAGCAGAAACGCCGAAACGCGGTTCATAGGGTTTTCCCTTCCCCGCCGGAATCCGGAGGAGACCACTTCACTTCACAGTAATTTGCGATGGGCTGCGGGCAACGATCTCGGGCACACCGCGAAACTCGTGAATCGCACCCGTCGCGCAAATCCTTTTTCCTTCGTAGTCGCGCTCCGGAGTCCCAAACTTGGCGCGGTCGCTGCCCCAGATCAGAACCGTAAAGACCTGACTGGGATATCCCTTATCCAGATTCAGGAACGTAGGTTGACCGCGGGTGGATGCTGCAAAATGAGCGCTCGCAACGACGCCGCAAACCGTCGCGTTTTCGCCGATATGACTTTTTGCTTGCTCAGCAGTAAGAGTGCTCTGGGCAGCAAGTTGGAGATTGACGAACAGGAAAAGAATGGCGAAGCGTCTTATTTGCTTCATAGCGATACGTCCTCCTCGTCAGTTGGGCCGCGTGAGTGAGGCATACAAACACGCTTTAGCCTCGCGCAAAGCGCAAGTAGGTTGCGCGAATATAGCAGAGAGCAAAACCCATTCATGGTGCGTATAACGTGTTCGAGCTGTCCCGTTCCGTTGATCCAAAGGACGCGCTGCGGGACTGCGGCAATGGTTTCGCCGTTTCTCCCGCCTTCCGAATTCGGGAAAAGGTGCCCACAAGCGTTCGCGCGTCGGACAGCCGTCGATTTTGCACGATGATTTTCGAGATGCCATTATGGTTAATCGTGTAGAATCTGACCCGAGAGGAAACATGAAGCCACTGCATCCGCAGCCTCAGCAGTCCGCGCAGACGCAGAAACTTCCGGTCACAGTCATTGAAACGGGCACCGAAAGTTGCGCTGGTGACAGGCAGGGCGTTTTGGTTAAGGTTGAATCAAAGCCATCAGACAGTAACACCAAATCCGTCTAATTCAGTTTTGATATTGTCCAGCTTCACTCCCAGCGAATAGACGGCGTGCAACGCTTGGACGTGCTTCGGCGGCGCTCCGGCGTTAATGTTGTCTTGGTTTGTGTCCGCAAGCCGCTGGACGATTTCGCGATTCGTAAAGCCGTGAACGAAGGCCAACACACGTCCTGTTTCTGCATCAAACACTGGGCCTCCGCTGTTGCCCGGCACAAACATGAAATTCACCTCGACGGTGTTTAACTCGTTCGTCTGGGGATCCGGCATTGGGTTCAGTCGCTGCGACATCGCCGATGTGATGACTCCTTTTGCAACGCGGTAGATGATGCCCGGATACTGTGGTGCTCCGGCTGGGCCGGGAACCACTTGCGACAGGGGATACCCAGCAACCCCGATCTCAGCTCCCACCTCAGCATCTGCGTAACTAATCGCTGCGTACGGCTGTGGTTCACCAGGCATATCGATAATTGCTGCATCCCATTCTGGGTAGGCATGAATCTGCTGGCCGATCTCCAGTTCAAACAGTGCACTTGCCTTAACGGTACCCTGGCTCAAGCTCTGAACGAACTGATACCTATCCCCTTGTTGATGAGGAAGTCTGGCTGCATTTATCACATGATTGCAGGTGAGGAAAATGGTGGGGGCAAGAAAGAATCCTGATCCAAGCGACCAATTGCGAAATGTTTGATTTTGTCCCGGCGGCTCTGGACGGTAACGGTGGATGGAAAAAACGGTGTACCGTAAGTCTCGCACCACCTCGGAGAACGATCTTGTTTTGCTGCTGATACGGCCAGTTGGCGGATGCCAGAGTTTTGGCATTTTGGACCGTTCTTCCTCTTGCTGAATTCTACTCGCCGGGCGCTGCCATGCAAATTCGGTTCAAAAAGGTGTCAGAGTGTTCGCGTGTCCCCTTCCACGGTCAACCAAGTCTGAATTAAATCCAGCGGTCGAAACTCATTTGACCCTGTTCGCATGGAAACGGGATTCCGACCCTTTATTCCGCCAGCACCCACTGCAAGATCGCCAGTAGCGTCGGAGCACTGACCATTTCGCCTGCCTCAAAGCGTCGCAGTACCGATTCCGGTATTCCAATACGCGCTGCGGTCTCACGATTGCTCATCCTGTTGTAGAACCGCCATGCGTGTATCAAGTCCGCTAATTTCATGTGGCGGATTATAGATTATTTAAGTCCACGCATGGACGTTACTGTCACGCGTGGCCCATGGTTCCGGGCTGCGGGCGTGGGGTGTTTCGACTTTAGCGGCAGTGCGTGCCACTTGCGCCAGGGCGAACAGACGGCGCAAACTTACGCTATTGCCTGTTCTCAACACCCGGCAGTGCGCCACAACCTGGGTCGTCGGATTTCATCTGCCTGGTTGGCCAAATAGAAGCTTCTAGTTTTTGCTCTGCTCAAGGTTGTTTCTTGATTTTCCTCTGGATTCAAGACGCAAATCGGCCTGAGTCGTTGTAGGAATGGCGCGCCCATCCGGCGTAGTGAAGGTTGGAGGAGTTTGCCTCGTCCAGTGACCGGAGCACGTCCGGCAGCAATCGGCCATAATCAGGGGTGCGTAGGCCGATTACCATGGTTGCAAGGTTCGTGCCGGAGAGGCCATCGTACGCCATGGCGAGAAATTTCCGGCTCGCAGCCTGGATCTTTTTCGTCTTTTGCTGCGTACTGTCTCCATCGTTGGGACTGCTGACCTCGTATAACATCAGAGTGAAGTGCTGCAGCGCAGCCAGCAGCATCTTGCGTTGACTCAAGTCTCCCTTCAGCAACTTGTTCTGGATATCGGCATTGACGGTCAGTCCGGCCGGTTCTGCCACGCGCCGCACGTCGCGGTAAGCCTCGACTAGGCCGGGAAGAAATCGCAGATTTCCCGCACCCTTGTTTTCCGGGCGCTGCTGCGGCTCAATGTCGAGATGAATGCCATCAAAGCGGCGCTGCGGATGTTCCTCGTTGAAGCGCACGATCTGTCGCGCATGATCGAGTAGCTTCTCGCGGTGCTTGCCCGGTTCATCGGCATCTTCACTCGAGAGTAGCGCTTCCACTCGCACGTTCGATCGATGAAGAACATCGATCAGTTTCGGAAAATCCCCTTCCAGCAGCTTGCCCTGCGAGGAGACCGAGATGTAAATCTCGTTGATGCCTTCGGAGCGGCAGAAATCGCGCAGATGCTCGATACCGCTTGCGGTTGCGACTATGGACGGTCCTTTCCACACCCACAGGCCGTGCACCGGCGCTGAGGCTTGCGCAGCCAATAAGCGGCACGACATCAGCGCCAGGGTAATTAGCAGCTTTGCCGATCGATGTCGAGCTGCAACCGTCATCATCGAGTTTGCTCCGTCGTTCTGCCGTTCCTCGTCGAATTGCCGGATTATGGGTACGCTGCCAACTGGCTGCGCGGCGCCGGGTGCCCACTCGGTTGCGCTATCGCCTGATTACGACAGTTACGCGGGGGGACACGCCGTTTCCACCGCTGCTTCATCCTTCAACCGGGGCGTCAATACAAGGGGCAGCCCTGAACCTTTCCCTCAAAGCTAGCGATTGAAGGGGAACTCCTGTATCCAGTGAAAACCTCTGCTGACGAGCAGGAACTTGTTGCGGTCCGTCAGTTGAAGCTCGATGTGGACTTGATGGCCTTCCACCCGTCCGTCCATGATGAGCTGGTTCTGCACCGGGCGCTGAAAACTCAGGTTCGCTCTCCAGTTCTTGTCAGCACCTTTGATAAGCACCAGACTTTTGTCCGCCAGTTTTATTGAGGCGTGATAATAAGCGATCGAATCGTCCATCAGTTGCAGGGTAGCCGTCTGAGGATAGTCGAAGATGGCGCGCCGCCAGCGTACGTTGTCAGTGAGAAGCGGCGGGCGCGGCTCGCCGTCAATCGACATCTGGGTCACCTCCCAGATGCCGTAGAGCGCTGAGTATTGTCTGCCGCCCCCATAG
>Ga0181523_10000065_pt1 | contig 100322 bp, 80 predicted proteins | sample PEATcosm2014_Bin_43_FD_119752 | JGI IMG/M metagenome (GOLD analysis project Ga0181523, IMG submission 119752) | Peatland microbial communities from MTU Mesocosm Facility, Houghton, MI, USA - PEATcosm2014_Bin05_30_metaG | ecosystem: Environmental > Terrestrial > Soil > Wetlands > Peat | place...
CAGTTCGTCCTTGCTGCGGACCTTCAAATCGTCACGGGTCAAATCTCCGGCCGCGATGGCCTCGGCCTGCACCAGAACTGACTGGGTGGCGCCCGCAATGCCGCGGCTCAGGAAAATGGCCACAAGGATGCCGATGCCCAGTGCCGCGAAAGTGGTTAGCGCCATGGTCAGGATGAGCGATTGGTTCGCCGCATGCGCGTCTTCCTTGGTCTTGAGCAATAGCGTGCCGAATGAATCCTCCATGCCCCCGAGCAATTTCTTGACGGCATCATTGGCCGGAATAGCTTGGTCGGAGAATTGGTCACCCGCCTTAATGACAGCGTCGCGGTCGCTGCCAGCGGCATGGGTCATCCCCGCCTCCTCATCCGCGCGGAGCAGGGGCAGTTGCTGCTTTAGCTCGGCCAGCCGGTCGCGGTTCGCCTGAAGAGTCCATTTGGGAGCCAGTTCGTCCAGCCTGGCGATGTCCTTTCCGACAGCGTCCCAAGATGCATCGAAAGCCTTCTTCGCTTCCTCCCGCCTAGCCGGTTCCGTTCCCGCGAGAACGACTTGGCGCCCCTTGCTCGCCGTCTGATTCAGGTCCCGCTGCAACTCTCTGGCGGATTCGCCCTGTGGGATACGCACCTCGAACGTGGTGTCGTCGCTTTGCCTAATGTCGGCCGACTTTATGTAGGTCATGGTAGAGCTGAGGACCATCAAGGCCAGGATCACACCAAAGCCCAGTCCGAGTTTCTTTCCCAGTGTAAGTTTCATTTACTCTTCTCCTAAATCTTCTGAAGCCAAGATCATTGAACCCATGGCCAGCAGGCCGCACTGGCGCAAACGACGCGGCATTGATCGGCTGTGGCCGAGCCAGCTATCTCCCCGCCGCCGCGGTTTCCACCACATCCGTCATCTGGCAGGCTTTTTCGATGTCCAGGACATGCATGAGCCGGTCGTTCAGTTTATGAACCCCGAGGATCATGGTCCGGACCGATCCGCGCAAGGTTTCGGGCGGAGGCTCGAAACTGTCTTCCTCGACCTCGACCACATCGCCGATTTCGTCGACCAGCAGGCTGACCGCTCCGTCTTCGGAGCGCACCACGACATTCATGGCCAGCATGCCCGCCGGCCGCGGCGCGAGCTCCAGCCGCCGCCGCAGATCGACAGCCGTGACAATTTGTCCGCGCAGGTTGATCAGGCCGCTGACCACCGCCGGCGCCAGCGGAACCTTGGTCATATCGAGCGAGCGGATAACTTCCTGGACGCCTTTCAATTCCACGCCGAACAGCAGCTTGTCCAGATAGACCGTGCAAAATTGTGAAGTGTGGGCCATGGCTTAGTTCGCAACCTCCGCTGCTCTCGCCAAGCCGGGCTGCTTGGCGTTCAAATCCGCGCCGCGCAGAATCGCCGGGATGTCGATCAGTTCCGTGACCCGGTCTCCGATCACGACCGAATAGAGAACGGACGCCCGCGTCGCCGCCGTCTTCACGTCCGCCTTGTCTTCGACAATGTCCAGAATCCGGTCGACGACCAGGCCGAACGAACGTCCTTCGTGAGCCAGAACCAGCACCTGAATCGGTCCGGAACCGGCCGTGGGCGGAGCTTGCAGGGCGCGCAACTTATGGCGGCGCTCTTCGAGCACGACCTCGAGCCGGATCAAGGGCAGGATCTGACCGCGATACTGCGTCACCCACTGGCTGCCCGACATTTCCACTTGCGCCACGGGGAACTCCTCGAGGCGCGCCAGAGTGCTCAGCGGTATGGCCATGCGGGAATCGCCCGGGCCCGCGAAGAGGAGGAAGGTTTGCTTCTCTTCATCGTGCGCGGCCGCCCCGGACGCCGTGGCTTTCTCGACGAGGGCGCGGTCCCTGGTTTCGGTCACCACGCTGGCCCGCTGCGCCAGGCCCAGCACGTCCAGTATGAGCGCCACTTTACCGTCGCCCATGATGCTCGAGCCGGCAAAGGTCTTCACCGTCTTGAGCTGTTTGCGCAGCGGCTTCACCACGATTTCTTCGGTGTCGTTGATGTGATCCACCACCAGCCCGAACTGCCGCTCGTCGGCTTGCAGCACCACGATGTTGACCGATCCGTCGTTCTCCGCTGCGGAACGCGTATCGGCGGCGAGGTTCAGTTCCTGATTGAGATACACGAGCGGAAGCAGTCTTCCGCGCAGCCGGTGGACCGGTGCGCCATGGACCAGTTCAATGCCCTTGGCCACCTCATCGGCCTCCAGGCGCACCAGTTCGAGCAGGCTGACTTGCGGAATGGCGTAGCGATCGCCACCGCAAGTCACCACCAGCGCCGGAATGATGGCCAGGGTCAGGGGAATCTTTACTCGAACCGTGGTGCCCCGTCCCAGGGTGGACTGCACGTCGACCGTGCCGCCAATCTTCTCGACATTCGTCTTCACCACATCCATGCCAACGCCGCGGCCGGACACGTTGGTCACTTTTTCCGCGGTGGAGAATCCGGGAAGAAAGATCAAATTGAAGATTTCGCGCTCCGTCATGCGCGCCGCCTGTTCGGCGGTGATCACGGCGCGTTCGAGCGCCTTCTTGCGGAGGCGTTCCACGTTCAAGCCGGCGCCATCGTCGGTGATCTCGATATTGACCTGCCCGCCTTCATGAAAGGCGCGCAGGATCAGGCGTCCGGCTCGAGCCTTGCCCGCCTTCACCCGGTCGTCAGGTAGTTCGATCCCGTGGTCGACGGAATTGCGCACCAGATGGGTGAGCGGATCCTTGATGGCCTCGATGATGGTCTTGTCCAGTTCCGTTTCTTTGCCCTCCATCTCGATGCCCACTTCCTTGCCGCAACCGAGCGCCACGTCGCGCACCGTCCGCGGAAACTGGCTCCAGATGTTTCCGATAGGCTGCATGCGGGTCTTCATCACCCCTTCTTGCAGTTCGGTGGCGATCAAGTTCATCCGTTGCGAAACGGCCTGCAGGCTGGCGTCTTCCACCGTGTTTGAGATTTGCAGCAGCTGGTTGCGCGCCAGCACCAGTTCCCCGACCAGAGTCATCAGCTTATCCAGCACGTCGACTCCGACGCGGATGGTCTCCGGCGCAACGTCGTGAAGTTTGGATTCCAAAAGTTGCGCTGCCGCCGTCACGTCTTCCGGCTTGGCCGATCCCGAGGCCACGAGAATTTCGCCCAGACGCCGCCGGTCCCCATGTTCCTGTTTTTCGAGCGCCTGCGCGAGGTCGGAAGTCTGCACCTGCCCGCGCTCGACCAGCACCCCGCCGATCTTTCCGCGGGCGGGTTTTCGGTTCGAATCGCCGCCTTTTTCCCGAGGCCCGGCGGGTGCTTCAACTGGTCCCGGCGGGGCGGCTTCGGCCGGCACGGGCGGAGTCTCTCTTGCGACTGCAGATTCAGGTGAAGCTGCCTCCGGGGTGGGCAGCGGCTTCGGGTCGACCGGAGCGGGCGGGGATGGTGGCGCGAGGCCCGCGTTCGCGGCGGCGGGGGTTTGCAGCCGCGTCAGGTTTGCCCGTAGTTCCGGATAGTCGACCTCGCCATCCTGACCCGTCGCTTGAATTTCTTTGAGCATCTGGCGGACCGCGTCCACCATGCCCAGCAGCGCCGTGGTGAGTTCCGGATTGAGCGTGAGCTGCCCGTCCCGCAGACGGGTCAGCAGGTTCTCGCCCACGTGCGCAACCTTCTCCAGCTTGTTAAAACCGAGGAACCCGCACGTGCCCTTGATGGTGTGAATGGTGCGAAACACGCCGGCCAGCGCTTCACCATCGTGGGGGTTTTTCTCCAGGCCGACCAGGTCGCGGTCCAGCCGGTCCAGGTTCTCGTAACTCTCGACCAGAAAATCCTGGACGATATCGCTGTCGCTCATAGCTGTCTTTCCTTTCCAAAATGGGGAATAATTTCCCGCAGGCGCAGGGCTAGTCGCTGCCGCCTGCCCTCTTGCGCCTCTTGCAGCGCGCCTTTCCCGGGTGAGTGATTTCGTTTCGTGGAAAATCGCTAGTTCACGCCCTTCAACTTCCATCGGCCGCGCAGGCCGTTCTCATTAGGAGGCCGTCTTCCTTTGGGATCGGAAGCAAGCGTGGGGCCGTGGCCGATTAGAAATTCTTTAGTTAGCCCCTGAGTGCGTTCGACGACACCCACGTCCCCATCGCTCGGGAGAATCGTCTTTCTCAGACCTGGCCGAAGGGCTACGCGAAGGTAAGGTTTTGAGGAATAGCGGGAATGTCGCCCCGGCCCATCGTCGCCATTGGGGCTGGGTGGTGGACCAGAGACTGGAATGCTACGACCCGAATTGAATGCCCTTCTGCTCCCGCCCCAGCGCGACCACCACCGCCGCCAGCGTGAACACCACAAACGCGGTCAGAGCCATGGCGTTCGCGTAACTGGTTCGCTCGGCGAGAATGGCCTCTATGTAAGCCACCGAGCCGGCCAGAAGCACTCCGCACTGATAGGCGAATCCGGGAAGGAATCCGCGCACCGAGTCGGGCGACAACTCCGAGAGATGCGCCGGAATGATGCCCCACGCTCCCTGGACCATGAACTGGATCAGAAAGGCTCCGACTGCCAGCAGGGTCACGGACGGAGCGTAGGCCCACAGCGGTACGCACGCGATCGCCAGGATGAACGCCGTGATCATGGTGCGGCGGCGTCCGAAGCGGTCGGATAGAAAACCGATCAGCGTGCCTCCGAGGATCGCGCCCACCATGGAGATGGCAACGATCACAGCAACTTGAGTGGGACTCCTGTTCCAGAAGCGCTTGACGAAGGTTGGGAACATATCCTGCGTGCCGTGCGAGCAAAAGTTCATCATCATCATTAATAGGGTCAAATAGAGAAACAACTTCCAGTGGGAGCATATCGCGCGGCCCAGGCTGCTCCAGTTCGGGTGCCGAGTCTTCTGCCACACCTCCGATTCTTTCACCCGGAAGCGGACGAAGAGTCCCAGCAGCGCCGGCAGTCCGCCGATGAAAAACATGGGCCGCCAGCCCCATCGGGGGAAGACAAAGAAGAAACAGCCCGCCGCCAGAAGGTAACCGAGGGCGTATCCCTGCTGCAGCATCCCGGAAAGAAACCCGCGCAGCCGGGGTGGAACTTTTTCCATGGCGAGCGATGCGCCCACGCCCCACTCCCCGCCCATGCCGATGCCGAACAACGCGCGCAACACGAGGAAAGTAGTAAAGCTATGCGCGAAACCGGTGAGCACCTCGACCACGGAGTAGAAGACAAGGTCGATCATCAACGGAATGCGGCGTCCGTAGCGGTCGGCCATCAGTCCAAAGATGAAGGCGCCCACCGGACGGAACGCCAGGGTGAGCGTGATGGAAAGGGCAATCTCTTTGTCGGACCGGTGCAGTTCCTTAGCAATGGCTGTCAGCGAGAGGACGACCAGAAAGAAATCGAAGGCGTCAAGCGTCCATCCCAGGAAGCCGGCGAATACCGCCGGACCGTGGCCGTCCGCAGTTGGTAGAGGAGCGTAGTTTTCCGGCACGGTCGAATCCGGCAGGGAGCTCAAGTTTCCTCCTCATAAGTCGGCGACGACTATACAACAAATTCGCAACTGCGACTCGTGTAGAGGCGGGGCTTGCCGCTTCTTCTTTGGACGTAGCGACAGACGCGGGAAGTCTCGTCTCTACGGAGCTCGACGGGTGAGGGTTATCGGTCCGCGGACGCGGGCAAAATCGTGCCCCGGCAAGTACCCAGCCCGATGCGGCGGAACCCATCTCGTTCGCAAAATCCCCGAAGGATGATTTCGTCTCCATCTTCCAGGAATTTCCTCTGCTCTCCCGTCGGCAGCGTAACCGGATCCTTTCCGCGCGAGGTTAGCTCCAACAGGCATCCGCGCGCCGTCTGGTCCGCGCCCGACACCGTTCCACTGGCCAGCAAATCGCCAGCCCGCAGATTGCAGCCATTGCTCGCGTGATGCGTCAGCATCTGCGCCATCGTCCAGTACATGTCGCGAAAATTGCTTCGACCCAAAACCACGGGAGCCATGCCGGCTTCCCGCATCCGCACCGACAACAGAGAAACTTCCAGCCACAAATCAAGACCGCCCTGTTCCCGATCGCCCTGGCTAAAAAGGTAAGGCAACGGCGCCGGATCGCCCTCGGCACGGGCAAATGCAGCCGTGCGAAATGGGGCCAGCGCCTCCATCGTCACCACCCACGGCGAGAGCGAAGTCGCAAAACTTTTCCCCAGAAAAGGCCCCAGCGGTTGATACTCCCAAGCCTGAATGTCGCGCGCCGACCAGTCATTCACCAGGCAGATTCCGAAAATATGTTCTTCCGCCTCACCGATAGGAATGGTCTCTCCCAACAAATTCCCGACGCCCACAAAGAAGCCCAGTTCCACTTCGTAATCCAGCGCCTTGGTCGGCCCGAATTTCGGAGCATTACCTGGATTGCCCTCGCCATCGCGCGTCTGGCCGAAAGGCCGCCGGACCGGCGTTCCCGTCGCAACCAGCGACGACGCCCGCCCGTGATACCCAATCGGAATGTATTTGTAATTCGGCAGCAGCGGATTGTCGGGACGAAACACCTTTCCGACATTCGTTGCGTGAAAGATCGATGCGTAGAAATCCGTGTAGTCGCCAACGGCCGCAGGCAGGAGCATGTCAACATCCGCCTGCGCGACAAGATGGCGCGCAGCGGCCTGCCGGTCGGAGAGGGGCGCGTCTTCGCGTAAGACAGCATGAAGACGCCGGCGCAAGGCACGCCGCGAACCGGCTCCGAGCGCCATCAGCGAGTTCAGCGAATCGGAAGCGCAAGCATTCGCCGCCAGCCGCACGCTCTCTTCCGCCAGCAAACCCTCACTTCGCATTCCGTCGAGGTCAAGAATGCGGTCCCCAATCGCAACTCCTACTTTCGTTTCGGCGCCAGTATTGCGCTGCCGAAAGACTCCGAAAGGCAAATTTTGAATGGGAAAATGCGAGCCCGTAGAGTTGGCCGATTCAACCCAACTCTGCACCGTGGAATCGTGGGTCTCGTCGAGAACGGGTTTCATAACGGATTCTTCGTATCAGGGCATCGCTTTAGCGATGCCGAAAGCGTTCCGTACCAGTCGCCCTTTTAGGGGCTGGCGCCGCAACGTGAACTTCGGCGCCTGCCCTAGCCGCCTGATCCCTTGAACTTCTTCCGCAATCCCTGCCAGCACTCGAAGTACTGATGATCGAGCTGCGAAGTCTCCAGCGCAAACTTCGTCGGCTGGCACACGAAGCGAGTCTCGAACATGAACGCCAGCGTGTCGCTTAAATAGATCGGCTTCAGTTCAGCCTTGCTCGCCTTCTCAAACGTTTCCGCGTCGGGCCCGTGGCCAGCCATGCAATTGTGCAGGCTGGCGCCGCCCGGCACGAACCCTTCCGCCTTGGCATCATATTCCCCGCGAATCAGCCCCATGAACTCGTTCATGAAGTTGCGATGAAACCAGGGTGGACGAAACGTATGCTCAGCGACCAGCCAACGCGGCGGAAAAATCGCGAAGTCAACATTGGAGGTTCCCGGAATCTCCGAAGGCGAAGTCAGCACCGTGTAAATCGACGGGTCCGGATGATCGAAGCTCACGGTATTAATGCAATTGAAATTCGCAAGCTCGTACTTATAGGGCACGTAGTTCCCATGCCACGCGACCACGTTGAGCGGCGAGTGATCGATCGCCGCCGCCCAGAGTCCTCCCTGGAATTTGGCGACTATCTGGTAATCGCCTTCCCGATCTTCAAACGTCGCTACCGGAGCCAGAAAGTCGCGCGGATTCGCCAGCCCGTTCGCGCCAATCGGCCCCAGATCCGGCAGACGAAACAGCGCTCCGTAGTTCTCGCAGATGTAGCCGCGCGCTTCTTTTTCCAGCAGCTCGACGCGGAAACGAATCCCCCGTTGAACCACCGCAATCTCGCCCGGACCGGCGTCGAGAACGCCCATCTCGGTGCGCAGCAGTAGTCGTCCCGTTTGCGGCACGATCAACATCTCTCCGTCGGCGTTGTAGAAAAAACGATCCGTCATCGACGCATTGGCAACGTAGATGTGAATCGCAACGCCCGTATGAGTATGCGCATCACCATTGCCCGCCATGGTGATCAGGCCGTCGACGAAATCGGTGCGTTGTGAGGAAGTCGGAATCGGAATCGGAGTCCAGCGCAACTGGTTCGGTGGTGTCGGCACCTCGTCGAACGGCGCGCTGCGCAGCCTTCCCGGGCTGATGGGCTCGAATGGCCTGTGCGCTACTGACGGACGCATCCGGTAAAGCCAAGTCCGCCGATTGACGCCGCGCGGCGCCGTAAATGCCGTGCCGCTCAGTTGTTCCGTGTACAACCCATGCGCCACTTTTTGAGGAGAATTCTGCCCGCGCGGCAATACACCCTCCACCGCCTCGCTGGCGAACTCGTTGCCGAATCCCGACTGATATTGATAACGCAACCGTGTCTTCTTAGCCGTCTTCGTTCTGGCGTTCGTCACTCGTGCGTTCGCCATCGCCTACAGATTCCCTCGTCGCGCCTGCTCCCTTTCGATCGACTCAAACAGCGCCTTGAAATTCCCTTTTCCAAATCCGCGGCTGCCCTTGCGCTGGATGACCTCGAAGAATACGGTCGGACGATCCTCCACCGGCTTCGAGAAAATCTGCAGCAGGTAGCCTTCCTCGTCGCGGTCCACAAGTATACCGAGCGAGCGCAACTCATCCAGCGATTCCTCCACCGGCCCGACTCGCGACGGCAGCGCATCATAATAGGCATTGGGGACGCGGAGAAAATCAACCCCGTTGCGCTGCAGTTTGCCGACCGTGTACATGACATCCTTGCACTGCAGCGCAATGTGCTGCGCCCCCGCTCCTCCGTAGGCTTCGATGTACTCCTGAATCTGGCTCTTGTTGCGCGCCGCAGCAGGCTCATTGATCGGAAACTTCACCGCATGCGAATCGTCCGACATGACGATGCTCATCAACGCGCTGTACTCGGTCGAAATATCCTTGTCGTCGAACGTGATGTACCGATGGAACCCGAAGACGCGAGTGTAGAAATCCGCCCAGTATTGCATTTTGCCGAGTTCCACATTCCCCACGATGTGGTCGATGCGCAGAATGCCGCAGTCGTCCCCCGCCAACGGCGCCGCCACAAACTCCGGCAGAAACGGCCCTTTGTAATCCTTATATGAGATGAGCGAATGGATCGTGTCGCCATAAGTGTGGACCGCGGCGCGGCGAATGGCGCCGTGTTCATCCTTGATGTCATGCGGTTCCTCGGCCGGCTGGGCTCCCCGATGCACGGCTTCCTCAAAGGCCTCGTCCGCGTCCTCCACTTCCAATGCGATGTCGCGCACGCCGTCGCCATGCTTTCGGATGTGATCCGCGGCCGAATCGTCCGGCATCATGGGCGTAGTCAAAATGAAGTTAGCCTTGCCCTGACTCATCGCATAAGAAGCCCGCTGACGCTGCCCGGTTTCCAGTCCGCTGTAAGCAACCTGCGAAAAGCCGAATCCCTTGCGATAGAAATACGCCGCCTGCCGCGCATTGCCGACCCAGAATTCGACGTGGTGAATGCGTTTCAGCTTGAGTGGGTTTTCCATTCGCGTGCTCTCCCGATTTCCATCTTCGCACACCATCGCGCGCTTCAACCCACGCTTCCCGTGAAGCTGCGCCCCCGCGACGTTTCGCGGCGGTCAGTGCGTTTCAATCGACACTATCTCCCCTTCGCGTTTCCCCACCGCCCGATAATTCACCGACACCAGTCGATTTTTCCACTCGCAGGAGAACTGGTCCTCGCCAATCACCAGCACCGCCTTGTAATCCGAAGCGTGCATCTTATAAGTCGTCATGCCGCTCAAGATAGTAACCGTAGCCTCGGGAGGCTTAGAGCAGTCGCTACTTACAATCTTGCCTTTCAGAAACTGCACCGGCCCAGTCGTCCCCGGCTTGGGGGGCGGCGGTTTCGGTTCCGTATCGGAATCCTCATCCTGATCTTGCGCTGAGTTCGCAGCCGCCGCAGGCGCACTCGTGCCCGCCGAAGGAGTTCTAGCCGCGCCCGTCGGCGCCTCGCCCTCTCCCGCTCGCTGCGGACGCACTCCATATTTCTGCAGCGTCTCCAAATCCTCCAATTGCTGCTTCGCCGCCGCGGCTGCCGCCCGATCTGGTCCCGCCTTCAGTCGCGTAAACACTTCCCGCGCCAAATCCCACTTTTTCCCGGCAACATAAATCTGACCCAGGTTAAATTGATATTCCACATTTCGCGGCGCCAGTGCGATTGCCTGCCGTTGCGCCTCCAAAGCCGAGTTGATTCCGCCCCCCTCCACGCGCGCCATTCCCAGCATGTTATAAGCGTCGGCTAACTCCGGATACCAATCCGCCACCGCCCGCAGGTCCTGCATCATGTTAGCCAGCCCCTGCATTTCCTGCCGCGTCGCCTGCGCCTTCTGATACTTCAGCACCGAACGGTAATACCAAATCCATGGATCGCGCGGATTCAATTCCGTCGCTTTGTCGAGTTCATCGGCCGCCGCGTCGAACCGCTTCTGGCGAATATCGTCCCAGGCCAGCCCGCGATGCGCCGCCTCATTATCTTTCGGATCGGCCGTCAGTTGCTGCAAATCGCGCAGCGCCTGATCGCGATGCTCTGGAACGCGCGCCATCACGTCGTCAATCACCGCTCTGGCTTCCTCATCCTTAAGCGGACTGACCGCCATTCCTATTTCGTCCGCGTCAAACGGAACCGCAAGATGATCCGGCTGCTGAATGTCCACCGGATTTGCGATCGGCTTCTTCGACCGGTCAAGCGCGATGCCCAACCCGCTTAGGGATTTGAAATACGTCTTTACCGCCTCTTCCATCTGCTCCGGCGACATATCGAACGCCTGCACCGTCGCCTTCTCCACCGGCACTTTCTGGTTCAGCACGAGGTCGAAGTAAGTCCCCGCCTCCGGCATCTTGTTCTTGTTCACCAGATAGTGTACGACCATCCACGATTGCGCGTAATAAAGAGTGTTGTGCGTCCCCTCGCGCGTCCCCGACGTGTCATGCTTCATCGTGAACAGGTCGACCATCGACAGCCATACCGGAGAACTTACTAACTGCGTCAACGATTGCGGCACCTTCGGGTCCCTCCGCATTTCATCGAAGATGTCCTCGTGCCACTCCGGTAACAGCTCCGGATCGCTTCCAAGCTCGACTTGCTTGCCGATGTGTATCGACCCAAAGTATTCCGCCAATCCTTCGTCGAACCAGCCTTGCGTCGGAGGATAGTTGTAATTCAGAAGGTAATGGGCCAGCGGATGCGCCACCGCTTGCCACGGATCGGCTTCAAAAAGATTCAACACGATATAAACGCGGTCCGTCCCCGGCACGTAAAACCCAGCAGCCATGCTCTGTTTCGCCGGAGCAACCAAGCCATACTGCTTGTCGCTCTTAAGCGCGATGACGGTGATCGGCACCGGCATGGTCAGCCTCTTTTTCAGAAGCAGCTGTCCAAAGATCGTGCGCATCTGTTCCATCCGCAAAGCGACTTCCCGCCCACGCTTCTCGCCCGCATCGGTGAGGACGGAGAAGTGCGTGGTGTGCACTTCGATCCACTTGGGCTCATCCTTAGCAAAAGTCAGCCGCGAAGGACAACCCGCGATCAGCAGACTCACAACAACGGTGCCGACACCAAACCAGCGCTTCACGGCGGATCCCTTCCTCAAAAATGCTAGCACGCCAGCAAGCATGTCACACCTATCAAGAGGAACGGGGGATGGAGAGACGAGCGTCCTCGCCCGTCGCCTTTTACCTTGGCCTCACCCCGGCTCGCACGTTACACTCTCGTCCGTGACCTCGACTCCCTCTTCCCGTCTCGCGTGGATCGACTGGATGCGTGGCCTCGCCTGCGTTCTGATGTTCCAGACGCACTGTTACGACGCCTGGCTGGGCGGCGATGCCCGCAACACCAGTTTTCTCAAAGGATCGCAACTCCTCGGCACGCTCCCCGCCCCCCTTTTTCTTTTTCTAGCCGGAGTCTCTTTCGCCTTAGTCACCGGCAAACTCATTCGCAAGAACCTGACCTCCGCCGAAATCACCCGCGCCATGCTCCGCCGCGGCGCGGAAATCTTTGCTTTCGGACTCCTCTTCCGTCTGCAGGAGTTCGTCATAGCCTGGGGATGGGCTCCGTGGTCCGACTTACTCCGCGTGGACGTCCTGAACATAATCGGACTATCCATGATGCTAATGGCGCTGCTTTGCGGAATGGTCCTGCACGTGTGGGGACGGGCGCCCTCGCCCGTCCAAGCCGGGAGCAGCTCGGCATCCGCCAGTGGCCGCGGCAACTCTGGAACCGCGATGGCCGTCGCCGCTATTGCCGCCGCCGCCCTAATCGCCTTATTAACTCCTCCGCTCCACACCACTTGGCGTCCTACCTGGCTGCCCTGGCCGATCGAGTCCTACATCGATGGATGCCACAACCTCGGCGCCCCCCAGCCATGGCTCTTCTCCGTCTTTCCATGGGCCGCTTTCGCATTCGCTGGCCTGGCCGCCGGATTCATCCTCTTCAGCGATCGAGCTCGCGTCCATGCCACTCAAACGCTATCGATCTTAGCCGGTACCGGCGCAATCGCAATCGTCGCAGCCTACTTATTCGACCACTCTACCTTCCATCTCTACTCCACTTATGACTACTGGCACACGAGCCCTAACTTCTTAATGATGCGTACAGGTCTCTTGTTAGTGATCGCTTTCATGACTTACGCCTGGTGCCGTTGGGGCCCTGCAACTCGCGGCTTCAGCCCACTAATCCAACTAGGCCAGACGTCTTTACTCGTATACTGGGTCCACATAGAATTCGTATACGGACGCTTCTCGCTCCTCACCAAACGATCGCAATCCATCCCAACCGCCTCAAGAGGATTACTGGAAATTATCTTATTCATGCTAATCCTCTCTCTACTCCGCACAAAACCTGGCTGGAAAAAGATTGATTGGAAGAAGATCAACTGGAGGAAGATGCCTATCCGAGTCCAACCCGTGTAGGTTTGGTTCGTGTGGGGACGGGCGCCTCGCCCGTCCAAGCCGATCGCAGCTCCGCCCCGCTTGCAACTTCTCTTCACCCCGTCCGTTCACCCCAACTCGCTCGCCGACAACTGAACGATCGCGTTCCCCATCAGCTTCAGCGCGACGCCCCAATTCTGGCGCGCGCTGACCTCGTCGTTCCCGTAGCCGCTCACGTATAAAGTGCAGTAAAAGCCTTCCCGGACGCCGCCCTCCTCTGCGAAATAACACTGCCGCACGCACACCTCCGCCGCCGATGGAGTCTCCGGCGCCCGCCGCAGCAACCCAACCAACTTTCTTGCGAACTGTTCGTGAGCGGAGACCGATTGCCGCAACGAAGATAAACACCTGTCAATGTCAGAAAACACCACGTCCACATAACTCGCGAACTTATGCAACGCCTCGTACACTTCTTCTTCTGCGTTCAACTCCGAAGTCGCCCAGGCGTCGCACTTCGCCGTCTCCACCATGCTCCGCGCCGAGTTCAGCACTCGCAGAAATTCTCCGAGCTCGGGGAACTTCTCCGCCTCCTCAATCGATGCCAGTAACTCCGGACACCGCTTCACATTGACATAAGCAATCCTGCCGGCCGGATCCTTCCATGGAAAATCCAGCACCGGATCCGCCCGCCCCAGTTCGATCGAGAAATCGGCATCCATCGGAAGCTCATCCCTCACAGCGTATCCATCAGAACCGGCGCAGGAAGTTAACGATCTCATGCTCCGCCCAATAACCGTCGTCATCCTGATCGTCGTGATTACGACCATCGCGATAATGATCGTCCTGATAACGACCATCGCTCCGATTCCCCACTCCAGCGGGCGATCTGACAGGCGCACCTACGAACGCGCAGTGCCCGCCATCGTCCGTCTCGACGAAAGTGATGTTCCGGTTCGACGAAATCTTCCGCCGCGTTTCCGCCGTGATGCGCACAAACGGATCGTTCGCCGCGTACAACACCAGCGCCGGCACCGCGATGCGCTCGATCGCGTGCGCCGCCGAGGCGCGATCGTAGTAATCGTCGACGCCCGTGAAGCCGCAATAGTAAGCCGTCACCTTGTCGTCAAATTCGCGCAGGCTCCGGATGCCGCGCAGGCGGCTCACGTCGAAATGGCCGGGAAACAGACGCGCCTTCTGCAGCATTCGCCGGCGCAGCGCCGACAAGAAATAGGTTTCGTAAATTCTATTCGAAGGTTCGTGCAGCGCATTCGCCGACGCGGCCAGATCAATCGCCGGACAACACACCGCAGCCGCGCGAAACTGCGGCGGGGCCTGCGCTCCCCACTCCCCCGCCAACTTCATCACGATGTTGCCGCCCATAGAAAAGCCGACCAACGCCAGGCGCGAAACACCGTCGCGCGCGATGACCTCGCGCGCTACCGCTGCCACGTCATTCGACAAACCCGAGTGATAGAGCACAGGGGCGAGCGCGTCCGTGCCGCCACAGTTGCGCTGGTTGTAGCGGATCACGTTCATCCCCGCAGCCAGCGCTTTCTCGGTGACGCCGAGCATGTACTGCGACTCGCTCGACCCTTCCAACCCATGCACAATAATGATGGTCAGCGCGTGCGCTCGATCCGCTTGCCAGTGGCAATGGCAAAGTACCTGGACGCCGGGTTCCACTTCGATCAGCCGCTCCTCGGGCGCAGGCACATGAAACTGTCGCTGGATCAAGAAGCTCGCAAGCGTTTGCACGTGCCCGCCGCGCAGCCAGCGACGCGCTGTGAAAGGACGCGTCTGTTCGTAGGTTTGCAAAGTACTCACGCTTTGATTTTAAATAGAAGACAGCGTTTTTCTTCCTGGAGTTTTCTTCATGCCCATCTTCGAGTACGTCTGCAAGGAATGCCAGCACGAGTTTGAGGCTCTGGTCTTCGGCAAACAAAAAGCCGAGTGCCCGAAGTGCCAGAGCAAGAAACTGGAGCCGCAACTTTCCGTATTCGCCGTCTCGGCGAAGAGCGGCGCCACCTCCCGGCCGTCTATGCCGGAAGGACCCTGCGGCTCCTGCGGCAACGCTCGCGGTCCGGGCGCCTGCTCGCTGAGAGACCTCGACTAAGTCCACGTTCATCCCTTGCGCGTCAGCAGGCCCAGAATCGGCAAGGTCATCCCAATGAAAAACAGGATCCCGAGCACCCAGTTCAGCCATTTCTTCGCTGGGTGATTGACCCAGTAACAGAGCAGAGCGGAAAGCAGCAGGGCTTGGGGCACGATTTCCAGCCAGCCTCTGAGCTGAAACCGGATCGGCACCGTGGTGTAGATCATGCCCTCGATCGATCCGGGAGGTGCAGCGAAGGTTGACAGGATGCCGAGCGCGATGAGCATCCATCCCATGAGCAGCCAGCCGTATTTTTTCCCGAAGAGGCACTCCCGCAGCGGATAGAAAACCAGCGCGAAGATGAGACCGCGAAGCGGCTGTAATAGTGGACCCGCCATAAGCCAGGGATCGGTGATTGGGCGAAATCCGGAATTAGGGCGGGAGAGAAGGTCCGCATAGTTCAGAAAGTGAAACGCCAGGGCTCCCATCATGAAGTAGGTGAGACTGTGGCAAACGATCGTCCTTGCCGCCAGACCCAAAAAGCGTGGCTGTGGGTTATCCATTGATGTACTCCCGGCGATTGGAATGTGGAGTCAACTCGATCGAGATATGACCACAAAGGTGGGGGCTTGTCTGTGACCATTGTTACAAACCCGCGTGAGAGGACTCAGGTTATCTCGATACGAATTCACTCGCGCCGCGCCCGTGAATGCAACGTAACTTCGGGAACTCTCGGGCGGGTAACCGATGTGACGTTTCGCATTTTAGGATTCGTGGTTATGATCCGCATGAATCATCCAGCGGAACCAAGAGCAGGAATCAGGAACCGCGGGCCGTTCCCATCGGCGTGCGCTCGAAAACGCAGACCGGAGGGCTGCTGGGCGCCGAACTAGGCGCTTCGCGGGCGCAGTTTCGCCTTGTGTGGATGAATGTTTCGGGAGAGGCCGGGATACAGGCTCTGGCATTTGAGCCTCCCATCTTGGGGATCGGCCTCCCCAAAGTTTGTGAAATGGTGGGGACCGGTTAGGCCAACGCCGAACGGCACTGATCGGCCAACTAACGTGGATTCACGTGGCCGGTTCCCACTTTTTCTTCGGCAAGAAATCTTTCAAAAACTTTATTGGATAAGAGACGGCCGCGAGCGGTGAGGCGAACGGTCGTGCCTTGCTGTTCCAGGAGGCCGTCCTGCACAGACTGTTGGATGGCGGATTCCAAGATGTCAGTTTTGAATTCTGCGCCAAGCTGTTCAAGATCAACGCCGCGGTTGAGGCGCAGACCGAGGAAAAGAGTTTCTTCGATTGCCGCCTGCGCGGAGACGGGCGTCACCGTATGCGGCACACGATTCATGTAGGCGTCGAGCGAATCCGGGGTCGCGAAGCGGACGGCCTGGCAACGATCGCCCTCGTGATGATCAACGGCAAGCATCGAGTGCGCGTCGACGCCGAAGCCTAGGTAGGGCTGGCGTGTCCAATACTTCAAGTTATGGCGCGACTCATTGCTATGTAACTCGTTGTCTTGCGACCGCGTTGCGGCGCGGGCAAAGTTGGAAATCTCGTACTGCTCGATGCGGGCAGCGGCTAGCATCTCGCACGCCTGCTGATAGAAATCGGCGGTCGCATCGTCATCGGGGACAAAGTGGGCGTGGTAGCGGGCGCCTCCGGCAATCAGTTCCCTGCCCAGGCGGGAATCGTCGTCCACTTCCAGCATGTAAACGCTCACGTGCGGAACCCCCGCCGCAATCGTCTCCGACAGTGAGAAAGCCCAGCTTTCCGCCGTCTGGTGCGGCAGCCCGGCGATTAGATCGATGTTAAGGTTGCCGAGGCCAGCCTCTCGCAGGCGACTAATCTCTTCAAGAACGGTGGAGCGTTTGTGCAGCCGTCCCACAGACTGCGCCTCCCGATCGACAAAGGACTGCACGCCCAAGCTCACCCGGTTCACTGCGCATCGCAGCAAGGTTTCGACGAGCGCGGGAGTAAGCGTGCCCGGAGCGCATTCAACCGTGATCTCGGCATCGGGCGTAACTGCAAATTGACCGCGCACGGCCGCGAAGATGCGAAGCAACTGCGCGGCAGACAGGATCGACGGAGTTCCTCCGCCGAGATAGACGGAGTCTGCACTTGCGTCGAGGGCGCATCCCAGTTCGGCCGCGAGTTTCCCCGAGTTGGCGATATCTTCGACCAGGCGGGCAACGTAGTTTTCGTAAACCGACTTCGAGAACACGCCGGAGGCGAAGTTGCAGTAGCTGCATTTGGTCCGGCAGAAAGGGACCGAGATGTAGAGGCCGAGGGACATGCTCTTGTTTATTCTATGGGACGGGAAACACCCCGCGCGAGCGGAACTCGGATGGAATACCCTTCAGAGTCAGGAGACGCGAACCCCGCGCCATCTGCCAATTATTGTTTTCAGATTGACCCCCGAACAGTTTGTTGTTGAAATTAGCCAGGCATCATTCAGGCCAGATTTACGGGGGACCAATTCGTGCAATTGTACTTCTGTTTCTTTCTGCTTTCCGGGTTCTGCAGCATTCTCTATGAGATCGTCTGGCTCCGCATCGCCATGGCGCAATTCGGCGTCACGACCGCCATGGTTTCGCTGGTGCTGTCCGCTTTCATGGTGGGATTAGGCCTCGGTTCCTGGGGATCTGGGATCGTGGTGCGCAAATATGGCACCCGGGCGCAATTCCCGGCGTTAAGGTTGTACGCATTGCTGGAGTTGCTGATAGGACTCTCCGCAATCGCCGTGCCTCGCGAGTTGTTATGGGGCCGGGAGTTGTTCATGAAAACGGTGCGGGAGATGTCGCTCGCGTCTTCCGCTTATTATTTGCCATCGGGAATCTGGCTGGCGATCACGCTGGTGCCGTGGTGCATGTGCATGGGAGCGACCTTCCCCTTCGCCATGGCCGCGATTGGGAAGGACCGCAACCCAAAAGCGGCGAAATCGTTCAGCTATCTTTACTTGGCGAACGTGCTGGGAGCTACCGCTGGGGCCGCGATTCCGCTGTTCCTCATTGAGCTTTTCGGATTTCAGGGCACGCTGCACATCGGCGCAATCCTTAACCTGTTGCTAGCCGCGAGCGCCTTTTCTCTAAGCCTTGTACCGAAGCCGTCGCCAGCCGCAGGAACCCTCAACGAAACTCGCGCCACGCCTAAATCCTCCCAGTCTGAGTTTTTTCCCGACAAGGCTTTGCTCTGGCTCCTGTTCGGCACGGGTCTGACCAGTATGGGCGCGGAGGTAGTCTGGGTGCGCCTCTATACTCCGTCTTTGAGCACCGTGGTCTACGCCTTTGCCGCCATTCTTGGGCTTTATCTGATCGCGATGGATCTTGGTTCGTGGTTTTACCGACGTACTAATAGGAACGACATTCTTGAGAGCGGACTGCTTTGGATCTTGCTCGGATTCTCGGTACTGGTAGCTTTCCTGAGCGCCGATCCCAGAGTGCGGGTTCCCGCAATTCTGCGGGTGGTGCTGGGCATCATGCCGTTTTCGTGGATGGTGGGATTCATAACCCCGGCGCTTGTCGATCGCTTCTCCCACGGCGATTCCGATCGGGCCGGCAGGGCTTATGCGATCAACATCGTGGGCTGCGTGCTCGGTCCGCTGGTGTCGGGCTTTCTATTGCTGCCGCTTGCCGGGGAACGGCTCGCCTTGTGCGCATTCGCTCTGCCTTGGTTCGTCGTCGGGCTGAAATACCGGCCCCGATTCACGCTGTCTTTTCGGAACGTGGCCGGTTCGCCCTATGTGCTGAGTTCCTGCATCCTGTTGCTGGGATCGGTGGCTGTGGCTTTCTCGACCAAGGGATTTGAAGAGCAGTATGAACCCCGCGAGGTCCGGCGAGACAGCACCGCGACCACCGTGGCCACCGGCTCCAGCAGAATAGGCAAGCGGCTTTTGGTAAATGGCGTTGGAATCACCAATCTGACACCCATTACCAAGATGATGGTGCATATGCCGAACGCGTTCCTGCCGCGCCCGCCCCGGAAAGGGCTGGTCATATGCTTTGGAATGGGAACGACTCACCTCTCGATGCTTTCCTGGGGAATCGATTCCACTGCAGTCGAATTGGTGCCCAGTGTCCCTGGCCTCGTAACCTTCTTTCATCCGAATGCGGCAGAGCTGATGAAATCTCCGTTATCCCACGTCGTGATTGATGACGGACGTTTTTACCTGGAGCGTTCTTCCGAGCACTACGACGTAATAACCATAGACCCGCCCCCTCCGGTGGAAGCTGCGGGATCGAGCTTGCTCTACTCGAAAGAGTTCTACAACACTGCCAGACAACACCTGAGCCCGGACGGCATTCTGCAGCAATGGCTTCCCCTGGGAGATTCTACGGTAGTCGCATCGGTCGCGCGTGCGCTCAAGGAATCCTTCGCTTACGTTCGAGTCTTCCATTCGGTGGAAGGCTGGGGATTTCATTTTCTCGCCAGCATGACTCCCATTCCTCACCTCTCCGCTTCCGAGTTGGCTGAAAAGCTTCCTCCCGCCGCAGCTCGTGACCTGATGGAATGGGGGCCTGCTTCCAGTCCGCAAGAGCAATTCGAACTCGTGCTTAGCCATGAAGTATCACTCGACGCCCTGATTCAGCAAGCTCCCAATGCTCCCGCCCTGCAGGATGATCGTCCTGTGAACGAGTACTTCTTGTTGCGCCGCTTGCGCGATCCTGCTTTTCAGCGAGTCGCGTTGCGCCACCTGCTGGGACGCAGCGAAAACCTGTGAGAGAAGCTGTTAGTCGGGATCACGCGAAGCAAGGGGCAGGTTCCCGCGATGGCAGCGGCCACAACACGCTAGCGGGGGCTTAGAATAAAGCGGTAGGAGCCGGCACCGGCAGCTTTTGCAAGTCAGAAGTGACGGACGGGAACGATTATGAGCCCTGAGCAGGTTGATGTTTTATGTGAACATTGTGGCCAGACGTTTTCAGCTTTCCTGCACGAAATGGCGGAAAAGAATGCCAAGGTCGTGTGTCCGAATTGCGGCGGGAACCGTGACAGCAAGCCTCCGAAGGCTGCCAATCCGGTTGCCAGGACGCGGCCCGTTAAGAAAACTATTTAGAGCGCTTCGTTCCCTTTCCTTGTTTGCTCGAATCTTCTCCCGCCTTCTTTCTCCGGCTTGCCCCGAAAAAAGAATCGGGCGACCTCGCGGGCCGCCCGTTTCGCACTGTCAACTCGCCGAGTTAGTTCGCTTGCGGAGGATCGGCCACAAAGCCGGCAAAGAACGCTATCTTGCCAGGGTTGTTAGGATCTGCGAGCAAGAGACCGCGCGTGATCAGCGGCACCGCAGTGGTGTCGCCCGACAGCGCGCTGAGGCCGGTCAGATTAAAGAACAGAGTATCGTTGCCGGTATAAACGGTCACTGGGCCGCCGGCAGAGTAGCCTACCAAGCCGTTGTTCGAGAGTTGGAAGTTCCCGGCGTTACCGCTGGTGACGGTGACGCTTCCCGGCACGAACGTGCCGTAAACGCCCTGACGACGCAGCGAGATCATCTGCGGTGTAAACGTGGGGCTCACGTAGCTGCCGCCGATGAAGATTCTCTGGCCAACTTCAATCGATGTGTCGTTGAACAGTACGCCGGTAAGCGGGCCATCGAGGAAGCAGATGTCGTACTGGGTCACGGCGCTGATGTCGATAGTCTGGATGGTATCCACGTCGCTGACCAAGTCCGCGCCGGTTTCGCCCACCCACATGGTTACGGACTGCGCCTGGCCAGAGCCGTTGCTCGTCACCTGCAGAACGCGCCCGGAAAGGAACGACTGGGCGGTGGTGATGACCTCCACGCTGTCGGCCATTAAGCTGCCGTCGGCCTGGAATACGCCCTGGATCCCGACAAATGCCGGAACCGCAAGATCGTTGATGCTCCAGCCACTGTTGAAACTCGTGCTGTTGTTGACGTAAACCGTCAACTGGCGGCCATAGGGCCCTTGGATCACGAATGAGTTACTGGCCGCAGTCACCGAGACCAGCCCGCCGGTCAGCTCCGTAATTCTGCCGTCCGGATCGCTCGCCTTCGTGGCTTTGATGTAAATGACCGGATTCACGACACCGGTGATTTGCCCGTTGCCGTCCACGGCCACGGACTGCCGGATATCAAATTCCATCTTCAGTCCCGCGAGACCGTTGCTCCCCACAACCATTGGCGTGGGGAAACTTACCTGCAGCGTGTATGGAGACTGGGGCAGCGTGCCGTTGATCGTGTTCAGCGCCGGCGGATTCTGGGTCATGTCGACATAAGAAATGACGACCGGGCTCGCTAGCACGAAGGTCGCGCTGCTGTAGGTGTCGGCAGGAACCGAGTTAAAGGCGAGCGGCGAGCGCAGGCCCAGAAGGCGTGCGAAGTCCACCGTGGTCGGGGTCGAGATCGCCTGCGGCGAATTGTTCTGGCCGTTCAGCGTGATGGAGTTGATGGTGACAGCAAGACCCACAACCGAGGGCAACGGCGCATCCTCGCCGGTGACAAATACGTTGCCGGGCTTCGATTGCGGCGGCGGAGTGGTAGAGTTCGAGGAGGACCCGCAACCCACGAGTGTGATGGTTGCGAGCAGGGCTGCAGCGATCAATACAAAGAATCTTTTCATGCCAGGCTCCGGGTAAAGGATTTTTGGGGGAGCAAAGTATTTGTCATACGAATATGCAAACACGCCCACTTCAGGAATGTCGCGTGACCATGGGGTGTTACTTCTGGGGCCCCGGTCCGCGCGTCCGCCGCAATTGCCCTTGCTTTTGAGTAAGTTAGACAAATATGCGGAAAAGGGAGACCGACTGGGACATGTACCCCGGAATCTCCTTGAACTGCATAACCTCAGAACCTCCCGAGCTGAACGTTTCCGTCCTGCGCCCGGGTTCGGCAATCTATTTCGAGTAGGGCTTTTTGGGATAATCTTTATTGAGCTAATCTCAACTGGGGTGATCCTTGTATTTTATGGGTGATCCCGGATTTGGTTTTTTTGCGCCCCGATGGCCTCCAATCAGGAAGAGGAAGTTTTAGGCAAAGCGTACGACGGCCGGCTGATGCGGCGGCTGCTGACGTACCTGCGTCCGTACAAGTGGCACGTGGTGGTGGCGCTCGCGGCCATCATCCTGAAGTCGGGGCTGGACGTGCTCGGGCCATTCCTCACCAAGATTGCCATCGACAAATATCTGGCCAGGTCGCCGAACTCCTATTCCCATTCCTGGATTGGCGACCGGCTGAGCAGCACACCGCTAACCGGCATCGCGCAGATTGGCGGGCTCTACGTCGGGATTCTCGTCTTCACCTTCGCGCTGGAGTTCGTCCAGACCTACCTGATGCAGTGGACAGGACAGAAGGTGATGTTCGATCTGCGCAAGCAGATTTTCCGCCACCTGCAGCACATCCACGTCGGATTTTTCGACAAGAATCCAGTGGGCCGGCTGGTAACGCGCGTGACCACCGACGTCGATGCCCTGAATGAAATGTTCACCGCGGGCGTGGTCTCAATTTTTGAGGATGTCTTCGTGCTGGCCGGCATTATCGCGATCATGATGAAGATGAACTGGAGGCTGGCGCTCATCACCTTTGCCGTGCTTCCGCTGATCGTCTACGCAACCATGATTTTCCGCGACAAAGTGCGCGATTCCTACCGGCGCATCCGCACTGCCATCGCCCGCATCAACGCTTACCTGCAGGAAGCGGTCTCGGGGATGCTGGTCTTGCAGCTTTTCAATCGCGAGAAGCGCGCCTTCAACAAGTTTTCCGACATCAACGCCTCGCACATGGAGGCGTTTAAAGACGCCATCATGGCGTACTCGGTGTATTACCCGGTGGTCGAAATACTGTCGGCGATTGCCATTGCCAGCATCATCTGGTTTGGCGGGAACGATGTGATCCGGGGCATCGCATCGATTGGTGTGCTGGTCGCGTTCATGCAATACGCGCAGCGGTTTTTCCGTCCGATTCAGGACTTGAGCGAGAAGTACAACATCCTGCAGTCGGCCATGGCTGCCGGAGAACGTGTGTTCAAGCTGCTGGATACGAAGATTGAAGTAACCTCGCCAGCGGTCACGACGCGTCCAAAGGGGCCGGGGCGAATTGAGTTTGATCACGTATGGTTTGCCTACAATGTTTCAGGACAGGACAGTGGAGCGACGGGCGCCCTCGCCCGTCCCACTATGCCTTCTGGACGGACGGGGACGCCAGTCGCTCCACAAGCTGGTGAGCCCGACTGGGTGCTGCGTGACGTGAGCTTCGTTCTTGAACCGGGCGAGACGATCGCCGTCGTCGGACACACCGGCGCGGGCAAGACCACGCTGATCTCGCTCCTGATGCGCTTCTACGATGTGCAGCGCGGAGCGATTCGCATCGACGGCGTCGATATCAAGCAGATGAATCTCGACGATCTGCGCGGCCGCTTCGGCGTCGTCTTGCAGGATCCGTTTCTCTTCAGCGGCACCGTGGCGGGCAACATCCGGCTGGGGACGGCGCGCATTCAAGACGCCGACGTAGAGCAGGCGGCGGAGGACGTCAACCTGGCCGACTTCATCCGGACCTTGCCCGGAGGATTCAAAGAAGAAGTGCGCGAACGTGGCTCGACGCTTTCGACCGGACAGAAGCAGTTGATCAGTTTCGCGCGAGCGCTGGCGCACAATCCGAAGATTCTGATTCTCGACGAAGCAACTTCGAGCGTCGATACCGAGACCGAATTTCGGGTGCGCGACGCGCTCAACCGCATGGTGGAAGGGCGGACGGCGCTGATCATCGCGCACCGCCTCTCGACCATCCAGCGCGCCGACAAAATCATCGTGATGCACAAAGGCCAGGTCCGCGAGATGGGATCGCACCAGCAACTGCTGGCCCAGCGCGGAATTTATTACAAGCTCTATCAGCTGCAATATAAGGATCAGGAGGTTAGTGTCGCGCGGGCGCCCTCGCCCGCGAACGCGCAATCGACAGTCGGCGCGGACGACTAGTTTGCAGCAAGGGAGTCCGTGCACGCGAGGCACGCCTCAGAAAACGGCCTGCCTCGCGTGCGTTGAGAACCCAGTCCAGGCAACAACTCGATCGGATCATGGCCTAGTCGGTGTCCGGCGGATCCACCTCGGTACCAGCAGTCGTAGTAAAGAAAGTCCCGGCCAGCGGAGCCGGAATCGTCGTGTACGTAGTCGGCGTCAGAGTAAAGTTGAAGAAGTCGTGGAGATCATTGGCCGCTCGCGCATCGGCAAAGCCGAGATTGCCAAGGCCAAAAATCCCCTCGATTCCCTTGAGAATGCTGCCGAAATCGTATTGCAGGTTGCTGATGTAGCCGGCCTTGGTCGAGTAGGCCGAGACCACCACCAGCGGCACGCGGAAACCGAACTGATAATCGTCCTGGTTCGCACCCGTCTGGAACACCGGCGCCACGTGGTCGTACCAGCCTCCCCAATCGTCCCAGGTAATGAAGATGACCGTGTCTTTCCAGTAGCCAGTACCGCCGTCGCAGGTCGTGCTGTTTCCGATGGCATTGACCACGGCCGCTACCCACGACGGACCCTGGCCGCTGTTAATGGGATGATCCGAGTACTGCCCCGCCGGCGTCACCCAACTTACTTGCGAAAGTGTACAGCTTGCGATGTCGTTCAAAACATCTGGCGGTTTGGTGTCGATGTATCCGTTCGAACCGCCTTTCGTCCAGTCTGGCCCCGTGCATACGTTGCCCGAGGGCGTGCAGATATTAGAAAGCGAGTTCGGCGCGACCCAGAGACTGCTCTGTCCTGCTGAGTAGTAGGTCCAGGTCATCTTGGGCGTGGTGAGGCCAAACAGGTAGTCCATGGCGTTGCGGGTGAAACACTGCGGCGTCGTGTCGCCACTGGTCTCCGTGCCAAAGGGAGGCGAACTGTTCCCGTTCGGCCGGATCAGTTGCACCGAATTTCCCGACGCGCAGCCATAGTCTGTAGACGGGCCATTCTCCGCAACGAATATGCCCAGCGGGTCGTCTGCCGCCGTGGGCGCCGACGTGGCGCCAAAAATGAATTGATGCGCCGGATAGCTCGGTCCCTGGTTTGTCTGAAACATCCGGTTGCCCCACCCATACGTCGTCGCCAACTTGATATACGGGTCGAGAAGACCGCCCTTAGTCCCGTTGCTGTTGGCAACCGGTGTGTTGTACACGTACATGAACTGAGAATAGTTATTTGCCGGAACCACGCAGCCGTAGACATTCGTGCCACAGCTCGTCGGAACGTTCGCCGCGGGTTTCCCGGTAATTCCCTGGTTCGTGTATTCGAAATCCCATCCGCTCGTAGTGCCGTTGCGTTTCGGCCCGCCGTGGCTGTGGTCGAGGTCAAAATTGGTGGCCAGTCCGACGGGCTTTAACGACACGGTCAGGCTCTTGGCATTCACATAGGTCGATGCGATGTCGTATTGTGTCGCAGCGGTCCCGCAGCCGGGAACGCCTTTATTTGCGGTACACAATCCCTGAAACAGATTGTCGGGCGTGCGGTTCTCCTGGAAGATCACGACCACATGCTTAATCGGCGTGGTTCCGTACTGGGCATGGGCAGAGACTGCGACCAGTCCAGCCGCGAGAAGTGACAAAACCCTGAGAGTGGATTTCATAACGATTCTCCTTTCTGACGGAAGTGGTTGACCGACCCTGGGTGGAAGACGGGATGCTACTCACAAAACAGATTCAACTACTATCCTCCGCCGTAGTAACTCCGTCAAACCCACCTCGACGTCTTTGCTAGCGGTATCGCGCTCGACGACAGAAAACGACAGTGCGGCGGAAACTCCGTGCCTGGTTAACCACCTACGCCATTCTCGATGCTCCCTTACAATTGCAGCGTGCGAATCCTGATCTCAGCCGGCGAAGCCTCGGGCGAAATGTATGGCGCGCAGCTGATTGAAGCGCTGCGGCGGGCGGCGGAGCTTCGCTCCGCTGGGCGGACGAGTGCGTCCGCCCCTACGCAGGCTTTCCAGCTTGTTTTCTTCGGCGCGGGCGGAGATCGCATGCGCGCTGCCGGATGCGAAATTGTCGTCGACGCGAAAGACCTTGCGGTCGTCGGCATCACTGAGGTTCTGAGCCGTCTGCCGAAAATCCTCGGGCTCTATCGAAAATTGATTCGCGCGGCAGAAGAGAAGCGCCCGGCGCTGGCCGTCGTCATCGACTCGCCGGCCTTCAACTGGCGCGTGGCGCGGCAGATGCGCAAGCGCGGCATTCCGGTCGTTTACTACGTCTGCCCGCAGTTCTGGGCATGGCGGCAGGGGCGCGTCAAGCTGCTGCGCAAATATGTCAACAAAGCGCTGGTGATTTTCCCCTTCGAAGAAAAGTTCTATCGCGATCGCGGCGTGGACGCGACCTTTGTCGGCCATCCGCTGGCCGATCTGCCCGCGCCTGCAGTTACTCGCGAAGCTTATGCAGTCGAGAACCGGATCGACGCCGCAAAAACATGGATCACGCTGATGCCGGGCAGCCGGGGGAAAGAAGTGCGCATGAACCTGCCGACAATCCTCGAGGCGGCGGAGCGCTTGCAGAAGGATCTTTTGCAAAAAGATCGTGCGGGCGGCGGATATGAATTCCTGCTGCCCGTAGCGCGCACGCTGGACGCGCCGTTTCTCGCGGAGTTGATCGCGGCGCCGACAGAGACGCGGCAGGCCGCGTCTCTACGGGAAAATATTCACTTAGTTTCCGAGGCGCTCCCCGCGCTCTACCATTCGCGCGCGGGAATCGTGGCCAGCGGCACGGCTACGGTCGAGGCCATGCTCATGGGCACTCCGTTTGTCATGGTGTACCGCGTGTCCCGGCTGACCTACGCGCTGGGCAAGCCGCGGGTGAAAGTCCCTTACTTTGCCATGGTCAACCTGATTGCCGGGGAGCAGGTCGTCGCAGAGTTGGTGCAACACAAATTCACGGCGGAAAACATCGTTGCGGAGTTGAACAAGATCATCCCCGATGGCGAGCCGCGGACACGCATGATCGAGCGACTGGCGGCGGTGAAGGCGAGACTGAAGCAAGGGAGCGCAGCGTATCACCATCCTTCGGAAACGGCGGCGGAGATCATCCTAAAGGAGGTCATCCCAAGATGATCGAGTACGTTGTCCGCAAACATATTCCGCCCGCCCTTGTCCTCACAGCATCTTTTGCGGGAAAATTAACATCTTAGAATTTGTAGTCCTGCCAGGAGACTCTACTTGAAGCTCTGCCACACTCGACCGGTGCGCCGGGCGCTCGGTTTAACGGCTGTCTCTTTTCTAGCCTTGGTCTTTACCCTGGTTGCGCACCGGCCGGCGCTAGCGGCCGAGAAATCCCGCCTGCGCGTGGACGACTACCAGATCGACGTCGAACTCCTGCCGCAGACGCACAAACTCGCCGCCCACGCCGTAGTGAAAGTCACGGCGCTCGAGGACATCAGCGTGGCCGTGTTTCAGCTGAATAACGCGCTGCGCATTACCAAGCTCACGGACGCGAACAACAAGCCACTCTCTCCGGAGCGCAACACGCAGGATTCTACGGTGCGCATCGCCCTCATCAGCGGCCTCGCAAAAAATGCCAGCACCACCTTCATTTTCGACTACGAAGGCACGCTCGAAAGCGCCGACGACAGCCCGGTGGAGGGATTGAAGCTCGCGTACGTTGGCCCGGAAACCAGCTACCTGCTTTATTCCGGATTGTGGTTCCCGGTCGCGGGATACGGCGTCAACCGCTTCACTTCGACGATCAACGTTACGGTGCCCGCGCACATGGTGGTAATCGGCAGCGGCAAGGAACCGTCCGCGCCTGCTGCGGCGAAGAAGCCTGCGGTCGAATTGGCGAACGCCAAGACTTTCACGTTCGTCTGGGACAAGCCGAGTTTCCCGGGCACGATCATTGCCGGCACCTTCCAGGAATTCAAAAGCGACGAAGGGGGCATCGATCTCCACGTGTTCTTCAAGCCCAATAAACAGGACCTGGGCGCCGAATACGCATCGACGGCGGTCAAAGCGTTCACCTACTTCGTCACCCAGTATGGGAACGCGCCCTCGACGCGGCTGAAAGTGGTCGAACTCCCGGACGACACGGTACCCTCGGCGTGGGCGCCTGAAATCGCAGCGCTTTCGAGCCGCGCCATTACGGAAAAAGTCAACTACCGCTTGCTGGCCAATACGATTGCGCGTCAGTGGTGGGGTGTTTCGGTGAGTCCGGCATCGAAAGACGACTGGTGGATCGGTGACGGCTTCGCGCGCTACTCCGAAGCTCGCTACGTGGAGAGCGCGGCGGGCGCGGCGGGGCTCGAGGAAATGGTCAAGGACATGTCGGTGGGAGCGCTCGCTTATGACAGCGTGCCGCTTTCAAGCGCCGCCAAGCTGGATTATTTTTCTCCCGAATTTCAGTCTCTCGTGACCGATAAGGGAGCCATGATCCTGCACATGCTGCGCTGGGTTGTCGGCGAGAAAAACTATCTGAAGATCATGCGCGAGTTCGCGACCAAGTATGCCGGCAAGTCCGCCACCACCGACGATTTCCGCGAACTCAGCGAGAAAGTGTACGGCGAAAAACTTACCTGGTTTTACTCGCAGTGGATGGATTCGACCAGCGCCCCCGAGTTCAAAGCCAAGTACACGGTTTACCGGCTGGGCAACAACAAAGGCTTCCGCATTGTCGGCGCCATCACGCAGGATCTCGATCTGTTCCGCATGCCGGTAAACCTGCGCATCGATACCGATGGAAGAACGGAAGAAAAGCGCATTGAGGTCGTGGGCACCGATTCTCCGTTTTCGGTGGAAACCTTTGGACGCCCGCGCCGCATCACGGTCGATCCCGAAAACCGCGTGCTGACAAACTCCCGGGACGTCAAGCTGCGTTCCTCGATCTTGCGCGGACAGGGCCTGACTCAGCAAGGCGATCTGGCCGGCGCGCTGAGCGAGTTCAACAAGGCGCTCGAAGTCAACAAGAACAGTTCGCTGGCTCACTACCGGATTGCAGAGGTGTTTTTCCTGCAAAAGAATTATCAGGCATCGGCCAACGCCTACCGCGAATCGCTGAATGGCGACGGGGAACCGCGCTGGACCGAGGTTTGGAGCCACTTGCAGCTGGGCAAGATTTTCGACGTGACCGGGCAGCGCGAACGCGCCGTCAATGAATACCGCCAGGCCATCCAGACCAACGACAATACCCAGGGCGCGCTCGATGAGTGCCGCCGCTACATGCAAAAGCCTTACGAGCGGGAAAAACCAAAAGAAGGAAACTGACCCTGGAAAAGAGGGCCCGTACCACCAGGCGAATAGCGGTACGGGCCAGGAGGGAACGATTCAAAGCATAGAGCAATTCGCGCTAAATGTCAAGTAAGTCTATGGACTTTATTTTATCGATTGCAACCGATTGAAAAGAAGACTATTTATTGGCGGCCGCTCCCTCCCGTCGCCAGGCTTCGCCCCGGTCAAGTCTCGTGAATTTCGTATGGTGCCAAACTTCGCGCGAATAGAATCCTCGAAGACCTTCAGGAACTCAGAACAGCCGCCTATCTTGACCCGCACCCGAGCGGCGCGTACAGTTTTCAATAAGGGTGGGGTGGTGAATGTCGAGCGAAGCCAATAAATATCTGAAATTTGGTGCCGTAACCGTGCTGATTCTGCTCTCGCTTGGCTATCTTGCCTATACTGGCGTGCAGGACAGCAAGAGCTATTACGTGACTATCAAAGAATTGAACGGCATGGGGAACGAAGCTTACTCCAAGCGTCTGCGTGTGGCCGGCAACGTGGTTCCGGGCTCGATCAAGCGTTCCGGAACCCGCGTCGACTTCATGCTGAAGGAAAACGATCTGACGCTGCCGGTCTCCTATACCGGAACCGAAGCTCCGCCCGATACCTTCAAAGACGACTCGCAAGCCTTGGCCGACGGCAGTTTCGGACGCGATGGCGTCTTCCACGCCAAGCAACTGCAGGCGAAATGCGCGTCGAAGTATGCGCCGCAACCCGGAGCGACGCCGGCGGCTGAGCCTGGCAAGAGCATGTCGCAGAACCAGAACTCCGGATCTGGCGGGATGGCGAATTGACTCCAATCATCCACAGCCGCGCAAGCAATTCACAGGGCGGGGTGAGCAACCGTTGGCGCATACTTGATGCCGGAGGTAACGACAATGAACGGCGACCAGATTCAGATAGAACCGACCAGCCAATACCCGGATACACGGACACCGACACATTATTTGGAGTTCGTTTGTAAGTGCGGCGTTAGGTGCCGGGTAGATATTGAGGGCGGTGCCAGAATAGGTGCGGAAACTTACCATCATTGCAACGAGGACGAGTACCACAGCATACCGGGATCGATCGTTGCGACATGGGAAGAACGCGGTGGCGCCTGGGCCATTGTCGGGTAGTGCCGACCTACTCCCTTGACTGAAACTGCCCCCGTCGTCACCGTCTCGAACCTGATCAAGCAGTTCGGCCGCTTTGCCGCCTTGCGCGGCGTCACCGCGGAGTTTTCCGGCGGGAAACTCTATGCCATTCTCGGCGATAACGGCGCCGGCAAAACCACCTTGCTGCGCACTCTCGCCGGACTCAACCAGCCATCGAGCGGCGAGATCACGATCCTCGGGGCGAGCAAGTTTCACGACATCTGCCAGCAGGTGGGCTACATGGCGCATCCTTCTCTTCTTTATGACGAGATGAGCGGGATGGAAAACCTCGCATACTTTGCGCGGCTCTACGGAATCGCCAGCCGCACGCGCTGCGCAGACGCCATCCGCGCGGTCATTCTCTCGGTTGGCCTCGATCCCGATCTCGCGCGTCCTGTCGGCCAGTATTCGCAAGGCATGAGGCAGCGAATGTCTCTGGCGCGGGCTTTACTAAATGACCCCAAAATCCTTTTGCTCGATGAGCCCTTCTCGAATGTGGACCTGCACTCTGCAACGGAGATGGTCGGTCTGCTCGCCCGCATGCGCGATCAGGGCAAAACGATCTTCATCGTCACTCATCAAGCCTCGTTGCTCGAGCACACGGCCGACGAGTTCGTCTGGATGGAATACGGCAAGATCGTCGGCCGCACTCGGGAGCTGAGACGGCCGGAGGTGACCCAATGACCGGGCCCACCGGCATCACTCGAGCTACGCTGCTCAAAGACCTGCGCCTGGAGTGGCGATCGAAGGACGCCATCAACTCCATGCTGTTTTTTTCGCTGCTGGTAGTAGTGGTCTTCAGTTTTTCGTTCGATCCGACCGCCGAAGAGTCGCGCCAGATCGCTGGAGGCCTGATCTGGGTGGCGTTCCTGTTCGCGGCGGTAGTAGCGCTCAATCAGACCTGGGCACGCGAGATTCGCAACCAGGTGCTCGACGCCTACCGCGTATCGCCCGCTCCCGCGAATTCGCTTTTCATAGCGAAAACGCTGGGCAATTTCATTTTCGTCAGCGTGCTGGAAGCGCTCATGACTCCGCTTTTGATCGTGTTTTATCAACTGCGGTCGATCGGTCCGGCATGGCAGTTGCTCGTGGTTGCGGTGCTGGGAACCTGGGCGCTGGTTGTGAACGGAACTTTCTTCGCCGCCATGTCCCTACGAACGCGCAGCCGCGAAATCATGCTGCCGCTGCTGCTGTTCCCCATCTCAATCCCGGCGCTCCTCGCCATGGTGCAATCCACCACCGCCATACTGAACGGCGAAGGCGCCCGTTTCTGGATCGTGTTGCTTGTGACCTACGATCTGGTGTTTACTACGGTGTGTCTGCTCTTGTTTGAAACCGTGTTGAACGCAGAGTGAGAGCCGCGAGCTACGGGTCGCGAGCTACGAGCGTTCGGTTGCTCGCAGGCCGTGGCTCGAAGCTCGCAGCCAATTAACTTGTTGATTCAATAACTCAGTGAAGCGCGCCTTCCCCATCCTCGGAATCCTGACCGCGATCCTGTTGAGCTATGCGCTGTACATGGCGCTGGTGTGGGCTCCGACCGAACGCACCATGGGCAATGTGCAGCGGATCTTTTACTACCACGTGCCTTCGGCCTGGACGGCGTTCATCCTGTTCTTCGTCAATTTCGCAGCGTCGATTGTCTATCTGATCAAGCGCAAGCCTGCTGCCGATATCGTCGCGCTGGTGAGCGCTGAAGTCGGTGTGGTTTTCTGCACCGTCGTGCTGGTCACGGGCCCGATCTGGGCGCGTCCGGTCTGGGGCATCTGGTGGACGTGGGACATGCGGCTGACCTCGACCCTGGTTTTGTGGCTCATCTACGTGAGCTATCTATTTCTGCGCCGCTTCTCCTCCAGCGGGCAGACGCCCGCACTGGCGGCGGTGCTCGCCGTTCTGGGCGCGCTGTGCGTGCCCTTCGTTTACTTCTCGATCTGGTTTTTCCGCACCCAGCATCCGCAGCCGGTCATGGGCGGAGGCGGATCCATCGATCCCCGCATGCTGCACGTCCTCCTCATCAACTGGTTGGCCTTTTCCTGCTTCGCATATCTCGTTTGCTGGTCGCGCTATCGCCTGGAAAAGCTACAGCGCGACGTTGACCAGGCCCAAGCCCTGGAATCGCTGATGGCCCCCCGCGGGAGTGCGCGATGAGCGGAAACGGATACCTTTTTGCAGCCTACGCCGTCACCTGGATTATCCACATCGCTTATCTCGGAACGATTGTGTCGCGTTACTCGCGCCTGAAGCGAGAGATCGAAGAATTGAAGAAACCAGGTCCCAAGCCATAAGGTTAGGTCTTAGGTCTCAGTTCTGAGACTCACGCCGTGGTCCGATCGCCGGAGTTTTTCCCGAGACCTGGCACTTAGGACCTGAAACTTGTTCTCCTCAGGCCTGTTTCCTTGCAACCATTTGCCTTGCTTTCGGCTTCTCACTAGGCGGCCCCTGCCGTCTGCCCGCTTGACAGCGTATCTGTTGGATGTAAAAGTATTTGTTTGGTTCAACCCCAGTTTTGGTGACAGGTACGCAGCCGCTTCCTCGGGGCGTCGAGCCGCGGCGGCGTTTGTGTGCCATTCTTGTTCTCACCCCACGAAATTGGGAAATCGGAGGAGCTTCGTGAATCGGAATTACCCTGTGTCGGTAGGAGGTTCGGTGAGACGTTTGGTGTCAGCGGAAAAGACAGGAAGCGGGATGAAGGCGGCGTTTCTGGCGGCGGCAGTGCTCGCCACCGCAGGCGTCGTGTTTTACTTTGGAACCGCGGTGCATGCCGCCAAAGCCGGACCGCTGCCTGCCGGCCATGGAGCCCCGGTGTCGAAGTCGTTCTCGCTGCCGCTGTTCTTCGAGCCCAACCAGGGTCAGACCGCACCTCCGGTCAAGTTTCTCGCGCACGGCGCCGGCTACAGCCTGTTTCTGACCGCCGACGAAGCGGTGCTGACGCTTCAGCCGTCAGCCGTCAGCCATCAGCCATCAGCCGTCAACCCGGAGCGTCCGTCCCCTGCGGTGATTCGCATGCGTCTGGACGGAGCTGGTTCTTCCGCTCGCGTTTCGGGCGCTTCGCCTCTGCCGGGCAAGAGCAGCTATTTTATTGGCAACGATCCTTCCAAGTGGCGCCGTGACATTCCGCAGTTTGCTCGCGTGCAGTATCAAGCGGTGTATCCCGGCATCGACATGGTTTACCACGGCGACCAGGGACAGCTCGAATACGACTTCCGCGTCGCGCCCGGCGCCGAACCGAACCAGATTGCGCTGAGCTTCACGGGCGCTTCCGCCCGGATTGATTCCGGCGACCTCATTCTCTCCACCGCCAGCGGAGACCTTCGCTTCCACGCGCCTCGCGTCTATCAGCCCGCCAAGCCCGAGGCCGGAAACTCATCCGGAAGCGCCGAGAAAACGGTCGCGGGAAGTTTCCGCCAGCTCGCCGACAACAAAATCGGCTTCACCGTCGGAGACTACGACCACAGCCGCGAACTTGTAATCGACCCGGTCCTGAGCTATTCGACCTTCCTCGGCGGCAGCGGCACCGAGGGACTGGTGAAGGTGGCGGTCGATGGCGCCCTGAATATTTATCTGGCGGGCTCAACCAACTCAACCAATTTCCCGATGCCTCCCAACTCCACCACCAACCCGCCGGTCCAGTCGCAGCTCTTGGGCTCGCAAAACATCTTCATCGCCAAGATCAGTCCGCTAGTTCCGGCGGGCGCGGCCCAGTTGGTGTATGCCACCTATCTGGGCAGTTCGGGGACCGACAGCCTGGCAGCAATCGCGGTCGATTCCAACTACGGCATCTACGTTGCCGGTACCACCACTTCTTCGGATTCTTCCTTCCCCACCACCCCTAATGCCTTTCAGCCCGGGTCGCAAGTGGCCGTGCCCGGGACTCACGGATTCTTCAGCAATATCACCCTGAGCCCCGTCAACGTCGTTTACAATCTCACCTATTCCACGTATCTCGCCGGCAATGGCGTCGACAATGTCACCGGACTCGCAATCGACTCCACCAATCAGAACGTCTACCTCACCGGTGACACCAGTTCCACCAACCCCGTCAGCGCCGGCTTCCCCGCTAACCCCAACGGCTACCAGATACAGTCGAACTCTCCTGGGAACCAGCAGTTCTTCGCCAGCAAGATCAGCACCGCCTTCAGCGGCTCCCAAAGCATGCTCTACTCCACCTACTTCGGTGGCGGCTATCCCGCTCCCGCAACCGCGACCGGCGGCGGCATTGCCGTGGATCTTTCCGGAAACACGGTCAACATGTACATCACCGGCACTACCAACATGCTTCCCGTGGCGGGGCCAAGCGGGGCCCCCGCGTTTCCGCTCCTGAATGCGCAGCAGTCCTGCCTCAACGAAGCCAGTAATAATGGCACTTGTCTCTCGAACAGCGCGACGAGCGTCACCGACGCTTTCATCGCCAAGATCGACCCGAACCAGGTCGGTGTTTCCAGTCTCATCTACTCCACTTATCTGGGTGGCAGTGGCACCGATGCCGGCCTCGCCATCGCTGTAGATACTTCGAGCAACGCCTACGTCGTGGGTTCGACCAGTTCGGGCGACTGGGCATGTAAGTCTTGCACGTCTGGCTTTCAAACCAATTATCTAGGGAACGGGAACAGCAATGGGTTCATGGTCAAAATCGGAAACGCCACTTCAGGGTCGGTGTACCCGCTGAGTTACTTCACCTACTTGGGCGGCTCCGGCCCGGACAGCCTCCAGGCCATTCAGGTGGACTCGGCGCAAGCTGCCCACGTGGTGGGCTCGACCACATCCAACTTCATAACCGTCAACCCCATCCAACCTAGCCCATCAAGCCCGTACAATGGAAGCGCCTACAGCGGTGGGGGAGACGCCGTCGTGGCGCTCATTTCAACCACGCTGTCGGGACAGGGCCTGGGCGATTACCTGACCTATCTGGGCGGCGGCGAGTTGGATCAGGGCACCGGAGTTGCAATCGACACCTACAACGCCACTTACGCGGCCGGTATCACCCAGTCCCCCGATTTCCCCGTCACTTCAAATGGGTACCAGACGCAGTTGCCGGGGCCCCAGGCCGCCTTCGTCAGCAAGCTCGGAGCAAGCAGCACGCTCCTGCTGACCAGCCCTTCCACCAGTCCGTCGCCCAGCACGGTCGCGGCCGGAAATCAGGTTGCGTTCACTTTCAACATCACCAACCAGGGACTCGACACCGCAACCAACGTGACCTTTAACGCCACGGTGCCTGCCACCGGACTGGCGTCAAACCCCACGGCCAAAGTCACCAGCGGCGCGGGCAGCTGCGGCACGGTTAGCACAAGTACCATTAACTGCAATATTCCGACACTGACCGTGAATGCCATCGGAACGATTGAAGTCGACGTGACCCCGTCTGCTACGTTCATCCCCGAGCTCACGCAAGTCTCGGTTTCGGGCAGCGCTGGCGCCAACGGCAACGGCATAACGGTAACCAGCCCGCCGCAGATAGCCGATGTCGTCGACTTCGAGCTTACGGCCTCGACCTCGACGCCCATCATCAATGCCGGCGACACTGCCGTTTTCCAGGTCAAGTTCTGTCCCCTGTCTTCGCAGGGATATAATGGCACCATCACCCCGAGCCAAAGCACGACGCCTTCGATGGTGACCGCAACCGCTCCCACCTTCAACCCCACCACCGTCACGCTTTCGGGCAGTGCTTGTCAAACCACGGCGCTGAGCATCGCTACCGTGGCCCGCCCCGTGACCACCGGAAGCCTGCTCCGCCACGGCTCGTTCTACGCCGCCTGGCTCCCCATCGGAGGCCTGAGCCTGGTCGGACTGGGCATCGGCGTTGGCCGCAAGCGTCGTCGCTGTCTGGCTGCGGCTGTTCTCGGCCTGATCGCCGGCGTGATCCTGCTGCAGCCGGGCTGTGGATCCTCCAGCAGCAGCACTACCACCGCCGGCGGCACGCAGGCGGGAATCTACACCATCACCATCACCGGCTCGGCCGGAACCGGAGCATCGCACACCTATCAGGTGCGCCTGCAGGTGGACTAAACCAGGGCCTCTTCTTCATTTTCAGGCCTCCGCTTCGGCGGAGGTCTTTTTCTTGTGCGCAGATTCCGGAGGATGCACCCAATTTTGAGCGGTGGCTCACCCTTCGCGGCTGCCGGTCTCAAGTCGCGGCTAGTACCGTGACCGCACGATGATTACGGTGTGGAAAACAAGTAGCGCCGGCATCTTGCCGGCTGTCCCGAGGGCGTCTCGCCCTCGGTGCGGCGGCGAGAACGCCCGCCAGACAGCCGCCGGGACGGCGGCGCTACGCTCCGCGGCAAGACGGTACAAATCATGCGGTCACGGTGCTGCCTTGCCTCGTTGCCGAGCTCTGAACAGCGTCCGTTGTGAAGGCCCTTCGTAAGCCATTGTGAACAGGCGCAATTCAGTGCTTGACAATATTTCATATTGCGATATCATTATCGCGATCTGGCATATATGACGCTCGGCGAAAAAATCCGCTACCTGCGCGAGGTCGAAGGTTCCCTCCGCGGCATGAATCGCCCCCTCACCCAGCAGGAGCTGATGAAGGGCATTCAAGCCGAGACCGGCAAGACCATCAGCCAGTCCTACCTCTCGCAGATCGAGCGCGGCAAGCGTCCGCACATGACGCAATCTTCGCGCACTTTGCTGGCGCGCTTTTTCAAGGTGCACCCCGGCTTCCTGGTCGACGACCCCGAGGGCTATCACGATGGACTGGCCTCCGACCTGCGCACCACCGAAGGCCAGCTTGATGTCTGGCTGCTGCAAGGCTCGGAGCGTTTCGCCAGCGACCCGGAAGTGAGCGACGTTCTGATCAAGCTCGCGCGCGACAAAGACACCCGGCGCTGCCTGCTGCTGCTCGGCGAAATCCTGAACACCCCCGGACTCGCCGACCGCCTGTTCGAAGCGCTGCGGCCCGAACCCGCGCGCGCCAACGGCGCCGCGCCCAGGAGGCGAAACCGATGACTCGGAGAATAGCGGGGACTGGAATATGACTTGGGCTGATTTTTACCTGACCTGTTTCGCCGTCGGTTTTCTGCTGAGCGCGGTTTCGTTTATCGCGGGCGGAATGCGCTGGCATGTGCATCTCCCGCACGTTCCGCATGGCGGCGGCCATATTGGCGGTGGGCACATTGCCGCCGGACACGCGCCGGTGGCGCACGGGGCCACCGGCAGCGGCACGGCTGCGCCCGCGGCTCGCCAGTCGCCGGTCTCGCCCTTCAACTTCATCACCTTGACCGCGTTTCTGGCGTGGTTCGGTGGGACGGGATTTCTGATCACGCGCTTCTCCAGCATATGGTTCGCGCTCGGTCTGCTGATTGCCATGGCGGCCGGACTCTTCGGCGCCGGCATCGTCTTTCTGTTCCTTTCGCGCGTGCTGATTTCGCACGAGGAGAACATGGACTCCGCCGACTACGAAATGGTGGGAGTGCTGGGACGAATCTCGATGCCGATCCGTGAAAACGGCACCGGCGAAATCATTTACTCGCAGGCAGGCACCCGCCGCACCTGTGGCGCGCGCAGCGAGAACGGCAGCGCCATCGAAAAGGGCGTGGAAGTTGTGGTGGATCGCTATGAGAAAGGCATCGCCTACGTCAAGCGCTGGGAGGAAATCAGCGGTGAGTAGAAGCAGGTTTCAAAGTTTCAAAGTTGCAAGGTTTCAAGGAAGTGAGAAACGCGTACTCGTTGAAAACTTTGAGACTCTGAAGCGTACTCTTTGAAACTCTGAAACCTTGAAACTTTGAAACCTGGCTCTTTATGCATCGTCGAATCTTCCAACTCGCAACCGTATTCCTCTGGCTCGCCCTGCCGCTGGTAGCGCTCCAGTACCGGCAAGTTTGGGACCAGCTCCCAATCCACGTGGCCACGCATTTCAACGCCGCCGGTCAAGCCAACGGCTGGATGTCGCGCGCCGAAGCGCTCAAGTTTGGCGTGGGATTCGTGGCATTTTTGCTGGTGATCTTCACAGCCCTGCTGCTCTACATGGCCCGCACCCGAGTGGATGCTTTTTCCTGGGCGATGCTTGCGTTTTGCGCGCTCGTTCTCGGAATCATGGTCGACCTAAATCGCGGCATCGTGAACTATAACCTGTACGGCACGCCAATGGTGCTGGGGGCCATCCTGATCTCGATTCCAATCGCGGTCGTCGTGCTGATCGCGATCTACATCGCATCCCGGCGAGAGCCGCCGCTTCCGACCAGCGGGTCTGGGGCAACTGAGGTTCTGGTGGAGGAGACCCATTCAGGGCGGGCCTGGGGGTTGATCATTCTCCCTGCATTGATCGGGCCGGCAGTCAGCGTATGGCTGTATGCGACGGGGCCCGTCGTCTGGGCGGCGATTCTTGTGGGCTTGATTGCGCTTGGCGTAATCGTAATCACGTGGAGCGGCTTTCAGTATCGCTTCCTGCGGCACGGGGTTGAGATACGCACGCTCGGATTTCGCCTGCGCTCGATTCCCCGGCAATCGATTGTGAGTTATTCGATCGAGCCATGGAGCTTCGTTCGCGGCTACGGTATTCGCGGCATCGGCAACACTCGCGCCTATGTCTGGTGCAACAAGGTCGTGCACATCAAGACTTCGAACGGCGACGTTTTTCTCGGCCACAGCGATCCCGAACGCATCGTGCGCGATCTGGATATGGTGACCGGCGTTTTGACGCATGTTTAGACACGCCGGGAGGAGTCCGGTTTTGTATCAGGGCATCGCTTTAGCGATGCCGAAGGGTTCGGAACCAAACGCCCCTTAAGGGGCTGAGGTGGCAAGCAACGGTTTTTTCAGGAGGCAATAATGTTTGGCATAGCAATGGAAGTCTGGGTCATCGCGGGGCTGATGGTTCTGGCCATCCTGTTCCTGATGAGCATGCTGGCCCGCTTATACCGCAAAGCGGGACCACATGAAGCGCTGATTGTTTACGGCTTTCGCGGAACCCGCATCGTCCAGGGACACGGCACCGTCATCTTTCCGATGGTCGAAAACTGCCGTGACCTCTCCCTCGAACTGATGTCGTTCGACGTGGCCCCGCAGCAGGACCTCTACACCAAACAGGGCGTCGCCGTCACCGTCGAGGCAGTCGCTCAAATCAAGGTGAAGTCCGACAAGGAATCGATCCTCACCGCCGCCGAGCAGTTCCTGACCAAAACCGATCAGGAGCGCGAAAGCCTGATCCGTCTGGTGATGGAAGGCCATCTGCGCGGCATCATCGGACAGCTCACCGTCGAAGAAATTGTCAAGCAGCCCGAAATGGTAGGCGATCGCATGCGCGGCACTTGCGCCGACGACATGAACAAGATGGGCCTGGAAGTAATTTCCTTCACCATCAAAGAGGTCCGCGACAAGAACGAATACATCACCAACATGGGCAAGCCCGACGTCGCTCGCATCAAGCGCGACGCCGACGTCGCCACCGCCGAAGCCGAGCGCGACACGGCCATCAAGCGGGCCATGGCGACTCGGGAAGCCGCGGTCGCGAAAGCGCAGGCCGATCAGGAGCGCGTGCTGGCAGAGACGCTCTCCCAAGCCAAGCAAGCCGAATCGCAGCGCGACCTCGAGGTCAAAAAAGCGCAGTACCTCGAAGTCACGAAAAAGCAGCAGGCGCAGGCCGACAAGGCCTACGACATCCAAACCGCGGTCATGCAGCAGCAAGTGACGACCGAAAGTGTAAGGGTGCTGCAAGTGGAGAAAGAGGGACAAGTCAAAGTCCAGGACGCCGAAATCAACCGCCGCGAAAAAGAATTGATCGCGACCGTGTTGAAGGGCGCCGAAATCGAGCGTCAGCGGATCGAAACCCTGGCCGCCGCCGAAAAACAGCGCCTGATCGCGGAAGCCGAAGGCCACGCGTCGGCGATCCGCGCTCAGGGAGAAGCCGAAGCCGAAATCATTTTCAAGAAAGGTGAGGCTGAAGCCAAAGCCATGAACGTCAAAGCCGAGGCATTTCAGGAGTACAACCAGGCCGCGGTCCTTGACAAGCTGCTTTCGGGCTTGCCGGAAGTCGTAAAAGCCCTGGCCGCGCCGCTCGCCAACGTGGACAAGATCACCATTGTTTCCACGGGCAACGGCGACACCGCTGGGCTGAACAAGATCACCGGCGACATCACGAAAATGGCGGCGCAAGTGCCGGCCCTGTTCGAAACGCTCTCCGGCATGCCGCTGGCGGAGCTGTTAGGCAAGGTCCGCCACATCGGCGACAAAGCGCCGAAGCCAGAGGAGAAGTAGTAGGTGGAACAGTCGATGGTCGTTAGTCGTCGGTCGTTAGCAACGGTTCAGCAGAAACGCAAACCGCGAATGACGAATAGCGAACGACCAACGACCATCGACGAACGACCGATTTCAGGAGGCACACCGTGTCAGAAGAGCTTCATCACGCCAGATCACTCGGCCTGTCCGTCGCCCTCGGAGCCGCCATGGGCGCGGCCATCGGCGCCACCACCGGCCACGTGGGCGTCTGGGTCGCCGTTGGAATCGCGGCCTACATTGCGATCTCGATCGTCGGCGGGGCCTGGAACGGCGACCGCAGCGGGTAAGGCCGCCGCATGAAACGCGGAAACTAAAGGTTCCAGCGCGAACAGCGAACGACGAATGGCGAACGACTAACGACTAGCAACTAACAACGAACGACTAACGACGAATTACACGAGGTGTTTTATGGCATTACTCGAACGCGTTTCCACTCTAGTCCGGGCGAATCTCAACGACCTGATCGACAAAGCTGAGGAGCCCGAAAAGATGATCAAGCAGGTCATCCTCGACATGAACAACCAACTCTTGCAGGTCAAAACGCAAGTGGCTATCGCCATCGCCGACCAGCATCTGCTGGAAAAGAAGAAAGTCGAAAACGACGACAAGACCCAGGAATGGATGCGCAAGGCCGAACTCGCCGTCGACAAGAAGCAAGACGACCTGGCGCGCGCCGCTCTGCTCCGCGTGGAAAGTTATCGCGAGCTGAGCTCGAACTTCACGCAACAGCTCGAAGACCAGAAAGCCCAGGTCGAGAATCTGAAATCGGCGCTGCGCAATCTCGATCAGAAGCTGGCCGAAGCCAACGCCAAAGCCGATCTGCTGATCGCGCAGCACCGCCGCGCTCGCGCCGCAAACAAGGCCACCGACGCCCAGTCCGGCATGAGCGCGAACACCAAGTCCGCCACTTTTGATCGCATGAAGAGAAAAGTGGCCCGCGAAGAAGCCATAAGCGGAGCCAAAGCCCAGATCCTGGCGGAAGATGTAGAAGACCGCCTGGCTGCGCTGGAGAAAGAAGACCGCATCGAGCAGCTATTGACCGAGCTGAAAACAAAGCGAGGAGCGTAGCAGAATCGCGTAGGGGCGGACGCATCGTCCGCCCAGCAGGCGCAAGAACTCGACGATGGATGGTGGAAGTTACAACCCTCCGCGTGTGGCGAGTGGTGCGATAATTGCGGATTGGAGTGATAAATCGAGGGCAGCCTAAGGGAACGAGGATCCCATGCGCAAGGTCTTCCATTTCGACTCGCCCGACGACCCTTACGTGGCCGACGCCGCCGTTCTCTGCTGCTTCGATCATCGCATCGGCACGGTGGTGCGCAAGTTTCTGAAGAAGCAAGCCATCGAGCGGGCCGACATGATCGTCGTTGCCGGAGGAGCCAAAACCCTCGCCTCTCCGCGCAACGACTTCGAGCGGGACTTCATCCTCGAGCAAGTCCGCATGTCCGTCCTCCTGCACCACACCAAACGCGTCCTGGTCATGAGCCACTCCGACTGCGCCACCTACGGCGGCCTGGCCCATTTCAAAGGCGACCAACAGGCCGAAGCCGACCATCACCGCAGCGAACTCCTCCGCGCCGGAGAACTTCTAATCGCAAACTTCCCCGGCATTTCAGTTGAGCCCTATTTCGTAAAGTTCGACGGAGTTTGGGAGGTGACCGGCGCGGACCACCTGAAATCCGCGCCAGGCGCCGCGGGCCAGGGTGCGTCCTAACTCGGGAGGATGCCCAGCCAGGTTCCGCTCGGCCCGGGCCGTCGCCGGTCGCCGTCACCAGTCACCGACTCGAACCCACATGCCAACAGCCCCGATTCCTGCTACAAATAATCTGCTATGAAAATCCTTTTCATCGGCGGAACCGGAATCATCAGCACCGCCTGCACTGCATTGGCCGCGAAACGCGGTCTGGATCTAACGCTGCTAAGCCGCGGTCAGCACGAGTCGCACCTTCCCGCCGGCGTCAAAACTTTGATCGCGGACGTGAACGATCCCGCCATAATCCAGAAACTGGAGCGCGAGTCCTTCGATGCGGTCGTCGACTGGATCGCTTTCACTCCCGCCGACATCGAGCGCGATCTCAAGCTGTTTCGCGGACGCACCCGTCAGTTCGTGTTCATCAGTTCGGCCAGCGCTTATCAGAAACCGGCAACGCACTACCTGATTACCGAGTCCACTCCGCTGGCTAACCCGTATTGGGACTATTCGCGGAACAAGATTGCCTGCGAAGAACGCCTGATGAGGGCCTATCGCGAGGAGGGCTTTCCTATAACCATCGTGCGGCCATCTCTCACCTACGGCGATACCCAGATTCCACTGGTGCTGAATAGTTGGCAGCAGTCTTATACCGCCGTAGACCGGATGATCCGTGGACAAAAGATGATTGTGCCGGGAGACGGCACTTCTCTCTGGGTAGTAACGCATAACTCCGATTTCGCCAAAGGATTGGTCGGCTTGCTCGGCCACCAGCAAGCCATCGGGCACGCGTTTCACATCACGTCCGATGAGGTGCTGACCTGGGACCAGCTTTTCCGCACCGTCGGCGCCGCCATCGGCGTCGAACCGCAGTTAGTGCACATTCCATCCGACTTCATTGTTGCGTGCATTCCTGAAAAACTGGGAACATTGACCGGCGACAAGTCTATGAGCGCGGTCTTCGACAATTCGAAAATCAAACGCTTTGTTCCCGGTTACTGCGCCACCACCACGTTCGCCGAGGGCGTGCGACAATCTCTAGTCTGGTTCAACGCCGATCCTTCGCGCAAACAAATCGACCAGCAGGTCAACGCAGCGCTGGACAAGCTGATCTCCGCCTATGAGAAAGGGCTGGGCGAAGCGGTTCGAAACTTCGCCTGATCACGATTTCGCATGACCAGCGGGAGGGCGGTTCAGCCTTTGGCCCAATCCTCCCATTCGAGACCTTTGACCCGGCTGAACTCCCTCGCATTGGCGGTGATCACCGTTAATTGGTGACGCAACGCCTGCGCGGCAATCAGCAGGTCGTAAGCGCCGATCGGTTTTCCTGCGCCTTCCAACGCCGCTCGCACCTGGCCAGCAACTTTCGCATCTTCAGGCTCGAAAGCCAACAGGCTCACCGGCCCCGCGAAGAACGTCTCCACCAGCCGCGCATTGGCTTCCGGACGGGCGCTCTTCGCCACTCCATACCAAAGCTCAAACGCAACCACGGACGAGACCAATACCTTCGCGTCCTGAGCAAGCGCCTTCTGCAATCGCGTCCGGACAGCGGGTGCCTTATCGTTGATCAGCGCGATGCAAGCATTGGTATCAAGCAGATATTTCACTTGAAGATCTCGCGGCGCGGCGTCACCGGCTGCTTCCGCCCCTTACCAAGGAACTGTCCTTCCCGAACTCGGTCAAGCTCCGCAAACCATGCGGCAGGATCGCCGATAAGCGGCTCCAGCAGCACGCCCTCTGCCAACCGGCGCACCCGAACCTGACTGCCCTCAAAGCGAAACTCGCGCGGCAGCCGCACTGCCTGGCTGCGTCCATTGCGAAACAGCTTGGCAATCCCGGTCTCCGCCATCGGCAACTCCCTATTACCCAATAGTATATACCAGAAATAGATATTGTGAACAGTATCAATGGTATATATCGCTGGATCTACTCAGCCCAGATGGCGAAACACAATGAACGGTCTGACACTTCGGGAACCTTACGCGCTGGCCTTGTCGAGCAGCGGCAACGGCTTCTCGACCGGCGCCGATGTCTCCAACTCCAACTGCTCCTGTCCGCTGAGCGCGGAAACTTTCCCCCGATAACTTTTCAGATGCCGCTGCGCCGTCTCGAACGCCTCTTGCGCCCTATTCAGATTCTTGCCCACGTTCTCAAACTGGTTTTGGAAAAAGTCGAATGACTTCTGCGCCTTGGCCAATTCAGCGCGGCTCTTCTCGAAGCCCTTGGCAACTTCATACCACTTGTGTACGAGCGAGATCGTGTGCAGAGTCATCAGCAACGTGTTGGGCGAGACGGGAAAGACATGCTGCTCATTCATCCAGTCGCCCAGTTCGCGGTTGCGGATCACTTCCATGTACAGCGTCTCGCTCGGCAGATACATAAGCGCGATGTCAGTCGTGCCATTCTCGGGCTGGATGTACTGCTGAATACGCTTGGCTTCCGCCTTCATCACGCGCACCAGCGCCACGCGCGCCGCTTCGATCTCCGCCTTGTCGTTGCTCTCAAACAAAGCAATCACTTGCTCGCGCGGAAACTTGGCGTCGATCGGCAGCTTGCGATCGGGGAAGTAGATGACGGCGTCGGCGCGTCCTCCGCCCTCGCCCACGGATGCCTGTAGCGCAAACATATGCGCCGGCAGAAAATCCGCCAGCAGCCGCTCCAAACTGGCTTCCCCAAACTGCCCGCGCAGATGCGGAAGTTTAAGCAGGTTGTTCAGATCGTTGATCGAGTGGCCAAGAGCGCCGACTTCGCGAAGCTGCTCTTCCGCGGCCTTCAAATGCTGCTGAACCTTCTCGAACTGCGCAAATCCCTCTTTGATGTTCTGATCGAGTTTCTGCTGCACCTGCTCGGTGATCGCCATCAGCTTCGAGTCCACGCGATCGCGAATCGAGTCGAGGCTTTGTGCGGTCTGCTGATTAAGGCTCTGAAATTCGTTCTTGAGTTGCTGCGTAGTGAGCAGAAGAGAGCCGGTCATCTCGCTGCGGCCTTCGCTCAAGCTCCGGTTTTGTTCTTCCCTTCCCGCGGCGAATTGCTGTTCGACCGAGCTCCGAATCTCTGAAAACCCTTGCTGGATGCGGTCTGTGACCTGCTGTCGCAGGTCCCCTTTAGTCTGCTCCAACCGACTGGCCATATCGGCAGTGGCGGCACTGAACTTCTGGCCAAGGGAAGTACCAAGCCTTTCGAGCTGGCCTGCAACTTCCGCCTTTACATCCACTTGCGCGGCAGCCGAAACGCGGCGCAGCAGAACGGCTGAGAACCCAAGCAGGACAAGGGTTCCGGCGAGCACGGTAACCAGCAGTAAGGTCTCCATAGTAAGTAGCTGAGCTGAATTCTAGAAGCTAGCGTGAGAGATGGAAAGCGGAACTTTGCCGGCGATCCCCGCGCCGGGCTTCCAACCACAAAATCATGCTCCGGGTCCTGGCAGTTTTACTCGCGATGTTGGTGGTAAGTGCTGGACCTTGCCCCGCGGAAACAACTCCGCCGGGAGACATTCGCGATGACAATATCGACAGTAAGCAGCCCACCCCCCACTCGAACTCGGCGGCCGAGTCCTCCTCTGGCGAGGACTCAGCCGCCGAGAACGAGCTCCTGGAAGCGGCAAACAAGAGCCGCGAACTTGCCGGCGTGCCGCCGCTGCGCGTGGAAGAGAGCCTGCGCGAAGCGGCCCGAGCCCACGCCCAGCGGATGGTTGCGAGCGGGCGTCTGGAGCATCAGTTATCCGGTGAACGCTCTCTTCTCGAAAGAATTGCCGACGTCAGTACGCTAAAGATGGACCGAGCGGGTGAGAATATCGCCAACGCTACTTGCGCTCCGGGCGCGAATGAGGCGCTGATGCGCTCGGCGCCGCATCGTCAGAATCTGCTCGATAGCGGATTCAATGTCGCGGGCATCGCGGCCATCTGGAGCAAAGGGCGCTTGTACGTGGTCCAGGACTTCGCGCACGAGGTTCCGTCGTATTCCGCAGAGCAGAGTGGAAGATTAGTGGGACGGGCCGTCGACGAGATGCGGCAACAGGCGGGGCTTTCGAAGCTTGTCCAACTCAAGCCGCCGAATCTTGACGAAACCGCTTGCTCGCTGGCACGAGAGAATCATCCGAACGCCCACCTGCTCGCAATCGCCTACGACAATCGCAAGATTGTCGCCTACACCCAGAGCCGTCCTGAAATCCTACCGCCAAGCGCCCTGCGTCTGCTGCGCGATCCGGGCGTTCGCCAATTTGCGGTAGGCGCCTGTTACGCGCGCAATGCGGCATATCCGACCGGGACGTACTGGGTCGCGATTCTTCTCTACTGAGCTTCGCTGACGCATCGCATCACGGCAGCGGACGGTGATGATTCGCCTTCCACCGTTCGCACAGCTCACGAGCTGCTTCTGGCCAATCCGGATAGGTGAACGAGAATCCCTCCCGAAGCAGACGACCAGGGATGACGCGTCGGCTCTTCAAGATGAGCTCTGTTTCAGTTCGTAGAAGAACGGCGCCGATATCGAGCATCCACTTGGCAGACGGCAGACCGATCTTTGTTCCCCACGCTCGGCGAAGGTCAGCCATGAACTCGCAGTTGGGCAAAGGATTCGGCCCGGCCAGATTAACCGCCCCATCGATATCGTCACGCTCGATCAAAAAGTTGATCGCACGGATAAAATCCGCCTCGTGGATCCACGAAACGTACTGACGCCCATCTCCAGACTTTCCTCCCAGGCCTCTCCGGACTAGGGCCAGCAGCGTATCGAAGATCCCACCACTATCGGGGCTCATGGTCATTACCGATCGAAGCTTCACTTTCCTCGTTCCTGGCGCCGGAATCTCATCGAAAGCCCGTTCCCACGCCGTGGCCACATCAATGCTGAATCGCCACGTGTCGGGAACATCCAACTCGGTGCCTCCAATCACACCGGACACTTCATCGTTAGGCGCACCATAGGTATGCGCATAGATAGTTGCCGTGCTTGCCTGAAACCACTTCGCCGGCGGGCATTTCGCGTTCGAGATTGCCTGTCCCACAGCACGGACGGACTCAACTCGGGACTCGATGATTTCTTCGCGATTCTTCCGTGTGTACCGGCAGTTCACGGATCGACCAGCGAGATTGATTACGACGTCGAGTCCTTCGAGTTTGTCGGACCATTCGGTGACTCTCGCGGGATTCCACTGTTCCACCCGCCACGGCACGGGCTTCGGCGGGTGTCGGCCAAAGACAATGACCTCGTGACCGTCCTTGTGGAACGCACGCGCCAGCAGAGTCCCAACCTGGCCTGTGCCGCCGGGAATCGCGATCTTCATACCCTCGCCTCCCCCCTGCGTCCTTTTATACATTGATAACCGTTCATTTGAATTGCACGCTCCGCATCACGCTTCGACGATGACGTCACAGGCTAGCAGCCTGTGTGCTAACCTGCGAACAAGTGGCCAGCCCGGTATGGAACCTCCTCCGCGAATCCGCATCGGAACCGCCGGCTGGTCGTACAAGGACTGGGACGGAATTCTCTATCCGCCGGAAGTGACGCGGAAGAAAGTGCATCCGGTCGAATTTCTGGCGCGATTTTTCGACGTCATAGAAATCAACACTTCGTTTTACGGACACATACGCCCCGAGCTAGGTCGCCTGTGGTCGCGAAAAGCAGCGGCGGTCAATCCCAATTTTCTTTTCACCGCGAAGCTGCACCGGTCGTTCACTCATTCTCCACTGGCGGTAATGGAGCCAACGTCGGCCGCCACCATCCGTCCCAATGACCAGGACGAACGCCTTGTCCGCGAAGGCCTGGACTCGCTGGCTGCGGAAGGCAAGCTGGGCGCGCTGCTCATCCAGTTCCCCGTCTCGTTCAAGAACACCGGCCTGAACCGCGAGTACCTGGAGTTGTTGCTACGGCAGTTCATCGAGTATCCGCGAGTGGTCGAAGTGCGCCACGAGAGTTGGAACAATCCCGAAACGCTCGCCGAATTCATGCGCCACAACGTCGGCTTCTGCAACATCGATCAGCCACTGCTGGGGCAATCGCTCGCTCCGACCGAGCATGTCGCCTCGGGCATCGGATACGTCCGCCTGCACGGCCGTAACTACGAGCATTGGTTCGGGAGCGGGTTCGACAGCGACAGCCGCAACGACCGTTACAACTATCTCTACAAGCCCGCGGAATTGGAGAAGTGGAAAGAAAAAGTCGAGATCATCGCGCACCGGGCCGAATCAACGTACGTGATCGCGAACAATCACTTTCAGGCGAAGGCGGCAGTGAATGCGCTGGAGTTGCGGCATCTGCTGGATGGGACGAAGGTCCGCGCCCCGGAAACGCTGGTAAGACACTATCCTGAACTGAAGGAAATGGTGGACGTGGAGTCGGCCCGAGACGAAAAGCAATGTAAGTTATACTAAACGGCTGGAAGTAGGGCTACCCGTCCGGGAACTCTTTTCCCACGTTTACGTACCAACCCACCAGCAGGCAAAAACTTCGCACCAGGCCAAGGAAAATGCAGAAAGAGCAATCGAGAAAAGTTTTCGCAGCCGTAGCTCTACTCCTCGCCATGATGGCGGTGCTCGCCGGCGGCGCCGCGCGACATGAGTCGATAACGTTTGATGAAATAGCTCACATCGGCGCCGGGGTAAGCTATCTGCAGAAGCTGGATCTGCGGATGAACGAGGAGCATCCACCGCTGGCAAAAACCGTGGCCGCGCTGCCCCTGGTCCTCCGCGGAGTGCACGCCGACTACTCGAATATTTCGTGGACCTTCAGCGGCAAAATGTTCAACGGATTTCTGGGAGAGTGGGTATTCGGTCACTGGTTCATCATGCGCTGGAACGATCCCTACTCCACCCTCATGTGGGCCCGAACGCCCATGCTGTTGCTCACTTTGCTGCTGGGCTTCGTTATTTACGTTTACGCCTCGCGGCTGGGAAATGTCTGGGGAGGGCTGTTGTGCCTCTCGGTTTACGCGAGCATGCCGGCGTTTCTTGCCTTCGGACCGCTCGTAATCACCGACATTGCGGTCACTCTGTTCTGGGTCCTCGCCGTCTGGCAACTTCCTGAGATGTGGCGCTCGCCCTCGCGCTGGACTGTCCTCAAGTTCGGGCTGGCTATGGCCGGCGCGTTCCTTTCGAAATTCTCCTCGGGTTTATTGTTCTTCGTCTTTCTGGGAGTCGCTCTAAGCTTGCGTTGGCGCGGCCTCCCGGAGCAACCAACCGATAAGGCCGAGCGCCGAGCCTGGCGCCGCCGTGCCTGGCGCAACCTGGCCAAGGCCACGTTTTGGGCCGCTTTGTTCGTGTACGTTTTTTATTTTGTCCTCTCCTGGAACGAGCCGACCGATTCATTCAGCATCATCCCCCACTTTCCCGCGTCGCCCTTATTGCGGAGGTTGCTCATGCCGCCGTGGAAGTACCTCCGCGGTCTGGTGGGGTTCGCCTTGAGCGCCGGGAGCCGGCCCACTTACATTCTCGGCCACGCCTATTCTCATGGTGTCTGGTTTTATTTTCCGGCGCTGTTTGTCTTGAAATCGCCGCTGGCGTTTCTCCTTCTGCTCCTCCTCGCGGTGGCAATTGCCTTCGTCTTGAGAAGCCGTTCTGCGGGAAAAGTACCCGCCATCCCGAGCGGCATGGAACTGCACTGGCGCGCAGTCTGGGTCTCGCTCGTGGTGTTCGTGGCCGCGTGCATGCTGAATCGGCTGGACCTCAGCATTCGTCATTTCTCCATCGCGCTGGCGCTGTTGATTCTTCTGCTTGCGCCGCTGCCGGGCATGTTGGAGTCGCTGCAGCGCTTAAACTGGTCCGCTGCGCGCGCGGGCAAATGGGCAACCATCGGCCTCGCGGCCCTTTCCGTGGCCACCGCCGTGTGGGCCTATCCACATTACTTTCCCTTCCTGAACGTGCTCAGCATGGGACGGCCGGGCTACCTTCTGGTGAATGATTCCAATCTCGATTGGAACCAGGCTCTGCCGGAAGTCGAAACTTTCGTGCAGCAGCGCGGACTGAACCACATCCTCTTGGATGAGTACGGGGTCGACGAGCCCACAGTGTATGTTCCGCAAGCCCAGCTCTGGAGCTGCCAGTCGCCTTCCCCTGCGGACGGCGGCCAGTGGGCGGTAGTCTCTGCTAGCAGCATTGCAGACGGCCACAATTGCCTTTGGCTCATGCAGTATCCGCATCAGGCGCTGGCGGCCGGAGGCATGTACGCTCTTCAGCTCCCGCCAACGATTCCCGCAGCGGGCACGCCCGGAGGCCCGCCCCTGCCTGAGGATTACCGCTATCTCGGCGGCATGATCGGCTTCGATGCGCAGGCCTTGTTTCTAAATCTCATTCGCGACCCCCAACAGCTGCAACCGACCATGGACCGTATGCAGACGGAGTGGAAGGCCGCTCAGGCGAAGAAGCAGAAGAAGTAAATCCCAGCGCGCGGCTGTCCGGCTCACCATTCTCGAAAGCTGCCAGAGGTGGAGCGCCCTGGTTCTCGTCTCAGTCAATACCTAAGAGTCAATCCAGTGCGATATTCTTTAAAAAAGCAATTACCTGAAGTAATCCCAAACGATGAGCGAAACCATCCAGACGACGCCCGTGAGTTGGAGAGACTCGCTGTTACTGCGCCTAGCCGAACTGCCGCAACGTGAGGGGCAAGTCTTTCTGGTTCTGGCGCTGGTGATCGGAGCCTTAACTGGCTTGGCCGTCGTCGCCTTCATCCTGCTGACGGAACGCATGGGGATGCGGCTGTATCCGGTGGGCGGCGCGCCGTGGCGGCGTTTGCTGTTCCCGGTCGTGGGTTCGCTCGGCATCGGCTATCTGCTGTCCCGCTACTTTCCGAATGCGCGCGGCAGCGGCGTGCCGCAGACCAAAGCGGCGCTCTTCGCGCGTGGAGGGCGCATCACTCTGCGCACCGTGCTCGGCAAGTTCTTCTGCACCTCGGCAACGCTGGCCAGCGGAATTCCGCTGGGTCGCGAAGGGCCCTCCGTGCAAGTGGGCGCGGGCATCGGTTCCGTGCTCGGACGCTTCCTCGGACTCCCGACCGAACAAGTAAAAAAGTTGATCCCAGTGGGAGCGGCGGCGGCCATTGCAGCCGCATTTAATACGCCGCTCGCAGCAGTGCTATTTTCGCTGGAGGAGATCACGGGCGATCTCTACGCCCCGGTGATGGGCGCGGTGGTGCTGGCCTCGGCGACGGCATGGATGGTTCTGCGCGTGTCGCTCGGCAATCATCCTCTCTTCAAGGTCCCGCAATATCAACTGGTCCATCCCGCGGAGTTCGCGGTGTATGCGGTGCTCGGCGTGGCCGGCGGCGCGGTTTCGGCAGCTTTCACCAGGCTCCTGCTGGGGATACGAGCGCGCTTCTTGCGGTTTCCGCTGAAGACGGTCTGGTTCCAACCGGTGGCGGGTGGGTTGCTGGTCGGCGTAATGGGCTGGTTTGTGCCGCAGGTTATGGGCGTGGGTTATGGATATGTCGGCGACGCCTTGAACGGGAATATGGCGTTCAAAATGATGCTGCTGCTGGTAGTTCTGAAACTTCTAGCCGTGACTACCAGTTATGCTTCGGGCAACGCTGGTGGTATTTTCGGGCCATCCTTGTTTATCGGCGCGATGCTGGGTGGCAGTGTTGGAACCGTGGCGCATCATTTCTTCCCCGCTCACACGGCGCTGCCGGGCGCTTACGCAATTGTTGGGATGGGTGCAGTATTCGCAGGCGTCGTGCGCGCTCCCATGACTTCGGTGCTGATGATCTTCGAAATGACGCAGGATTACGCGGTGATCGTTCCCTTGATGATCGCGAATCTGGTGAGCCTTTTCATAGCCTCGCGATTGCAGCACGCGCCCATTTACGAAGCGCTGGCGGTGCAGGATGGCATCCACCTGCCGACGGCGGAGACGCGCCAGCGATATGGCCAGCGCCAGGTGATGACGGTCATGCAGCCTGCCAGCGAATCGCTGCCGGCGGAGATCACGGTGCGGGAAGCTTTGAAACGGGCTCGATCGAGTGGACTCCGAACTTGGCTGCTAGTGGATCCACAAGGTGTGATTGGCGTAATCAACCGCGCGTGGCTGGAGGGTGCGCTGGAGGAAGGTGCGGATAAAAAGCTTGGTGACCTGGTGGATGCGCAGGTTTTTCCGCACGTCCACCCCGACCACGGACTTGATTTGGCGCTGGAGCGCATGGGTGCGAATCAGATTGAGATTTTGCCGGTGGTGAACCGGGCCGACGTGCACAAACTCGAAGGCATTGTAACCCTGCGGGATGTGCTCAATGCCTACGGTGTCAGCCGCGCGTGAGGCGCCTGCTGGTGTGGGGACGGGCGCCCCCGCCCGTCCAAGCCGAGCGCAGCTCGGCAGCCGCCCGTGGTCACAGCAACTCTTGGTTCGCTCTAGCCCTGGTTGATTCGTCGCAGAATCCAATTTGCATCGATGTTCATCTATGTGACATGGACCTCGATAGTCTTTTCGTAGAGCCCCTCTCGTCGCATCCACCGCTGGCCGCCAGGTTGCCGGAGGAAAGTTCGCCGGAGGAAGCGCCGCACTCCACTGCTAGCGAATCTGGAGACGCGGGCCTGCTCGACTCTTACTCGCGCGCTGTCACCGCCGCGGTTGAAAGAGTCAGTCCGTCGGTGGTGAACGTTGAAGTGCACCAGGCGTTGCCAACGACCGGCCGCACTCGTTCGGCCGAGCCCCGCGAACGCCGTGGCGGCGGCTCCGGCTTCGTCTTCACGCCCGACGGATTGATTCTCACCAATAGCCACGTCGTGCACGACGCGACCCGAATTGAGGTGACGCTCGCGGACGGCCGGCGCGCTCCGGCCCGCACCATTGGAGACGATCCGGCGACCGATCTCGCCGTCATTCGAATTGACGTTTCTGGATTGCAGGCTGTTCCGCTCGGAGATTCGCAACAACTGCGGCCAGGGCAGATGGCGATTGCGATCGGCAACCCGTACGGCTTTCAGTCCACCGTGACGGCGGGCGTGATCAGCGCGCTGGGGCGGTCGCTGCGCTCGTACTCGGGACGCCTGATCGAGGATGTCATTCAAACCGACGCCGCCTTGAACCCGGGAAATTCCGGCGGTCCATTGGTCGATTCGCGAGGCCAGGTGATCGGAGTCAACACGGCGACGATTCTCCCGGCGCAGGGAATCTGTTTCGCTATCGGGATCAACACCGCAAAATTCGTGGCCAGCCGCTTGCTGCGCGATGGGCGCATCCGGCGCAGTTACATTGGCGTCTCGGCGCAGACGGTTCCCATTCATCGCCGTGTAGTGCGCTTCTATAGTCTAGCGCGGGAGACCGGCGTGGTGGTAGTCGGCATCGAGGACCGCAGCCCTGCGCGAAGAGCAGGCTTGCGCGAGGGCGACGTGATCGTGGCGCTCGACGACAAGCCGGTGGCCGGCGTCGACGACCTGCATCGTTTGTTGACCGACGCTCAAGTCGGCACGCGCTGCGCTTTGACGGTCATTCGCCACACCGAGCGCCTGATTCTGCCGATCTTTCCAGAAGAAGCACGATAAGTTCGAGAGCAAGGTCTTGAGGAAACCGCACCAGCGAAGATCCCAAGCCCAGATCCGGGGTATAAAATTCCTAGTCATGCTTCGTTCCTACGCTGGAATTCTTGTTTTGTGCCTATGCTCTGTTGCTGTAGGACAAGGAACTCCCGGCCGCCCTTCGCCGGTCTCCTCCGAGGAATATGGCGTTTTCGCCGCAGCAATAGATTTCTACGTGCAAACCAATGTTGGACCTCACCCGCTGGTTGCCGATCATACATCAACCTTTCATTGCAGTTCTGGCTGCAATGGATTTTCTATGGCGGGCTGCAACGGACTGCGCGGCGGGAAGGACGAAAGCCCGACTGAGCGGCTGAAGATTGTCAAAGATGACCTACCCGGTTTGGAATCAACCACGATCCTGGACTTTCAGACGAAGAATCGTTCTTGCGTCGAGATTGCGGATAAGATTCCTTCAAGATCAAAGTACTTTCTCTTGAACCTTAATCACGCCTCAAAACTTCCGCCGGGATGGGAACGACCAGATTTCTTTTACCTTTCGCGAGCTGCTTTCAACATGAAGCATAGTCAGGCTCTGGTCCACGTCAGCTTCATGTCTGGGACTGATGGCAGGTACAGCGGCGGTAAGTACTTCCTCTTTGTCAAGGCGCAACAAGGTTGGGAGCTAAAAGGCACCTCGGCGGTCTGGCAACTGATGCCTTAGGGCCGAGGCGCTGCGCGGTCCCTCCTATCGCATTGCAGATACACGATTTCGTGTGTTAGCTTCGATTGGGAGAGTTCCGCTTGCGACACACGGTTCCGGCTGGGATGGAGCGCAAGGAAACTGACGTTTACCTGCGGCTCGATCCGGCGCGTCTTCCCCAGCATATCGCCATCATCATGGACGGAAACGGGCGTTGGGCCCGGCGCCGGCACATGCCGCGCGTAGCCGGACATCGCGCCGGTGTTGCCGCCGTGCGCTCGACCGTCGAAACCGCCGCCCGTATAGGAATTCCGGCGCTGACGCTCTACGCCTTCTCCGAAGAAAACTGGAAAAAACGTCCGAAGACGGAAGTCGATTTCCTGATGCGCCTTTTGTGCCGCTATCTCCAAGCGGAAATCAAGACGCTCAACGAAAACAATATCCGCTTGAAATACATTGGACGGCAGCATGAGTTACCAGAGTCGGTACAGCGCGAGATGGCCGAAGCGAGCGACGCTACGTCGAAGAACACAGGGATGCTGCTGACGCTGGCCCTGAATTACAGCGCGCGCAGCGAGATCGTCGACGCGTTTCGCGCGCTGGCGGAAGCCGCCGCCCGCAACGGCGGCCTTGATCACATGGCCGTCGACGAGCAAGCGATCAGCGATCATCTCTACACCCGGGGTTTGCCCGATCCCGACTTAGTAATTCGCACCAGCGGCGAGATGCGGCTGAGTAACTTCCTGCTCTGGCAACTGGCCTACGCCGAGATCTATGTGACGCCGACGCTGTGGCCCGACTTCCGCGGCGTGCAACTGCTGGAGGGAATCGAAGAGTACCAGAAGCGCGACCGCCGCTACGGCGGCCTGGGGCAGGACGGGCATGCTCCGCAGCCTACTTCGCATCGGGCCCACGCTGAGGCCAAGCGTTGACCGGCGCGGAGAAAACTCTTGTCATCCAAAAAGACCTTGTCATCCTGACCCTGAGCTTACCGAAGGGGAAGGACCTGCTTTTCGCCGCAAAAAGCAGGTCCTTCGCTTCGCTCAGGATGACAAATGATGAAGGCCAATGATCAAGCGCATCGCAACCGCCGTCGTTCTAATTCCCCTCGTTTTGCTGCTGGTGCTGAAAGCGCCGCTTTATGTGCTGGCCATCGTTGCCGCAGCAGTCGCGCTTCTTGCCGTCGCCGAGTTCTTGAAACTCGTAACCCGCTACGCAGTCCAACCATTGACACTGGCGACCTATGCCTTCGTCGCGCTCTTCTTCGCGTATGTAATCGTCGCCTCCACCAACCGCACGCCGCTCATGGAGACGACAGCCGTTCTCTGCGGACTGGCCGTCGCGGCAGCGTTAGGGCCTTTTGTGTTCCTGACGGTAGCCATGAGTCGCGCCAACCTGGCGACCGGCTATCCCGCAGCTGCCGCTTCGTCGTTCGCCTTCGTATACATTGCGATCCCAATGGCCCTGCTGGTCGAGATCCGACAGCAGCCCGCCGGAGCGATCTGGACGATCTACACCCTGCTAGCCGTGTGGGCGGGCGACATCTTCGCCTACTTCGTCGGCAGGTCGCTGGGACGTCACCGCATGTCGCCCGCGATCAGCCCGAATAAAACCTGGGAAGGCGCGGCGGCATCGATCCTGGCCAGCGTGATCGTCGGCACGCTGTGGATGCAGCACGCTCCCGGAATCAGTTCCGCTCTCCTGAGAATCGGATTGATCGACCGTCGCGATGGCATGTTCGGCTTGGAACAACCGCAATTGTGGCCCATCATTTTGCTGTCGGCGGTGGTCAACATCGCGGCCCAGTTGGGCGACCTGGTCGAGTCGCTCATCAAGCGCGGCGCTGGAGTAAAAGATTCCGGCACGATTCTCCCCGGCCACGGAGGCATGCTCGATCGCATCGACGCCATGCTGTTCGCAGTGCCCGTGGTGTGGGCCTACGGGGCTTGGCGACTGATGCAGTAAGGCCTTTCCCTCAAGCCATGTCTGCGAGAGAATTCGAGATTCATGCGGAACCCCATCCCTAACACATGGCGTCGCCGACGCATGCTGGCTACGGCGGTGTCTTTTCTCTACCTATCCGCGTGCTTTCGCTGTGCCTTGGCGCACGCTCAAGGCGGCCCGCCCTATTACACCAACGATCCGGGCACGCCCGGCCATCTCAATTGGGAAATCAATCTCGCCTACATGCCGTTCTTCTATAGCAATCAGTCCGTCTCCCACATACCCGACCTCGACATCAACTTCGGCGTGGGCGATCGCGTCCAACTTACGTACGAAAATGCCTGGTTGCGCGTGCAAAATCCGTCGTTCGCCGCTGAATCGGCGACTAAATTTGGCCTGGGTCAATCCAATCCCGGCGTCAAATGGCGTTTCTACGACGCTGGACGGTTGGGCCTCAACATCTCGACTTTTCCCCAGATTTTTGTCAACAACCCCGATGACGCGGTCCGCCGCGGCATCGCCTCCGCCAGCGAAACCTTCTTGCTACCCTTCGAATTCTCCAGAAAGTTTGGCCCGATTGCTGTGGATTACGAAGTCGGTTATCAATTCGTCCGCAAGGGACCTGACGGCTGGATCACCGGCCTCGTCGTCGGCCACGATTTCACTCCAAAACTCGAAGGAGACGTGGAACTTTACAACCAGGGAACCTTCAGCCCCTCTAAGAACCAACCCACGATTGGATTGGGCGCCCGCTACAAGATCCATCGCCCCGTGATCCTCCTCTTTATGGCCGGACGCAGCCTCGAACCGTCCCGTCCCAATCAGTCCTATTTCGTCGGTTATTTCGGGGTTCAGGTCCTGCTACCGCCCAAGTCCTACAAATAGGATTGATGCCCATCTCCAACGTTGGCGTGAATGGACCAACGTGATGAAGGTGCGGGTGGCGCGCACCCAACTCCACTAACTATCGTCCCCATCCCTTACAATGAGAGCTGATCCTTTCCCGCATGAAACACATCGCCATCCTGGGTTCGACCGGCTCGATCGGCCGCAGCACTTTGAGCGTGGTCGAGAGCTATCCCGACCGCTTTCAGGTCTCGACGCTAGCGGCCGGCAACAACGCCGAACTCGCCTTCGAGCAAGCGGTGCGCTGGAAGCCGCGCGTCCTCTCGCTGGCGAAGGAGCAGGATGCCGACGCGCTCCGCGCCAGACTCCGCAGCGCGAATCTCTCCGAGATCGAAGTCGTGCACGGCGCCGCCGGCACGGTTCGGGTAGCGACCCATCCCGAAGTGGATTTCGTGGTCAGCGCCATCGTCGGCGTCTCCGGCCTGGAGGCGACCTATGAAGCAGTGCGCGCGGGCAAGTCCGTTGGCTTGGCCAACAAAGAATGCCTGGTGGTGGCGGGCGAGTTGATCGCCGCCGAGGCGCGAAAGCAAGGCAAGCCGCTCTTGCCGATCGACAGCGAGCATAACGCCGTCCACCAGTGCCTGCGCGGCGGACGTATGCACGAAGTTGAGCGCATCTGGTTGACGGCTTCCGGCGGGCCGTTTCTAAACACGCCCAAGTCGGAGTTTGCCTCAATAACGGTGCAACAGGCGCTCAATCATCCCACCTGGAAAATGGGTAAAAGAATCACCATCGACTCCGCAACCTTAATGAACAAGGGCTTCGAGGTAATCGAGGCCTGCCGCTTGTTCAATCTGCCTCCCGAGCGCGTGCAAGTCATTGTGCATCCGCAGTCTACGATCCATTCCATGGTTGAATTCGTGGATGGCAGCATACTTGCTCAGATTTCCGTGACCGACATGCGCCTGCCCATTTTGTACGCGCTGACGTATCCGGATCGGATTCCTTCGGATTTGCGCTTCTCCATCGGTGACCTAAGGCATCTGGATTTCTGCCCCCCGGATATGAGTAAATTCCCTTGTCTACGTTTGGCCTACGAAAGTATGGATGAAGCGGCCGGCGCTGGAGGCGCGAAGACCATCGCCCTCAATGCCGCCGACGAAGTCGCAGTGGCTGCGTTTCTCGAAGAGCTGATCGGATTCGAGGAGATTCCGCGAATCATCGAAGAAGTGATGGCGGCAACGCCAGCCGGACATTTGGAATCTATACAGAAGGTCCTCACTCTGGATACCGAGGCCCGCCTTTTGGCAAGAGAATTGGTAGTAGAGATGGTGAAAGAGCACCACCGAAAGGGCTCGCCCATCAGGGCCATGTCGTAATGGGAATTTTGGAGTAATCTGGGAATGATGCCGCAGCTTTTGTCCATCCTTCACACCATCTTCATCATGGCGGTCGTGCTCGGATTCATGATCCTGATTCATGAGTTCGGCCACTTCGCCGTCGCCAAATATTTCGGCGTCCGGGTGGAAGTGTTTTCCATCGGCTTCGGCAAGCGTCTGCTGGGCTTCAGGAAAGGCGAAACCGACTATCGCATCGCCGCCATCCCACTCGGCGGTTACGTCAAGATGTCGGGCGAGAACCCCATGGACGACCGCACCGGAGATCCTGGAGAGTTCCTTTCGCATCCCCGCTGGCAGCGCTTCCTCATAGCTCTGGCCGGGCCGGCGATGAACATCATGCTGGCCATCGCCTTGCTTACCGCCGTCTACATGGTGCATTACGAATACGCTGCCGTGCTCGATGAGCCGGCCATCGTGGGATGGGTGGATCCGAACACTCCCGCGGCAAGAGCGGGAATCCAGATTGGCGACAAGATTGTCCGGGTCGAGGACATCGAGAATCCAAACTGGGAGCAAGTCGACATCAAAGAGGCGCTCAACCCAAATCAGCCATTGAAGTTTGCCATTGAGCACGACGGCAAAGTCACCGAGCAAGTGCTGGTTCCGGAGCCGCTCGGCCCCAATCAGTTGGGAGATATTGGTTGGGTGCCGAAAGAATCCAGCGTGACGTTGAAAACCGTCGAACCGGGAATGCCCGCCGAAAAAGCCGGTCTCAAAGTCGGGGACCAGATCCTCACCGCGAACGGAGAGAAGATTCCCGCCTTGGAAGCGCTGGTGCAGGTGTTAAACCGCACCAAAGATCAGCCCTTGGAACTGGTGGTCCTCCGCAACGGCCAGAAACAGACATTCACCGTGAAACCAATCCTCGACCCCGGCGGATCTCGGCAAGGACCTGCCTACCGGATCGGCATTGCCCGGAGCGTGCCCACCAAAGTTATAAAGCTCAATTTCTCCGACGCTCTGAAACGCTCGTTGTCGGACAACAAAAAGAGTTCTTTCCTGATCCTCGAGTTGCTGCAAAAAATGGTGCAGCGCAAAGTATCCATGCGTCAGGTCGACGGTCCGATCGGAATCGGCAGCGCCGTTGGCCAAGCCGCCCGCGAGGAAGGCTGGATGCCGCTGCTCTTAATCTCTGCCGCGATCAGCTTGAACCTCGGCATCATGAACCTGCTGCCAATTCCCATCCTGGATGGCGGCGTGATCCTGCTCCTCTTCATCGAAAGCCTCATGCAGAAGGAAATCAGCCTGCCCGTCAAGGAACGCATCTACCAGGCGGCCTTCGTCTTTCTGGTGCTCTTTGCCGTGATGGTGATCTACAACGACCTCGTCAAGACCCTGCCGGGGCTCACGAGGATGCCGTAGCTGGATTGCGTGCGGAGAAACCTGTCAAAAAACTCGAAGAATTGTCATCCCGAACGAAGTGAGGGATCTGCAGTTTGTCAGAAGTCGGCCGGCTCTTCATTGCCCCCGAATGCCGCGACCGCCGCTGCGATGCAGGAAGCGCGCAACGGTGGACTGCCTTCATTCCGTAGTGTCCCCGACTTGATGGCCGATTTGAATGCTAAAATAGATACCAAGCATGGCCGAAATTCAGCGTAGAAAAACCTTTACCGCTTCCATCGGTGGCGTCCGCGTGGGCAGCGATGCACCGGTTATGGTGCAATCCATGACCAACACCGACACGGCGGACATACCCGGAACCATAAAACAGGTAGCCGCCCTGGCCCGCGCCGGCAGCGAAGTAGTCCGCGTCACCGTCAACAATGACGATGCCGCCAGAGCCATTCCCCACATAGTCGAAGGCCTGGAAAAGCAAGGCTTGCGCACGCCCGTCGTAGGCGACTTCCATTACAACGGACACCTCCTGCTGACGAAATATCCCGGCTGCGCCGAGGGTTTGGCCAAGTACCGTATCAACCCCGGCAATGCCAGCATCGGACGCAAGAACGACGACAACTTCCGCACCATGATCGAAGTCGCCGTGAAGTACCAGAAGCCGGTGCGCATAGGCGTAAATTGGGGCTCGCTCGATCAATCTTTGCTGACCAGGATGATGGACGAGAACTCGCGTCTGCCGGAGCCGAAAGCCGCCCGCGAAGTCACCATGGAAGCAATCGTCGTCAGCGCGCTCACTTCGGCGAAGCTGGCCGAGCAGCACGGGCTGCGCTCCGACCAGATCATCCTCAGCGCGAAAGTTAGCGGCGTGCAGGATCTGATCGACGTCTATCGCATACTAGCCGCGCGCTGCGAGTACCCGCTGCATCTCGGACTCACCGAAGCGGGCATGGGAGCCAAAGGCATCGTGGCCTCAAGCGCGGCGATGGCGGTGCTGCTGCAGGAGGGCATCGGCGACACGATTCGAGTTTCACTCACTCCCGCTCCCGGCGGCGATCGCACCGAAGAAGTCCGAGTGGCGCAGCAGATTCTGCAATCGCTCGGCATTCGCAGTTTCACTCCGCAGGTCACGGCCTGTCCCGGATGCGGCCGCACCACCAGCACGTTCTTCCAGGAAATGGCCGAGCAGATCCAAACCTACCTGCGCGAGCAAATCCCCATCTGGAAGGAAACCCACAAAGGCGTGGAAGAAATGAAAGTGGCCGTGATGGGATGTGTGGTCAATGGCCCCGGAGAATCGAAGCACGCCAGCCTGGGAATTTCTCTGCCCGGAACGGCCGAAGAGCCGAAGGCCCCCGTGTATGTGGACGGCCGCCTGTTCACCACGCTCAAAGGCGACAAGATAGTAGCCGAGTTCATCAAGATTCTCGACGACTACGTCGAGTCCCACTACGCCGCCAGAGAAAAAGAAGAAGTCGGAGCGCGGGGCTGACCCGATCCACGAATCGCCCGAATTCTCAAGGCTGACCCGTCCAAGCTTCGCTTGGGCGTTCTCAGCCGCTTAGTCTCAATGCCGCCAGATTCTCTGAGCGCGGCGGGAGCCGTCGCTTTCCGGCGGGGCGGCCGGAGCATTTGCGCTGCCCGAAATCGCTACAGGAACAGCCGCGGCGCTTGAGGTAACCGGCGTCGCTGCAGCCGGTTCGGGCTTGACGCCTATTTCGTCGCCGCGGAAGTAGCGGCCTTTAGCGGCCCGCATTTCCGGCATGGCGGTGTACGGCTTCGAGTAGTCGTTATTGGCGTTCCAGAAAAGAAATCCGATGCCGCCTTTTTGTTTCGCGACTTCGGTCTGAACTTCAACATACTGGGGCGAGTAAGTCTTGGTGCGCCAGGCAAAGGCTTGCAGCCAGGGACGAATCACGACGCCGCTGTCTTTGGTGATGAGCATGAAGCGGTCCATGGACTCGCCAATGAAATGCTCGGGCGCGTCGCCCGGGTGCGCGATGCCGTCCATGCCAAAGAAATGCGACGGATAGATCATGGGCGAGATCACGTCACAATGCTTAGCCATGGCCACGATGTCCTGCCCAGTGTGCGAAAGATCTACGGAGCGCTGCCACGCCATGACTCCGAAGACGTCAAGCGAGAACAACGCCCCGGTCGGATGGATCTGGGCGTAGGCGCGCTGCAGGAAATCGGCGATCACTTTCGAGCGCTGCTCGTCTTTCGGATGATCGTTTTTCGGACGATCGACTTTCGGATGACCTGCCTTCGGATGATCCGCTATTGGATGATCTGCCTTCGGATGATCTGCCGCTTGGTCGGCAGAATGCTCGGCGGGTTGCTCGGCGGAATGATCCGCCTGGAAAGCGAACGCCGCATCTTTCTGATCGCCTTCGGCCGGAAAGCGCACATAATCGAACTGCACTTCATCGACTCCGGACTGGGCTACGAACTTGGCGAGAGCAATGTCGTAGTCCTGCACCTTGAGGTTCGAGGGGTCGGTCCAGACCAGCTTGCCGTTTTCGCGCCAAGGCTGTCCGGTGCTGCGCGATTTTACGGCCAGTTCCGGGTAATGCGTGACCAGATGCTCATCGCGAAAAATGGCGATGCGAGCGATGGCATGCATGTTTTCGGAATGCAGGAAATGAACGAACTTGGGCAGGTCGGAAATATAGTGGTGCTGTCCGCTGGCGAGCGGGTGGTCGAAGGCGACGTTGACAATGCCGTCGCTATCCTTGATATCGAAAACCACCGCGTTGCCCCCAACTTCGCGCCAGTGGCGGATGATGCGCAATCCATGATCGCTGCCTGCCATCACCCCAGTCAGATAAATGGCGCGGACTTCGAAATCTCTTGCAACTGGCACAGTCTTCTCTACAATAGGCGCTTCGAGAATTCCAGGGATAATGATCGTCTCCCCGGATTTGAGGAAGACCCCCTGCCGGTTGTGGTTGGCGGCGCGGATGGCGTCGGCCAGTTCGGACGAGGTGAGGTATTTGGTCCGTTTCAGATATTTGCGGGCAACCGACGGAATGCTGTCTCCACGCTGGGCGACGTAAAGATCCGAGCCGGGGGGCGCAACAACGGGCGCCGGGACCTCCAGCTTTTTAGCGGCATCGGCTTTCACCTGCACCAGTTGCACGCCATGTGGATTCTGCACTCCGGCGGCGGTTGGGGAAAAGAGACCGCAGCCGGCCAGGGCCAGCCGCAACAGGAAGACGGCAACGCTCGCTATCGAGAATTTGGCCGCCGAAAGTCTGACCGTCGAGAATTGGGACAAGGACATTCTCCAGAAAGGAAGTCTATTTCATTGTGCACCACCGGTAACCCGGGCCGCCAGTTACCTCCGTTCAAGCGGCCACTGCTTGCCGGACATGGGCGCAGGGATGGTTGGGCGCTGATTTAAAGTTCCCCCAGTCTGCAAACAATTGCTCCTGGGGAAATTGTGGGTAAACCGACCGGCCTGCCGTAAGGCGCGCTAGCTGCATCTAAATCGATGACTAGCGCGGGATTAGGCCGCCTCTGGAAGTTGGCTAGCGGCTTGCACAAGGAGAGAGCGGGTGAGGAAATAGAGCCTTCCACCCGACAGGCAAGCGAGTGACAAAAATGGGCAGTTTCGCTGAAAACATGAAGTTTCCCGAGAGGAAACAAGGGTCCGAGACGATGAGAACGAACCTTGCAACCGTGCTGGATCCGAGCCGCCGCAGCAACGACGCCCGTGACTTTGAGACCGCCCTGCGCCGCAAGATTGTGGGCCAGGATCAGGCCATCGAGAAGGTCGCGGAAATCTACCAGATGTTTCTGGCCGGGTTGAATGCGCCGGGGCGTCCCGTGGGCAACCTGCTGTTCCTGGGGCCGACCGGCTCCGGCAAGACGCGGGTGGTCGAGGCGGTGGCCGAGTCGCTGTTTGGCGACGCGCGGGCCTGCATCAAGATCGATTGCGCCGAGTTTCAGCACTCGCACGAGATTGCCAAGTTGATCGGCTCGCCTCCGGGATACCTCGGACACCGCGAGACCCATCCGTTGCTGACCCAGGAAGCGCTCAACCAGTGGCACACGGAAAAGCTGAAGCTGTCGATCCTGCTGTTCGACGAAATCGAGAAGGCTTCCGACTCGCTGTGGCAATTGCTGCTCGGAATTCTAGACAAAGCAACGCTGACGCTCGGTGATAACCGGCGCGTGGATCTTTCGAGTTGCATCATCATCATGACCTCGAACCTGGGCTCCGCCGAAATGAACGGGTTGGTCGATGGCGGCCTGGGCTTCGCGCCAAAAGCGGTACAGGTGGATAACTCGCTCGACGACAAAATTGACCGCTCGGCTGTGGATGCGGCGCGACGCAAGTTTGCGCCCGAGTTCATGAACCGCATCGACAAAGTCGTCGTGTTCAAAACGCTGCGTTCCGAGCATCTGCAGCAGATCCTGGAAATCGAATTGGGGATGGTGCAGCAGCGCGTTTTGATGGCGGCGGGCGCACACCAGTTCGTGTTCAACTGCACGCCGCAGGTGAAAAGCTTCCTGCTGGCGGAGGGCACCGATCCCAAGTACGGAGCGCGGCACCTGAAGCGGGCCATTGAACGGCATCTGGTGTTTCCGCTGGCGAACCTGGTAGCAACCGGACAGGTGAAGCTCGGAGATTTCGTCCGCGTAGATCTGCTCGGCGAGAGCAAGCTCACCTTCGTGAAAGAAGCCGAAGGCGCGATGGTTCCCGTGCTGCTCGAGCGTTACGGAGCGGCAGCGGCCATGCCGGCAGTAGCGGCAGCCCGAGCGGCGCGTCCAGTGATACAGCGCAAGGAGTTTGGCGCCGGATCGCTCAACGAGAATAAGTAGGAAGTCATCTCATAAATGATTGGGTAGGGCACGGCTTCAGCCGTGCCGTCCAGAACCAAGAACGACGAGGGCTTTAGCCCCTGAGGGACACGGAGTTTACTCCTTCGGTCCGTTATGAGATGGCTTCAAGTCAAGTTGCTGGTAGGTAGGGACACCGCGTGAGCGGTGTCCTTTTTTGTTGCAGGGACCTTTTTTTGCCCGAACTCCGGGAACCGTTAATTTAGGTAGTGAGGCCTCTCACCGCAAGTTTCTGCCAAGACCAGAAATCCTGCAAGCGATGCAAGCTGGGATTCCCCGTCACACTTGGAGTTTAGACAAATTTCTGGGATTATTGCAACACTCGTAGAAGGAGAGGTGCCGTGACTGATTGGCGCGTTGACCTCGCAAAGCATACAAAAGGCGCAACCCTTACCCTGAAGACGTACGTGCATCCTAGCGAGGAATGGGATCAGGATCATTGTGAAGTATGCAGCGAAGATTTTTCCGAAACTGTCCCAGGAGCACTGCGCGAAGGCTACACCACGCCCGACAACGATTACTGGATTTGCCCTGACTGCTTCAAGGAGCTGAGAGAGCCAATGGGCTGGAATCTGGTTTGAACCTCAAAACAGCCCGCCCCCCAACCCAGCACCGCCAATCCAGCCGTTACTGCGCTGCTATAATTAGAGATTGCGCTCATGAAAGAGAACAGACCAGCAGCCTCGACCGCGGAAAGCGCCGCCCAAGCCCCAGTTCCCCGCAGAATTCGCTCGACTACCGTCCTCTGCGTCCGCCGCGACAACAAGGTTGTCATGGCTGGCGACGGCCAGGTCACGCTCGGTGAATCCATAATCAAGCACGGCGCCAAGAAAATTCGCCGCCTCTATCAGGACAAGATTCTCGCCGGATTTGCCGGTTCGACCGCCGACGCTTTCACTCTGTTCAGCCGGTTCGAGGCCAAGCTGGAGCAGTATCACGGCAACATCGGCCGCGCCGCCGTCGAACTCGCCAAAGACTGGCGCACCGACAAGTTTCTGCGCCATCTCGAAGCTCTGCTGCTGGTCTCCGACAAGGAAACGACATTCCTGCTGAGCGGCCAGGGAGACGTGATCGAGCCCGACACCGGCATCGCGGCGATCGGTTCCGGCGGCCCGTTTGCCCAGGCCGCGGCGCAGGCCCTGGCCGATCACACCAAGCTCTCGCCGCGAGAAATCGCCGAAGAAGCAATGAAGATTGCGGGCCGGATGTGCATCTATACCAATGACAAGGTAACGATCGAGGAACTGTAAGTAGTTCTCAGTTCCCGGTCCTCAGTTCTCAGTGACGACCGGACGGTTCTTAGGTTTTACTGAGAACTGACAACTGAGAACTGAGAACTTCATTATGGCCATTTACCTACCCGGAACCGCCGAAGAAGAACAAGTGACGCTCGACGAACTGACGCCGCGCGAAATCGTCACCGAACTCGACAAGTACGTTGTCGGACAAAAAGACGCGAAGCGCGCCGTCGCCATCGCCCTGCGCAACCGCATGCGCCGCCAGAAGCTCGCACCCGAAATGGCCGAAGAGGTCATCCCCAAGAACATCATCATGATCGGCCCCACCGGCGTAGGCAAAACCGAAATTGCGCGCCGCCTCGCCAAGCTGGCCAACTCGCCGTTCCTCAAGGTCGAAGCTTCCAAGTTCACCGAAGTCGGCTACGTAGGCCGCGATGTGGAATCCATGATCCGCGACCTGGTTGAGATCGCCATCGAAATGGTCCGCGAGGAAAAGCTCGAAGACGTCTCCGATAAAGCGGAGCTGAACGCCGAAGAGCGCCTGCTCGATATTCTTCTGCCTCCGACCTCGCCGCGTCCGGCCGATTCCGGCGCAACGGGCGGCGTGGTCATCGACGCCAGTACCAGCCTGACCGAATCCTCCAGCCGCACTCGCGAGAAACTGCGCCAGCAGTTGCGCGAAGGCAAACTCGACGACCGCACCGTGGAAATCGAAACTCGCGAACGAAATTTTCCGTCGTTCGAAATCATTTCCAACCAGGGAGTCGAGGAGATGGACGTCAATCTCAAGGACATGTTGCCCAACATCTTCGGCCAACGCACCAAGAAGCGGAAGATGAAGGTCAATGAAGCCTTCGAGTACCTGATCCAGGAAGAAGAGCAGCGCCTGATCGACATGGAGCAGGTCACGCGCGCCGCCATCGACCGCGTGGAAAACACCGGCATCATTTTCCTCGATGAAATCGACAAGATCGCCGGCCGCGAAAGCGGCCATGGCCCTGACGTTTCGCGCGAAGGCGTACAGCGCGACATCCTGCCCATCGTCGAAGGCACCACCGTAAACACGCGCTACGGCATGGTCCGCACCGATCACATTCTGTTCATAGCCGCGGGCGCGTTCCATGTTTCGAAACCGAGCGATCTGATCCCGGAATTACAAGGCCGCTTCCCCATCCGTGTGGAGCTGCAGTCGCTCACCATGGAAGATTTCGTCCGTATCCTGACCGAGCCTAAGTCTTCGCTGACCAGGCAATACATAGCGTTGCTAGAAACCGAAGGCGTAAAGCTGGATTTCACGCCCGACGCGCTCGAAGAAGTAGCGCGCTTTGCATTCCGCGTGAATGAAGGCACGGAAAACATCGGTGCCCGCCGTCTGCACACCATCATGGAAAGGGTGCTCGACGAGATCAGCTTCGAGGCGCCGGAAAAGAAAGGCCAGGAGTTCAAGGTAGACTCGGCCTACGTGCAGAAGATGCTAAGCGAGATCGTGAAAGATCAGGATCTCTCGCGGTACATACTGTAGGAAATCTCAACCACAGGGGACACAGAGGATTTTCCCTGTGTTCCCCTGTGTCCTCTGTGGTTATCTTTTGCTCTTCCCGCGACTCGCCCGCGCGTCCTCTGCCTCTGATACTCTTTTCTTTTCCGCATGAAACCAGACTCCGGAAAGCCTATCGCACTAATCGCGCTCTGCCTGCTGCTGGCCGGTTGCGCCCAGACGGGACCGCCGCTGCCGCCCTCGCTCGAACTCCCCAAGCCGCCGACCGATCTGCGCGCCAGGCGCAAAGGCAATCGCGTAACTCTGACCTGGAGCGGGCCCACGCTCACCACCGACCGCCAGAGCGTGCGCTACGTCGGTCCGACCCTGGTTTGCCGCAGCCTCGAATCTGAAATCACCGAATGCGGAAATCCGGCAGCCCAGTTGCCAGCGCCATCTGCGACCGCGCCACGGAAGCGCGGATCCCGCCGCCCCGCTGAGCAGAAGTCAGGCTCCCCGCGCCCGGCCCCGCTGACCTGCACCGACACACTGCCCGCAAACATGCAATCGCAAGATCCGGCCGCCGAAGTCACCTACGCCATCGAAGTGTTAAACCGCAGCGCCCGCGGCGCGGGATTATCGAATCGCGTACACGTGCCCGCCGTCGTAACTCTGCCTCCGCCGGGCGATCTGGCCGCCGAACTCACCGGCGATGGCGTCGTGCTCACCTGGACGAGCGCGGGCGAATCTCAGAGCGCTCCTGCTAACTCGGCCAGCAATTCCAGCAGCGTCCAACATCGTTATCGAATCTATCGGCGCGATGAAAGTTCAGGCAAAGACGCGATTGCAGGCGAAGTCCCTGCCGGCGAGCCTGGCCTCGCGCATTTCATGGATTCAAGCTTCGAATGGGAAGGAACCTATCTTTACCGCATAACCGCCGTGAGCATCGTCAAACGGCCGGACAGCGAGGTTCAGGTTGAGGGAGACGACACTCCGCCGGTACGCGTCGTCGCCCATGACGTGTTCCCGCCCAACGTCCCGGCTGGGCTGCAGGCGGCGTACTCGGGCGAGGGACAGAAGCCATTTATCGATCTCATCTGGGCGCCGGTCACCAACGCCGATCTCGCCGGATACAACGTCTATCGCAGCGAAGCGAACGGCGCGGCAATCAAACTGAATTCCGAGCTGGTGAAATCGCCGTCGTATCGCGACAGCGCCGTCGCCTCCGGCAAAACCTACACCTATTCGGTCTCGGCAGTGGATGTGCGTGGCAATGAAAGCCAGCGCTCCGAGACAACCAGCGAGGCTGTGCCGTAGCGCAACATCTACAAAGTTCGCAGAGAAGTTCTTCACCACAGGGGACACAGAGGAACACAGAGGACATCTGGAGCTTTCCCCTGTGTTCCTCTGCGCTCCCTGTGGTAAAGGTTTTCGCTGCCTTACCGACAACGCTTGTGGACAGACAACGCTCCTGGACTTTCCTTAAGTTCTTTCTCCCCTTGAGTTTTTGTGCTTGAATAATCTTCTGATGAAATACTGCCGATTCCATCTCAACGGTTCCGATCACTATGGCCTGGTCGAGTCTGTCGCGGGGAGCGAAGAAATCACGCGCCTGCTTCTCCAGCCTCCGCAGCATAGCGATGGCGACGTCGAAGGCCTTCCCAGCCGCCGCCTCGACCGCATCCCGCTCGCCCAGGCATCTCTGCTACCGCCAATACAGCCGACGAAGATTGTCTGCGTCGGCCGCAACTACCGCGAGCACGCCGCCGAACTCGGCAACGAAGTTCCGCAGGAGCCGCTGCTATTTTTCAAGCCGCCTTCTTCCCTGCTGCCCCAGGGTGGAACAATTGTTCGGCCAAAAGTTTCCACGCGTACCGACTACGAGGGCGAACTGGGAGTCGTGATCGCCCGCCGCTGCCACCAACTCGCTGACAGCGACGACGTGCGCCCCTACATCCTCGGCTACACTTGCGTCAATGATTTCACCGCCCGCGATCTGCAGAAAAAAGAACCGCAGTGGGTCCGCGGCAAAGGCTTCGATACCTTCTGCCCGGTCGGCCCCGTGGTCGCCGACGGCATCAACATTGACCCCTGGGCCGGCGTCCAGGTCGAAACCCGGGTGAATGGCGAGGTGCGGCAGTCCGGCAACACGCGAGATTTCATTTTCACGCTCGACGTCCTCATCCGTTACATCTCGCAGATCATGACGCTCGAACCCGGCGACCTGATCGCGACCGGCACGCCCCCAGGCGTCGGCCCGGTAGTCGCCGGCGATGCCATCGAAGTTTCGATCGAAGGCATAGGCGTGCTGCACAATCCTGTAGCTGACCAATCCTAACCGTGGAGAACGGAGCGCCCATGGAAGACTCCCAGCTTGGTTTTGAACATTGCTTCGAACTCTTGCAGGCAGGCGATGCGGACGGCCTCCGCCAATTTCTCGAACAAGATCCCGCCGCCTCCGAGGCCCGCGACGCGGGCGGCGTGAGCCTGCTCATGCACTCCCTCTATCGCGGCCGCCGCGACTTCGCGGAACTGATTGCAAGCAAGAAGAAGTCCCTCGATATCTTTGAAGCGGCTGCGCTCGGCCGTCTTGATCGTCTCAAGGAGTGCCTTCAAGATACTTCCGCCATCAACTCCCATTCCCAAGACGGCTTCACCGCCCTGCACTTCGCCTCTTACTTCGGCCAGCCCCAATCCGCCCGCCTGCTCATCGAAAGCGGCGCGGCGGTCGACGCCGTCGCCGCAAATTCAACCCAGGTCATGCCGCTGCATTCCGCCGCTTCCGCCCGCAACCTGCAAGCCGCCCGTCTTCTGCTCGAACACGGAGCGCCCAGCATTGTTAATGCCCGCCAGCAAGGAGGCTGGGTTCCGATCCACGCCGCCGCCCAAAATGGAGACCGGCCCATGCTCGAACTATTACTCAAGCACAACGCCGATCCGAAGCTAGCCAACGATGAGGGCAAGACCCCAGCTATGGTGGCAAGAGAAAAAGGCCACGAGGAGTTAGCCATCCTGCTGGAAAAGTAACCCCACTTATATGGAGCGACGGGCGTCCTCGCCCGTCCGGCGCGAACCCAGTTCGGCGGCCTCGAAAGCTGAGCCCGTGGGTCGCTAAATCTATGATTCTAATGACCCGTCAAGTGGGGCCTCCCATGCCAGTTCGAGCCAGTAAACGCCTTTGGAGCCTCGAAATCTCGCCCACGTTACCCGCGACCTTGCCCTTGCAATCTTGCTTCCCAATCTATGCATCAAACCGTCTATAATGAACTATCTGTTCCTCGGGGAAGCGAAAAGCAAAATTATGTCGACGAAGTTGAAGGTCACGGTCATTGCCAGTTCACTGGCGATTCTGCTGTTCACCGTTGTTGGCGGGTTTGTCCACGTTCGCGCTTCTTCGAATGAGGGCGCGTATCGCCAGTTGTCGGTGTACAGCGAAGTGCTGTCGCGCGTCCGCAACGATTACGTGGAGGAGCCCAACATCGCCGGCGTCACCGAGGGCGCGTTGCACGGTTTGCTGGAGTCGCTCGACGCCAATTCCAGCTACCTCTCGGCGGACGAGTACAAGCGCTACAAGACGATGAAGAGCGACGGCAAGGCCGACATCGGCGCCACCGTCTCGAAGCGCTTCGGATACGCGGCCGTGGTCGCGGTGATTCCCGGAGGACCGGCGGACAAGGCCGGCATCGAGAACACTGACATTATCGAGTCGATCGAGGGTAAGACCACGCACGATATGTCGCTGGCTGAGATTCACGGCATGTTGTTGGGCGAGGTTGGATCTACGATCACCGTGGCGGTGGTGCGGCCGCGGCGCGCCGAACCGCAGAAGATTGTGATTACGCGCGACATGGTTGCCATTCCGCCGGTGAGCGACAAGATGCTGGCCGACAGCGTCGGCTACATCAAGGTGGACGCGTTCCCCGAGGGCAAGGCGCAGGAAATCGCCGCGAAGATTCGCGACCTGCAGCGCCAGGGAGCGAAAAAGCTTGTGCTCGATCTGCGGAACTCGGCCAGTGGCGCGGAATCTGAGGGCGTCGCGACCGCCAATCTTTTTCTCGACCATGGGACCATCACTTATCTGCAGGGGCAGAAGTTCCCGCGCGAGGCTTTCAACGCCGATCCCGCCAAGGACATCACCAAGCTGCCCGTGGCCGTGCTGGTGAATCGTGGCACGGCGGGTCCGGCCGAAATTGTGGCCGCCGCCATCCTTGAGAACGCGCGCGGCGATGTGGTCGGAGACAAAACTTTCGGCGACGGCTCGGTGCAAAAACTGATCGAGATGCCCGACAACTCCGCCCTGATTCTTTCGGTCGCGAAATACTACTCGCCGAGCGGAAAGGCAATTCAGGATGCGGCCGTCACCCCGAACGTTCTGGTCGCCGACAGTACGGAAGACGACGCTGGCGTGCTGGAAGACGAAGGCGTGCCCGAGAACCCAGCCGACAAGACCGACGAAAAGAAAGAGAAACCCAGGAATCTGCAGGACGACCAACTGAACAAAGCGTTGGAAGTGTTGAAGAACCGGGAAACGAAAGGATAGGAAGTCACGTTTCAAGGTTTCAGAGTTTCAAGGTTTCAAAGTCAAGATCGCTCGCTTTGGCGGGCGGTTTTTTTTGCTCTTTGAGGATAGAGCGTCAACCCCGACGCTTCCGCGAACATTGAAACCTTGAAACCTAGCCCTTGCGTTACCATTGAAACGTTGAAACTCTGAAACCTTGAAACTTACCTTTGAACATCTTCCGACGATAGAAATTGGCGGACGGAAGCTGGTCGGACTCGTCGTGTTCGGAATGCTCGTCCTGTTCTCCGCCGCGGTGGGCGCGGCGGTTGGGCTGCTTCTGGTCTATTCGACGGACCTGCCTCAGGTCGAAGAACTCGAACGTTACCGTCCCAGTTCCGTCACCGAACTCTATGACACGCAAGGCCGAGTCATCGGAACCTTCGCGCTGCAGCGCCGCGTCATCGCCAGCTATGACGATTATCCGGAAGTTCTCCGCAACGCGCTGGTCTCGATCGAAGACAAAGACTTCTACCGGCATTCGGGCATCAACGTCTGGCGCATCGTGGGCGCTGCCTATCGCGATATCGAATCCGGCGGGAAGGTGCAAGGCGCATCGACGCTCACCATGCAGCTTGCCCGCAATCTGTTTCTTTCTCCCGATCGCTCGTTTTATCGTAAGGTGCAGGAGGCGCTGCTCGCCATCCAAATCGAGCGGCGCTTCACCAAGCCGCAGATCTTCACGCTCTACGCCAACCAGATTTTTCTCGGCCACGGCGCCTACGGATATGAGGCGGCCTCGGAATACTATTTCAGCAAGCCCGCCAAGAAGCTGAAACTCGAAGAAGCGGCGCTGCTCGCGGGACTCCCCAAAGCACCGCAATATTACTCACCCATCAACCACCCGGAACGCGCCCTCAAGCGGCGCAACCTGGTGCTAAACGCCATGCTGGAGGACGGCAAGATCACCGCAGCCCAGGCTGCGGAAGCGAAGAGCAAGCCCATCGTGCTCGACTTGCAGAAAGATCCGAATTCGCTGGCTCCGCACTATGTGGAGGAAATTCGCCGCTACCTCGAAGCGAAGTATGGCAGCGACCAGGTTCACGAAGGCGGGCTGCGCGTCTACACCTCGCTCGACATGGATCTGCAGAAGTCGGCGCGCCAGGCGCTGCTCGACGGCCTCGCCGCCTACGAGCGCCGACACGGCTGGCACGGCAAACTCGTGAACGTAATTGCCCAAGGTGAAAAGCTCAACACCTACGCAGATCCGGATTGGGATGAAGAGCCCGAAGTCAACGGCTACATGCACGCGCTGGTAACACACGTTTCGCCCACCGCCGCCGAGGTCCGCTTCGGCCAGCGCACGGCCACGCTGGCGCCATCCGATCTAGCCTGGACGAAGCTCAAGATCAAGCTTCCCGACATTCTCCACGCGGGCGACGTGGTCTACATCAAAGTGCTCGCCCTTGATGCCGGCGGAAAAGCGCGCGTCAGTCTGGAGGAGGATTCAGGCGCCGAAGGGGCGCTCGTAGCCATCGACAACGCGACTGGAGAGATCAAGGCCATGGTCGGCGGCCGCGATTTCAATCTCTCCAAATTCAACCGCGCCACGCAGGCGCTGCGCCAAGTTGGGTCGTCTTTCAAACCATACGTTTATACTGCCGTGATCGATCAGGGCGGCAGCCCCGACGACACCATCGTGGATGCGCCGGTAACTTTTCAAACTGCCTCGGGTCCATATTCGCCGCACAATTACGACGATAAATTTGAGGGTACCATCACGCTGCGCCGCGCGCTCGCGCAGTCCAGAAACATTCCCGCGCTCAAACTGGCCGACCGCATCGGCATCAAGACGGTGATCGAATACGCGCACCGCTTCGGCATTACCGCCAACATTCCCGCCTATCTTCCGGTGGCGCTGGGATCGGCGGAAATCACTCCGCTCGAGCAGACCTCGGCCTTCACCGTGTTTCCGAACGACGGAGTGCGCGTCGCTCCGCGCTACATCACCCGGGTAACCGACTACGAAGGCCGCGTTCTAGAAGAAGATTATTCGGACGTCAAAGACGCCGTCAGTTCGCGCACCGCGCGCATCATGACGTCCATGTTGCGGGAGGTCGTGCTCCATGGCACCGCGGTCGCAGCCGCCAAAATGCCCTATCCGCTGGCAGGCAAGACAGGAACGACCAACGATTTCACCGACGCCTGGTTCGTAGGCTTTTCTCCGTCGCTAACCTGCGGCGTCTGGATCGGCTTCGACGAAAAAAGATCGCTCGGCGAGAAAGAAACCGGAGGCCACGCCGCCCTGCCCATCTGGATGCAGTTCATGACCGTCGCGCTGGCCGGCAAAGATCCGGGCGAATTCCAGCCTGTGCCAAATCAAGGGAACTCAGCCGTCGCGCGAAAAGTTGACACGCCCGACGTAGCGCCCGGCGACGGCGAATTGCATTAAGTGTTCGTGTGGGGACGGGCGCCCTCGCCCGTCCAAGCCGAGCGCAGCTCGGCAGCTGCCGGTGGCCACAGCAACTCTCGGATTCGCTATAGACACAGTCGCCGGCTCTCAGTCATCAGCTTTCAGAAGCATTTCCCGACCAGTCGTCCCATCCGCACAATTCGATAAAGAGGAAACAGCGCCTCCGGCAATCGGACCGCCGCAATATCTCCCGGGCCCGGCGTCCAGACCAGCCGCCACAGATATCGCCAGCGGTCGCCGCGCCGCTCGCGCAGTTTCATGATCAGGAGGAAGTATTCCGTGGATTCGAAATCGTAGTTCGCACCGCGAGCGAGACGCTCGGCGAACTCGCTGCCGAGAACTGGCACCCGTTGATCGGCCGCGATCATTTCTTTCGCTGGTTTCGGGAGCTCCGCATGAAGCACGTTCTCAACCAGCCAGAAACTGACGCCGAGAATGCGAGCGATTCCGAGCGCGCGCGCCCTGGATAGCATCAGCGAGTAGTCGATGGTCTGAGTTCCGGAGTGAGACCGCAAAGTCTCCGCAATATCCGCCAGCCAGATCAGCCGCGTCCACAGATGCTTGGCAGCGTGCAGGCAGAGCACCAGCAGCGAATCTTCGGGTGACAGGCATGGCACTTCGCGCCCGCCGACGACGGTGCGTCCAGCGCGCGCCAGCAGATCCTCCACGCCGAGATCAACCGCATAAAAATGCGGAATCAGCGCCCACTGCAGTTCCACCAGGTGCTTTCCCGCCGCGCTGTCAAACGAGCACTCATAGCCCGTCCGCAGCCACAGTCGCTCGATCGCGGGAGTGGGATCCGCGGAAGGCCGGTAGCCGATTCCGGCTAGAGCCCGCTTGGCGCGTTCGAAGTCGGCGGGAGAAACCAGGAAGTCGAGATCCACAAAACTGCGCAGCCCGAGATCGCGGTAAAGCGATTGCGCCAACGCCGGCCCTTTATAAGGGATTGCCCGCAACTGCCCGCGCTCGAACTGCTCCATGATGCGCGCCAGTTCGGCGGTGAACCACAAGCTGCGCCGCAGGTTCGTTTCGTACGCGGATCGCAGCGTGCGCTCGACCTCGGGTGGGAGCCCGCGAGCATGCTCCATCAGGTTGCGCGCCGCGAGCGGCAGGACTCCGTGCTGCTCAGCGAAGCGAAGAACTTCGCTCCAGTCGAGTGCTGCGAGATCCCAATTCGCGATGCGATCGAGCCGCTCCGGAGACAGCTCCACGCCTGCCAACACGCACAGGAGCACAAATTCGTCTGCTCTGGGCCGCGCAGTGCTCGACATGGAAGAGGGAGGCAGGAGTTCGGTCATGGAAGTTCAGCGCCTAAATGCGCGTCAATGCTGGAGCGTTTGCGGCATGCCTGAAGGCATGTCCTGATACGAATCTGGCTCATTCCGCGAACCGACAGACAAGCGAGATTAATCGGGATCGCGAATCGCCACTATAATACAGAGTCTTCGGCGCGCGTCTGAAACTTCGCTCGCCGTGGGCTGTTCGGGATTCGCCGTTGGCAATTCGTAGTTTGTCATTCGGATCGTTGCCGTTCGCACTTCGCCGATTCATTTCATGGACCGTGTCGTCTTCGAATCCGTACGCAAGATATTTCGCCATCGCCCTGCTCTCTTCAACTGGTTTGGACGAGAGCGGGGCGGCGAAACCGTCGCCCTAAAAGACGTTTCTTTCTCGGCAGGCCAAGCAGAAATCTTAGTGCTGCTCGGCCCGAACGGCAGCGGGAAAACCACGGCGCTCAAGCTGATCTCGACTATCCTCCTGCCCGACGCGGGATCGGTACGCGTGGGCGGCTTCGATGCGCAGCGCGATGCCGGCGCGGTGCGGCGCCAGGTCGGCATCGCAGTAGCCGCCGAGCGGTCATTTTTCCCTCGACTCTCCGCGCGCGAAAACCTTGATTTTTTTGCCGCCCTCGACGAAGTTCCGCGCAGCGGGCGGGCGCAGCGGATCCAGGAGGTTCTTCGCAACACCGGCCTCGAAGAGCAATCCGACACGCTGGTTATGAAGTTTTCCAGCGGCATGTACCAGCGACTTGGCATCGCACGCGCCCTGGTCAAGAGGCCCAGCGTGCTCTTGCTCGACGAGCCGACTCGCAGCCTCGACGCCGCCACCACGGCACACTTCTGGGCCACGATCCGTACCTTGGCACGGCAGCAGACCACCGTTCTGCTCGCCACCCACAACTTCTCGGAAGCAGCCGCGGTCGGGGATCGCCTGCTGCTGCTGCATCGCGGCGAATTGCTAGCCGATCGCTCGATGGACGATGGCGAAAACGCCGACGCGCTACGAACCTATTACTTCCACATGACCGGAGAGATTGACGAGGCTGTGCTCAAGCTCTAAAGATTTGCGATTGGCAATTTGTAATTGGAAATTGTGTTTCGGACTGATCGCTCTCAGAAGGCGCTGTTCGTCGTTCGCGATTCGCTGTTCGTGAGAACCGTTCGTCCGGCGAAAAGCGAACAGCGAACGACGAGCTTCAAATTACAAATGTGCTTATGACTTCGACTCTCGACAAACTCTACGCCATCCTGCGGCGCGATCTGCTCACGGCCGTCCGCCACCGCAGCGGGTTTGTCGTGACCCTGGTCGGAGTGTTCACCGAATTGGCCGCTTTTTATTTTCTGTCCCGCGCCATCGGCCCCGGCTTTCGGCCCGGTGGCGTCGAGTATTTCCCTTTCCTTCTGGTCGGCACCGGCATCTACACTTTTTTTGTAATGAGCGCGCAAGCCTTCCTCAGCGCAGTGCAGGAAGCGCAGCAGACGGGCACCCTGGAAGTGCTGATGACGACTTCCACCGCGCCGGCTGAGCTCGTCATGCTCAGCTCCATTTCCGCCTTTGCCGGAAATCTGCTCAATCTGCTGGTCTATCTTTTCGCGGGGGTAGCGGTTTTCCGGGCAGCGGTCCACGCCAACTTCTTTTCGTGCCTAGCGGTATTGATTTTTTCTCTGGCCATCGCCCTGGCGCTGGGAATCACGGCGGCCACGCTCCAGGTTGCGTTTCAGAAAGGCTCGGCACTGCTGTGGCTGCTCGGTTCGGGACTCTGGTTTCTGAGCGGAGCCATGTTCCCGATCCAGAGTTTGCCCCGTCCGCTCGAACTTCTGGCGCGCGCGGTTCCTCTCACTTACGCCATCGATGGAATGCGCCGCGCGCTGCTGGAGGGGCAGTCCATGACAACCATGGCTCCTGCACTGGCCGTGCTGGCCGGGTTCGCAGTGGTCATGCTGCCGCTCGCGCTGGCCGGACTGTCGCTAAGTTTGCGGCGCGCGCGGCGGAATGGAACTCTCTCATTTTATTGAGGATGTTGATCCGTCTTCCTCGGATCGCGCCCCGTGGTATTGGCACCAGGGAAACCCCTGTAGTACACTGCCATTACTTTTTAAAATGGGGGATAAGCCAGCCGTTGTGGTTCGACTAACTGGCTTCACCAACTATGACCGACAATCGGGCCACTCGCGAGAAGCCCCAGCTACCGGGCAACGCCGGTAAAGAGAAGAAGGTCTATCAGAAGCCCGCATTGCGTTACGAACGGGTTTTCGAGACGCTCGCTCTATCTTGCGGCAAGATCGGCTCCTCCACTCCCTCATGTCAGTTCTCGCGAAAAACTTCCTGACGCTGGAAAACACCACGAGTGCTCCGCGCTCGAGTGAGAGCCTGGACCGCTCAGCGTTGGTGGCGGACGCATTGCGTCAAAGCGGTGGTTTGGCTGTGCGCGTGCGGCTGCGCGTTTACGGAGAAAGCATGTTGCCCGCTCTTTGGCCGGGAGACGTGGTCGAGATCGCGAGCTGCTCGCTCGAAGACGTCCGGCCCGGCGAAATCGTGCTCGCCCGGCGTGAAGGCCGCCTCTTCTTACATCGCTTCGTAGCCCGCTGCACACCAGACGGATTCCTGCTGCGCGGTGATTCCATGCCCGGCTCCGACCCCGTGTTTCCTGCCGAAGCACTGCTGGGCCGGCTCGTGCGCAGCACTGACGAAGAGCAAGGCTTCTCCGCAGGGGCTCGGCGCCCGTCGTTTAACGTGAAATGGTCCAGCGTGAAGTGGCCTAGCGTGAAGTGGCTGGGCGCGAGGTGCTCTCGCACCCTGGGAATGCTGCTCTGCCATTGCGGCGTGGCCCGCCGTCTTGCTCTGAAACTTCACCGCCGCCGTGATGCATCCGCGCGCGAATTTCGAGACCCTGAACCAGTCGCCGAGCTTCGTTCGCCAGAGCTGGGTTCCGCCGATCTGGGAGCGTTGTGATAGCCGCGGCCCGCAAGGTCGCGTGTGTCGAAATCGGAGGAATCCCGATTGCTTTGTCCACCTCTGACCAGGGCTTTTTTGATCTGCTCCGACAACGCTATTACGGGTTCCTGAGTTCTTCGCGTCCCGAGTTTGAGCTGGAGTTCGATCTTACCCGTACGGGGCCAGTTTCCGATAACGACGTTCGGGTCCGCCGCGAAGGCAACAGTCGTGAAGGCAACAGTAAAGACTGGCTCATTGAGCGCGGAGACTTCCGTGCCTGTTGGGACCCGCTCACCGGACGAGGCACGGTGCGGCAAAATGCCAACCCGTACTCTCTCGATTCCGTGCTGCGCATACTGCACAGCCTGATTCTCGCCGAGCGCGGAGGGTTTCTGCTGCACGCTGCCAGCGCGATTTGCGATAACCGGGCATATCTCTTCTCGGGCGTGTGGGCGCGGGCAAAACCACGATGACGCGCCTGGCGCCAGCGGACGTCACTTTGCTTACCGACGAGATTTCCTACGTGCGCCCGAGCGCCGACGGGTACTCGGCATTCGGCACTCCTTTTGCCGGAGAACTCGCCAAGCCCGGTGAAAACCGTACCGCGCCGGTCTCGGCTCTGTTTTTTCTGGAGCAGGGTCCGGACAATAAGGTCAGCGAATTGCCCTCCGCCGATGCCGTGCGCCGCCTTATGCGCAATATTCTGTTCTTCGCCGAGGACAAGGGCCTGGTGGAAAAGCTCTTCGCCACCGCCTGCGATTTCGTCGCCAGGGTTCCCATTTGCCGCCTGACGTTCTATCCTGATGCCAGGGTGTGGGACGAAGTTCATAAGGTCGCAAGCAACTTCCAGCGAGTGCCCGAGCATGCCTGAAAATTGCATTTACATTGCGCGCAGTTCCGCCATTGCTGCACGCGCGCTGGCCGGCGAAATGATGGTGATGAACTCGGCCGATTCTACGTTCTTCACGCTGAACGAGGTTGCCACCGCCATCTTTCAAGCTGCCGACGGCCACACTCCTCTGCGGGAAATAGTCCGTAACCGGATCTGCGAGCAATTTGACGTCGATCCCGAACAGGCGCAGGCCGACGCCGAGCAATTCGTCGCCGAGCTTTCCGGCCACGGAATTCTCATCGTTTCCGATCAGCCGCTGCCCTCGGAGGCTCCCTGATGAGCCTGATGAGCGAAGTAGGCCAGAAAGCATTTAACCTCGGCGTACCCCTCGCCGTGCACATGGATGTCACGTATCGCTGCAACGAGCGCTGCGTGCATTGTTATCTCGATCACGACGACCATGGCGAAATGACAACCGCCGAAATCAAGGATGCGCTCGATCAACTGGCCGAGGCCGGCGTCTTCTTTCTCACCTTCAGCGGCGGCGAGGTTTTTATGCGCCGCGATTTCTTTGAGATTGTCGAGCACGCGCGGCGTCTCCTGTTCAACGTCAAGATCAAGACTAACGCGGTCATGATCCACGAAGAGGAAGCGCGCAGACTTCGCGAACTGGCCGTGGACACGATCCAGATCAGCGTCTACTCGCATCGTCCCGAAGTTCACGATGCCATCACCAAGCTGCCGCACTCGTTCGAACGCACCGTCAAATCCATTCGCTTCTTGCGCGAACAAGGGCTGCGAGTGACCATCGCCAATGTGCTGATGACGGTGAATTCCTCCGATCATCTGGGCGTGCAAAAACTGGCCGCCGAACTCGGCGTGCATTACACGCTCGATCCCACCATCACCCCCATGATGGACGGCGACACATCCGTTCTTGCGCTGCGCATTCCGGGAAAGGAACTCCCTGAAGTTTTCCGCAATCCTGCGCTGGTGGGCAGCCAGGAGGAGTTCTGCGCTCCTCCCAAGCCGCCCTCGAATGAGGACCTTGAAGGTTACTCGTGCAGCGCGGGCCATTCTTTTTGCTACATTTCGCCCTACGGCGAGGTCTTTCCCTGCGTGCAGTTTCCGCTTCCCACGGGAAATATTCGCCAGCAGAAATTCTTGGATATCTGGAATTTTTCCCCGCAGATGAAAGAGGTTCGCTCGATCCAGGCCAAAGACCTGACCGTGTGCTCGTCGTGCTCGCACGTCACCAGTTGCACGCGCTGTCCGGGGTTGGCGTACGTGGAAGGAAGCATGCGCGGCCCATCCACCGCGGATTGCGAGAAGTCGTTTTACCGGACGGGCGTGCCGACGGCGAACATGCTGCGGCAAGGGCTGTCGAAACCACGCACCGTGTCAGGCAACACGGTGCCACTGATTCAGATTCGGCCGATTGCGGTTCCCGCGTGATGCCGGTGGGCGCGCTAGGATTTGCGCCCGGCCACGGCGTTTTGGCTGCGCTTTAAATCAACCACCGCTTCCGCACTGGCCAGTTGCTCGAGGATGCGCTGCAAGGCGGCGCGGACGTCGTGCGTGGCCTCACTGAACTTCACCGCCGCCCCAATACCCATGTCCAGGCGGACGACCTCGCTTTCAATCGTAACGTTCGTACGTTCGTGCGAGAAGGCGAGTGTCAACACCGATCCGGGCAACAGGAGGCCGCTGGTTTCAACGTAGCAACCGCCCAAGCTAATGTTGGTAACGATGCCCAGGATCGCGCGTTCCTGGTTCTCTCCGGAGATTTCCGTGGTCAGCCGCCCGCGCACTCGCGGATACAGACGCCGGTTCTTCTGGCCCGACTGGCTTTGCTTCTGCAGGTACATCCGTTTGTCCGCTTCGGAGAGGATCTTTTCGGCATCCATCCCGTCTTCGGGATATACTGCCTTGCCCACGCTGAGCGATAGAATGTCCTCGTTGCAGACGTCCTTTCCCGCCTGTTTTGCCAGCTCTCGCATCTGTTCCGCCTTGCGCGCGGTCGCTTCGGGCGTGAGTCCAGGAGCGATCACCACGAATTCGTCGCCGCCCATGCGCGCCACGTAATCGTACTCACGGCTGGTTTCCTTGAGGGCGTGGGCAAAAAGCCGCAGTACGCGGTTCCCTTCCAGGTGTCCAAAACGGTCGTTGATCTGCTTGAAGCCGTCCATGTCGGCGACCATCACGGTCAGCGTGTTGTTGTCGCGTTTGCAGCGCGCCATTTCCCGGTCGAGTTGCAGGAACAGCGAGCGAGCATTGGGAAGGCCAGTCAGGTAATCGGTAACCGCGGAACTTTCCGCCTGCTCATATTTCTTCGCGTTCTCGATGGCGAGCGCCATCTTGGAACTTACCGCCTGCAAAATGCGCAGGTGGTCGGAGGTAAAGAAATCTCTCTCCGCATGGTACAAAGCGACCACCCCGACCACGCCCTGCAAGCCCTCCAGCGGAACGGCGAGCGCTGAGTTCAGCGTGCTGTACTTCGAAGGATCGTTCAGATAGCCGGGCTCGACCGAAGGGTTGCCATTCAGGATAGGTTTAAGGTTTTGCGCTACCCAGCCCGAGAGCCCTTGTCCCATCGGAATGCGCAACGAGGCAAACAGCCGGAAGTTGTCGCCGTTGACATATTCCGGCACCAGTTCATCGCCATGGCGGACGTAGATCGCAATCGCATCGTAAGGCATCGCCCGCCGCAGCTTCACCGCAAACACCGAGAGCGTTTCGCCCAGGCTGAGGGAGGCCCCCAGATCCTGCGTGAGTTCGAACAGCGTCTGCGCTTCCTGACGCGCGGCTGCGATCGAACCCAGAAAACTGCGCTCCCCTAATTGCCGCTGGCCTTGCGCTTCGAATCCCGCGGCCGGCTTGATGATCGACTCCGCATTCGCGTCTTTGTCTTTGACTTCCGTGGACAGTTTCTGCTTGCCCAAGCTGTCCGTTCGCTCGTGGACCAGTTGCTCCAGGTCCACGTATCTTTTCTTGAGCACGTTGACCACTTGCGGATCAAAAGACTTTCCCGATTCATCCACCAGGCGCGCCATCGCTTCATTCAGTGGCAGCGCCCGCCGATATTGCCGATCCGAAGCCAACGCGTCCAGAAAATCCACTGCCGCCAGGATGCGCGCCCCAATCGGAATCTGGGTCCCGCGCAATCCCATCGGATAGCCGGTGCCGTCGAACTTCTCGTGATGGGCCCGCACGATGGGCACGACCGGATAGGGGAAACGCACCCGCTCCAGAATTTCCGCTCCCACCAGCGGATGAATCTTCATCTTTTCGAACTCTTCCGGCGTCAGGCGCCCCGGTTTCGAGATGATGTGCTCGGGAATCGCCAGCTTGCCGATGTCGTGCAGCAAGGCGGCGGCCTGCAAGGCCTCCATTCCCTCCCGGTCAACCTTGAGTTCCTTGGCAACCTCGACGGCGTACACGCGAACCCTCTGCAAGTGATCGTGGGTCGTCTGATCCTTGGCCTCGATGGCGAGTGCGAGCGCCTCGATGGTGCGCATATGCAAGTCGGCCATCTCTTCCACGTGCCGCTTCTCGTCTTCCAGTTTACCCAGGTACAGCCGGTAGGAACGATAGATAAGGTAAACCACGGGCAGCGTCAGCAACGACGTCTGCCAGTCGGTAAAGCCGTGCAGCCAACTCATCATGCCGGCCACGCCCGCGCCCACCAGGTAGTAGGGGAAACTCCAGAAGTAGCAGTCCGCCCAGATCTTCCGCAGCGACTTGTGCTCGGTCAGCGAGATGACGGCCGCCACCGGAAGCGTATTGGCCACGAAGTAAACCGACGCCGCCAGAAACAGCAATGTGGAGGGGTTGTGCACGGCGCGATGCAGCAACGAAAAGCGATAGACGGAGAACGTCACCGCGATGGCCAGCGCGGTCGAGCAGACGTTGAAGGCGACGTGAAGCGGCACCGGACGATCGGGGCCTATGCACTGCACGACCACCGCCGCGCAGCCCAGTGCCATGGCTTCCGACAAGCTCAGTTCCAGCACGCCCAGGAGCAGAAAGAGAAAGTTCACCGACATCGTCCCGGTAATTCCGGGCAGGTTCACCTTGAGCCGCGACGCCGCCAGCGCAATGACCAGATAACTGATAAACTTGAGCGGATTCTCGCTCCTGCCGTGCCAGACCGAATAGGTCAGGACGGTCGTTCCGCAGAGCACGACCACGCCGATAAAAAAGCGCGGTGCCGCGCTCATGTCCCTCCAGGATTGAGGGCGAGTTTTCATTTGCAGACGAACTCCTGCCCAGGAAGCCGGGGGTCAATTTCCCCGAGGGCAAAATGAGCCAACACTCATTGATAACAGGCACGGGAGGGGCAGGAAAGCATTCGGATATTTGGAGGTAAACTTTGGTAACTTGGACCGTGACCTTCGGGCCCTGTTCGCCCTCTGAGTAGCTCTAAATGCAGCTCTTAAGCCATAGAAAAGACAGATAAAACAATCGGGTGATCGGATCATCGGGCCATCGGGTCATCTGAGTTCAAAAGCTTGGGGCCCTTGACTTTCGATCACCCGATCACCCGATCACCCGATTTCTAGTTTTCTTGCGGTGAACATGGCCTTCGTGGGCCGCGTTTGACTTGCCGGAACTCTCAGGCCTACCATAAATGGCTCTCTCCCAGGAGTGTTCCCCGCCATGACCGGCCAGACTATGATCGGCCAGACCATCTCCCACTACCGTGTCCTCTCGCAGTTGGGCGGAGGAGGAATGGGCGTGGTGTACGAAGCCGAGGACATCAACCTGGGCCGCCACGTAGCGCTCAAGTTCCTGCCTCCAGAGACGGAAAAAGATCCGCTGGCCCTCGACCGTTTTCAGCGCGAAGCGCGCGCCGCCTCCGCCCTGAATCACCCGAATATCTGCACCATCTACGAGGTTGGCGAGGACGGCGGACGCCACTTCATCGCCATGGAGTTGCTGGAAGGCGAGACGCTCAAGAGCCGCATCCACGCCCAGTCCCAAAGCCAAACAGTCGACCTTGAGCAACTGATCGATCTCGCCATTCAGATCGCCGACGCTCTCGACGCCGCCCATGCCAAGGGCATCGTCCACCGCGACATCAAACCCGCCAACATTTTCGTGACCAGCCGCAACCAGGCCAAGATTCTCGATTTCGGCTTGGCCAAGCGCACCGCCAAACCCTCCCTGCTGTCCGCCGCCACCATCGGTTCCGCCGCGACCGTCGACGAGCCGTTCCTGACCAGCCCGGGATCGACCGTCGGCACCGTGGCCTACATGTCTCCGGAGCAGGCGCGGGGCAAGGATCTCGACGCCCGCACCGACCTGTTCTCGTTCGGCGCCGTGCTCTATGAGATGGCCACCGGGGCGCTGCCCTTCCGCGGGGACACCTCCGCCGTTATTTTCGAAGCCATTCTGAATCGCCCGCCGACTCCACCGCTTCGCCTGAACCCCGACCTGCCGCCGCAGTTTGAAGGGATATTAAACAAACTGCTCGAAAAGGACCGCGACCTGCGCTATCAGAGCGCCGCCGACGTGTGTTCCGACTTGAAGCGCCTCAAACGCGACTCGGAATCGGGTACGATTGCCGCCGCGACTTCTTCCAGTGCTTCGATCCGCAGCGCTTCGCTTCGCGGACCAGCGCCGCAAAGTCGAAGCCGCAAGTTGCCCCTTTGGCTGATCCCGGCTCTGATCGTCGCGCTGGTCGCCGCCGGCATTGGCTTCGTGTTTCTCAAGCGCGGCCACGCCCTCACCGAAAAAGATTCGATCCTGATCGCCGATTTCGTGAATACCACCGCCGATCCTGTCTTCGACGGCACGCTCAAGAAAGCGCTGGCCGTCGATCTGGGGCAATCGCCGTATCTGAACGTTTTCCCCGACCAGAAAATCCGCCAGACCTTGCAGTTCATGGGACGCAGCCCCGGCGACCGCATCACCAGCGACGTCGGTCGCGAAATCTGCCAGCGCGACGGCATCAAGGCCATGCTGAACGGCAGCATCGATAGCGTTGGAGGCCAGTACGTCATCAGTCTGGAAGCCACCAATGTCGCTTCCGGCGATTCGCTCGGACGCCAGCAGGCGCAAGCGGACCGCAAAGAAGATGTGCTGAACGCGCTGCATACCGCCGCCACCAAACTCCGCAGTCAGCTGGGCGAGTCGTTGTCCATGGTGCAGAAATACGATATGCCCCTTTCCATGGCCACCACTTCATCCCTGGAGGCGCTGAAGGCGCTGAGCCTGGGCGACGCCAAGCACAACATGAGCGACGAACTGGGCGCGATTCCGGACTACCAGCGCGCCATCGAAATCGATCCTAATTTCGCCATGGCCTATGCCCGCCTCGGCGCAATCTACAGCAACCTCGGGCAGACCGAGTTGTCGGAACAGAACCGTCAAAAAGCCTTCGAGCTGCGCGATCGAGCCAGCGAGCGCGAAAAGCTCTACATCATGTCCCACTATTACTCGGACAGTGGCCAATTCGATAAAGGCATCACCGCTTACGAACTCTATCGCCAGACCTACCCGCGGGATTCCACCCCCTTCAACAATCTGGCGAATATCTACAACCAGCTCGGACAATTCGACAACGCGTTGGAGAACGCAAAGCATGCCGTGGAGATCGATCCCGACAGTGTGAGCGCTTACTACAATGTCGCCATAGCTTATGGCGGACTGAACCGGGTCGAGGAAGAGCGCGCTACCCTCAATGCCTTATTCCAGCGCAAGGGATCCAATCCAGGCCTCCGCGTGGTGCTAGCTGGTTTGGACTGGTCCGAAGGCAAAGACGCCGACATGGAGAAGGAACTGCAGAGCGCCGCCACCACCCCGGACGGAGGATTGGCCGTTCTCGGCTTCCGCGTTGGCCTGGCCAGCGCCCGTGGGCAAGTGCGCCAGACGCGCGAATTCGCGCGCCAGTTCGAAGAGGCGTTGGATCGCCTTCACCTGCAAGGCCGGGCCGACACCGAAGCGCAGCTTTCCAGTACCGAGGCATTAGTAGGCGACCATGCCGAGGCTAACAACGACGCCACCGAGGCGCTGCGCTCATCCCAAACTCTCTCCGTCATAGGGAGTGTCGCCACCACCTCCGCCATCTTGCGCCAGGACCAGAAAGCGATCGCTTTGGCCGACGAGATTCAGCGCACTCACCCGAATGACACCAGGGCAGTGAACGTGATCGTCCCGCTGATTCGCGCGATAGCCGCCCTGCGGCCTTCAAACCCCGCGAAAGCTGACCCGGCAAAGGCCATTGACTTCCTCAACACGGCCGCCCTTTACGCTCGCGCCAGCGCCGATGTTTTTTTCGTCCGAGGCATTGCCTACGAGCAGGCTGGACGTTACGCCGAAGCGCAGCAGGATCTTCAGAAGGTCTTGGAATTCAAATCCCACAATGGCCCCGATATAGTGTTCGCTCTCGCTCAACTGGAGCTGGGCCGATTGTTTCAGAAGCAGGGCGACCTTCCCAAAGCACGCGTCGCCTATCAGAACTTCCTCGCTGACTGGAAAGACGCCGACCCCGGCGTCCCGCTCCTCCACGAAGCCCAAGCGGAATACGCAAAACTACAGTAGAAACGCGGCTTGCGGCGTCTCCGTCCACGTGATTTCTCACTCTCCATCAGATATTTTTGTCATCCCGAGCGTAGCGAGGGATCTGCATTTTGCGAGCGAACTGCAGATCCCTCGCTACGCTCGGGATGACAATTTATAAGGGGTATAGGTGAAGCTGCCCCCGATAGGCTCTCCCCACCGCCCCCTAGAAGTGAAATCCAATCTGAGCCGTCAGCGCCCGCGGCGTCACATAGTGCGTCCCGCTGAAGGTCGAAAGGAAGTTATACAGCGCCAGCTTGTTGGCGATGTTAATGGCAGTGAGCGTGAGACTCCACTTGTAATGGTCGCCTTTGAACAGGTTGTCGTCGCCCACTGAAACGTCGAACAGGTTGCGCGACGCGATGCGCGGCGGATTGTGATCGTCGTTCTCGGCTCCATTCGCCGGGACTTTGATAAGACTGGATCCGAGCGGCGCCGGGCACGGGGAAGGCAGCGGGTTAGTCGGCGTTGCGTGGTGGAGAACACCGTCGCTGGTGGTACAAGTGAATCCCGCTTCGAATTCCTGATCGGCGCTCAGGGGATTTCCGAAGACATCCTGCAAAAAAACGGCGGGTGGCCCGGTTTGTACTGACTGGGGGCAATCGTTGCTTTGGCCTAACCCATAACACGGTGCATTGCCGGCCACCAGCCCGCTGTCGAAGCGCCAGTTGAAACCGAACCACGGACCGCGCTTCCAGGGCTGGTATTGCAAGTGGGTCGTCTCGTTGAACTTCTCGTCGTGGTCAATGCGGAACGGGAGTCCGGCGCCGGTCGACACCGTCGCACCCGCTCCGCCGATCTGCGGCTGGAAGAAGCGCGCCGCTACGCTGGAGAAGACCACCTGCGCCGAAAAGCCATGCAGGTTCGGTACTTTCACGCTGCCCGCGTATCCGGGAATTTTGGCGTTGTGCCATTCAATGGGAAAAGTGATCGGAGTGTTTCCGAGCACACTGAAATCGTAGCCATTGTGCGTGTACTTCGTGATCCACTCGCCGGAAAAGACCAGGTATTTACCGAAGGCCTGCTCGATCCCAGCGTGGAATTCATTGCGAAAGCCCGGACTTAGGGCCCCGCTCGACACACCGGTACAGGCAAGAAACGGACGTAAAACCTGGTTGCCGCATCCGGTGCTGGAAAGTATCAGGTTCTCATTGAAAGGAGATTCCAGCGTGCGCGCGTAGGAAACCCGGAGAATCGTGCTCGTCTTCTTGACGTTGTAAGCGATCCCGACGCGAGGCTCGGCCTGTCGCGCAACGGTGAGACCGTTGTAGAGATCGCCGCGCAAGCCGAGGTTCAAAGACCAGTTCCCTTTCGTGATCGCGTCCCGAATGTAGAGAGCAAGCTCCTTCACGTCGGTGTGGCCATTGAAAGTGTACGGGCTTCCACCGCGGGTCAAGTCGTAGGGAAGCAGATTCGTGCCGGTCGGATTGAAGTTAGGGTAAAAAGCGGTGCCCGGCGAATTAGCGGCAATGTTTTCCTGGTAGCCGTTGGCGCCGCATTGCGAAGGATCGGTGAAACCCGGCACGGGAACGTCAGGGTTCGTTGCCGTTGCCAGAGTTATGCAAGGCGCGTTGTAAGCTGGGTCGACAATGCCGATCGTGTCGTTTTCATTGAGAAAAGTCTGCTCGTAGGTGACGCCAGCCTTGATGTTATTCACTCCTTTGACATAGGAGAGATCGGATCGAATCCCCGCGTTGGTGAGCGTGCGGTTCTGCCCCACCGACTGCCGCTGCAGACTCGGCGGCCCCAGGTCCGCGAAAGGATCGCCACTCGGGTAGTAGTTGTAATCGTCGCGGCGCACGAATGCGCCCAAGGTAAATACCGCGGTCGTACTTATCACCCGCGTCCACGAGGGGGCGATGTTAAAGGTCCCGATCTTGGAGCGCTGGTCGGTCGGCCCGACCGTAGCGCCTTCCGTAAATCCGGTAGAAGTACCGATGGGAACTACGCCCCCGTAGTTTTCCACTTGAGGAAGAACTGTGTCCAGTCCACTCCACGCCGTGGCGTTTTGGGCATCCAAGGAATTCGGAGTCTGGAACCAGCTCCGGCTGTAGCCGAAGTTCAGGTGAATCGAGTCGGCGGCCGAGAGTTGGAAATCTACGCGATCGAAAAGATTCTGTTCGTTGCCCTTGTCGTGGATCACAGCGAACTCTGGCGGATCCAGGAACCGGCCCGTGTTCAAACCCCCTATGGAGATGAAATTTCCCCAGTTCTTACCTCCGTAAGCAACGTCGGCCGCCACTTCGGATGTTCCAAACGACCCATAGGAAGTAGTCACGCTGCCATGGGGTGTGGTGATGCCCTGGCCCGAGCGCGTAGCCGCCACAATCACCACGCTGGTCTTGCCTCCGTATTCGGCAGGCGGTGCGCCAGATATAACTTCCATCGATTGGATGGAATCGAGTGGGATCTGATTGGAAAACACTTTACTGTGCTGGTCGGTATCGGGCTGGCCGTCGACGTTGATCGAATTCTCCGCGTGGTCGCCGAGCCCGTGGTAGAGGCCATTGGAATCGGCAGCGATTCCCGGCGTGGAGAGAGTCACCAGCGAGCTAAGCGACGACGACGCGCTTTCCAGGGGAATTCTGTCGAATAAATCCTTGTCGATGTCGGAGTGGAAGGTCGGATCGTTCTCCACCAGATCACCCGCAGACTCGACCGTGACCGTGTCGGAACTGGTGGCCACCGTCAAACTGACGGCCACAGTCGCGGGTACCACCGACCGGACATACACATCCTGCGCGCTCTGAGTGAATCCTGCGGCCTTCACCGTCAGGTGATACGGATTAAACGGCACGTTCGTGAAACTGAACTTCCCACTGCCGTCCGTGGTGGTGGTTCGGTCATAGCCGCTGACCGCGTTATGAATCTCGACGCTTGCGTTCGCCACCACCGCGCCCGAAGGGTCCAGCACGTTGCCGTTGATCGATCCTGAACTCCCGCCCGACTGCGCGCGCGCAGTCCCAGCGCTCAACACCACGGCAGCGGCCACAATGGCCGCAGCCAGCCAACTCTTGTAAAACGATTGCATGATTCCTCCGACAATGGGTTCTGAAGCGAGTTCGATCCCAGATCGAAGATCTGAATGTAAAGAATCGAAGCTCGCGGCCTCTTGCGAATACTTACTGATTTCGGCGCGGGATCAGAACGCAGGCGGAGGACGAATGAACTGAGTGGTCAGGGGACGGAAGATCGGGGAAACTTCGGCAACAGGTACCGCCAGGACCGCTGTAGCCAAGACTGGCGCCGACACAACCGTCTCGGTGTTCAGTCCGGCATGAGCGGTGGCGCAAATCGAACAGGTGTGGTGGGAGGTGGTCGAGTTCTCGGGATGCGAGTGGGTCGCCTGCACCGTCCCCATCACGCATATTAGGGCAATCGAGAGCACACACACAGCTCTGACCAATACGCCCCGATTTGCCGATACTCTCAGCATTGCCATCCCCACGTCGCTGGTTAAACGTGTTCCGTTTAGACGATTGTATCGTTAGATGGTGATCTGTGGACAGGCGACGCACGAAAAATGCTCCTTTCCCCCGTGTTCCCCCGTGTCCTCTGTGGTAAGGATTTTCGCCGGCGAATTAGAATGTCAGCTATGCCCATAGCAGAACAGGTTTCTTCCTCATCCACGAAGCTCGACCTCACTTGGGTCCGCTCCCAGTTCCCCGCGCTAGCCCAATCCGTCAACGGCCATCCCGCAGTTTTCATGGATGGGCCCGGAGGCACGCAGGTGCCGCAGCGTGTAATCGACGCCATCGCGGACCATCTGGCGCACAACAACGCCAACACCCACGGCGCCTACCAAACCAGCCACAACACCGACCACATGATCGACGAAGCGCGCGCGGCAATGGGCGATTTCCTGAATTGCGACGCGGACGAAATCGTGTTCGGCCCGAACATGACGACGCTGACTTTCGCCCTGAGCCGCGCCCTCGGCCGCGAACTCGGGCCCGGCGACGAGATTGTGCTCACGCTGCTCGACCACGACGCGAATTTCGCTCCCTGGAAAGCGCTGGAAGAAAAAGGAGTGACCATCCGCGCGGTGAAATTCAACGAAGAAGATTGCACGCTTGACATGCGTGACCTGGCGGAAAAGATTGGCGAGCGCTCGCGGCTGGTAGCCGTCGGCTACGCGTCGAATGCCGTGGGCACCATCAACGACGTCGCCGAAGTGGTGCGCCTGGCGCGGCAAGCGGGAGCGCTGAGTTACATCGATGCCGTCCACTACGCTCCCCACGGAGCGATCGACGTGCGCGCCCTCGACTGCGATTTCTTGGTCTGCTCAACCTACAAATTTTTCGGTCCGCACATGGGCGTTCTCTACGGCAAACGCGAGCACCTGAAGCGGCTGCGTCCGTATAAAGTCCGGCCCTGCACCGATGAGATTCCCAGTTGCTGGGAATCGGGAACGCTGAACCACGAGTGCATCGCGGGAATCAAAGCCTGCGTCGATTACTGGGAAGAACTCGGCCGGCGCGCGAATCCCGCAGTCACGACCCGGCGCGCTGCCATCCTGGCCGCGCACGAAGCGATCCATAAGCACGAACGGCAGATGCTGGAGAAAATGATCGTCGGCCTGCTGGCAATCCCGGGATTGAACCTCTATGGCATCAGCGACCCGCGGCGCTTCGAGGAGAGATGCGCGACGTTCGTGGTCCGCATCGGAGGCCACACGCCGTTGGAGTTGGCAACGAAGCTCGGCGACCGCGGCTTCTTCACCTGGGACGGAAACTACTACGCCCTGAACCTGACCGAACAGTTAGACGTCGAGCGCCTGGGAGGATTCCTGCGCATCGGCATGGCGCACTACAACACGATGGAAGAAGTGGAGAGGTTGCTCGGGGCGCTGCGGGAGATTGTGGGAGGGTAGGACCGGACGTATCCGATTGGCCTGCAGATTGTTATATAGTCGTACGTTGTGCTTCTGGTGAATTTATGGGTTCGGCACACGTCTTTGCAGTTATTGGACGGCTGACAACTGCCGCGATCATCTTTCTTCTTCTCCCTGCAGTGGCTCAAGAGTCACAACCACTTTTCTATCAGCCATTTCAAGAGGGTTGTTGTTTGAATCGAAGTTTTCCGCGGCCAAAGCAGGCTTCACACGTTACCGTTTCCGCAACAAGATTGCGTGAGGCACTGAACTGCGCCGCGAACAATCGATTCGTAGGCGGGACGCGCTATTTGGCGAAAGCTCTGGGCAATGAGAAATCGCTAAGTGTGTCTTACTACTACGGCAAGTACATGCCTGAACAGGACGGTGCTGCGCTAACCATTGCTGTCTACTCGGTTGATGGCAAGCACGGCGTCCTCTTCGACGTGGACTGGGAAGCGAGCAAGTATTTTGTCGATAACCTTCCTCCGTTGCTCAAAGCACCAAAGCAATGGCGCGTTGGCGAGATAAACGGTGGTCTGTGGAGCTACTCCCGCTTGTGGTATCTCGCGCAAGAACTCGGGTCACGACAACGAGTGTCGACGGCTGTCGAAGAAATCGAGCGACGAAAACCGAAGGGCTGTTGGGTTTTCTTTGATGACGAGACAAACTGGAAGCCCGGCACCGAAAAATTCGTGGGAGATTCCGTTCGCCAAGCGATGCCGCCCAAGAAAGACAGGTAACAGCGAGCTATTCCGTGAGATTTGCCCGAGCTACGCTCAACTCCTCCACCGACGCTCCTCTTCCTACTAACGCCAGCTTTGCCAGTCCGATGAACAGGCCGTGTTCGACAATCCCGGGGGTATCGCTCAATGCAAGCGCCAGCGCCGGAGGGTCGTCGATCTTTCCGAAACTGCAATCGAGAATCTGGTTGCCGTTGTCAGTGAGGAAAGGACTGCCGTCGGGTTTCGTACGCAATTTGGGCGCCGCGCCGAGCGACACGATCTTTCTCTCGACCACGGTTCGCGCAAATGAAATCACCTCGACTGGCAAGGGAAATTTTCCGAGCACAGAAACAATCTTTCCCGAGTCCGCGACCACGACCATCTTTTTTGTGACCGAGGCGACCACCTTCTCGCGCAGCAACGCACCGCCGCCGCCTTTGATCAAGCGCAACTGCGGATCGACTTCGTCGGCGCCATCGATAGTGATGTCGATTTCCGGATGCTCGTCCAGCGTGGTCAGCGGAATGCCAACTGCGCGCGCCAAGTCGCCGGTCTGCACGGAAGTTGGGATTCCGATAATTTTCAATCCCGATTTCACGCGCTCGCCGAGAGCAATGACCGCAAAGTAGGCGGTCGAGCCCGTGCCTAATCCAACGACGTCGCCGTCCCGCACCAGCATGCCGGCGGCGCGGCCGGCGGCTTCTTTTTCCTGGTCTTTCTCATTGGCCATGAATTTCCCTGATGAACTCTGCGCGCCCGCTATTATTCCACAGCCTTCTGAATCAGCGCAGCGATTCCGGCGATGTTTTTCATGAGGTCCGCGGGGAAGCCGTGACGCTGCTGCAGGTATTCCGGTGAATTGTAGGAAAGCCACACTTTGCCATGCTCATCTTGCCACGCGAGCGCTTTCAGTGGAAGGTCGATAGCCAGCCGAGGCGCGGCGACCATCAAAGGCGTGCCACCCTTCGGACTGCCGAAGATCAGTAGCTGCGTCGGGCGCATGCTGAGCCCAGCCTTCTCTGCCTCGCCGCTGTGGTCGATCAAGGCAAACACGGTTATGCCTTTCTCTTTGAGAATCGACTGGAGCCGCGCCAAAGTTTCCGGCACGGAGCGGCGGCTGGGCACGTCAACGATTCCGTTGTTCACAGGGAAGCCCTCCGGTGTATACAGATGACGAATTCGATCCGCGGCTTCAGGAAAACTTCAGTTCAAAATCATCTTTCCCAGAATCTCTTTGAGCAACTTGGCGGCGACCGTGGCTGTGATTTGGGTGTGGTCTTGCGCGGGATTGTACTCCACAATATCGGCGCCGGCGATCTTACCGGTGATGGCGTGCAGGTGCGCGATCGCTTCCCTCACCGACAGCCCTCCGGGCTCGCGATGCGAAATGCCGGGCGCAAATGCGGGATCGAGCGCATCCATGTCGAACGAGATGTAGATAGGGCCATCGACTTTCATGCGGTCGAGCGCGGGCAGATAGCGCATCTCGATCACTTCCACGCCGAATTTCTCGGCCTGCTCGCGCTGATGCCCCGTCATCGTCCGAATGCCGACCTGGATCAAGCGCTTGGCTGCGCGCTCTTCCATGATGCGGGCAAACGGGCAAGCATGCGACAGGCGGTTGCCCTCGAGCTCGTCGTAGAGATCGGGGTGCGCGTCGAAGTGGAGGATGGTCAGGCCGGGAACGCGCTCGCCGAGAGCGCGGACGATCGGCAGAGTAATGGAGTGATCGCCTCCAAGGCAGACTGGGCGCAGACCGCGGTCCAGCAATTCGCCGACTCTCCGTCCGACCGCCGCAAACGGCTCATCGAAAGTGAATTTCAAATCGCCGGCATCGCAGTACGCGCCTTCGGCACTGAGATCGACGCCGGTTTCCGTCCACAAGTTCGCCGACATGGAAGTGAAAGCCACCCGGATAATGGGAGGCGCTCCGGCCGCTCCACGCAACCAGGAAGAGTTGGCATCGAAGGGGACGCCGAGAATCACCGGGGTCCCGGGCTTAGCCGCGTTGGGATGAAGGTTCATAAGAGTATTCCTCCTGTTTCGGAATAATCTGTCTCAGAATACTCGCGGCCACCGCATCTGGCTGTGACCGGCGGCACAACCCTGATCCGACGTTAGCAGGCTTGCTGGTGGAGCGCCGGCGTCCCCCCGGCCACCATAGTGCTGAACGGTCGAGATGCCTGTCCCTCCATCCCCTGACTTCTTCCAGCTGAATCGGCGGCACAACACGGCGCATCCGTTATCCTATACAAGACCTCTTATGGCGACTTCAACTCGGGATACTAGCGGGGGCGCGGCTCCTGCCATCATCGAAGACTACGAACGCGAACGTGTGTTCGGGCTGTTCCGGCAATTTGGATACCTGGAGGCCGAACTGAACCCCCTCGGCCTGCTGCCTCCGCAACCGCATCCGGACCTCGATATCGACAACGAATGGGCGCGGGAAGCGCGGCGCATTTATTGCGGAAGCGTAGGCGTGGAGTTCATGCACATAGCCGACCCGGAGCGCCGGCGCTGGATTCAAGACCAGATCGAGGCGGAACCGCCTGCGGTCGACACCGACATCAATCACGCCCGCGCGCTCGACCTGCTGGTGCGCGCCGACCTGTTTGAGCAAACGCTGCAGCAGCGCTATCTGGGCAACAAACGGTTTTCGCTCGAAGGCAACACGTCTTTGTTGCCGGCGATGGATCACGTTCTGGACGTGGCCGGCGAGCGCGGTGCGGTGGAACTGGTAATGGGCATGAGCCATCGCGGCCGGCTGAACGTCATCATCCATATAGCCCGGCGCCCGCCGGAGCAAGTGTTTGCCGAGTTTGAGGATGTGGATCCACGCAGCGTATTGGGGTCGGGCGACGTGAAGTACCACATGGGCGCGACCGGCGAGTACATCACGAAGAGCGGAAAGAAAATCCATATTCACCTTGCGTCGAACCCCAGCCATCTCGAAGCCGTCGATCCAGTGACGGTGGGACGCACTCGCGCCAAGCAGGATCGCGCCGGTGAAGGCGGCAAGGCAAAGTATCTGCCGGTGCTGGTGCACGGCGACGCCGCGTTCGCGGGGCAAGGCGTCACGGCCGAAACGCTGAATTATGCGGACCTGGGCGGTTACACCGTGGGCGGAACGATCCACATAATCGTAAACAACCTGATCGGGTTCACCACCAATGCGCGCGAGGAGCATTCCTCGCGCTTCTCCGCTCAACTGGCGCGGCGGCAGGCGATTCCGATCTTTCACGTGAATGGCGAAGACGTGGATGCGGTGATGCGGATCGCCCGCATCGCCACCGAGTACCGCTACAAGTTTGGCACCGACGTGGTCGTGGATCTGATCGGCTACCGGCGCCACGGTCACAGCGAAGTGGACGACCCCACGGTGACGCAGCCGCTGATGTATAAAGCGATCAAAGAGCATCCGCCGCTCTATCGGATTTACGCCAAACAAATCGCCTTGGATGATGACAACATCGAAGAGCGAGTGCAGACGGTCAAGGCAGAGTACGAGGCCGCCCAGAAGAGCGCGACGAAGTTCACCAAAAAACAGCTCATGCGCGATCTGCCAAACTACTGGGACGACTATTTCGGAGGCCGTTATAAACCGGATTACGAGCAGCCCACCGGCATCGCGCGTAAGGAATTGGCGGAACTCACGGAGCGTTTGACCACGTATCCGGAGGGTTTCCACATTCATCCCAAGGTGAAGAAGTTGCTGGAGCAGCGGCAGGAAATGGGCAGGGGCAAGAAGCCGTTGGATTATGGCATGGCCGAGGCTCTGGCGTTTGCGAGCCTGGTGAAACAGGGGATTCCGGTGCGTCTGAGCGGGCAGGACACACGGCGCGCGACCTTCAATCAGCGCCACTCGGTGCTGCTCGACATACAGGATGAAACGGAATACGTTCCCCTGCGCCACATTGCGCCGGGACAAGCCGCGTGCGACATCTACAACTCGACGCTGTCGGAAGCCGGCGTGATGGGATTTGAATACGGCTACAGCCGCGATTATCCCGAAGCGCTGGTGTTGTGGGAGGCGCAGTTCGGCGATTTTGCGAACGTGGCGCAGGCCGTGATCGATCAGTTTGTGTGCGCCGGCGAGGACAAATGGAACCTGCTGTCAGGCCTGGTTCTGCTGCTGCCCCACGGCTACGAAGGCCAGGGTCCGGAGCATTCGAGCGCGCGCATCGAGCGGTTTTTACAACTGGCGGCGCGCGACAACATCCAGATTTGCCAGCCTTCGAATGCCGGCCAGTATTTCCATCTGCTGCGCCGGCAGGCGCTGCGCAAGTGGAGGAAGCCGCTGATAGTGTTCACCCCGAAGAGCATGCTGCGGCATCCGGATGCGCTGTCTCCGCTGGAAGATCTGACACACCAGAACTTTCTACCGGTGATTCCGGACACGGAAGCGCAGGATGCCAAACGGATTCTTATCTGCACCGGAAAAATCGGGCACGAACTGCGCACGGAACGGCAAAAGCGCAGGGAAAAAGACAAGGACAACAACAACGAAATGAGCACCGCCATTGTTTTCCTCGAGCAGATGTATCCGTTCCCCGAGACGGAACTGGCCGCCGAACTGGAGCGTCATAGCACCGCGCGAGATATCGTGTGGGTGCAGGAAGAGCCGGCCAACATGGGCGCGCTTTTCTATATGCTGCCGCGCTTAAGGCACATCGCAGGTGACCGTCCGGTGCATTCGGTGAAACGTTCCGCCAGCGCCAGTCCGGCTACCGGTTCGGCGAAAGCGCACGAGGTCGAGCAGAAGACGCTGTTGGCGCTGGCGTTTACGACACTGGACTGAAATCTGTCCGTGCACGTTCGTCGTGTACGCTCGTCGCTTTAGAGACGGGGCTTGCCCCGTCTGCCTTTCGCCGAGCCTAAGATAGTGACTCCAGCTTACGGCCAGCGCTTGGCTGCATCTTCCCAGCCCCCGACGCGCGCCTGTGCATTCCCACCCTGGGCGGCAACCACTGGCGGTATCCGCACCGGCTGTGGAGGCGCGGTGGCAGTTAAGCTCGGTTTGGGCGCTTCAGTGAGCGGCTCCTTTTCATCCGAAAGCAGCGGGGCGGCGACGCGTAAGGCCTCAACTTCTTTTTCCAGCCTGGTCAGTTCAAGTTCTTTCTGACGTAAAACTTCGTACACATTCTTCATGCTTGGGCACCTTTGTCCGGAACAGGGGATCAAGCGCAGAGTATGGGTTTGACCGGCAAGTTGTCAAGGCAACAGGCATCTGCAAGTGCATGAGTGGTTATCGAACTCGGCTATCGAAACACCACGACGGCGACCAGTATCCCCAGAATCAACACGGCGACGGCCAGCAGATTGACGTGGTTCGCCAGCCACGCCAGCCACGATTCGTTTACGGGCACTGCGTTTGCGAGGAAGGCGGGCACGAATTCCTCCGGCATGGGCGACGCGGAAGCGCCAAGAGTGTCAGACGGCGCGTCAGGCTCCGGCTCGGGTTGCCTGGTCTCTCGTTGCTCGATCTGGTCTAACTCGATTTGGCGTTGCTCAATCTGTCGATGCTCCCACTCACGCTGCTTCTTCTCGGAATCTTTTTTCTCGCTATCCTTCTTCTCACAATCGAGGCAGAGCGCTCTGCCCTCGGAAACCGGGAATCCGCAGGAAGCGCATTTTTGCACGCGGAGCATCGCCTCGGGGACGGCAGCGGGAGCTAGCTCTGCCGCCGGCACGGACAATGGCTCTGCCGCTGCTACTGGCGGCGACGATGAAATTACAGCGGGCTCGCCAGAAAGGACTGACGGCGCACCGGACTCCGGGTCAAGGGGAGCGCCAAGGGGAACGTCAAAGGGAATCGCCGAAGCCTGCGGCGCGCCGCTTGCCGTGGAAGACTCAACGGCTCCTTCCAGCTCTCGTCTCGGCGCTGGCGCGGCTTCGGAGTTCTGGCTCCGCTCCGCCAGATCGAGGGCCGTCAATGTAAGGTCGGCCATGCGCTCGAGTGCGACCAGATCGCGCTCTTCGAAAGCGTAGGGATGATCGGAAAACAATTCGAACAGACCGCGAACCTCGCCGTCGCGCCGCAGCAATGGCAATACGACGATCGATGCAATGCCCAGCGCCCGGCAAGCTTCCAGATTCACGCGCGCGTCGGTTTCCGCGTTGTCGCAGCGCAGCAACTGGCGCCGGGAAATGCTTTCGCCAGTCAATCCGGACCGCACCTGCAGCCGCGCTCCGACGGCCGGCGCGGAAGCGCCAGCGCTGGCGCGGCAAACCATCTCCTCACCCTGGGGCAGAGCGAGTGCGGTTCCAGTGGCGCCGGTGATGTACTGCGCGCGTTCCACTAACAACTGGAGCGCGGAGTCCAACTCCGTTTCTGCCAACGCACGGCTCCCATTGGACGGATTGCCAGCCGCGCCGGATCCGCCAACTGCAGATGGATCCGTCCCCGCGATCGTCTCCTCCCTGCTCGCGGACGGAAATCGATCTTCGGATGGGGCGGATCCGTGCATTGGAAGTTGCTGTCCAAGCTACTTTTTAGCAAGCCAATTGTTGGCAATCAAACGGCCAAAGATGACACCAAAAGGGCTGAACCGAGTCTCGCCTCGGAGACTCCGGCTGTCAAGCGCCGGGGGTGCGGACTGGGGGTTCAGATGCGGAGAAGAAAACCGAAACGGAACAAGGAGCGATGCGCGCGTTACTGCGCTTTTTCGTCCTTGTGCCGCAGCCATTCGATAAACATCTGCTCTTTAGGCTTGTCATAGGCCATAAGCAGGTGGCGGATACTGCGTCCGCTGACAAAGTGGCAAACTTCTTCCGCCAGGTTCTTGGCGTGGTCGCCGGCGCGTTCGAGAGATTGCGTCATGAAAATAATCTGCAGGCTCGCGTGATGCGCGATGTTCTCCGGATTCTCGATGTGGCGCAGGAAGATGATATTGCGCAGCCGGTCCATCTCGGCATCGGCGCGGAGCACGTCGATGGCTTTCTTGACGTCCCGCTGGGAAAAGGAATGGCCGACATCAGCCAGCATTTTTTCCAGGACCGTGGCCATCTGGGTCAAATCGCGAGTATCCTGCGAGTCGAGACGGCCGCCCGCAGCTTGCGCGCTGGTGGCAAAACTCAAGAGCAAGTCGCCGATGCGCTCCAGTCCGATCATGACCTTCATGCACGCCAGCAGTTGCCGGGTTTCGGCCTCCGGCACGCGCGTGATAGTCGCGGTCACGCCGGAGTCGACTTCCAGGTCAATGGCATCTAGTTCCTTCTCGCACTGCCGGATGTCGCCCAGGCGGGACATGGAGCCGGTAGCAATGCCCTCGGCCGCAATGGCCGCGGCCTCGCGCGCCAGTTCGCAGGCTTCCACGGTTCGCTGCACCAGAACCGCGTGCGAGGGTTCAGGTGCAGGTGTTTTCACGCTGGCTGTGCTCATAAGCAAAATCACCCTGCTTCATTGTATGCCGGACCCGCCCTGGTGGACGCAAGCAACATCACTCCAGAGTCTGGCACACAATTCCAGATAAAGCATAATTCGCGGCGAAACAAGGCAGGTTACAACCCGGTGAATTTCTGGTTGTCGCCGGATAAAAAAGTCAGATAATGGCTCAGTTCCAAGTGGCGAACGACTCGCCAAATAAGTGATCGATTCTGGGGTGTTGAGTGCTATCGAGAGTGGGTGTTGAAAAAGTCCCTCAACGGAACGCCTTTTCATCTGCGAGCATGCCGTCGCCGGTTTTCTTGTCTCCGTTCGACTAAGTGGTAGCCGGCAGAACCGGTGTTGTCGGTTGACTGAGG
>Ga0181523_10000067_pt1 | contig 100144 bp, 76 predicted proteins | sample PEATcosm2014_Bin_43_FD_119752 | JGI IMG/M metagenome (GOLD analysis project Ga0181523, IMG submission 119752) | Peatland microbial communities from MTU Mesocosm Facility, Houghton, MI, USA - PEATcosm2014_Bin05_30_metaG | ecosystem: Environmental > Terrestrial > Soil > Wetlands > Peat | place...
TCATGTGCGACCCCGTGATGAGCCCCTGGGACATCCAGGCTCTCGTGCCCGTCATCCGCGGAGCCGGCGGGGTGATCACCGACTGGCACGGGGGCGACCCGGTGAAGGCCGACTCCATCGTGGCCGCCGGGCCCGGCCTCCACGGCCAGGTCATCGCCGCCTTGAATCCCACTGCGCCGTAATCACGGAAGTGATTCCGCCCCGGCCCTTCCATTCGCTCGTGACCGTCAGCCGGCGCGGCTTCAGCCGGGCCCCGAGGTCGTCGCAGATCTTGTTCGTCACCGCCTCGAAGAATATGCCCTCGTTGCGGAACGCGTGGAAGTAGAGCTTGAGCGACTTGAGCTCGACGCACTGCCTGCCGGCCACGTAGCGCACCGTGATCGTGCCGAAATCCGGATGCCCGGTGACGGGGCACAGCGACGTGAATTCGTGGTGCGTGTGCTCGATAACGTAATCGCGCCCCGGCGCCGGATTCGGGAATGTTTCTAGAAGCTTTGGATCCGCCATGATTGAGGCTGCGCCCGGCCCGATTCAGGTTGCCGTTTCCGTGAACCGGTTCTCCCGGATGACGGTGATCTTGATCGTGCTAGGGTACTGCAATTCGACCTCGATCCGGCGGCGAAGCTCCTTCGCCAGTTCCCGCGCCCTGTCGTCCGTCACGTGCTGCGGCGAGACGACGACCCGGATCTCGCGGCCGGCCTGGATGGCAAAGGCCTGCTGGACGCCCTCGATCGACATCGCGAGCTCCTCGAGGCGCTTGAGCCTCTGGATGTAGCTCTCGGTGGTCTCCGCCCGCGCGCCGGGGCGCGTGGCCGAGATCGTGTCGGCGAGGATGACCAGGCCGGCGTATATCGTCTCGGGCTTCACCTCCTCGTGGTGCGCCGCGACCGCGTTCACGACGATCGGGGTCTCGCCGTGGCGCTTGATGAAGTCGGCGCCGATCGCCGCGTGGCTCCCCTCCATCTCCCCGGGGACCGCCTTGCCTATGTCGTGGAGGAGGCCGGCCCGCTTGGCCAGGTTTGGATCGAGGCCGATCTCGCTCGCGATCAGCGAGGCGAGGAAGGCCGTCTCGATCGAGTGCTCGAGAACGTTCTGGTTGTACGAGAACCGGTACCTCAGCTTGCCGAGGAGCTTGATGATCTCCGAGTGGAGGCCGTTGATGTTGAGCCTGGTGACCGCGTCCTCGCCGGCCTCGGTGGTGGTCAGGTCGATCTCGTCCTGCGCCCGCTTGACGTACTCCTCGATGCTCGCCGGATGGATCCGCCCGTCCTTGACCAGCGCCTCGAGGGCGTTGCGCGCAATCTCGCGCCGCACGGGGTCGAACGACGAGAGGAGGACGAGCTGCGGCGACTCGTCGATGAGGAGCGTGACACCGGTCGCGGCCTCGAAGGACTTTATGTTGCGGCCCTCGCGCCCGATCAGCCTCCCCTTCATGTCCTCGCTCGGCAGGTGGACCAGCGAGGCCGTGAGGTCCGTGTTGGGCTTGCTCGCCAGGCGCTGCATCGACGCGATCAGGATCCTGCGCGACTGGGTCTGGAGCTCCTGCTCGGATTTCTCGAGGGTCTCGCGCCGCATCGCGCGCAGCTCGTCCTGGCACTCAAGGAGCACCTCCTCCCGCAGCTGCTTGCGCACCTCCTCGCCGTCGAGCTGCGACACGCCCTCGAGCCTCTTTCGCACGTTCTTTGACAGGTCGCGTATCGCGTCGCGCGCCTGCCGGATGGCGGCGTTCTCGCGGTTGAGCCTCTCCTGGCGCTGCTCCAGCTGGAAGTCCAGGAGGGCCAGGGACTCCTCATGGGCCCGGATCTCGCGCAGCTTGACGTCCGACTCGATCTCGCGCCTGTCGAATTCCCGGGTGAGCTCGGCGCGCCTCTCCTGGATCTCCGCCTCGGCCTTCTGCTTCGCCTCCCCGGCCTCGACCAACGCCTGCCGATGCGCGACCTCGATCAGCTCAGCCGCCTGCTCGTGGGCCGCGCGCCGGATGTAGCGGGTGAATAGCCAAACCGCCAAGAACCCCAGGAGCACCCCAACGACCAGGGAAACTGGCAGCGCCGCGTCAATGAGTCCGCCCGGCAGGCTGGATGCTAATTCGGCTGCGGTTGATAATACCAAGGAAAGGGTCCGCTCAAGATAGGCGCACGGCCGCCAACCTCAAGACTCTTTACCCGCCGCCGGGCCTCCCCGCGAGGGCGGGCTGGAAGGACGGAAGCGCCGAGTCGAGGACCGACTGGATCCTCGCCAGCCCCGCTTGTTCGCCGTCATCGGCGGGCGTCTGAAGGAGCACGTAGGCCCACCGGTCTGCCCGCCCGTGAACGAGCCGGTTCCACGCGTCGAGGGCCATCCTCGCCCCCTGCGAGGGCACGGTCCTGTCGCTCCCGACAAACCAGTAGACAACGAGCTCCGGCACCGGCAGGCCCGCGCGGGCCCCGGCCCGCTGGCGGCGCACGCGCAGGACGGTGGCCTCGATTCCCGCGGCCGGCCGGCCCGGGTAGCTGAAGCGATGCGACGACGAGGCGTTGATCGTCCATCCCTGGCCGACGAGGCAGAGCTCGGGCCGGTGGATCGAGGTCCGGTCGCGTCCGCTGAGCACGATCGAAAGGAGAACCTGCCTGTTCGGACCCTCCCGGCTCACGTACAGCTTCGTCGAGTACCCGGTGTCCGGAGGCAGGACCGCCCTTTCGACGGCCGTGGGCGCTATCGCGCTCCCCATCCAGTCCGAGCCGAGGAAGGCCGGCAGCTCGGCCGGGTTCACGCCGCCAGGCGCGAGGGCGATGCCCGCGCTCCCGAGGGGCTGGCGCGCCGCGTGATGGCCGAGGAGCAGGCCCTCGGCAACCGCGGCCAGAATGGCGGCGGCGGCCACGGCGGCCTCGGCCCGGCGTCCGCGGCCCTCCGGCGGACCCGGGATTCCCGGCGGCCGCGGGTCGGATGCCCACGCCGGCTTTGCGCGCGCGATGCCTCCGGCGGCGGCGATGACGCCAACGACCACGACGACGAAGACGCCAATCCCCATGGCCCCGTGGACCCGGTCGCCCCACGCCTGGCCGCCCAGCTGGGCGGCCATCACGATCGACAGGATCCTGAGGACGTTTCCGACGTACACAAGAGGGACGCTGAGGAGCAGCATCGCAGCCCTCAGCCACGCCGGCCTGAGCCACAGGTAGCCGATGAAGAGCGAAAGGGCGGCGAGCGCCATGAGCGAGCGGACTCCCGAGCACGCGGCTGCGACGTCGTACTGGTAGCGGCCGTCGGGCGCGAGGAGCTGCGTGCCGGAGCGGATGATGCCGATTCCGAGCGCGTGCGCGATTCGCTCGCCGGCCCCGACCACCCACATCCTGAGCCAGAATCCCACCGTATCGAGAGCGTTCACCGGAATGGCGAACACCATGAACGCCACCGGGAATGCGGCAGCCCTGCCCCACCGGTCCCCGCCCGCCAGCGCGATGACGCCCCATGCGTACATGAGGAGGGCCAGTATCGAGATCCGCGGCTGCTGGGCCACGAATCCAACGGCGTGGAGCAGAAGGGCCCCCAGGAGCGCGAGGGCGGCCCGGGCCGCGATGGGGCGCCGGCCCGCGCCCTGGCCCCCGAGGTTCCTCCACAAGAGGAAGGCGCTCAGCGCGAGGATCAGCCAGGCGTGCCCCGTGTCCGACTCGGGGTTCACCCACTGGTAGAACCACCAGTGGAAGAGCGAATTGGTGGCGATGTAGCCGCGAGTGGCGTTGCCCCAGAGCTGGAACAGGACGGCCCCTGCCGCCGCGCAGAGGATGGCGGGCGCCGCGCGAAGCCTGTCCCGCTCGGGCGTCACGGCGCCCCCTCCTTCAGCCTCTCCAGGACCGCGTCGACCCGCTCCCTGGCGAGCCGCTCGAAGCTAAAGTCCGCGGACCGCCCGATTCCGGAACCGATCAGCCGGCTTCTCAGCGCAGCGTCCGCGCAGACCCGCTCCAGAGCCGCGGAGGCAAGCTGCGCATCCAGGTAGTCGACGTACAGGGCGCACTCGCCGGCGACCTCGCGAAGAACCTGGAGGTCCTGGACCACGCTCGGGCAGCCGCAGGCCATCGCCTCCAGCACGCCGCGCCCAAAGGACTCCCGCGAAGTGGACAGGACGTGCGCGTGCGCGCCCCGGTAAAGCGACGGCAGGTCCCGGTCCTCCACCCAGCCCAGGAACCGGACGTCCGCGCCGATGCCGAGGCGCCTGGCGGCCGCCTCGGCGCGCCGCCGGCCGCCCGCCCAGTCGCCCCCTGCGACGACCAGCGGAAACTCGGAACGCCTCTCGGGCGCCAGGCGGGCGTACGCGGCGAGCGCGAGCTCGATGCGCTTGTAGCCGTAGAGATTGGACACCCACAGGAGGTACCGCGGGGGGGCCCCCGGCGCCCCGCGCGGTCCCTCGGGCCTGAACAGGTCGTGCCGCAGGCCCTCCGGGCTCACGATGACGGGCGCCGCCGCGGGGCCCAGGCGCGACCGCGTCCAGGAGGAGTTGGCGATGACCAGCGCCGCGCGGCTCAGGCCGCGGCCGACCGCCCAGCGCCGGTAGGCCGCGCGCAGCCGGTCGCCCCTCCGCGGGTTGTCCACCGCGACGACGTGCATCGCGACCGGTAGGCCGGCGGAGCGCAGAGGGAAGAAGCCCACGGTCAGGAGCATCGAGGCGCCCCGGCGCCGCGCCTCCGGGGCCACCCTCAGGTGGTCCGCCAGGAGCCGCTGGAGGGGCCTCTCGTTCGACGGGAAGTCGCGGCACAGCTCCACGCCGGGGTCGCCCCCGGGCCAAGGGGCATCCCTTCCCGCGAACACTATCCAGGACACGTCGGGATGGGCGCGGCGGGCGTGCGACACGAACTCGGGAAAGAGGGTGCTCAGCCCCGTGCGCCGGCCGGGGTCCTCGCAGAGCGTCGAAAGGGCTAGCTTCACGCGCACGGGCCCATTCCAGACTCCCCGGGGGTTTCGCCAAGCGAAATTCCCCCGCCCACGCGCTATTGTCACCCGGCGCCATCGGCTTCACGGTGGTCCTGCGTGTCCGTTCCGACCTCACCCAACGTCCTTCGCCGCGAGCGGGCGATCCGGCTGACCGTCGCCGCTTCGGTCGGAGCGAAGGCCTTCTCGGGCCTGTGCACGCTCGCGCAGGTGCCCCTCGCGCTCCACTACCTCGGGACCGAGGCGTACGGATTCTGGGTCACCCTCTTCAGCGTCGTGATCGTCCTGAACTGCGTGGACTTCGGCCTGGGCGTCGGGATGCAGCATGCGATGGCCCGCGCCTACGGGAGCGACGACATGGCGTCGATGAGGCGCGTGTTCTGGACGGGCGCGGCCGCCATGGGGATCCTGGGTTGCCTCATGCTGGCCGCCGGCCTGCCGGCGGCCCTCCTCGCGCCCTGGCCGGACATCCTGCACATCCGTGACCCCGGCCTTCGCGCCGAGACGGGCGCGGCCCTCGCCATCGCGATCGCGGCGGTCGCAGCCGGCATGCCGTTCAACGCGGTGGCCCGCCTCGCGGCGGCCGTCCAGCGCGGGTGGATCCACGCGGGGTGGATCGCGGCGGGGAGCGGGTTCTCCCTGGCATTCGTCGCGGCCGCGGCGTTCGGCCGCTGGGGCTTCCTGTGGTTCCTCTCCGCGAGCCTGCTTGTCCCCGTCATCCAGGGCCTCGGCCTGTTCGTCCATCTCATGGGAAGGCTCGAGTGGCCGTGGAGGCCCGCGGCGCTGGCGCCCGGCGCGGAGGTCCGCGCCATGCTCCGGTCGAGCCTGTTCTTCGCCTTCCCCCAGACCGGGCTCGCCCTCGTGCAGTCGGCCCCCGCCATCGCCATTTCCGTCGCCGCCGGCTCCTCCGCCGTGACCGGATACACGCTCCTGATGCGGCTGTTCGGCCCCTTTCAGCAGGGGCAGCTCATCCTGCTCACCCCCGTGTGGCCGGCGTACACGGAGGCGCACGCGCGCGGCGAGCACCCGTGGGTGAGCCGCACGTTCTGGAGGACGGGCGCCGCATTCCTCGTCCTCGCCGCCGGGGTGGCCGCCGTCGCGTGGCAGTCGCAGGCGCTGCTCAGGCTCTGGATAGGGCCGTCGGCGGTGGCCACCGGGCCCAGGCTCGCGGCGCTCGCCGCGACCTGGTGCATCCTGCAGATGGCGGCCCAGCCCCTGATCTACTACCTCATCGGCGTCGGAAGGCTCCACCTGCTGGCGTGGGCGGCGACTCCCGGGCTCCTCGCGTCCGCAGGGGCCCTGTTCTGGGCCTCCCGCGGTGGATCCGTGGGCGGCGTCCTCGAGGCCGGCTCGGCCGGGCTCGCCGTCGCGCTCCTGCCGCTGCTCGCGTGGGCGGCGGTCGGCGCGATGCGCGAGAGCGGAGGCCCGCGCCCATGAGGGTCGTCCTTTTCAAGCTCAACCACCTGGGCGACAATATCGCCTTCCTCCCCGCCGCCCAGGCGCTGCGCCGCAGCTTCCCCGATTGGCAGCTGACCGTCCTGACCACGCCAAGCGCGGCGGAGCTGTACGGGGGCCCCGTGGGGCCGCAGGAGGTCCTCACCTGCCCGAAGCTCTCGTTCGACAAGTCCTACCGCAGGCCCTGGGAGCTCGCGCGCTGGGTGTGGGCGGTCAGGCGCAGGCGGCCGGGCGCCTGCCTGCTCGCCTTTGACCAGTCCAACGCGGCGCACGCCGTGGCAAGGTTCAGCGGGGCGCGGGTGCGGATCGGCGCCAACCCGGGGCGGATCCGGGTCGGCGGGTCGCTGACAGAGGACATACCGATTCCCGAGGACGCCCGGCCGGCCACGTGGAACTGGAGGATCGCCCGGGCGCTCGCCCGCGCGTTCGGCGGCGGCGCGGACTGGCCCGACGGCCCGCCGCAGCCGGACCTCCGCCACCTTCTGAAGGGCGCAACCGCGCCCGCCGGGGCCCGCCGGCGGGTGGTGGTCCACGCGGGCGCGAGCCGCGAGCTGAACCAATGGCCGCCGCAGAGGTTCGCCTCGGTGGCGTCGGCGCTGTCGCGCGACTTCGACGTCGTCTGGGTTGAGCACGGCGACGGCACCGGCTCCGCCCCCACGGGGGCCGTGGCGGCCCGGGTCACGTCCCTGGGGGAGCTTGCGCGGCAGCTGGCGGGGGCCGACCTGTTCCTCGGCAACAACTCGGGGCCGATGCACCTGGCGAACGCCCTCGGCCGCCCCGGGGTCGCCGTGACCGGGCCCACCGCGTCCGGCTGGGATCCGTACTGGGTCACGGACCGCTGGACCGCCCTGCGCCATCCGAACCTGCACTGCGCTCCATGCGAGAGGCTGACCGAGCCTGTCCAGGGATGCGCGAACCGCGCGAGCCCGATGGCCTGCATGACCTACTGGACCGAGCAGATGGTCGAGGCCGCCTGCAGGCTGAAGCTCGGCCGCGCCCCGGCCCGCGCGCCATGAGCCCGAGGCTGCGATTCGCCCTCTTTCTTGTCGCCGGCGCCGCGATTGCGGTCTTCATCGCGGCGGACATCTCCGACGAGCACTACGGAGTCGCGGTCCTCGTGGCGCTGTTTTCCTGCTGGCTCATCATCGAGCGCACGAGCGACGCGCCGCCCGACGCCTGGCTTCTCGGCGCGGTCCTGGTCGGCTACATGGTGGGGAACAGGGGATTCGCGCAGATCCAGCCCGCCAGGCATATCCCCCTCCTGCCCGCCGAGGCGGTCCTCCTGGTGACCATCCCGGCGCTGATCGTGCGTATGGCCAACAAGCGGGCGTCGGGCTTGAGGAACGACAGCATCAACTACCTGATCCTGGCCTGGATTGCCTACGGGACCATGCGGCTGCCGCTCGACCTTGGCCGGTTCGGGGTGACGGCGCTGCGCGACTACGCGATGATCTACTACGCCTCGTTCTTCTACGTCGGGCAGGCATTCGGCGTCCACGCCGCCTCCGCCAGGCTGCTGAAGCGGGCGCTCACGGTCGGCTTCGCCGCCCTCCTGCCCGTCGTCGTCAGCATCCAGCTCTTTCCCGAATTCCTGCTCGAGCACCTCACCTGGCAGGGGATCCCGGTCATCTACCAGAAGAGCGACCTGATCGCCACCTCCCTCGCCGCGGGCTTCTTCTGGCTCTGGACGCGCCGCCACCCCAACGGCGGGCTCGTGTGGCCGCTGCTCGCTGCGGCGAGCCTCCTGCTGATCGGGCTCATGGTGTCGCCCCGCGCCGCGATGGCGGCCACCGTCATAACCACCCTGCTCTGGATCATCGCCGGCCGGTGGCGCATCGCCGCCGTGCAGTTCGCCATCGTGCTGGGCGGCTCGGCCCTCGCGCTGGCCGCGGTCGCCCTTTCCGGCCGGGACCCGCGGACGTCGGCCCCCTATTCGGTGTACGAGCACGCCGTATCCATATTCGACCCGGAGGGGACGGGTTCGTACATAAACGCCGAGAGCGGGGATCCCGGCAGCAACAACCGATTCCGGGTGGTCTGGTGGACCGACGTCATCGACGAGACGCTCACCACGAACCCCGTGTTCGGGCTGGGATTTGGAAGCGACCTGGCCGCGCGTTTCCTGGCCGACTACGACCTGCTTGGGGACGAGACGTTCTCGGCCCGGAGCCCGCACAGCATGATCGTGACGACGTTTGGCCGGATGGGCTTCATCGGCCTCGCGATCTGGCTCGCGGCGTCCTCGGCGATGGCGCGGATAGTCTGGCGCCTGCTGCGGCGCGGGGACCCCGACAGCCTCGGGCTTGCCAGCGCGACGTGCGTCATCTGGATAAGCTCGTGCGTCGGCGTGGTGCTCGAGTCTCCCATGGGGGCCGTCATCTTCTGGACGGTCCTCGGGCTCGCCAATTCGCGCGCCCAGGCGGCCCCGGGCGCGGCAGCCGAGTCCCCCGCTTCGGTTTCCGCGGCGGCCGCCGCGCCGGAATGCCCGGTTGCAAACGCCGGCCCAATGGCTACTGATTCGCGCCCACGGTGAACCTCCGCCTGCCCGTAGACAGCACAAGCGTCTTCAAGACAGCCACTCGCGAGCGCTGGGACCTAATGACGCCGGTCGCCATGGCGGGGCTGGGGGCTTTCGGGATCGCGTTCATCTACTCGGCGCAGCTCCCGGTCCTGGGCCGCGGCTGGATGGTGCAGTCGCTCTGGCTCCTCATCGGCGCCGCCGTCTATGTGACGGTCTCGCTCATCGACTACCAGTTCTGGCTGGGTGTCGCGCACTGGTTTTACGCCCTTTGCCTGGTTCCGCTGGTCCTCGTCCTGGTGCCGGGGGTCGGCACGGAGGTCTACGGCTCGCAGCGCTGGATCCACCTCGGCATGCTTTCCTTCCAGCCATCGGAGACGGCGATGGTCGCCGTGCTCCTCATCACAGCCAGCCTGCTGGTGCGCAGCGAGATAGGCACTGTCAGGCAGTCGCTCGGGGTCCTTGGGAAATTGGCCCTTGCGGTGGGTGCACCCATGCTCCTTATTCTGCTACAACCGGACCTAAAGTCCGCGATCGTCCTCCCCCCGATGGTGTTCTCCATGCTTTACGTGTCGCGCCTCTCCGGCCGATTCTTCGCCGGCGCACTGGCCGCGTTCCTCGTCGTTACGGGGGTCGTGGCATGGGACACCTGGCGCTACATGGACTACATGGAGTCGCATGGGTACTCGTTCCAGAACGACCGTGGCCTCTACGAGAAGCACAGCTGGGTGCCCCTGCACGACTACCAGCGCAACCGCATCCTTTCGTTCGTCGACCCTGACAAGATAGACCCGATGGGCATCGGGTGGAACCAGCGCCAGTCGCTCATCTCGGTGGGCAGCGGGGGCCTCTCGGGCAAGGGTTGGACGGAGGGCACGCAGGCGCAGCTCGGCTACCTGCCCAGGTCCGTTGCTCACAACGACTTCATATTTTCGGTAATTGCAGAAGAGAAAGGATTTCTGGGAAGCATTACGGTTCTCAGCCTGTTTGGTCTGATGCTGTTCAACGGCATTCGCATCGCCGGTCTCGCACGGGACCGATTTGGCACGCTGCTGGCGCTTGGCGTCACCGTGCTCTTCATGGTGCATGTCTTCGTGAATATCGCCATGACCATCGGGCTCGTGCCCATAACGGGCATACCGCTTCCCTTCATAAGCTACGGTGGCTCCTTCGTGCTCAGTTGCTGCTTGTTGCAAGGACTGGTCCAGAGCGTCTATCGCTTCCGGAAGGATTTCGCATGACCCTGCATCCGACCCGCGATATCGACCGCCCTGCCGGAATCTCCTGCGCCGCAACCCGCGCCCGGAGGGGCCCCGTGTACAACCAAGACAGAGTGCCCCATGAGCGAAACATCGCAACCCAACCCCGACGTCACGCAGGACGTCGCTCAGAAGTATGATTCCGAGCTCGCGAGCCCCCCAATCCAGCGCGAGGTCGCATCCGTCAGCGCCGCGGAGCTAAAGGCGGGCGCAACGGAGCGGGCCCAGCAGCGGCCGCTGCTCCAGAAGATCGTCGCGGTATTCAAGAAGGAGAAGGGCTCGTACCGCGAGCTCATCATCAATTCCGAGCCCCTTGAGAAGCGCGTTGCGCTGCTCGTCGACGGCCGGCTCGAGAAATACGAGATAGAGCGCGAGTCCGACGACCGGATGGTCGGCGGCATCTACAAGGGCAGGATCAAGAACCTCGACCCGGGCCTGAAGGCCGCGTTCGTCGACATAGGCTATGCCAAGAACGCCTTCCTGCACTACTGGGACATGCTTCCCGCCGCGACCGACTCCTCGTACGAGATCGTCCGCATCAACAAGAAGCGCGACTCAGTTCCCAAGGGCGAGGTGACGGTCAAGGACATCCCCGGTCTCTATCCCCCGGGCTCAGACATAGTCATCCAGGTGACCAAGGGTCCCATCGGTACCAAGGGTCCCCGCACCACGACCAACCTGTCCATCCCGGGCCGGTACCTCATCCTGACGCCCTACAGCGACGGATGCGGCATCTCGCGCAAGATCGAGGACCCCCAGGAGCGCAAGCGCCTGAAGCAGCTCATCAACGAGCTCACCATCCCCGAGGGGATGGGCGTCATCGTGCGCACCGCGGGCGAGGGCAAGAAGCCCCGCTTCTTCGTGCGGGACCTGCACCTGCTCCTCAAGAAGTGGGAGGAGATCACCCGCAAGATGCAGTCGGAGCGGGCGCCCTGCTGCCTGTACATGGAGCCCGACCTGGTCGAGAGAACCGTGCGCGACTTCCTGACGGAGGACGTCGACCGGGTCCTGATCGACAACAAGGCCGACTACGACCGCACCCAGGACCTCGTGGGCCTGATCTCCAAGCGCTCGCGCTCGAAGATCGCCCACTACACCGACAGCATCCCCATCTTCGAGCGCTTTAACATCGAGCGCCAGATCGAGCTGACCGGCCAGCGAAAGGTCCCGCTCCCGAGCGGCGGCGAGATCGTCATCGACGAGACCGAGGCCCTGATCGCGATCGACGTCAACACGGGCTCCCACAAGAACCGCTCCGGCGACGAGAAGAACACGCTCTATGCCGTCAACCTGGAGGCCGCCCAGGAGGCCGCGCGCCAGATCCGCCTGCGCAACCTCGGCGGCCTGATCATCCTGGACTTCATCGACATGAAGGAGCGGCGCCACCGGAACGCCGTCTACGAGAAGATGGTCGAGCTCATGTCGAGCGACAAGGCGAAGAACCACATCCTGCCCATCTCGCAGCTCGGTATCATGCAGATGACCCGCCAGCGCCAGCAGGAGTCGCTCTCGTCAAACCTCTACACAGACTGCCCCTACTGCCGCGGCCGCGGGATCGTGAAGTCCGACACGACCATGTCGGTCGAGCTCCAGCGGCGCCTGTCCTCCGTCGTCCGGCGCCTGCACGCCCGAAAGGACGGCAAGGTGTACTCCCTGCGCGTGCTCGTGCATCCGTCGGTCCTGGAACGGCTCCGCAGCGAGGATGCCGATCTCCTGGTCCGCATGGAGAAGAGCTTCGGCGTCCAGCTGGCCTTCCGCGCCGACCCGAACTACCACATCGAGAACTTCAAGATCATCAACGCCACCACCGGGGAAGAGTACCGGTGAATGGTCTAGGACATTAATTCCGTTTGCGGGCGTAAATTCTGTTCTTGGCGGCATTTGTCCCGTTCCTGACGGTTTTCATGTCGAGCTCACGGCGAACGACCTCCGCGAGGTCCAGGCCGCTGCACCGAAGATCACGGTGCAAGGGGCTCGCTATCCCAAGAGCCTGGAGAAACTGACTGGGCTCTAAGAAGCTCCCCTATCAACCCGGCCGCTGCTACATAAGGCAATCGCCAGACCAACAGACAAGAACTTCAATACAGGGAGCTCATATGGAAATTAGACGAAGTGGCTCGCAGCCCTCAAGCAAAGGACCCGCCGACTGGTTTACCGGCACCGTGCGCATTGACCCGCTTTTCCAAGCCGCAGATCCGGCCCGCGCGGCGGGCAACAGCGTGACTTTCGAGCCCGGCGCCCGAACGGCATGGCACACCCATCCCCTGGGCCAGACCCTTGTCGTGACGGCTGGCTGCGGCCGAGCGCAGCGTTGGGGAGGTCCGATCGAGGAAATCCGGCCGGGCGACGTGATCTGGTTCCCTCCGGGCGAGAAGCATTGGCACGGCGCCGCACCCGCCACGGCCATGACGCACATCGCAATTCAGGAACACCTGAACGGGAAACCCGTTGACTGGATGGAAAAGGTGGGCGACGAGCAATACCAAGCGGAATCGGGGCATCCGGGGCCAAGGGCCAGATGACCACGTCAACGGCTACCCAAACGACTCCCGTCTACCGCCGTGACGGAATCCGCCAGCCGCGGTGCCTCGCCGCCCGGCGGACTAGTCGGAGAGTTCAAGGCACAAGACGGAATTGAATGGGCGAGCCTTCAACGGCCCTCCGTTGATTCAATTACTTGCGGAGCGGCGGAATGCAAAATTAACCTCTCGGGCCATGTGGTACGTAGGCGGCATTGGTCTAGCGCCCCGGCCAGCCCTGGGCACCTCGCGCGGCAGAACCGTTCTCGCGGTCGTTGTTGCCATTCCTGGCCCTGCGGCCTCGTCACGCCACACTCTCGCGAAGGAGGGCGTACTCGGGGTCGCCCTTGCGCCCGTGGCACCGCGATAGGCTCACCAGGGAACGGCCGGCAGGATCCCCAACGCCGCACTTGAAGAAGCCAAACAAGGGAGCGCCAGCCGACTCAGCCCGCGCCCTAGCCGCCCAGCCGAGGAGCGGTGCTCACGACTTGGTTCCGGCCAGCCACGGGGGCCGGCGCCTGGAATCCCGCGCAATAAGGCTATTCCGAAGCGGCGCCTATGCGGCCGCGGTGCCGCTGCTGCGCCGCGCCGCGGCTGTTTCCAACCGCGGCCCCGAGCTGCGCTACTACCTTGCGCAATCGCGTTTTCAGCTCGGCGACGTCGACGCTGCCCTGCGCGAGCTGCGCCGCGTCGCACGGAGCCGCGATCCCGCCGTGCGACGGGCCGCGCTTGGAAAAATCGCCGTCTTGATCCCCGGCGCCCCTGGGGCGAGCAACGCCCGGATCCTGAGGGCCCGCCGCCAGTGGGCACGCCTTCAGGCGAAGGTCGACTGTCCCCGGGTTCCCCTGCAGACCGGGCCCTGCACACACCGAAGGAGACTGCGCATCGGCTACGTCTCGGCGTTTCTCGCGCACCGCAACTGGATGAAGCCGGTCTGGGGCGTGCTGGACGCCCATGATCGCCGGGCCTTCGAGATCCACCTCTTCCTCGACCGAGGCCTCCCGAAGAGGCGCCACGGGTACGTGCCGCGCAAATCTGACCGCATCCATTTCATTGACGGCCTTTCGAACGAGGAGGCCGCCGAGCGCATCGCCTCGGCCAAGATCGACATACTGGTCGACCTGAACGCCTACAGCTACCCTCGCCGCCTCGGGCTTTTCCTTCGCAGGCCCGCACCCATCCAGGTCGGCTGGTTCGCCCTCTATTCCACGAGCGGCATCGACGCCTTCGACTACGCCATTGCCGACAAGGCCGCCTTGCGCCCCGGCGAGGAGCGCTTCTGCTCGGAAAGGATCCTGTACGTCTCCGGCTCGTACCTTGCGTTCACGGTCCGCTATCGCGTCCCCGGTGTAGTGGATCCGCCCTGCTCCCGTTCGGGGAAAGTCACGTTTGGATGCCTCGCTCCGCAGTACAAGATCACGGGCGAGGTGATCGCCGCGTTCGCAGCCATCCTTCGGGCCGTCCCGGACGCATGCCTCGTCCTCAAGAGCACGTGCATGGCCAACGCGGGAAACCGCGCGGCCGTCCGCGCCCGCTTCCTGAGCCATGGGATCTCCGGCGACCGGTTGCGCTGCGAGGGCCCGGCCGAGCACTACGCTTTTCTCAGGGCCTACGACCGCATAGACGTCGCCCTCGACACCTTCCCCTATAGCGGCGGCACCACGACGGCGGAGGCCCTCTGGCAGGGAGTCCCGGTCCTTACGATTTCCGGCGACCGATGGGCTTCCCGCACGAGCGGCACCATTCTCAAGGCGGCGGGCCTCGCCGACTGGGTTCGGCCGTCGAGGCGGTCCTTCATCCGCCGCGCCGCAGCGCTTGCGAAATCACAGGACGCCTGCGCCCGGCTCTCCATCCTCCGAGCCACCCTGCGGGACAGGCTCCGCACGTCTCGCGCGTGTGACGTGCAGGGCCTGTGTCGCCAATTGGAGAATTACTACCGCGCCATGGCGCGGGCGCCGTCAAGGCGCCCGATTGCACTCCGACCGAAGCCGTAGCCCCTGCTGTCGTCGGCTCGGGCGTCCGGATCCTGACAGGCCTGAATTCGCCGCCCTTTGCGGCGCGGACGGCGTCCATCCGCGCGGCCTTCCGGTCATTCTATCCAACCGAGGCTCGTCTTGGTCGGAGCGAACTCGATCCACTTCGTGTGCGCGGCCGCGCCACCGCGCGGATTCTTCTTCGAACCGAGGTCCTTGAATCTGACGTTGTTCTTTGCCTTGGCCTTTTTCTTTTCGGATTTCATATTGCTCCGTGTTTTTGCATTCTCGACTGTTTGTTATTCCAGGCTGAAAACTGCTCGGTATTGCCAGCCATCTGCAGTAGCAATGCTTTTTTGAAATGCAAGCACCGCTAATGGCCACACCTCCCGGGAGGACAATCGAACGTGATCTAACTCCTTTCTGGACCGTTTATTGCGTTTGGAACACCCGGACAGCAATTTTCTGGAAGCCCACCATGAAAGGCTCTGATTTCAAGTTGTAAGGGTGGTCCTCCACGTGCAGATCCCCCCAATGCCGGATACGACGCCGTCGCCAGCGCCAACCCAAAGGTTCTCGGACCGCGTCGAGGACTATGTCCGCTACCGCCCATCGTATCCCGCGGCCGTGATGGAGGCACTGCGCGAATATGCCGGGCTCGGCGCATCAAGCGTAGTCGCCGACATCGGCTCGGGGACCGGGATCTTCGCGCTATTGCTCCTGCGCAAGTGCGCACGTGTCTATGGGGTGGAGCCAAACGAGGCCATGCGCGCCGCCGGTGAACGCCTGCTCGCCGGATGGTCGAATTTCGCGAGCATCGCGGGCACTGCCGAGGCCACCAACCTGCCGGACGCCTCCGTGGACCTGGTCACCGCGGCGCAGGCGTTTCACTGGTTCGACGGGCCGGCCTGCCGCAGGGAGTTCTCTCGAATCCTCCGGAATGGAAGCCCCGTGGCGCTCGTGTGGAACGAACGGCTCGTCGACGCGACGGCCTTCCTCGCGGATTATGAATCGCTGTTGAGACGCCGCGCGGTCGACTACGAGAAGGTCAACCATACAAACGTCGATGCCGCGGCGCTCATGGCATTCTACGGCGCCGGAGGCTACGCAACCTTCGAGTTTCCCAACGAACAGCGTTTCGACCTCGCAGGCCTGCGGGGGCGCGTGCTCTCGTCGTCCTACGCGCCAAACATAGGACATCCCGGCCATGAGGCCCTGATGTCCGAGCTGGCGTCGCTGTTCGGAAGGCATGCCCAGGACGGCCACGTGACTTTCCACTACACGACCAGGCTCTTTGTCGGCCGGCTTTCCTGAGGCCGGCCGCCTTGAGGATCCATGATCAAGTCCCTACTCCAGAGGATCCTGCGCGGGGTGGGGCTGTACGTGTGGTTCAAGGAGGAGTCCTTCGCGTACGACGTCTACCGCCTCTTCAAGGATGGAAGGCCCGTAACGTGGCGAAGCCGGGAGTTGCGTTTCTACCGCGGCCTTCTTCGGCACGGGCCGCAGCCGCCGCTGGTCTTTGACGTGGGTGCGAATCGCGGGCAAAGGACCGACGTCTTCCTGAGGCTCGGCGCGCACGTGGTTGCCGTCGAGCCGGACGAGGCCAACCAGCGGCTCCTGGCGCGCAAGTACCGGGGCCGCCTCCGGAAGCGGCCCGTGACAATCGTGGGCAAGGCGGTGAGCGACGCTGTCGGGAGCGGGACGCTCCGCGTGACCTACCCCGGCTCGGGCCTGAACACGCTGAGCGAGAAATGGGTCCGGACCCTTGGGGAGAACCCCGGAAAGCTCGGGGCGCGCGTCGAGTACCCGCTCCGGCGGACGGTGGAGACGACGACGCTCGCCTCGCTGATGGAGTCCCACGGCGTGCCCCGGTACATCAAGATCGATGTCGAGGGCCACGAGCTCCCTGTGCTCCGCGGCCTGCCGCGCCCCGTGCCATTAGTCTCGTTCGAGGCCAACCTTCCCGAGTTCATGCCGGAGGCCGCGGAATGCATCGGGATCCTCGGCCGGCTCTCCCCGAACGGGCGTTTCAACCTGTCCGAGGAATGCTACAGGGGGCTTTCCTTGAGCGAATGGCAGGCCGGCCACGCGATGATCAGTATCCTTGGCCGCCTCGGCGAAAAAGCGGTCGAGATCTTCTGGAAGTGCGAGTAGCTCCGGAGCCCACCCGCCATCCCTGGGCCAAGTGGCCCGCCGCCAGCCCATCGGGAGCCAGGCCCGGCGAGGGAAGGCCGCGAGGCGCTCCGGGGCCCGAAGGCTAGCCCTCGCGGGCCTGCTGCACCTCGAGGTGCAGCGCCGCCAGCGAGACGAAGATGTCGCGCAGGAACGCCGCCAGCGACGCCACCAGAAACGCGATCGCCGAAAGGAAGAAGACGAGCATCAGCCAGCCGAGGTCCATGCGCAGCGTGGCGCCGACGAAGATCGCGATCACCAGGGCCGATGACGCCAGCATGCTCGAGGTGGCAAATGTCAGCGCCAGCCGGACGAGCTTCGCGCGTTGCCACGTGTGCTCGAGTTGAACCTCGAGGCGACGCCGCTCGGCCGCCTCCGCCTTCCTGAGGTGCGCAGCATACGCGCGGGTGCGGTCGACGATCCGGCCCATCCGGTTGGTCATCGTCAGCAGGAGCAGCCCTAGGCCGGAGATCAGGATGACGGGCGTCGTCGAGGCCTGGATTATCGGGAGCAGTGAGTTGGAGGGCAGGGTTTCCATGGCAGGGGAAACACCAAGCGTCTTTCGACGCGGCGCAACAATGATAATGCGTCCCGGCGCGGGCCGGAGAGCCCGATGACGCCCGCCGCCATCGCCTTCCTTCCCGTCTGCCTCAGGCCAGCGAGCGCGCCAGGGCGAATGGGATTGCCCCCCGATCCTGATCGCGGTTAGGGTGCCTCCCGCAATGAAACGCGCGGCTTGGTTCCTGCTCGCCATCGCATGCTCCGCCTTCGTGCGGGTGCAGCCGGTTGAGCTTTTGAACCCGTGCCCTTGCATTTGCCGCGGCTTTTGCCACTGCAAGGTTCCGGGCGCCTGCGGGATGCCGTGCTGCGGGGCCCCGACGCCCGCCTGGCAGGCATTGGCCAACGAGCAGACCGCGGGGATCCGCGGCGTCGCCCGGCGGTCCTCGGCGCATCCGCCCCAGCTTTCCGGTGCCCCCTACCTTGCACCTGGATCCGAGGTGACGGGGGCCTTCTCTGCCCTCGCCCCGTCCGCATTGGTGGCGCCCGCTGCACGTGTGCCTTTGTTCAAGGCGCACTGCAGTTTCCTGATCTAGGGCCTTCGGACCCCGTTCCGCCCGCGCCGAGGCGCGGGTCGCCCCTTCCCCGGGGTGGGCCGGCTTGGCTGTGCGCCCGCGCCCCCCCGCCACCAGACCCTGCGGTCCACCATGATAACCCATCAATTCCTACTCCTCAAACTCGCCCGTTCCCCGACCGGCACCCGCGAGGGTTTCGGCCGGCCTGAATCGCATCCGCGTATCCGGACCGCCCAAGCAAGTAATCCGCCATCGTGTACACGAGTTCCCCAGGTCTAGTCCCGCGAGCCCTCGCGCTCCTCGCTCCCGCGCTGCTGTCGGGATGCACAGGGACGCCGATCCACGAGGAAACGGCCGCCCGCAGGCAGGCCGCCGTGATAGAGGATTCCTACCGTCCCGGAGGCAAGATGCACTCTCTTCCGATCCTAAAGCCCGATTCACCGGCGGCGGAGTATCTGCGGTTCGCGCTGCTGAAGCACCCACAGGTCGAGGCTGCGTACGACGACTGGCGCGCGGCGGTCGAGGCGATCACGCCGGCCCGTTCGCTGGCCGATCCCCAGCTGGTGGCCCAGCCGAATATCACCTCCGGTAACACGTTGGCCATAATGCCCGGCCTCATGTTTGATTTCATGACGCGCGGCAAGCGCGCCGCAATGGGCCGAGAGGCCGCCGCCGCCAGCGATGTCGCCTACCGGGAATACGCCGCGGCCGTCATGCGCACCGCCGCCGGGGCGCGCAAGGCGTGGATCGAGCTCGCGTATGTCGACGAAGCCCTGCGCCTTCGCGAGGATTCGCTCCGGACGATCGACCAGTCGCTCGCGCTGGCGAGCGCCGAATACTCAACGGGAAGCGGCCCGGCCACGCTCGAGGCGCAGGCGCTCCTTCTCAATAGGTCGGGCGAACAGCGGGTGGACCTGGCGGCGCTCTACGACAGGCGCGCCGCCGCGCGTGTCCGGTTCAAGTCGGCGCTAGGCCTCGGACCCGGCGATCCGGACCCGCCGTGGCCGTCCTTCCCCCTCCAGGCCACGCCCCTGCCGCCGGAAGGAGAGCTCTGGGGCGCCGCCGAACGGGTCAACCCGGAACTCGCCAGCATGCGCGCCATGGTCGACATGGCCGTCGCCGGCGTGGAGGTCGCCCGCGCATCGCGCACGCCGGACTTCAGCGCGGGCGCCATGGTCGATTCGATGGCCAGGCCCCTGCCCCTGCGTCCGAGCGCGGCCGTCACCCTGCCGGTCTGGCGCGACAAGATCGCGGCCATAATCGCAGGCGCCGAGGCAAAAAGGGACGCTGCCGTGGCCAGGCTCGGCGCCGAGCAGGTCAACCTCGCTGCGGAGATCGCCCAGATGCTCTACATGGTGCGCGAGGCGGACCGGATGATCGAGTACTTTGACGGAGTCGCGCTCCCCAATCTCGAGCGCAGCGCCGCTTCGTCCGGGGCGGCATACCAGTCGGGCTTGGGCGGGGCCGCCATGATCCCCGAGACACAGCTGATGGTGCTTGGGATGCGCCTGGAGCGCATCGAGCTCCTTCGCCAGCGCGAAACCTCCGTGACCGACCTGCTCCTGATGTTGGCCGCTGTCGCCCCTCCCGGCTCTCCGCTGCTCGCCGGCACGGCCTCCCCGCCGCCGCAGCCCTCCGATCTTCCGCCATGAAAACCTCGTCCCGCCATTTCCACCTTTCCGTAGCGTTTATTCTCGCCGCCCTCGCGCCGTGCCCGCTCCGGGCCGACCAGGCCCCTTCCGCGAACGTAGCCGCGCCCAGCGAGCGGAAGGTCAAGTACTACAAGTCCACCATGATGCCCGGCGAGGTCCGCCAGACTCCAGGCAAGGACTCGATGGGCATGGACATGGTGCCCGTGTACGAAGGCGAGGACAACTCGCCGGCGGCGATCAGGATCGATGCGGCGACGATCCAGCGCATGAACCTGAGGACGTCGGTCATCGAGCGCGGCCCCGTCCGGCGGGAGATCCGAACTGTCGGCGTGGTCGCGTACGACGAGCAGGGCCTGCGGGACATCACCACGAAATACGACGGGTGGCTGCAGAAGCTAGAGGTAAGCGCGACCTGGACCCAGATAAAGGCGGGGGACCCTCTCTTCGAGATCTACTCGCCCGATCTTTACAACGCGCAGCTTAATTACCTCGTCGCCCTGGGCAGCGAGGGCGCGGCCGGCGGGCCGTTGACGCGAGCGGCTCTCTCGCGCCTGCAGCTTTTTGACGTGCCAGCGGACGTCATCGCCGACCTGGCACGTACGGGACGCGCCAGCCGCACGCTGGTCTTCCGCGCGCCGGCCGACGGCGTGGTGATCGAGAAGATGGCCGTCGAGGGCCAGATGATGAAGGCGGGCGAGAGGATCTACAGGCTCGCTGACCTCTCCACGGTGTGGGTGCTTGCGCAGATCTACGAAAATGACCTGGGCTTCGTGCGGAAGGGCCAGGCGGCTGTCGTGACCACCACCTACGGGGCACAGCGTTCGTTCAACGGCACGGTCGAGCTCCTGCTGCTCCAGGTGGAGGAGCAGACGCGCGCGGCCACCGCGCGCATCGCTCTGGCAAACGGGGACCTTTTCCTGCGCCCGGGAATGTTCGCCGACGTGCGCTTCCAGGCGGAGCTCTCCCCTTCGGCGGTCCTCGTGCCAGACACGGCGGTGCTCAGGAGCGGCGACACCGACACCGTCTTTGTCGTCAAGAGCGACGGCTCCTTCGAGCCGCGGGTGATCAGGCTCGGCGAGCGCAGCGAGGGCGACCTGTACGAGGTGCTGAGCGGCCTCAGCGCAGGCGAGCGCGTCGTCACCTCGGGACAATTCATGCTCGATTCGGAGAGCCAGTTGCGCGAGGCTGTCCAGAAGATGATCGGGGGCGGCGCCGCCCCGGCCCAATCCCAAAGCGCCTCACGCGAGCACGGGACGAATTGACTCGCGCCCTCGGCAGTCCAGCGCACCGCCCGCCATGCTAAAGTCCGTAATAGAATCCTCGATCAGGAACAAGTTCTTCGTCCTCGTAGTGACCGCGGCGGTCATCTGCGCCGGCGTCTATGCGCTGCGCGAGATCCCGCTCGATGCCATTCCCGACCTCTCGGACACGCAGGTCATCATCTATACCGAGTGGCCCGGGCAGGCCCCGCAGATCGTCCAGGACCAGGTGACCTACCCGATCACCACCAAGATGCTCTCGGTGCCCAGGGCCAAGGTCGTGCGCGGCTACTCGTTCTACGGGTTTTCCTTCGCCTACGTCATCTTCGCGGATGGCACCGACCCGTACTGGGCCCGGAGCCGCGTCCTCGAATACCTGAACGGCCTGCAGGGCGCCCTGCCCAAGGGCGTCACGCCGACCCTGGGACCGGATGCCACCGGAGTCGGCTGGGCGTTCATGTACACGCTCAACTCCAGGGACCACGACCTGGCGCAGCTGCGCTCGATGCAGGACTGGTTCCTTCGCTACCAGCTCTCGAGCGTCGAGGGAGTGGCCGAGGTGGCGTCGGTCGGGGGTTTCGTAAAGCAGTATCAGATAACGGTGGATCCGCACCGCCTGCACGCCTACAACCTGTCCATAAGCGACGTCGCGATGGCCGTGCGGAGGAGCAACGGCGAGGTCGGGGGGCGTTCAATCGAGATGTCGGAGAAGGAGTTCATCCTGCGCGTGCGCGGCTACATCACCGGGCTGGACGACCTGCGCAAGATCGCCGTGGGCCGCGGGCCGGGAGGCACGCCGATCCCGCTCGGACAGGTCGCCAACGTCCAGCTCGGACCCGACATGCGCCGCGGCATCGCCGAGCTGAACGGCGACGGCGAGACCGTGGCCGGCATCGTCGTCGTGCGCTACGGCGTCGACACGCGGCAGGTCATCCAGGCGGTGAAGGCGCGGCTTGACCAGGCGATGAAAAGCCTGCCGAAGGGTGTCAGCTACACGATCGCGTACGACCGCACCGCCCTGATCGACCGCGCCGTCAGGACGCTCGAGGAGAAGCTCATCGAGGAAAGCGCCGTCGTTGCGCTCGTCTGCTTGCTGTTCCTCTTGCATCTGCGCAGCGCGTTCGTGGCCATAGTCATCCTGCCGATCGCCGTCCTGGCCTCGATCGGAATCATGTACGGGCAGGGCATGAGCTCGAACATCATGTCGCTCGGAGGCATCGCGATCGCGGTCGGCGCCATGGTGGACGCGGTCATCATCATGATCGAGAACGCCCACAAGCACATCGAGCGCGACGGCGGCACGAAGCCGCACTGGGAGATCATCCGCGACGCCGCGGTCGAGGTCGGCCCGACCCTGTTCTACTCGCTCCTGGTCATCACCGTCTCCTTCCTGCCCGTGTTCACTCTCCAGGCCCAGGAGGGCCGGATGTTCAAGCCGCTCGCGTTCACCAAGACCTACTCGATGGCGGCGGCCGCGCTGCTCTCGATCACGCTCGCCCCCGTGCTCATGGGCTTCTTTATCCGCGGCAGGATTCCCCGGGAGGAGAAGAATCCCATCAACCGCCTGCTCATCTGGCTCTACAACCCCCTCCTCGACCTGATGATCAGGTTCCGCTGGGCCGTCATTGTCGCGTCCGCAGTCGTGGTAGCGTGGGTCTTCATGCCCTGGGACGCCTGGGTCGTGAGGCCCCTGCCCGAGGGAGGCCTGAGGCAATTCGCCAGACGCCTAGGCAGGGCCTTCCCGTACCAGAATCTGGGTTCCGAGTTCATGCCGCCGCTCTACGAGGGCGACCTCCTCTACATGCCGACCGCGTTCCCGGGAATCTCCCCGACCAAGGCACGCGAGCTGATCCAGCAGACCGACCAGATCATCCGCTCATTCCCCGAGGTGCAGAACGTCTTTGGCAAGATCGGGCGGGCCGAGACGGCCACCGATCCCGCGCCCATGGACATGATCGAGACCACGATCATGCTGAGGCAGGAGGCGGACTGGCCCGCGGTCGACTTCAGGGACGCCGCCGGCAACGTCGTCGCCCACCGGCGCCGCTCGGTCGACGAGCTCGTGGGGGCGATGAACGCCGCGGTGCAGTTTCCGGGCCTCACCAACGCATGGACCATGCCGATAAAGACGCGGATAGACATGCTGGCCACCGGGATCAAGACGCCGGTGGGTATCAAGGTCGCCGGACCCGACCTCCGGCTGCTCGAGCGGATCGGCGAGCAGATTGAGGGCGTCATCCGCCGCGTGCCCGGCACGAGCAGCGCATTCTCCGAGCGCGTCGTGGGCGGCAACTACATCGAGTTCGAGATCGACCGGGACGCCATCGCCCGTTACGGCCTCACGGTCGGCGACGTTCAGGACGTGCTGGAGGTGGCGCTCGGCGGCATGCCCCTCACCACCACCGTCGAGGGGCTCGAGCGGTACGACGTCATCCTTCGTTACGACCGAGACTACCGCGCGAACCCCGAAGCGCTGCGCGACATACTGATTCCGGTCAGGTCTGCCGGCATCGGCGGCGCCATGGCGGGCCGGGATGCCTCGGCGCCCATGGCCCAGATACCCCTCAGCGAGCTGGCTAGGGTAAGGGTGGTCGCAGCCCCGATGGGCATCAAGAGCGAGGCCGCCGTCCCCAACGCGTGGATCTACGTCGACGTGCAGGGCGTCGACATCGGCACGTACGTCCAGAGGGCCCAGCGGGCGGTCAGCGACGCGATGCTGTCCGGCGAGATCAGGGTGCCGGAGGGTTACAGCGTGTTCTGGAGCGGCCAGTATGAATACATGCAGCGGGCCCAGCAGCGCCTCATGCTCGTCGTCCCGGCGACACTCCTCATAATCATCCTCATCATCTACCTCAACACCGGCTCTCTGGTCGGGACCGCCATCATAATGCTATCGGTGCCGCTCGCCCTGGTGGGCTCGTTCTGGATGCTCTACTGGTCGGGCTACAACATGAGCGTCGCCGTCTGGGTCGGCCTGATAGCCCTCGCGGGCGTCAGCGCCGAGACCGGCGTCGTGATGCTTCTGTACCTCGAGCTCGCCTACGACGACTGGAGGAAGCGGGCCCGGCTCAACAACACCGGCGACCTTCGCGACGCCATCTATCACGGTGCCGTAAAGCGGGTGCGCCCGAAGGCGATGACCGCCGCGGTGATCATAGCGGGGTTGCTGCCGATCCTGTGGAGCCACGGTGCCGGCGCCGACGTGATGAAGCGCATCGCCACGCCGATGGTGGGCGGGGTGGTCACCTCGACCCTGATGGAGCTGCTGCTCTTCCCGGCAATCTTTTACGTCTGGCGCTCGCGCGGGCTGCCTGAGCCGGCCCGGCAGCCGGCCCCTTAGGCAAAATCAAGGGAATAAATGCCAAGAGATGCGCCGACACGGCCGGCGCTTCGCCGTACCTTGGCGTCAAACAGAAAGGACTCCACCATGCCGGTCATCAAAATCCATGTAGAGCACGAGGAGCTGGCGGCAATCAAGCGCAGGGCCGGGGAACTGGGCCTCACGGTCGAGGCCCTGGCCTACGGCGCCATCAACTGTTCGATGAGCCACGTCAAGGAGGCGTACTGCCGGGTGCGCATCGACCAGGCCGCAAGCGAGCGCGGGCACGATCTTCCGCTTTGGAGCGACAGCGCCCGGTCCGTGGCCATTTACGAGAGCATGCCCGACATCCAGCAGGGCCCCGGTCCGAAAGGCGGCCCGCTCGAGCCCGGGTCAGGAGCCAAGGCCAAGGCCGAGAGTCCGGCGCCGAAACCCTAGGTTGCGCCGGGGTTTCTAGGCGGGCCGGCCCCCCCATCAACAGGGGGCGCCAGGATTCTTGCGCGGGGAGGAGCGCGCGGGGGTCACGGGAGTGGCTTGAACTCGACGCCGAGCTCGTTGAACAGGAATGCGTATATGTCGGTCCGTTCCGCGATGATCTCGTCAAGGGAGTCCCCCATGCCGTGGCCCGCGGAATGGCTCGTTCGCAGGAGGACCGGATTGGACGACGCGTTCGCGGCCTGCAGCCGGGCGCAGAACTTCCGCGAATGCCACGGGTCGACACGCGGGTCGTTCTCGCCGGTCGTGAGAAGGATCGATGGATACTTCACCCCGTCGACCACGTGGTGATACGGCGAGTAGGCCAGCAGGGCCTTGAACTGCTCCGGATCCTTCACCGTGCCGAACTCCGTCGTGTTGAACTCGCCGTTCGTGGTCCGCTCGACGCGCAGCATGTCGTAGATCCCGACCCTGCTCACCACAGCGCGGTAAAGCTCGGGGTGCTGCGTTAGGGCCGCTCCCATCAGCAGGCCGCCGTTGCTCTCGCCAAAGATCGCCAGCCTGGCCGGGGTCGTGTATCCGTGGTCGATCAGCCACCGGGCGCACGCGTGGAAGTCGTCGAAGACGTTCTGCTTTCTCGTCAGGTTCCCTGCGACGTGCCACTGGTCGCCATACTCGCCGCCGCCGCGCAGGATCGCGAAGACCCAAACACCGCCCTGCTCCAGCCAAACGCGGCGCGAGGGCCAGGTCTGGCTCGAGGTCAGCTTCCCCGGCGTGATGCTGTAGCCGTAGCCACCGTAACCGTACAATACGGTCGGGTTCTTGCCGTCGAGCTTGGCCCCCTTCTTCCTGATGATGTCGAGCGGGACCATGGTGCCGTCCTTGGACTTCGCGAATTCGCGGATGACCTCGCAGTCCGAGTAGTCCGCGAGCGACGTCCTCACCAGCGCCGTCCTGCGGCAGGCCCCGGCGGCCGCCGAGAACTGGAGCCACGCGGGAAGCTCCAGGTAGCTGCCGTTAAGGAGCAGGATGTCGTCGCCGTCGAGGGCCACCATCCCTTCCACAGACGAGATGGGCGGCATGGGAACGTCCGCGAGCCGCTTGCCGGCGGTATCAAAGACGCGCACGCGGGATGGCCCGCCGAGGAGGTCGTTGACATAGAGCCGGGATGCCGTCGGGAGAAAGTCCTGGATAGATCCGTCGGACTCCTTGACTATCTCGACCGCGGCCGCCAACGAGGGCGAGGCGTCCAGCGGGACGCGGAGAATCCTTCCCCTGGGCGAGCCCGCCCTCGACATGAGGTAGATCGCCTCGTCCCTGCCGAACTCGAATCGCACGATCCTGTCAGAGAAGCTCGACACCCGGGTCCAGGCGGAGCCGGGGGCCGTGGGCCGTAGGTAGTAGGCGACCTCCCCGCCGTCGCCGTTCTTCACCTCGGCGACGACCCAGCCTCCGTCCTCCTTGGTCTCCAGGGCGATCTCGGCGATCTTCGGCAGGTCCCTGCCGAGCTCGCAGGTGTCGGCCTCCGTACCCGTGCCGAACCGGTGGTACCACACCTGCTGGTAAAAGCCCGCGTCCTCGGGCGCGCGCTCGCTCCCGCGGGGATAGCGCGTGTACCAGAAGCCGCGGCCGTCGGGTGAGAACGCGGCGCTCCCGCCGGCGGTCCCCTTTTGCACGCCCGGGATGACCTCGCCCGTCTCCCGTGCCGTCCCGGCGTCGTAGATGTGCAGGTCGCCGGCCTCGCTTCCGCCCTTGGAGAGGGACACGGCGACCTTGCTTCCATCAAGCGACACGACGAACCAGTCGATCTCCGTCCCACCCTTTTGGTCGAGCGCGTTGGGGTCGACGATGACACGCTCGGAGCCGGGGTCGTCCGCCGACGCGAGCGTGACGATCATCCTCTGCTGAAGCCTTGGGTCGTTCTTGTAGGCGAAGAGGCGCCCTCCCCTCCTCGCGGCGACCCAGTAGGATATCGAGCTCGATCGGGTCAGCCGGTCGACCCGGGCGCCGACCTCCGCCCTGTGGGGGAGCGTGTCGAGGTACCTCCGCGCGCGCGCGTTCTGGGAATCGCTCCACTGCTTTACGGCCGGCGAGCTCGAATCCTCGAGCCACTGGTAGTCGTCGGCGACTTTGACGCCCTGGTACGCATCCACCACCGGTTTCTTGGGGGTCTGGGGCGCCGGCGGCAGGTCGGCCGCCGCCGTTGCCAGCCCGACGATCGAGGCCGCGAGAACAGCTTGAACAGTGCGCATCCGGGTTTCTTAGCTGATGGAGGACGCGCGGCAAGCCGCTTTGGGATGACCGTTGTCAGCGCGGCGGCGCGGCCGGCCTAGCGGCCCGGGCGACCGCCGGCCGGGATCAGTCGGAGAGAAGCTCGGCGCCCTCGAGGGCCAGCAGGCGGGTCTTGGTGCGGATGCCGCCCGGGCCGGAGAAGCCGGTCATCTTGCCATCGGCCGACACGACGCGGTGGCACGGCACGATGAGCGGCCACGGGTTAGAGGCCAGCGCCAGGCCGACGGCCCGGGCCGCCTCGCTGCCCATTGCCAGGTTCCGCGCGATCTCCCCGTAGCTCCTCGTGCAGCCGGCCTTGATGGCCTGCGCCTGGGCGTAGACGGCCATCTGGAAGTCGGTCGCGCACGACCGGTCCAGCGGCGTTCCGGTAAAGTCCTGCAGCCTTCCCTCGAAGTGCAGCTGCACCCCCGCGATCACGCGGCCCACCCATTCCGGCGGCTCGCCTGTCTGAGCCCCGGCGCGGGCGGCCAGGCTCCTCGCGGTCAGCTCCTTACCTTCGCCCGGCAGGTGAAACGAGGTCAGGCCGGCGTCGTTCCAAGCGATGCCGCAGGTCCCGAACCGGGTGGGAAAGAGGGCGCAGGGCATGGCTCCAGGCGTGGGAGGCGATGTCGGCGGGCGGGCGCCGGTCCTAGAACGAGACCTCGACGGGCTCGCTCGCGAGGAGCACGGACCGGGCGTGGGTTGCGGTCTTCCAGGCAAGGCGGATGGCGTCGATCGCCGCGCGGTTCGCCGGCGTGTCCTCGTGCAGGATGACGAGCACCTTCGAGCGCAGGCGGCTCGGCACGTCGCTCCCGCCGCTGCGCCACTGGCCGTAGGCGTCAAGGACCGTCAGCCCTCCCCGGAAGCGCGGCGTGACCTCCCTGTCCAGGAACGCCCGCCACTTCATCTCGCCGACGCCTCCGTCGGGCACCTCAACCGGCCCGATGCCGAAATAGAGCTCGCTGCGCACCCAGTGCTGCGCGGACGCCGGGCGGGCGGAATCCCCTTGCAGGGCGGCCGTCACCGGCGCGGGCGCATCGGCGCTGCCCAAGCGGGCGACGAGGAGGAAGGCCGCGAACGCCGCGGCTGTGAGGGCGGTCTTGATCTTCATAATCTGGTCCGGCAGCGCCCGGGCGGCCCGTCAGGGCCTTGCCTTGCGGGCGGAGATGATCTCGGTGTTCATGCCCGCCCAGTGCAGCCGGCCGCCGTAGCGGCCGTGCTCCATCTTGACGCAGCGGTCGACCACGACATCCAGGCCGTTGCTCGCGGCGAACTCGGCGGCCTCGAGGCTGACGAGCCTCAGCTGCAGCCAGAGCGCCTTGGCCCTAATGGCCACGGCCTGCTGGGCGATGGCGAGGCACTCCGCGGCCGGCCGGAACACGTCCACGAGGTCGACCGGCTCCGGGATGCTCGCGAGATCCGGGTAGGCCCTCTCGCCGAGGATCCGGTCCGCCTTCGGGTTCACGGGGATGACGCGGTAGCCCTCGTGCTTGAGGTAGCTGGCGACGAACCAGCTCGCCCGCTGAGGATCCGTGGACAGGCCGACGACGGCGATCGTGCGCGCGTCGCGCAGGAGCCTCTGGATGACCAGGGGATCCTGGTAGAGCCTCTGCTGCCCGGGCGTGAGCGCCGAGTTCAGCGTGATAGCGCATGCAGCGCCTGGTCCAGGTCCCATAGGAGGTCCTCCACGTCTTCAAGGCCGATCGACAAACGGATGAGCTCGGGTCCGACTCCGCCCTTGGCCAGGTCCTCGTCGCTCAGCTGCTGGTGGGTGGTCGAGGCCGGGTGGATCACGAGGCTCCTGACGTCGCCGATGTTCGCCAGGTGCGAGAAGAGCTGGAGCGCCTCGATGAACTTCTTGCCGGCCGCCCGGACGTCCTCGCCCGGGCGCGGCCTGAGCCCGAAGGAGAACACGGCCCCCGGTCCCCTGGGCAGGTACTTCCTCGCCAGAGCGTGGTCGGGATGGCTCGGCAGCCCCGCATAGGCGACCCACGCCACGGACGGATGCGCCTCGAGATGCTGGGCAATCCGCAGGGCGCCGTCCGTCTGGCGGTGCATGCGCAGCGAGAGCGTCTCGAGGCCCTGGATCAGCAGGAAGGCGTTGAACGGCGAAAGGCACGCCCCCGTGTCGCGCAAGGTCTCGGCGCGGGCCTTCATGAGGAAGCCGTAGTGGCCGAAGGTGTCGTGGAAGCGCAGGTCGTGGTAGGCCGGCGAGGGCGCGGCGATGGCGGGGAACCGGCCGAAGTCAAACTTGCCCGAGTCCAGGAGCACACCCCCGATCGAGGTGCCGTGCCCGCCGATGAACTTTGTCGCGGAATGCACGAGGAGAGTCGCCCCGTGCTCGATCGGCCGGCAGAGGGCGGGGGTGGCCATCGTGTTGTCGACGATCAGGGGGATGCCCCTCGAGCCGGCGAGCCCGGCCAGGCGCTCGATGTCGAGGATGGCTCCCCGCGGGTTGCCGATCGTCTCGCCGTAGAGGGCCCTGGTCTTTGGCGTGATCGCCGCCTCCCACTCCCCGTAGAGCGAGGGGTTCACGAAGCGCACGCCGATCGAGAACTTCCGCAGCGTGTGGACGAACTGGGTTATCGAGCCCCCGTAGAGCTGCGACGAGGCGACGATCTCGTCTCCCGGCTGCAGGAGCGTGAGGAAGGCTACGAGCTGCGCCGCCATGCCGCTCGCCGTGGCGACGGCCCCGGTCGCGCCCTCGAGCGAGGCCATGCGCTCCTCGAAGACCGCCGTCGTCGGGTTGCTGATGCGGGTGTAGATGTTTCCGTACTGCTTGAGCTCGAAGAGCTGCGCGGCCTGCTCCGCGTCTTCAAAGACGAACGAGGTCGTCTGGTAGATCGGCACGGCGCGGGCGCCCGTTACCGCGTCCGGGATGTGCCCGGCATGCACCATCCGCGTCTCGAACCCAAAGCGGCGGGGGTCGGTTGCGTTGCTCACAGGGGCCAAGCGAATAATCTTCCGCCAACAAGGCAAAGGTTTAGATACGGCCGCGCCAGCGCTTTCTGCTTCCGGCTGCGGGCAGGCCGTGTAGCGTGGATGGGAATGGCTGACGACGAAATCGAGGTGGTCTACCGCCTGCGGGCCGACCCGTCGGGGCTGGACGCGCGGGTCGAGGCCCTCCTATTGGAGCAGACCGTCGAGATGGGCCGCGAGGCGCTGAGAAGCGCCCACGCGCGCGAGCACTTTGTCGGCCGGGTGATCGGGACGGAGGCGGTCGGCGACGCCGAGTTCCTGGTCGCGCTCGCCCAGCCGGCGGAGGCGGCCGCCGGCGACCCGGCTCAGCTGCTAAACGTCCTCTTTGGAAACTGTTCGCTGCAGGACGACGTGGAGCTCGAGGATGTCCGAATCCCGGCGACGCTGGTGCGCATGCTCTGCGGGCCGCGCTTCGGCACCGCCGGCCTGCGCCAGCTCACCGGGGTCAGGGGCCGCGCCCTCGCCGCCTCGGTTCTGAAGCCGATGGGCCTGTCGGCCAGGGAGGCTGCCTCGCTGTGCCGCACCCTCGCCATGGCCGGGCTCGACGTGATCAAGGACGACCACGGGCTCGCGGACCATCCCGGGTGCCCGTTCGCGGAGCGGGTGCGCCTGTGCCTCGCCGCGACCGCCGAGGCGGCCGAGACCACTGGGCGCCGGGCCCTATACGTGCCCAACCTGATCGGCTCGCCGGCGACCGTGCTGCGCCAGGCCCGGGAAGCGAGCGAGCTTGGCGCCGGGGCGGTGATGGTCTCACCGATGCTGCTAGGCCTGCCCGGCTTCAACGAGCTCGTGCGCGACCTCGGGAGGCCGGTGCTCGCCCATCCCGCGTTCGGCGGCGCGCAGCGCATCTCCCCGGTGGCGCTGCTCGGCAAGCTCTTCCCGCTCTTCGGCGCGGACGCCGTCATCTACCCGAACACGGGCGGGCGCTTCAGCTACGGCCCCGAGGTGTGCGCCGGCATCGCCCGGGCGCTGCGCGAGCCCGACGCGGCCATCGCCCCGGCGCTGCCGGTGCCGGCGGGAGGCATCAGGGCGGAGAATGCGGCCGCCGTGCTCGAGTCCTACGGCGCCGACACGATGCTCCTGGTCGGCGGCGGCCTGCTGGAGGCGCCCGACCCGGGGGCTCTCCTCGCGCGCAGCCGCCAATTCGTCGGAGCGGTTCACGCCTTCCCCTACCTGCCGTGAGCAAGAAGACCCACATCCGGCAGACCGCGCCGTTCCGCTGGGAGGACGTCCAGGTCCTCGCCTACAAGGAGGGCGGGGGCACCCATTTCAAGAGCATCACCCGGCAGGTGCTCTTCGAGGAATGCGGCCCCGCCGGCGCAGAGCTGCGCTACTTCGAGATAGCGCCCGGCGGACACTCGACCCTCGAGCGGCACGAGCACGTTCACTCGGTCATGGTCCTGCGCGGCCGCGGGCAGGCGCTCGTCGGCCACGAGATCCACTCGGTGCGGGTCAACGACCTGGTCCGCGTGCCCCCGCAGACATGGCACCAGTTCCGCGCGACCACCGACGAGCCCCTGGGCTTCCTCTGCCTCGTGCGCTCCGAGCGCGACAAGCCGCGCCACCCGACCCCGGGCGAGCTCGCGGCGCTGAGGGCCGACGGCCGGATCGCCTCCTTCATCCGCGTCTGAAACCGGCGGGGCCCCCGCCTCGCCGGGCCCGGTTTGCCTTTTGCGGCGCCCGCTGTTTGCTCGAGGACCATGAGCCTGCCCGACCCCGTAAAGCCGTCCACAGCCGCAGCCCAGGCCCTCGGCTTCCTCGACCCGGCAACGGGCGCCTTCGTGCCCCCGATCCAGCCCGCCACCACCTACGAGCGCGGCGCCGACAACCGCCTCCTTTCGGGCAGGCTGTACTCGCGGGCGGACAACCCAAACTACGACCAGGCCGAGGCGCTGCTCACCCACCTGGAGGGCGGCGCCGCGACCGCGGTGTTCAGCTCCGGCATGAGCGCAGCCACCGCGGTGTTCCTCTCGCTTCGCCCCGGCGACCACGTCCTCGTTCCCGACGTCATTTACTGGGCGCTCCGCAGCTGGCTGGTCGGGTGGGCCGCCGACTGGGGCCTGCGGATCGAGTCGGTGGACGCGACGCGACCGGCGTGCGCCGCCGCCGCCGTGCGCCCCGGGAAGACGAAGCTCGTCTGGATCGAGACGCCGGCCAACCCGACTCTTGCGGTCACCGACATCGCAGCCCTGGCCGGCATCGCGCACGGCGCCGGCGCGCTCCTCGCCGTCGACTCGACATTCGCGACGCCCGTCCACACGCAGCCGCTTTCCCTGGGCGCGGACCTGGTCATGCATTCCGCCACGAAGTACCTGAACGGACACTCCGACGTGGTCGCCGGCTCCGTCACGACGCGCGCCGTGGACGGAACCTGGCAGCGGATCAAGGCCGTCCGGTCGCAGGCCGGGTCCGTCCTGGGCCCGTTCGAGGCGTGGCTGCTCCTGCGCGGGATGCGGACGCTCTTCGTGAGGGTGGCGGCGCAGAGCCGCGCCGCGCAGGCCATCGCGGAGCGCTTTTCCCGCCATCCCAGGGTCGAGGCGGTACTGTATCCGGGCCTGCCAGGGTTCCCTGGCCACGAGGTCGCGGCGCGCCAGATGACCGGCGGGTTCGGCGGCGTGCTTGCCCTGCGCGTGAAGGGCGGCGCGCCCGCCGCGCTCGCGTTCGTCGGCAGGCTTCGTATCTGGAAGCGCGCAACCTCGCTCGGAGGCGTCGAGAGCCTGATTGAGCACAGGGCCAGCGTCGAGGGCCCGCAGAGCACCACCCCGGTCGACCTGCTTCGCCTCTCCGTGGGCCTCGAGGACGCTGGCGACCTCATCGGCGACCTGGAGCAGGCCCTCGGGTGAGACGGCCGATCCGACGCGATTCGTCGAGGCGAGCCAATTGACGAGCCTTGCCTGCTCAGGCCCGCTGCCTTTGCCTCAACTGGCGGGACCGGCCGCCACTGCCGGCGCCTGACCGCGGATCGGACTCTCCTTCGCCGGCGGGCGGCCCAACGCAAACAATACCATGATCTCCACGACGCCTCTGCGCCCCCTGGCCGCTGGGAACTCCGTCGGGGTCGTGCCGGCCGGGAACCGCGCCTCATGAGCCGGGGCTTGGTCGAGAGATTCAGCTCCGTGATCGAGCGTGCCGACGTGGGGGGGGCCTTTGTCTCCGTCCCCTTCGACGTGGAGCTGGTGTTCGGCAAGAAGCGCGTTCCGGTCAGCGTCATGATCGACGGGGAACCCTACCGGGGCTCCCTCGCGCGGATGGGGGGGGCTGCCCATGTGCTGCTCGTGCCCAAACGCGTCCGCGAGAGGATAGGCAAAGGGCCGGGCGACGCGGTGGACATCGCCGTCGAGGAGGACCTGAGGCCACGGGCCGTCGCGGTACCGGGGGATTTCAGGCGCGCCCTGGAGGGCCATCCCAAGGCGCGCCGGCTCTTTCACGGGCTCTCCCGCACGGGCCGCAAGGAATACGTCCGGTGGATCCAGGCGCCAAAGCGGGCGGAGACCAGGGCAGGCCGCGTCGCTCGGGCTATAGCGATGCTCGGGCAGGGAAAACGGGCGCCGTGACCGCGGCCCGCCGCCGGCGCAGGTCGGGCGGCGGCGCCCCAGCTCTCACCCGAGCTGCTTCTTCAGCTCGGCGACCTGCCGCCTTAGCTCCGCCACCTCGGCCCGCAGGGCGGCCCCCTCCGCCTCGAGGCGGTCAAGCCTCTCGTCCTCCGGGCGCGTCGCCGCAGGAGCCCCCGAAATCGCCGGGCCCGGCTCCGGCCCGGGGGCCGGCGCGGGAGCGTCACCCGCCAAGAGGTGCGCGTAGCGCTGCTCCTTGAACCCGGCCTGGCGGGGAAGCCTGGCGACGAGGGGCTCCGGCGCCCTCGCCGCAAGCCCATCGAGCGTGGCCGCTGTCTCCGCAAGGCCCGCGAACTCGTGCATCCGCCCCGTGCGGCCCCGGATCTCGCCGGCAGTCTGGGGCCCCCTGAGCAGCAGGACGCACATGACCGCCGCCTCCGGCCGGGCGAGCCCGAACGACTCCAGGAAGCGGTGGCCGTACTTGGGCACGCGGCTCTCCGCTCCCTGGAACATGAAGGCTAGCTTCCTCTCGCGAAGCGCATCGAGCCCGAGCACGACGTCGTGCTCCGACAGCGAGACCACCGGGTTCCTGTTCGAGGTCTGGTTGCAGGCGCTGGTCAGCGCCTTGAGCGTCATCGGGTAGTATTCGGGCGTCGTGATGTCCTTCTCGACCAGCGAGCCGAGCACCCGCAGCTCGACGGGATTCAACGGGTTCATGCGTGGGAAGGCGCCGGCCCCCGCAACCGCGGGTCAGGGCACCGAGGGACGGGCCGGCGCGGCGCGCGCCTGCAGGGCGAGCGACGCCGGCTCAAGCCCCGGGGAGCTGGCCGTCAGCCTAAGAGTCCCGGGCTCCCTAGACGACTGGACGATGACCTGGGCGAAGCCGTTGAAGACGCTCCGGCGCCAGTGGACGGCCGGCGGCTCGTCCTGCAGGCGCAGCGCCACGCCCTTGCTCAGCCCCGAGTGCTCCGGGCCGTAGTTGGCGGTCGCCACAGCGACGACGTTCTCGCCTGCATGGAGCAGGGCCTTCACGTCGTAGACCGAGGGGGCGCGGGGGTCGGCCGCGCCCCCGACAAGCTGGCCGTTCACGTAGACAGAGACGCCTCCGGCGATCCTGCCAAACCACAGCTCGACGACCGGGGCCTCGAGCTCCTTCGCGTCCACCGAGAAGCGCGCGCGGTATACGGCCCTCTCCCGCAGGCCGAGCGAGCCCTCGTCCGCGCCGACGTCGGTTGGGTCCCAGGCGGAGTCGTCGAACTGGACCCCCTCCTCGGGAAGGTTGGCCGGGTAAGGATCTGCGATCCTCCTCCAGCGCCAGCCGCCCACCGGGACGCTCCGGCTCGGGGCCGCGGAGACGTACTTGTCGGGCTCGTGGCAGCTGGGGTCGCCGTTGCCCACCCCGAGGATCCTGCCGGGGCCCTCGATCTCGAACGAAACCTCGTTTCCAGCCACGGGCATCACCCGCCCTTGCGCGTCGGCGACGGACACCGTGACGACGGCGACGTCCTCCCCGTCGGCGTCGACCGACGCGCGGTCGGGCGCGAGCCGCACGGCCGCGGGCGCGCCCGCGGTCTCGACCTTCGCCTCGGCCACGACGCGCCCCGCCCTGAATCCCCGGGCGGACAGGACCCCCGGGGCGTACGGCACCTTCCACTTTATCACGGACTGGGGCTTCATGGCCTGGCGGCCAACGCTGGCTCCGTTGAGGAAGAGCTCGACCTCGTCGCAGTTGCTGAGCGCGCGCACGTCGATCGGCTGGCCCTCCCTGCCCGGCCAGTTCCAGTGCGGCATGAGGTGAAGCACGGGCCGCTCGGTCCACCATGACTGGTAGTACCAGTAGTTGTCCTTGGGGAAGCCGCACGTGTCCATGATCCCGAAATGCGAGTTGATGCACGGCCAGCCGTACGGCGTGGGTTCGCCCCTGTAGTCGAAGCCGGTCCACACGAACCCGCCCGACATCCAAGGGCGGGTGGCGAAGTAGCTCACCCAGGTCTCGGCCGTCTGCGCCCATTCCGGAGCGTTGTCGTCGTAGGCGCTGACGTAGCCGCGCACCGGGTCGTTCGCGTATATCCCGCGCGTGCCGACCGTGCTGCCCTGCTCGCTGCCGACGTTCGGCTGGAGCGGGTGCTCCCGGTGGTACGCGTCCATGGCGGGGCCGACATGGTAGCTCCACCCGCGCACCTCTATGACCCCGTCGATCCCTGCAAACACGTCGCCGAGGTCCGCGTTGAACGTCACGGGCCGCGTCGGGTCGAGCCGCTTGGTCAGGGCCTGCATCGCTGCGACGACGCGCCCGCCCGTCGGGGTGCTCTCGGCCGCGAACTCCTCGTTGCCCATGGACCAGATGGCCACGCTCGGGTGGTTTCGGTCGCGCCGGATCTGGCGCTCAAGGCGGTCCAGGTGCTGGCCGTCGCTTCCGATCAGCCGGTTCTCGTCCATGACGAGCATCCCGAGCCGGTCGCACGCATCCAAGAGCTCCGGCGTGGGCGGGTTGTGCGCGGTGCGGTACGCGTTGCAGCCCATCTCCCTCAGCCGCGCTATCCGGTAGTACTGGATCCCGTCCGGAAGGGCCGACCCCACGCCCGCGTGGTCCTGGTGGTTGGACGTGCCCTTTAGCGCGTAGGGCCTGCCGTTCAGAAGGAAGCCCCTGTCGGCGTCAAAGCCGACCGTGCGGATGCCAAAGGGGGTCTCGACGCGGTCGACCGTCTGGCCGGCGCTCGCGACGGTCGTGACGAGTGTGTAGAGCACCGGCGCCTCAGGCGACCAGAGCAGCGGGGCCCCGAGCTTCACCTCCTGCCCCAGGTCGAGCGACCCCCGGGCCTCAACGCGCCCGGAGCGGGTCGCGGTCGCGACCGTGGCGCCCCCCGGCGCCAGGACCTCCCAGGCGACCGTAGCGTCCGCGGGCGCGTTGCGGGAATTGAGCAGGCGCGCCTCCATGTGCACCTCGTCCGGCCCGGCCGGGACATTGTCCTTGAAGCGGCTGTATACGAAGACGCCGTCGGGCGCGACGGCCAGCGGCGCCGTCTTCACGAGCCAGACGTGCCGGTAGATGCCCGCGCCCTCGTAGAACCAGCCCTCGGGCTGGGTGGCGTCGACCCGGACCGCGACGACGTTCCTCCCGCCGCAGTTTGCGACGTCCGTGATGTCGCAGCGGAAGCCGCTGTAGCCGCTCTCGTGGTGGGCGACGAACCACCCGTTAACGAACACGGTGCTGTCGCGGTACACCCCGTCGAACTCGAGCCAGAGCCGCCGGCCGGCGTCGCCGGCCGGCAGGTCGAAAGACCGGCGGTACCAGGCTATGCTGTTCTGCGGGAACGCCTCCCCCACCGCCCTGAACCCGTGGGAGCCGTCGGCCGTCGGGTCAAAAGGCAATTCTATCGCCCAGTCGTGCGGCAGGTCGACGCGGCGCCAGCTCGCGACGCTCTGCGAGACGCTGGCCGGCCCCATTCCCGTCGCCGCCTTCTGCAGGCTCTGGCCGCTCCCCCATTCGTTGCCTATGTGGAAGCTCCAGCCCGAATCCATGAGGAGCCTTTCCCGGGGCGTGGTGTCGGCCGCGATGGCGGGCCGCAGGGCCAGTCCCAGGGTCAGCGCCATTAGTGCCGCGAGTTCCCGTCTGTTGCGTGTGTTCATGGTGAAAGGATGTTGCTCTGCCAGGACGCTTGCCGTGCCTCCCGGCACCCCCGGGACCCGGGGCGCGCGCGGGGCGGGGGGCCGCTCACCTGGCGCCGAATCGGTAGATTGTGGTGGATCTGTAGGTGTCGCCCGCCTTCAGGACGTAGGTCGGGAAGTTGGGATGGTTCACCGAGTCGGGGAAATGCTGCGTCTCCAGGCAGAACGCCTGGTACTGGCGGTACACGACGCCCTTCTTGCCCGAGATCGTCCCGTCGAGGAAATTGCCCGTGTAGAACTGCACCCCGGGCTCGGTGCTGAGGACCTCCATCATCCGGCCCGACTTCGGCTCAAACACGGTCGCGACCTGGGCGAGCCGCCCTCCCCCCCCATTGACGACGTAGTTATGGTCGTAGCCCACGGGATTGCCGCCCACCTCCTTGATATGAGCGCCGATCGGGGTCGGCCGCCGGAAATCCATCGGCGTCCCCGCCACGGGCGCCAGCTCGCCGGTCGGGATCAGGGTCGGGTCGACCGGGGTGAAGCGGTCGGCATCGAGCATCAGCTCATGGCCGAGGATGTCGCCGTTCTCCGGACCGGCGAGGTTGAAGTAGCTATGGTTGGTGACGTTGACGGGCGTGTCCCGGTCGGTCGTGACGGTGTAGTCGAGCCTCAGCTCGCCGGCGTCGGTGAGCGTGTAGACGACGCTGACGCGGCAGTTCCCCGGGTAGCCCTCCTCCCCGTCCCGGCTCAGGTAGGTGAACGCGACCGCGGGGCCCAGCCCCGACGGGACCTCAGACGCTTCCCAGACCACCTTGTCAAATCCCCGGATACCGCCGTGCAGGTGGTTCGGGCCGTCGTTCACCGCGAGCTGGTAGGCTTTGCCGTCCAGCGTGAACCGGCCCTTGGCGATGCGGTTGCCGACGCGGCCGACGGTGGCCCCGAAGAACGGCTCCTTGGCAAGGTACCCGCCGAGGCCGCCGAAACCGAGCACGACGTCGTCGAGCCTGCCGTTCCTGTCGGGCACGTCCAACTCGGTGAGGGTCGCGCCGTACGTCGTCACCTTTGCGACCATTCCCCGCGCGTTGGAGAGGACGTACAGGTCCACCGCGCGGCCGCCCGCGGTCCCGAAGGCGGTCTTCGACACCGGCTGCGCGGACGCGGGCAGGCAGGCCGCCAGGAGGAGCGTGCAGAACCGGGATGTCATTGGTGCGTTCATGGACGTCAGGTTGGGCGGGGGCCGCGCCGGCGATGGCCCGGGCCGGTCACCCCGAGAAGTATATATATGCGCCGAGGATGCAGGCGAGTATGAAGGCCGAGAAGAGAACGTCCTTCTTCTCCCAGCTCGAGCGGGTCAGGGCGCGGTCCGCGTCAGTGGCCGTCTCGAAGGTGAGGCCAACGATCCGCGGGTAGTCGGGCGCCGATGTCACATAGCTGACGGCGACCATGACGACGGCGGAGACCAGGGTGATCAGGACGCTGAAGTACTGGAAGTTGATGTTGTTCAGGATCCAAAGGAACGAACCCTGCTCGTACCCGCGCTCGAAGCCGGGGAGCTTCATGGTCACCGGGGTGTCGACCAGCATGCGGAAGACCCCGATCACGAAGCCCACCAGCATCGCCCACAGGCATCCCTGGGCGTTGAGCCGCTTCCAGAACACGCCGAAGAAGAACACGACGAATATCGGCGGCGCCAGGTAGCCCTGGACCGACTGAAGGTAGGTGTACAGGCCGTGCGCCCCCTGGATGACGGGGATCCACGCCAGCGCGATCAGCACCATGAACGCGGTCGCTATCCTGCCCATGCGCACGATCTCGTGCTGGGAGGCCTTGGGCCGGAGCTTCTCGTACAGGTCCACCGTGAAAAGCGTCGAGCAGGCGTTGAAGACGCCCGCGAGCGAGCCCATGAGCGCCGAGAGCAGGCCGGCGACCACGATTCCCCTCAGTCCGGGCGGCAGCAGGTACTTGACCAGAAGCGGGAACGCGGCCTGCGCCTCGGCCGGCACCGGCTTGCCGTCGGCGCCCACCATTCCGCCGAGCTCGGGGATCTTCCCGCTCTTGGCCAGCGCGAAGCAGATGAGGCCCGGGATGATAAAGAGATAGACCGGGAAGAGCTTGAGGAAGGCCGCGAATATGCTGCCGCGCCGGGCCGTCTTCTGGTCCGGCGCGCCGAGGGCGCGCTGCACGATGTACTGGTCGGTGCACCAGTACCAGAGCCCGATGATCGGGGCGCAGATCAGCATCCCCGGCCACGGAAAGTTGCCGTTGAAGTACCACGCCTGCCTCACGATCGCCCCTGAGGCGTCGGTCTCGAGCACGGGCGCCCACGTGGCGTGGACGCCCGGGGGCGTGATCGGGCGCCAGAGGTTGAGCATCTCCGAGCCGCAGTAGTGGCGCAGCTCGGACCAGCCGCCGAGCCTGTGGAGACCGTAGAACGTCAGGAGCGCCGAGCCGCCGATCAGGACAGTCACCTGCACGGCGTCGTTGTAGACCACCGCCCGCATTCCCCCCAACATGGTGTAGAGGCCGGTGAGCACGATGACCGCCACCGAGCCGATCCAGAAGCTGTTTATCTCGGCCCCGCCGACGCTCAGGTGCATCTCGGGCAGCAGTGTCGCGAACACGACGCCACCCGCGAATATCCCGACCGCGATCTTCGAGACGACGAACGTGATCATGGAGACGACCGACAGCACGTAGCGAGAGGGCGTGCTGAAGCGCCGTTCGAGGAACTCGGGCATCGTGAAGACAAGCGAGCGCGAGTAGAAGGGGACGAAGACCCAGGCGAGGACGAGGAGGCACCAGGCGTGGAGCTCGTAGTGCGCCAGGGCCACGCCGTCCGTGGCCCCCGAGCCGGCCAGGCCGACTATGTGCTCGGAGCCGATGTTTGAGGCGAAGATCGACGCCCCTATGATCCACCAGCCCAGGTTGCGCCCGGCCAGGAAGTAGTCGGCGGCCGTGTCCTTGCCCCGGCGCACCACCCAGGTCACGACGCCGAGGAGGAGGCTGAAGTAGACGCCTATCGCGAGCCAGTCGAGTCCGGTGAGCGTGGAATGGGGCGCGGAAGCCATAGCCAGTGTGGGGAGCAGGGTCATGGTTTGGGGGGGGCAACGGGCCGGGGCCAAAATAACCGTGCCTTCCGCCGCGACCTTCGGTTCACTTGACCGTCCAGTCAATACAGGATCGTGTAGGCACGGACGACGGACAGGACCGGCGCTCACCACCCACATGGCGTTCACCCTCGGAATCGACTTCGGAACGAACTCGGCGCGCGCGCTCGTCGTCCGCTGCCGCGACGGCGCGGAGCTCGGCGGCTGCGTCTCTGGGTACAGGAGCGGGCGCCAGGGGGTCCTCCTAGACCCGGGCGACGCCCACCTGGCCCGCCAGCATCCCGGCGACTACCTGGTCGCCCTCGAGGAGAGCGTCCGGCGCGCGCTCGCCGCGGCGAGGCGCCAGCCCGGCTTCTCCGCCAGGCTCGTCGCGGGGATCGGCGTCGACACGACCGGCTCGAGCCCCATTCCCGTCGACCGCCGCAACCGCCCGATCGCTCTCGGCCGGAGATGGCGGCGCAACCTCGAGGCCCAGTGCTGGCTCTGGAAGGACCACACGAGCTGGCGCGAGGCGGCCAGGATCACCGAGGCCGCGGCGAGGACGCGCCCCGAGTACATCGCGAAATGCGGGAACCGGTACTCGTCGGAGTGGTTCTGGTCGAAGATTTGGCACTGCCTGTCCGTGGCCCCCGGCGTCTTCAACGCCGCGCATTCCTGGGTCGAGCTGGCGGACTGGCTCCCCTCGGTCCTCGCCGGGATAGCCGACCCCGCGAAGGTCGTGCGCGGGATCTGCGCCGCGGGCCACAAGGCGCTCTACAGCGACGAGTGGGGAGGGCTCCCGGACAAGAGGTTCCTCCGCGCGCTCGACCCCAGGCTGGCAGCGCTCCGGGACCGCCTCTACCAGCGCGCGTTCGACGCCGGGACCGCAGCCGGCTCCCTCTGCCCGGAGTGGGCGCGCAGGCTGGGTCTCCCCGCCGGCATCCCTATTGCGATCGGCGAGTTCGACGTCCACTACGGCTCGATCGGCTGCGGCATCCGCGTCGGCACCCTCGTCAAGGTCATCGGCACCTCGACCTGCGACTGCGCCCTGGTCCCGTCCCGCGGGAGGGTCCCCGACATCCCTGGCATCTGCGGCATCGTGCCGGGCTCGATCGTGCCGGGATACCACGCGATCGAGGCGGGACAGTCCGCGGTCGGCGACATCTTCAACTGGTGGATCGACACGGTCTGCGGCGGCGACGACGCGCTGCACGCAAGTCTGACCGCGGAGGCCGCCCGGCAGGGGCCCGGCCAGAGCGGCCTCCTGGCGCTCGACTGGCAGAACGGCAACCGGACGATCCTCGTCGATCCCCGGCTCACGGGGCTCCTCGTCGGCTGCACGCTGCAAACGACGCGGGCGGAGATCTACCGGGCGCTCATCGAGGCAACGGCGTTCGGGGCCCGCATGATCATCGAGCGCATCCGGGAGTACGGCGTGCCGACCCGCAGGATCGTCTGCGCCGGCGGCATCGCCGAGAAGAACCCGCTGCTGATGCAGATCTATGCCGACGTGACCGGCTGCACGATGCATGTCGCTGGCTCGGGGCAGGCCTGCGCCCTGGGCGCCGCGATCAGCGCCGCGGTGCGGGCGGGCGCCCACCGGGACTTCCCGGCGGCCGAGAAGGCGATGACGCGGCTCAAGCGGAAGGCCTACCGGCCGGATCCCCGCCGCCGCAGGGTCTATGACCGGCTCTACGCCCAGTACAAAACGGTTCACGACGGCTTCGGCGGCGTCCGCAGGAGCGCGAACCTGTCCCAGGTGATGAAGGAGCTCCTCTCGATCCAGGCCGACACGCGCGCCGCCTGAACCAACCCCCCCATGAAGCTACTTTCAAAATCCGAGGTCTGGCTGGTCACCGGCTCCCAGCACCTCTACGGGCCCGGACCGCTGCGCCAGGTGGCGGCGAATTCGCAGAGGATCGCGGCGGCCCTGAGCGCGTCGCCGGCCATCCCGATGCCGGTGAGGTTCAAGTCGGTGCTCACGACCGACGAGGAGATCCGCTCGGCCTGCCTCGAGGCGAACGGTGACCCGGAGTGCGCGGGCCTCGTCCTCTGGATGCACACTTTCTCGCCCGCGAGGATGTGGATCGGCGGCCTGTCCATCCTGCGCAAACCCTTCGCGCACCTTCACACCCAGTTCAACCGCGACCTGCCCTGGGGCGAGATCGACATGGATTTCATGAACCTGAACCAGGCCGCGCACGGCGACCGTGAGGCGGGCTTCCTCCACGCGCGGATGCGCCTGCCGAGGAAGATCGTCGTCGGCCACTGGGAGGACCCCGAGGTCCGGGACAGGCTCGGCGCATGGATGCGCGTGGCGCGGGCCTGGCGGGACCTGCAGGGAGCCAGGTTCGCCCGGTTCGGCGACAACATGCGGCGCGTCGCGGTCACCGAGGGCGACAAGGTCGCGGCGGAGGCGCGCTTCGGCTTCGCGGTCGACGGATACGGCGTCGGCGACCTCGCCGCCGAGGTCGACGGCGTGACCGACGCCAGGGTGACCCGCCTGTGCGCCGAGTACGGCGAGCGCTACGCGGTCGCGCGCGAGCTGCGCGGCGGCGGGGCCCGCCACCAGTCGCTTCGAGACGCGGCGCGGATCGAGCTGGGTTTGCGGGCGTTCCTGGAGAGGGGCGGCTTCAGGGGCTTCACGACCACCTTCGAGGACCTGCGCGGCCTGCGCCAGCTGCCGGGCCTCGCCGTCCAGCGGATCATGGCCGACGGCTACGGCTTCGGCGCGGAGGGCGACTGGAAGACCTGCGCGCTCGTCCGAGCCATGAAGGTCATCGGCTCCGGCCTGGGCGGGGGCACGTCGTTCATGGAGGACTACACGTACCATCTCGACCCATCCGGGAGCCTGGTGCTGGGCGCGCACATGCTCGAGATCTGCGAGTCGGTCGCCGCCGGCCGGCCCTCGCTCGAGGTCCACCCGCTCGCCATAGGCGGCAAGGAGGACCCCGCGCGCCTGGTCTTCAGCGCCCCCGCGGGAGCCGCCGTGAACGCCTCGCTCATCGACCTCGGCAACCGCTTCAGGCTCGTGGTCAACGAGATCGACGTGGTCGAGCCTCCGCGGGCGCTGCCGAAGCTGCCGGTCGCCCGCGCGGTCTGGATGTGCCGCCCGGATTTCAAGACAGCCTGCGGGGCCTGGATCCGAGCCGGCGGGGCGCACCACACGGCATTCAGCTACGCCGTGACCGCGGAGCACCTGCGCGACCTGGCGGAGATCTCGGGGGTCGAGATGGTGCTGATCGACGCGGACACGCGCCTTGCGCAGTTCGAGAAGGAGCTGCGCTGGAACGAGGCCTACTACCAGATCGGGGCGGCGCTTCGCCCGTGAACGCCCCGCGGACCGCCCCGAACCCCGCGACGCCATGCTGACCGAGCTCAAGCGCGAGGCCTACGAGGCCAACATGGAGCTGCCCGCCCACGGGCTAGTCCACCTGAACTTTGGGAACGCGAGCGCCCTGGACAGCGGCCGCGCCGTCATGGCGATAAAGCCGAGCGGCGTGCCCTACGACCGGCTGCGCGCCGCGGACATGGTGCTCGTCGACCTCGAGGGCAAGCGGTTAGAGGGCAGGCTCCGGCCGTCGTCGGATGCGCCGACCCACGTCGTGCTTTACCGGGGATTCGCCCGCGCGCGCGGCATCGTGCACACGCATTCGCTCTACGCGACGGCATTCGCCCAGGCCGGGATCCCGATACCGGCCCTGGGAACGACCCACGCCGACTTCTTCCGCGGCGAGATCCCTGCGACGCGCGCGCTGACCGGGCGCGAGATCCGCGGCGCCTACGAGATCGAGACGGGCCGGGTCATCCTCGAGAGGTTCTCCCGACTGAGCGCCGAGGATGTTCCGGGAGTCCTCGTCGCCCGCCACGGCCCCTTTGCGTGGGGCCCCTCGGCCGCCGAAGCGGTCGAGAACGCCGTCGCAGTCGAGCTCTGCGCCCGGATCGCGGCCCTCACGCTGGAACTGCGGCCAAGGGTCGCCGCGATCGCGCAGTCGCTCCTCGACCGGCATTTCCGGCGCAAGCACGGCCCCGGGGCCTACTACGGCCAGAAATAGCCGCAGGTCAGCGCCGGCGCCAGTGCGCGCCCGGCTTGCCCCGCGGATGATACGACGGCGCCGCGCGCTGGGGCGCCCCGCCCCTGCCCCGCTGCGGCTCCGGTAGCCTCGGGAAGGCGGAAGCGGCCTTGTAGCCGAAGCCCTCCAGCTTGAGCCGGGGGATCTCGCGGCCGATGAAGCGCTCGATCGCCCGGACGTCGGACGCGTTCTCGGGCGTCGCCAGCGTGAAAGCGTCGCCGACGGCCTGCGCCCGGCCCGTGCGGCCGATCCGGTGCACGTAGTCCTCGGGGTTCTCGGGGACGTCGTAATTGATGACGTGGCTCACGCCTGCGACGTCGATGCCGCGCGCCGCGATGTCGGTGGCCACCATCACCTCGTAGCGGCCGCTGCGGAATCCCTCGAGCGCCTCCATCCGCTGGTTCTGCGAGCGGTTCGCGTGGAGCACAGCCACGCTGTGGTTGGCCTCCCTCAGGCGCCGGGCGATCCGGTCGGCTCCGTGCTTGGTGCGCGAGAAGAGGAGGACGCTGTTGAAGTCGATGGCGGCCAGGAGCGCCAGAAGCAGCTCGAACTTCTGCTCCTGGTGCACGGGATAGATCGCGTGCGTGATGAGCTGGGTGACCGACTTCACGGCCCCGATCTCTACGCGCACGGGGTCCCTGAGGGCGAAGGCCGCCACGGCCGCGAGCTCGGGCGGCACCGTCGCCGAGAAGAGGAGCGTCTGGCGCTGCGGCGGGCAGCGCTGGATGATCCGCTTGACGTCGTGAATGAATCCCATGTCGAGCATCCGGTCCACCTCGTCCAGGATGAGGATCTGGGCGCCGCCCAGCCTGAGCTCGCCCTCCTGCAGGAAGTCCAGCAGGCGCCCGGGGGTCGCGACGACGACATCGGTGCCGGCGCGCAGGTCGGCGCGCTGCCGGCCGTAACCGACTCCGCCGTGCAGCACCGTCGCCCGAATGTCCGTGAACCTCGAGAGGTCCCTGAAGGCCGTCTCGACCTGGGCCGCGAGCTCGCGGGTCGGCTCGAGCACCAGGACACGCGGGCCCGGCGCCCGGTGACCGCCGAGCAGGGAAAGGACCGGAAGGGCGAAGGCCGCGGTCTTGCCGGTGCCCGTCTGCGCCGAGGCGATCAGGTCGCGCCCCGACATGACCACCGGGATGGCGCGCAGCTGGATGGGTGTCGGTTCCGTGTATCCCATGGCCTGCACGCCGCGGATCACGCCGGGCGCAAGGCCGAGTTTGGTAAATGGCATCCCACACCTCCGCCCGATTCCGTGTCCAACGCGAGGTTAATCCCCCTCGCCGCGGCCCTCACCCGGTGTTGCCGAATCGTGGTTCACCCTCCATCGTCCTGCGGGTGGCTCCGATCCGAAACGCGTTCCTGGCCCGGCTCATCGCCCTCACCCTGGCCGGCGCCACGGCAGTCAAGGCGGCATTGTGGGTGTCGCCCGGGGGCGACGACCGCAATCCCGGGACCGAGGAGCAGCCCCTGAAGTCGATCGAGCGCGCCCGCGACGTCGTGCGCACCCTGAACCGCGACATGACCGACGACATCACGGTGTTCATAGGCGGAACCCACCGGATATCCCGGCCCATCGAGTTCGGGCCCGAGGATTCCGCGACGAACGGCTTCTCGATCGTGTACACGGCCGCGCCCGGGGAGCGCCCCGTCGTAAGCGGAGGGCTCCCCGTGGCGGGCTGGAACCTCTCCGACCGCTCCCGAAGCCTGTGGTGGTCTCCCGCTCCCGACGGCCTAGTGGATTCGAGGGAACTCTTCGTCAACGGGGTGCCGGCCAGCCGGACCCGCGCGAGGCTCCTCCAGGCGCTGGTGCGCAACCCGTCCGGAGTCACCGTCGTTTCGCCCGAGGCCAAGGTCCAGTGGAGGAACCCGGGCGACGTCGAGTTTCCGCCTCCCGAGCCGGGGGCGATCTGGTCCGAGCGCCTGGGCTCTCCCCCGTTCTTCGCGATGAACGCATTCGAGCTCCTGGGTACCCCCGGCGAGTGGTATTTCGACCGGCCCGCGAGGCGGATCTACTACACGCCCCGCGCCGGGGAGGACATGGCCGCCGCTGACGCGCAGGTGGCCGGGGCCTGGGCCCTCATCGACGGCAAGGGGGCCCGCGGCCGGCCGCTGTCCGGCCTGATATTCAAGGGAATCCGATTCGAGTGCACGACCTCGCGGCCCCCGCCGGCCTCGGGCGCCCCCGGGCCCCAGGCTCGGGGACGCCCCGCGGCCGCGGTCCGCTTCACCCTCGCGGGCAACATACAGTTCCTCGAGGACGACTTCGTGCACATGGGAACCCCGGGGCTCGACCTGGGCCCGGACCTTGACGGCGCCACGATCGAGGGCTGCGTGTTCGGCGACGTTGCGTGGTCCGCCCTCAGGGTCGCTGACGCCTCGCAGGTTCGCGTGTCGAATTGCAGGTTCTCGTACGTGGCCACGGCTCATCCCGGCGAGGGCGCCATCGAGCTGTGGCACGCCGCGGCCGTCGTGATCGAGCACGACCAGATCGACCATTTTCCCAGGTTCGCGATCCAGGAGCAGGCGGGCCAGCCGGGCGCGAGCCGGCGGGCGGTGAACCTGATATCGCCGCCCATGATAGACTATGACGGGAGGCCGGACGGGGACTCTCGGGAGGCCGCCTCCGCGGACGCGGGCGTATCAAAGGCCTACCAGGGCATCCTGGCGGAGCGGTTTTGCGGACCGACCGTGCCGCGTCCGCCGGACCGCGTTTCGGCCGAGGCCGGGGACGGGCTCGCCTACGTGACCTGGGATCCCCCCTGTCTGGACGGCGGCTCGACTGTGGCGTCCTACACCGTCATCTCGTCGGACGGCGCTAGGATCTCGGTCCCCTCGGCCGACTTTCGCGCGAGGGGGTACGCCGTGTTCAGCGGCCTCGAGAACGGCCATGCCGTCAATTTCACGGTGGCCGCGACAAACGCCACGGGTGCCGGCCCGCCCTCCCTTTCCACCGCGAACATCGTCCCCGAGCGCAGGAGGAGGCCCAAGCCGCCGCAGCCCCCGGTGTCGGCGTCGGTCGAACAACGCAACGGAACGCTGAGCGTTCACATCACGCCGCCCGCCGCGGACGGGGGCAGCCCCGTGCTCTCCTACCGGTTCGCCTCCATGCCTTCGGGGAAGCGGATCGATCTCGAGGGATGGGACGTGATCCACGCGGGCGCGTCCGATCCCGTCGTGCGCGAGATCAGCGGCTATTCGCTGGATCCGGGCTCGACGATCGCCATCAGCGCGACCAACGCCGTCGGAGAGGGGAAACCCGTCATCCTCACATTGCAGAAGTGAGTCCCCGGGCCCCGCGTCGGGGGATGCCATGCCCCCGCGCACCCGCCTCCCCCGGGCTTCCCTGAACGGCTAGGTGATGAACAGGCGAACGTCCTTGGCGCCCTTCTCCGAGAAGTATGTGTCCAGGATACGCCGCTCAATCCTCTCCCTGACCGGGGCGTCTTCAAGGGTTGGCTCCGTCTTCTTGAGCACGCGGCTAAGGTGAAAGACGCCGCCCTCCGGGGCGGGTTCCTGGACCTCCCCAATTCCTGCGCAAAGGAGCTTCTGGCGCTGTTCCTCGGGCAGATCCTCCGCGAGAAGATCGATCCGCTCGAACGGGTAGCGCGATTCACGGGCGACCTCCTCGAGCGAAAGGCCGTCGTCCCGGACGCATAGGTGCGCCTCGCGGGCGGCGTCGGCGGAGTCAAACTCGACCCGTTCCACCTCGAGCCGCGTCAGCGGAAGGCGCGCCGCCGCCAGCTCCCTCGAGACCCGATCCGGCGTGAGGACCGTCTCGCACCTGGCGCGGTACGAGGCCTCCATCTCGAGCATTCCCAAGAGCCAGTCGTGGCCGCGGTTGAGGGCCTTGAGCCATCCGTCCAGGCCGTCGGCATCGATCCCGGCGCGCTCGAGGAACCGCTCGCGCTCGGCCCTGACCTGCTCCTCGCCGACAGGGGCCTCCGCGGCGGCGCGCGCCACGAGGCGGCGGCCAAGCCCGACGGCGAGCGGGCCGAAGGAGCCCGACAAGAGGAGCTCAACCTGCAGCAGCCCGAACAGGTCTGGCACGACCCGCGAGGGGTCCACGCGATCGGGTATTACCTTGTCCCTGAGCGTCTCCCTCCAGTAGCGCCGGTTGAAGTAGTCCTGGAACTCGTCCGCGGTCATGCCGCGGCTGTCGAGCCACGCCTCCGCCTCCTCGGCCGAGATCAGGTCCATCTCATACCGGAACTGATCGACCATCGCCTCGATGGCCGCGTCGTCAGCCTCGAGCTTCCAGCGCGCGGCCTCCTCCTCGCACGCAATTCCCAGGGCGACCTCGGCCACGCTCGGCTGCAGCTCGTTTCGAAAATGCGCGGCGCAAACAACCTCGCCGACGCTGACGGGAGCGTCCCTAAATGCAAAGGCCGCGCAATCTCCAGTTGGCGACACGCAGAAGCTCTCTTGCTAGCTGGTCTTAACCCTTGGCCCCAACCTGAGCCCGCCCTTCGGGTGCCTCTTCGACCTGAGGTCCCTGAACCTGACGGTTGTCGTTGCCGTGGCCTTCTTCTTTGCGGGTGCCATATTGATGGTGGGCTGTGACGTTATTGGTCGTGCGCCCCCCTTTTTGATTGGGGATGCGGCAAATGTGGAGCCTATACCGCGGCGCCTCGCGGAGCCCCCTTGACCAAGCGTCCCGCGATACCCGTCAGGCCGGCCGCGGGATCCCTCCTACCTATCAGCCCGGTTTGTGCACTCCTTCGGCCGTCGGTGACGTTATCCCGCGGCCGACACCCCACTGAAATCCACCCTTCGGATTCGCTTTCGACTTTAGGTCCTTGAATTTCACGCTGGGCTTCGCTGTGGCCTTCTTCTTTGCAGAGTCCAAATCGATTGTGGGTCTCTGGATTGGCGTTGTCTTGCCATTGTTCAATTCGGGCCTCCAAGGGGCTGGCATCGCGGGTCGCGGTGCCGCTGCCTGGATGCGAATGACCTGCCGGGCTATCAGAATTTCTGGCTCTCGGTCGGAACATCCCCGCCGCCCCCGCCCGACCAAGAGATCGTGGGACGGTCCCCGCCACTCGATCCGCCCTTGGGATTCTTCTTCGACTTCAGATCCTTGAACTTCACCGACGATTTCGCTGAGGCTTTATGTTTTGCAGAGGCCATGCTGTTATTGGGTTTTGGCGTTCTTGTTCGGGGGCCCTCTTCTCGATTCTCTGTCGGGCGTTCGCAGGAACAGTACGACGGAGAGCTTCGTCTGCCAGATTCTCTCATAGTTTCCATTAGCCCGGTCAATACTTTTACGCCAATCACTTGTAAATGACGTAGATTATTGCAGCGCACTTTCTTATGCTAACAGTGAACAAGCCCCATCCGCCTAAATCTCTGTTCCGCTTGGTCCCGGTCGGGTAAGCTTCGCCACCTTGGAATGAAAATCGCCGATCAGGTGCGCCGTATCTACGACCGGCGGCCGTATCCATTCGGCAACAACAGGGCCCTGAGGCGCCGCTCCTGGTCGCTCGTCCTCGAATGGGTGGACGCGATTGGCAGGACCGAGGCCCGGAACAGGCCGCCTGCACGGGCCCTCTTGGCAGGATGCGGCGACGGCACCGAGGCGTTCAACCTGCGCCGCAGGTTGCCCAACGCGGAGATAGTAGCGGTCGATTTCAGCGCGCGCTCGATCGCGATCGCCAGGCGCCTCCAGTCCCGCTCGAGGGAGATGCGAGACATTCGATTTGTCGCGGGTGACCTCACCGACCCGCGCCTGCCGGCCAGGCTCGGGGGCCAATTCGACCTCATCATCTGCCATGGCGTGCTATCGTACATTCCGGGAATCGCGCGGGTCATGAGGAACTTCGCCCGGTGCCTCAAGCCCGACGGCGCCCTCTACCTAGGAGTAAACGGCTCGAGGCATGTCAACACCCGGCTCAGGCAGGCGCTGCCGGATTTTGGATACGACATGGAGGTCTTCAAGGAGTCACGGCATCTGCGCAACGTGCTGAGGCTGTGCGACGCCGTGGTCTCGGCCGACGGACTCCCGCGGGTCGCCGACCACGGGCCGGAGTTCCTCGCAAGCGATGTCTTTGGCTCCCTGAACCAGAGCCTGACCCTGTCGAAGTGGGCGCTTCACGGGCGCCGTGCCGGCCTTCATCTCCGCGGGAATTGGGCCTCGATAAGGCTGTTCCGGCGGATCGCCGAAAACGGCCTGCATGCGGGGTTGGTCCCCCGGTCCCGCGAGCAGGTGGTCGACCTCCTTGAGCGGCTGAGCCCGTCCCAGTTCCACCGGCTCCTCTTCTCCAAGAAGGCGGAGGCCAACCCCCCGTGGCAGAACCTCGGCCAGCTGCGAAAGTGGAGGATCGTGCCAACGCGCCTCTACGGGATCCGGCTCCCGAGGCCGGGAGGGACGGTGCGCGACCGGCTGAGGCGCCTTAAGATCGCGAGCCCCGCACTCAGGCTCGCGATGGAGTGGCGAATGCCGGAGTGGGAGGTGGAGATCCTGCGCCGCGGCGACGGCCGGCGCTCCCTGGGCGGCGTTCTGGACGCGATCCCGCTCTCGGTGCCGTTCCCCGAGCTCAGGAAGCAGCTCTACCTCCTCTATCATCTCGGCATCATAAACGCCCTGCATCCGGCGGAGGGCGCGTGACGCTTCAGGGGGAAGATCGCCTCATATTCTCCCGGAGCTGGCGGACCGGCTCCAGGACGTATTCGATCAGGGTCCGGCTCCCGACAACGATCCGCGCCTCGCCCCTCATTCCGACGCGCAGCGGCCTCGGATGCCCGCCGACCTGGAAGGCCTCCTGATCGAGCTTCGCCAGGGCGACGAACTGCCTGCCGTCTCGGGTCGTCACGGCCGACGGGCTGATCCACGAAAGCGTCCCGGTTATCGTGCCGTAGCGCTGATAGGGAAAGGCGTCGGAGAAGAACCGGACGCGCTGGCCGACCGCGAGCCTTGGCAGCCCCTCCTCGGCAAGCAGCAGGCGCACCCTCAGCTTCGCGTCCGTGCGGGCGAGCTGGCACAGCTCCTGACCGCTCTGCACCACGCTTCCCGGGTTGTTGGCGGACAGGGAGACGACCACGGCGTCATAGGGCGCCCGTATCGAGACCAGGTTCCTGTTCGAGTCCTCCAGCTGGCGCTTCAGGGCGGCCAGGCGAATCTCGGCCTTCTCGATCTCCGCAAGCTGGTCGGAACGCTGCCGCGCCTGCTCGGACGCCATCTGCTGGCGCTGCAGGATCACCTGCTCGCGGGTCCGCGAGGCGACACTGAGGTCCCTCTCGGCCCCGGCGAGCTCGAGCTTGCGCAGGACCATGTCCTGTTCGGAGTAGACGCCGACCTTGGAAAGCTTCTCGTACCGGGCCGCCAGGTCCCGCTCCACGGCCACGTAATTCTCGCGGAACTTCACCTCCTCGTCGGCCTGGGCGATCTCGTGGTCCTTGATCTCGAGGTCCTCGGCGTTGGTGACCTCGGCCTGCTTGAGGTTCCTCCTGAGCGAAGCCAGGTCCTCTTCAAGCGTGCGCTCCGCCGTGGCGCGGTCGCCGACGTCCTCGGAGCTCAGGACGAAGAGTTCCTCCCCGGCCGCGACCTCGCGGCCCTCCCCGGCGCGGACCTCCCTGATGATCGCCAGGCGCGGCGACTGGATCGGGTCGGCGCCCCGTTCGGGAACGAGGACGCACGGGCAGCGGATCGTCTCCGGCACGTGGACGAGGACCAGGGCGAGCAGCGCCGTCGCGAACAGGGCGATGATCAGCCAGGCCGTCCCCAGGACCACCCAGTGCGGCGGATCCGCGGGCAGCAGCGGCGACTCGCTTTCAAGAGCCTCCTGGTCGGCGCGCCTTGCGTTCGGTGTCATCGGGTGAGGTCAGATGCCCAGCTGTTGGCTGGAGAGGTAGAAATAGAGCCCGCGCCTGGCCATGAGCTCGTCGTGGGTCCCCGTCTCGGCGATCTCGCCCTTTTCGAGCACGATGATCGCATTCGCCTCGCGGATCGTGCTCAGCCGGTGGGCGATGACGATGCAGGTGCGGCCGGACATCAGCCGGCCCATGTTCTCCTGGATGGTGCGCTCCGACTCCGTGTCGAGCGCGCTTGTGGCCTCGTCGAAGATGAGTATCGGCGGATCGTTGTAAACCGCGCGGGCGATCGCGATCCGCTGCTTCTGGCCTCCCGAGATGGCCAGGCCTGACTCTCCGATGCGGGTTTCGTAGCCCATCGGCAGGCGCATGATGAAGTCGTGGGCGTTCGCGACCTGCGCCGACCAGAGGACGCGGTCGAAGTCGGGCTCGCTGTCGCCAAAGGAGATGTTGCTCGCGATCGTGGCGTCGAAAAGGTGGTTTTCCTGCAGGACCATGCCGATATGGCGCCGCAGGTCGCGGTAGTTCACGCTCTTCAGGTCGAGGTGGTCGATGTGGATGGTCCCCTCGGTCGGCTCCATGAGACCGGCCAGCAGCTTGATCAGCGTCGTTTTGCCGCTGCCGCTCCGGCCGACAAGCGCGACCATCTGGCCCGGCGCGATGTCCAGGGTGATGTTCCTGAGGATAGACGGCGCCTCGGGCCCGCCGTACCTGAAGCCGAGGTTCCTGAGCTCTATGCGCCCCTCCAGGCTTGGCACCGGCGTGAGGCGCGACCGGTCGGTGCCCTGCTCCGGCTCCTCGTCGAATATCTCGTTCAGCCGGTTCAGGAGCACCGTCACCATCTGGAGGCTGTCCCAGGTCCCGAGCGCGCGCAGGATGGAGGCATAGGCCATCGCCGTGAGGGAGCTGAATGCGACGAAACCGCCGACCGTGAGCCAGCCCTCGAGCACGCCATGGGCGCCGAACCAGAGGAAAAGGCCGGTCGAGATCAGCCCTATGGTCTGAAGTACGCCGTCATACGACATCATCACGAAATTGGCCCGGAAGAGCTTCTTCGCGACGGCGAGGAACTCGCCCAGGATCGCCCCGCGGAACGCGATCTCGGCCGAGGCCGCCTTCACCGCCTCGATTCCCTTGATCGCGTCTATCTGGTGCGAATTGTACTTGCCCTGGCTCTGCTCGATGTCGGCGAATAGCGGCCTCAGCACCTTTGACGAGAAGACCATGAGGGCGGCGTAGAGCGGCGTGGTGGCGAGGAAGATCGCCGTGAGCTCGACGCTGTAAAAGCCCATCATCACCAGCGATCCGAGCAGCTGGACGAGCGCCAGGAGGCCGCCGATCCCCTGCTGGACGAAGAACTGGCGGACCTGACGCGCCCCGTCCAGCCGGCGCTGGATGTCTCCCGTGCGGTGGCTCGCGAAGTAGGACATCGGCAGCGACAGCAGCCTGCGCGTCAGGTAGTCGAGCAGGGCCGCGTCGATGCGCAGGGCCGCGAACCCTAGAAGGTACTGCTGCGCAAGGTTGGCCAGCTGGAAGAACACCAGCGCGGCGCCCAGCCCTAGCATGATCATGTTCAGCAGGCCGAGGTCGCGCTCTACGATCACCTTGTCCACCACGGTCTGGGTGAAAACCGGGAAGAGCAGCTGCAGGAAGCTGATCACCAGGGCGAGCAGGACGGCCGGGACCAGGATGGAGCGGAACTGGCGCACGAACGGGACGAGCCACGCCAGGCTCGGCCGGCCCAGCGGCGCGTTCTCGAACGCGATCGTGTAATCGAACAGAGCCGCGTAGCCCGACCACTTCTGCCCGAATTCGGCGATTGGTATCCGCAGGATGCTCTTCGCCGGATCCGCCACCCTGACATGGGACTTGCCGACGTCGAAGAGCACCAGCCAGTGGTTTCCCTCCCAGTGGACGATCGCCGGAAGCGGCATGGCCGGCAGGTTGCGCAGCGACGCCTTGACGCTGCGCGCGGCCAGGCCCAACTCGGTCGCCGCGTGGCAGATGGCCTTCAGGCTCGTTCCGTCCTGCGAGACGTGGCAGAGCCGCCGGATGCGCGACAGGCTGACGTCCCGGCCGAAGTGACGGCACACCATCGCAAGGCTCGCAGCCCCGCAGTCCATCGCGTCGATCTGCTGGACGAACCGGATGCTCCGGATCCGCCGCTTCCCCTTCGTGAAGAACCCCTTCTCGTCGGCGAACGGCGCCTCGTCGTCGGCGGCGGGACTGGATTCCGCCGTCTCCGCGCCGGCATCCACATCGTCAAGCGCCTTCGCCTCGGCGGGCAGGGACTCGATCGAGAAATCGAGCGGGACGCGCGCCTCGGTGTCCTTGTTGTACTGCGCCACCCTTTCCTCCAGCAGCTTGGAAAAGTCCGGATACCGCCGCCTCAGGTCGTGCACCGCCTCCGGCTTCAGCGCAAAGAGCTGCGTGTCGGCCGCGGCCTCGGCTGAGGCTGCGCGCGGCGAGTCGGTTATCAGAGAGAGCTCGCCGAAGAAGTCTCCCTCGCGGCAGAAGGCCAGGTTTTTTTCGCGGCCGCCCTTCGAGGCGAAGATCCGGACGCGCCCGGACCGGATGATGTACATCGGGCCGGCCGGCTCCCCTTCCCGCAGGATCATCTGCCCCTTCGGGAAGCTGACAGGCGACAGGTTCTCGATTAGCTCGCGCAGGGCCGGCGCCGAGAGGCGCCCGAAGTTGCTGAATTCGTACAGGAACCCGTGGGTCGCCCGGAAGCGCGCCGTCATCTCCAGGTAGTTCCTGAGCTCGGGATGACGCGCCAGCATCTCGAGGAAGTCGTCGCGCCCGAGCCGAAGGGCCTCGACCGACGTGCTGCACCGGACGGAGGCGGTGCGCACGCCCCCCTCAAGGAGCGCGGCGTCGCCGAACTCGGATCCCGGCCGGAGCGAGGCGAGCACCAGCTCCTCGCCCTTGTCCGTCCTCTTGATCACGCGGGCCCGCCCCGACGCAAGGATATAGAAGGCGTCCGCCGCATCGCCTTCGCGCACGATCAGGTCCCCGAACTCGAAGCGCTCCGTGCTGAACATCTCGCACAGCTTCTCGCGCTGCGCCTCGGGGACAAACTTCAGGAACGCGGAGTTTCGCAGCTGCTCGTCTGTGTCGCCCATTGGCATCGGGGCGCTATTGGCGCCAAAAACATGGATCAGGGCAATCCTGATGCGGCAGTGCCGGCGCGGGGCCGGGGGGCCCTCGAGGCGCGGTTTCCCGGGCGGGCCGAGCCGTCCGGCGGGGCAACTGCCCCTCCGGCGGGCCCGTGGGCGCCGCCGCACCCGGCCAACCCGGGGACTGATCGACCTTGTCAGCGAAGGCATCGTGCACCACTTCTGGACGGGTTTCCAATGACACCCTCCGCAACATCCGCCCCCCGTGGGGGCGCGGCAGTGTCCGCGCACGCAGCACAGCGGGCAGCGGCTCCGTACGGCAATGGCTCGCGCCCCGCCCGCGCCGCCCACCTCAAGTAAGGGCGGGACCTTGCCAGACATCCGATCGAGATTCCCCCGGTTCAAGCGGTTCGGCAGCCGGCTGCTGCTCCTTATCGTCGGGCTTGTCGCGCTTGCCCAGTGCGCGAACTACATCTTCGTCGTCAGGGAAAGCCGCAAGAGCGCGGTCGAGCGCATCCATGTCAGGCTCGAGGACGGGGCGCTGCTCTTCAAGCGCCGCACGAGCGGCAGGCTGGACGACCTCTGGAGCCGCGCCGCCCTGTTGCCGCGCGACTACGCGATCCGGAGCCTCCTCGCGGAGCCCGCGCCCGGCGCTGGCGCGGTCCGCTCGGCCCTCAGGGCGTACGCGGCCCAGATTGACGTGCCCTTCTTGACCCTGTTGTCCGCCTCCGGATCGAGGATCGGCGACACGGGTGGCGCCCTGCCCGACGCGGCGCTCAGGCCCTTCCGGGAGCTGGTGGCGCGCGCCTCGGCCGCCCGCGAGCCCCGCGCGCAGGCATTCGCGCACCTTCCGTCCGACGGCGCGGACGCCAAGCTGTTCGTCCTTCTCGTCGCTCCCATTCGCGCGCCCGGGGACCAGGTGGCCGGGTGGGTCGGGCTGGCCCTGCCGATAGACCGCGCCTTCGCGACGGGCCTGAAGGAGGATTCGCGCCTTGAGGTGACCTTCTTCTTCGGCCGGTACGACGCCATGCTCCCCGTGGAGTCCACGCTTCCGGAGGCCGACGCCAAGGTGGCGTCGCTTTCGTCCTCGGACGAGGGGGACAGGACCGTGAACGTTGGGAGGAACTCCTACCTGACGGTGTACCGCCCCCTGCCGCTCATCACCGCGGGCCACGCGGCGATCGCGCTCCAGCTGTCGCTTGAGTCGGAGCTCGAGCCCGACCTCCCCCTGGAGAGGTTTCTCATGTATCTTTCGCTCGTCCTGCTGGCGGTGGCCGCCCTTCTGGCGGTGCGGATCGCGCGCAACCTGAGCGAGCCGCTGCGCGAGCTGGCCGCCCACACGGAGGTCATCGCGCACGGCAACTACAGCATCCGCCTCGAACTTCACCGCTCGGACGAGATCGGCCAGCTCGCGACCTCGTTCAACCGGATGAGCGAGGGCCTCGCGGAAAGGGACCAGGTCCGGGACCTCCTCGACAAGAACCTCTCCCCCGAGATCGCGGCGCAGCTCATGACCGACGGGGGGGCGCTGGGGGGCGAGGAGCTGGAGGTGACGGTCCTGTTCGTGGACCTGAGGAACTTCACGCGCCTCAGCGAGACGATGCCTCCCCGCGAGGTCCTCGCCCTGCTCAACCGGTATCTCGACCGGATGAGCGTGATCGTGGAGATCTACCTCGGAGTGGTGGACAAGTACATGGGCGACGCGATCATGGCGCTCTTCGGGGCCCCGGTGGCGTACCCGAACCATGCGGACAGCGCCATACTCGCGGCCCTTGAGATGAAATCGGCCCTCGCCCGGTTCAACGCCGAGCTCGCGACCGAGAGCCGCGCGAAGCTGGCCTTCGGGATCGGGATCAACACGTCGAAGATCATAGCCGGGAACATCGGGTCGTCCCGCAGGCTGAATTACTCGGTCCTCGGGGACGGGGTCAACGTGGCGGCCCGCCTCCAGGACCTGACGCGGATGTCCCAGTACCGGGCCGACATCCTTGTGAGCGCCTCCACCCTGAAGGCGGCGCGCGGACAGTACAGGGTGCGCCCGCTCGGCGCCGCGCCGGTCAGGGGCCGCGATGAGCCCGTCGAGATATTCGCGCTCGAGGGCTTGGAATAGCCGGCGCCCGGCCGATTCCCGGATCTCCATGAAACCTCTCGCCCCCTGCGTCGTCGCCGCCCTCATCGCGGCAGTTTCCGCCCCCCCGGGAATCGCCGACGAGGGCACGGTCGCCGCCCGCCCCTTCGCGCTGGCTGACGTCCGCCTCCTCGACAGCCCGTTCAAGCAGGCGATGGAGCGCAACGCCGACTACCTTCTGTCAATCGAGCCCGACCGCCTGCTCCACAACACCCGCAGGTACGCCGGCCTGGAGCCGAAGGGCGAGAGCTACGGCGGGTGGGAGGCCCACGGAATAGCCGGGCACACGCTCGGCCACTACCTGACCGCGCTGTCGCAGCAGTATGCAGCCACGGGGGACACGAGGTTCCGCCAGAGGATTGACTACATCGTCGCCGAGATGGCGGAGTGCCAGAAGGCGTACGGGGACGGCTACATCGGAGCCCTGCCGCCCCTGGAGCTTCAGACGATGCGCAACTTCAGGGAGGGCATCGTGGAGCCGCAGGGGCCGTTCAATTTCAAGGGCGGCGCCTGGGTGCCCTGGTACACGGAGCACAAGGTGCTCAACGGCCTTAAGGACGCGTGGATCCTCGGCGGAAGCGCCAAGGCCAGGGACGTCGCGCTCAGGCTGGCCGACTGGGCCGATTCCATCACCGCGGGGCTCACACCGGAGCAGGTCCAGGCGATGCTGTCGGTCGAGCAGGGAGGGATGATGGACGTCCTGGTCGAGCTGTACACGCTCACCGGCAACCCGCGCTACCTCGGGGCCTCGCGCCGCTTCTACCACAGGGCCGTGCTCGACCCCCTTCTCGCGCGCCGCGACGAGCTGCCGGGAAAGCACGCGAATACCCAGATACCTAAGGTCATCGGACAGGCGCGAACGTACGAGGCCACGGGCGACCCGAGCGCCAGGGCGATCGCCGAGTACTTCTGGGAGCTCATCGCTCACCACTACTCCTACGTCATAGGCGGCAACAGCGAGAACGAGCACCTGTTCCCCGAGAGCACGATGTCGCACCACCTCGGGGCGGACACGGCGGAGACCTGCAACACCTACAACATGCTGAAGCTGACGGAGCATGTCTTCGGCTGGGATCCCAGGGCGGATTATGCCGACTTCTACGAGCGCGCCCTCTACAACGACATACTCGCATCGCAGGAGCCGAAGATGGGCATGTTCACCTACTTCATGTCGCTCAAGCCCGGCCTCTTCAAGACCTTCAGCACGCCCTTCGACTCGTTCTGGTGCTGCGTCGGCACGGGAATGGAGAACCACACGAAGTACGGGGAGGCCATCTACTTCCACGGCCGCGACGACCTCTACGTCAACCTGTTCATCCCCTCCGTCCTCACGTGGGGCGAGAAGGGCTTCTCGATGGAGCAAAGGACAGATTATCCGGCCGGAAACCAGGCCGAGTTCACGGTGACCTCGGGGCCGGAGGCGCCGCTCGCGCTCAGGGTGCGCTGCCCCGGCTGGGCCGCTGGCCCACTCGCCTTCATGCTAAACGGCCAGCCACTTGGCGTCGCTGGCGCGCCAGGCAGCTACGCCGTCATCCGGCGGTCATGGAAGAAGGGCGACCGGCTCGGGGTCTCCATCCCGATGGCCGTGCGCACCGAGGCCATGCCCGACGCGCCGGACAAGGTGGCCTTCGTCTACGGCCCGGTCGTGCTGGCGGGCGACCTCGGGCCCGAGCCGCGGGCGGCCACCATCCCCTACTCCGAGAACCAGGACGCCAACCTGGGCGCGCCGCCCGTGGCCGTGCCCGCCCTCACGCGCACGGGAGCGCCGATGGAGTCCCTGGTCGTGCGTTCCGCGGCCGGACCGCTCGAGTTCCAGGCGCCGGGACTCGGCCTTCCGCGCGAAATCGCGCTGCGCCCGTTCTGGGAGATCCGGTACGACCGCTACAATGTCTACTGGGACGTGTCGGCACGGGAGCCGTCCGACCGGCGCTAGCCTCCCCCGGCCCTCCGGACGCGGGGCGGCGCCCCGTGCGGTGCGTCACGGGCGATATGTCTCCACGAACTCCAGCCTCCCCTTCCTCACGGTGATGATGGCGACGTCCTTTATGGCATCGCGCTGGGCGTTGATCGTCGTCGCCCCGGTGGCGCCCGCGAATTCCCGTGTCCTGGACAGCGCGAGGCGCAGGGCCCCTCTCTCGGTCGTGCCCGCGCGGGCGATGGCATCGGCCACCAGGCGGACCGCGTCGTAGGTCAGCGCCGAGAGGCTGTTGGGCACCGCGCCGTACCTCGAGTGGAACGCCTCGACAAAGCCGCGGGAGACCGGATCCTTGCTCTCGACGGCGAAGTGCGTCGAGTAATAGGCCCCATCCAGCGCGTCGCCGCCGATTTCAAGCAGCTGGGGAGCCTCAAACCCGTCGCCGCCGATGATCGTCGCGCCCAGCCCGAGGTCCCGCGCCTGCTTCGCCACGAGGCCCGCCGCGACGTAGTAGCCCGGCAGGAAGAGCGCGTCGGGCCTGGCGGCGCGGATGGCCGTCAACTGGCCGCGGAAGTCGGTGTCGGCGCCCGAGTACTTCTGTCTGGCGACGACCGTGCCGCCCAGCGCGGAGAACGTCCTGGAGAAACACTCCGCAAGGCCGACCGAGTAGGGCGCCGTCGAGTCGACAAGCAGCGCCGCGCGAGAGAGGCCGAGGCGCCTGCGGGCAAACGTGGCGATCACCTCGCCCTGGAAGGCGTCCGTGAAGCACACCCGGAAGACCGCGTCGCCAACCCGCGTGACCTTCGGGCTCGTCGAGGCCGGGCTGACGAGCGGGATCCCGCTGGCCTGGGCGATCGGCGCGGCCTCGAGCGTCCGGGCCGAGGAGCACTCGCCGACCAGCGCGACGACGCGGTCGCGCGAGATCAGCTTCTTCGCCGCCGTGGCCGACTCGCCGGCAAGCGATCGGTTGTCCTCGACCACGAGCTCGACCGGGCGGCCGAGCACCCCTCCCGCGGCATTCAGCCGGTCCACCGCAAGACGGGCGCCGAGGAGCGAGGCCTCGCCGAACGAGGCGTCCCTCCCAGAGATCGACATGAAGAATCCGATCCTCACAGGCTCGGATCCGAATCCCGCCGAGGCCGCGGCGCCGGCCAGCCCCAGGAGAAGGGGCCCGAGGCTCCAGGAGGACGCCGCAGTCATGCCAACCCATTGTATGGGCCGCGGGACGGGCGCTGAAAGAAGAAAGATGGCGGGGCTACCACTCTGCCTTTGCCTTGTCACCCGATTAGGTTTTCTTCGGCGGCTGTGAGCAGCGCACCCACCCGCCGCTACTGGTCGCTCGCCGGCGACCTGAACGGCTTCTTCGGACTGGTCGTCGACAACCTCGCGGTGATGGCCTTTCTGTCGACGGTGCTCGTCGGCCTGTTCAGGTTCCCGGCCGACATCGTCTACACGCGCATGTTTCCCGGAACCGCGCTCGGCGTGCTCGTGGGCGACCTGGCCTACACGTGGATGGCGGTGCGCCTCGCGCGCCGGACCGGCCGCGATGACGTGACGGCCATGCCGCTCGGAATCGACACGCCGACGACCATCGGCCTCGCGCTCCTGGTGCTAGGGCCCGCGTTCGCGCGGTTCAAGCAGGGCGGCCTCGACGAGCGCGCCGCGGCGATGGCCACGTGGCACCTCGGGATGGCCTCCATGATCGTCATGGGGCTGCTCAAGTTCGTGCTCTCGTTCGCGGGCACCTGGGTGAACCGCGTCATCCCGCGGGCGGGGCTTCTCGGGTCGATCGCGGGCATCGCGCTCATGCTGATCGGCTTCATCCCCATCCTCGAGCTGCTGCGCGTGCCCGTCGTGGGTTTTGTCGCCCTCGGCGTCGTGCTCTACGCCGTCGTCGCGAAGGGACCGCTGCCCTGCCGCGTCCCCGGCGTCCTGGCCGCCATCCTTGTCGGCCTCGCCCTGTACTACTCCCTAGGGCCCCTCGGCCTCGCGGGGCCGGGCTACCAGCCGCCCGGCGCGTTCGCGATGCGATTCGCTCTGCCGGCCCCCTCCCTCGGCTTCATCGACGGCCTCGGCGCAACCGTTCCCTACCTGCCGCTCATCCTGCCATTCGGCCTCCTGATGGTGATCGGAGGCATAAACGTGACCGAGAGCGCACGCGCCGCCGGTGACGACTACAGCACCCGCGACATCCTCCTCACCGAGGCGTTCTCCACCCTCATCGCCGGCGTTTGCGGGGGCGTGGCCCAGACGACGCCCTACATCGGCCAGCCCGCCTACAAGAAGATGGGGGCGCGCGCGGGCTACACCCTCCTGACGGGCGTGTTCGTCGGGCTCGGCGGCGTCTTCGGTTACCTCTCGAACCTCGTGGAGCTGGTCCCGCTGGCGGTGCTCGCGCCGATTCTCGTGTTCGTCTCGATCGAGATCACGGCGCAGGCGTTCGAAGCGACGCCGAGGCGCCACGCCGCGGCCGTCGTATTCAGCTTCTTTCCCTCGATCGCGCGCATGCTCGCGATCAAGCTCGCCGACCCCGCCTACGTGTCGCCGGACCATTTCGCCCAGCTGCTCACGTCGACCGGCCAGGGCATGCCGGAGCTGGGCGTCATCGTCACCCTCGGCAACGGCTTCATTATCACGGCCATGATCTGGGCGGGGTTCCTGGCGGCCCTGATCGACAGGCGCACCGGCGCCGCAATTGCCACGCTCGTGACGGGCGGCGTCCTGACGCTCTTCGGCGTGATCCACTCCGTCGAGTCGGGCGGCGGCCTTTACCTGCCCTGGGATTTGAGCGGCGTCGGACGCACGCTGGCCCTGCAGTTTTCCGCCGGCTACTTCACGCTCGCGGCTGTCATCGCGCTGCTCGGCCTTCAGCGCCCGCCCGCGACCGCCGGCTAGCGCGATTCGGACTCTGACCATGCCGGATCCCTCCGGAGCTACCGCCGTGCGCGACCGGACCCGCGACGCGCGGTGGCAAGCCCGTGCCTGAGAGTGTCACAAATCGCCCACGTCGCGGCGCACTGGTCGCTTCTCGGCCACCCGGCCCCCGGGCGGCCGTGGGGCTGGAGACGAAGATGAGGGCCGCGGCGGCGGCGGAATCTTTGGGCGGGCGGGCGGCCCTGGCCGGGTGCCCGGTCAGCTGGCCGGCTTTGCCACGGCGGCCGCGGGCGGGCGGTGCATCGCCTGCTTGAAGAATTCTCCGCTGGCGCTCAGCTGGAAGCCGTCGAAGCTCTTGAGCATCCGCGGCCCCCAGTCAGGGTCGAAACACCACGCCACCCAGCTGATCCCGCGCTGTTCCAGGAAGCGGGTGATCCGGTTGCCGTAGTGGTTGTCGTCAATCACCTCGCCCGGCTTGAGACCGAAGCCGAATTCCGTGGCGATCACGGGGTACCGATCCGCGACGAAAGCGAAGTCCTCCTCCCACCTCGGCTCCCACGGCTGGGGCCTCTTGTTTGCGTAGGGGTGCGTGACATAGCCGATCCCCTCCGCCCGGACCGGGTCGTAGTGCACGTTGTCCAGGTCGTATGCCCAGTCAAAGCCCGCAACCAGCGGGATCTTCTCCCTGTCCCAGTAGCGGATCACCCCGATCATCTCCTCGTTGAGCTCCCTCCACTCAGACCAGCTGAGATCGCCGAGCATTCCGTTGAAGTGGGTCGGCTCGTTGAAGAGCTCAAAGAAGGCTACGGTGTTGTTTCCCTTGAAGTGCATCGCGATCATCCGCCAGAAGCCGAGAGTCTCCCCGACACTAGTGTCGTAGATCGGCTGCTGAAACATCCCGCTCTTGAGGTTCCCGATCGAATGCCAGTCCACGATCACGTGCATTCCAAGGTCCGTGCTCCAGTCGACCGCCTGGTCCAGAAGCGCCATGTAGCCCGCCGGCGTGCGCTTGCGCCACGCGGCCGGGTGCACGGGGATCCTCACGAGATTGGCGCCCATGTCCTTGACGGCGACGAACAGCTCGCGATTCCAGTGCCCCTGTTCCTCCAGCTTGTCGGGGTCCGCCACCGCCAACCCCCGGAAGAGCACCGTCGCGCCGGCCGGATCGACGAAATGGTTCCCCTTCACTGAGATCAAAGGCAGCACCCTGGCCTTGGGGTTCGGCTCGGGCCGCTTCCACTGCCCCGACTGCCACAGGGATTTGGCAGACGCGCCGGTCGGCGCCGGCGGTTCGGCCGAAAGAAGCGTAGCGGCGCACAGCGCAAGGCTGAGGCCGCCCAAGGTCAGTCTGTTCATACGGGTGCGGTGCGGAGGCTCGGCAAATTGAACCCTGGCGCTGCGGGGCGCAACGCTGGCCACGCGCCCGTGTCAGGCAAGGGCACCCCGGCCCGGGCCTTCCGGACTGCGCGCCCGCGCGCCAAGCCGCTGGCCCGGCTCCCCGCGGGACGGATTGAGGATGCTCAGGGCCATCAGCGCGTTGCTGAGCGGCGTCATCCAGTACTCGGTCGTGTTCCACTGCGCGTCGCCGTCGGTGTCGAGCTGGGGTTCGTCTTCGGCGGAGCCGATGAAGCCGGCGCCGAAGCCGCCGGGGCAGGTCCCGAGAAAGCGGCTGTGGGGCATCGGATTGTTGTAACCGACCCCGCTGACGATAGTTGCATTGAACGGATTGGCGCCGAAGAGCCAGTGCATCTGCTTCCACGCGAGCTCGCGGCAGCGCGCCTCGCCGAGCACCGAGCCGGTCAGGGCCAGCGCGTGCGCCCAGCTCGTCCAGTGCCCGCTCAGGCCGCAGTTGATGCGCTGCCGGTGGCGCGCCGGCATGAAGAACCGGTACCGGTATCCGTCCCTCCACGGGCGGTACAGGTCGCCATCACTAGCTGCCTCGCCGAAGAGACCGAATGGCATGGCGCCAAACGGCGTAAGTTCCGCCAGCGGGTAGACGTACCGCTCAAGGCACCGCTGCAGGATGTCCGTCGCCTTTGTCCGCAATGCACCGTCAGCCGCGGCGCGGGCCGTTTCCGCGAGCGCAATGAGCGGTTGGGCCGAGTGCAGCAGCCCGCGGTAGGGCTCTCTGCTGCCCGCCTCGTTTGTCCAGAACCCAAGCCCCGGGTCGAAGTTCTCGAACAGCGCGCCGGCGGCAGCCGCGACCTCCCCAGGCTCCAGCCGGCCCGCGCGGTGCAGCTCGAGCGCAGCCTGGCACCGCCAGCTGCGCACCGAGGTCCAACCTCCGAAACCCGTGCCCGCCGACTCGAGAAAGCGCGGGTCGGGACTCAAGCCGAGGCGCCAGCCGCCCTCGGCCGCGTCGGCGTATCGCCGCGAACGGTCGGCGTCTAGCGGGGCGAAGGTGCGCGCCGCGCGGGCGAGGATCGCCACGGAGGTGAACTGGCCGACCGGATTGTACTGGACCCGCAACGCGCGCTCGTCGCCGCTCTCGCGCACGTTGTCCGTGAAACGGTTATCGGCGTTGTCGGCGTAGCAGCCCGCGTGATTCTCGTACCACCAGGTCATGCCCGCGCGCCTGCGCCCGTGGCCCCCCCCGCCGATGTCCTCGAAGAACATGCCCGTGCGCGGGTCCCTCATCTTGAGCATGAAATCCAGGCCCCAGAGGGCCTCGAGCAGCCACGGCGACCACCCCTCGTCCACGCGTTCCCATTCCGCGTAGTACCAGGGCAGGCGCTCGTGGGCGTCCATGAAGCCCAGAGCGGGAAGGTTCGAATGCACCATCCACTTGCGCGTGTCGCCCGCGTCGTACCAGCCGCCCACCGCGTCCTCGAATGCGCCGTCGTCGGTTCGGCGCGCGTCGTCGAGGTGGGTCGGCCCGCGCAGCGCGTTTTCAAACGCGCCCGACCGCCAGCCGTGGACGAAGCTGAGCAGCATCGGGGGCAGGCCGCCGAATGCCCCGTCCGCTATGGCGAACTGGTAGGAGTGCTCGCCGGTCCCCGGCAGGACGATGCGGTAGATCCCCGGCGCCGTCCACTCCGAGAAATCGCCGACGGAGTACGCGCCCAGCGGGGAGTCCACCGGGCGCAGGCGGCCGCTGAGCACCGGCCGGTAGTCCTCCCACACGCCCACGTCCGACGGGAGCATCTGCGCCATGTCCTGAAGCTCGAAAGCCTCGTCCCGGGCGCCCTTCACGATGGCCTCCTTACGCGCCCGGCATTGAAACCCCACGTGGTCAGCGAGGACGTTGCCGAGGCGGGGTTGATGGTGTTGGGACGGACCGTTCATGAGCGCGGGTCGCCGGGGTTGCTTCGCCCAAGGCCCTGGTCTCGACTCATGCTTGTTTCGGTAAAGACTCCAAGTCCATTCGCGGCCTTTGAACCGTCCCCCCGGCCAGACCCCAGATCCACGCATGCGGAGCGCGGGCGCGCTCCGGCTCCGCCGGCTCCGCCGCTCCGAGCTGCCGGTCGACACCGCCGCGCTCGCGCGCTACCTCATAGGCAAGGCGCTGGTCCGCGAGACCCCGCAGGGGCGCATGAGCGGGCGCATCGTCGAGTCGGAGGCCTACGTCGTCGGCGACGCGGCCGCGCACTCCTTTAACGGGATGACGCCGCGAAACCGCTCCCTGTTCCTGGAGCACGGCCACGCCTACGTCTACTTCATCTACGGGAACTGGTTCTCGGTAAACGTCTCGGGCGAGCCGGAGGGCATCGGCGGGGGGGTCCTGCTGAGGGCCCTGGAGCCTCTCGAGGGCGTCGAGCTCATGCGCAGGAACCGGCCGGGCGCGCCCCTGCACATGCTTGCGTCCGGGCCGGGGCGCCTGGCGACGGCGCTCGGGATCGACATGCGGTGCGACGGGCTCGACCTGTGCGCGCCGGGCCCGATCTGGCTGGGGGCCCCGGCTGCTGCGACCCTGCAAGTCCCTGTTGGCAGAAGCGCGCGCATCGGCATCACCAGGGAGGCCCATCGCCTCCTTCGCTTCTACGAACGCGGCAATCCCTGCGTCAGCGGCCCCCGGAGCCTCCGGCTCTAGGGCGTCGGAGCCGGCTAGGTCGGTTGGCGCCCGCATTCCAGCTGGCGCCGAGGCAGTGGCGCGGGCCTGGAAGGCGCCATCCAGGGGCGCCCGCGCCCCGGAATCAACTATGCATATTATTTGCGGGCAACGCATTGCTTCCGCCTACACGGGCTGGGTCCCAGGCGGCAGCCTGGCGCGAGAAGCCGGCCCTTCGCGGGGCGGCGGCCAGCCGGCCGACGGCCGCCGGACAATCGGCGCGGTGCAATTGCCAAAATCCGCGCAGCAACGCGGGTCGGTTTGCTCCAAATTGCCAAGTCCCCATACCCCATGGACCTCTCGACTTCTTACCTCGGTATGAAGCTTGTTTCGCCGCTGGTGATAGGGGCGTCGCCTTTGGCTGACGACACCCACACCGCCAGCCAGATCCAGGACGCCGGGGCGGGCGCAATCGTGATGCGATCGTTGTTCGAGGAGCAGATCTACCTTGACGAGCTCGCCCGCGCGCCGCGGCCGCACTTCCTTGCCGCGGGCGGTGGCAATGAGCGCGCAGTCTTCCCCGGGCCGTCGGAGTATCAGCTCGGACCCGAACAGTACCTGCGCCAGATAGCGGACCTCAAGGCGGCGCTCACGATCCCGGTCATCGCGTCGCTCAACGGGTGCCGGCCCGGCGGATGGATCGACTACGCCCGCAGGTTTCAGTCGGCGGGGGCGGACGCGATCGAGCTAAACCTCTACCAGCTCTCGACAGACCCGGGCACCTCGGCCCTCGATGTCGAGTCAGAGATGCTTGAAACCGTCCGCATGGTGAAGAGTTCCGTGCGCATTCCGGTGGCGGTGAAGCTCCAGCCCTTCTACACGTCGCTGGCCCATTTCGCCCAGAAGCTCGAGCGGGCGCGCGCCGACGGCATCGTCCTGTTCAACCGCTTCTACCAGGAGGACATCGACGCCGGAGAGCAGCTGCCGGAGACGAGGCTGCGGCTCTCCGACCCGGCGGAGCTGCTCCTGCGCCTGCGCTGGCTCGCGATCCTGACCCCTCAGGCGCGCTGCTCGTTCGCGCTCAGCGGCGGGGTCCACGACGGGAGCGACGTCGTCAAGGCGATCCTCGCCGGGGCGCACGCCGTGCAGCTGGTCTCCGTCCTCCTGCGGCACGGGCCGCGGTTCCTCGTCACGCTCACGGAGAGCCTGAGGAAGTGGATGGAGGAGCACGGCTACGAGGCCATCTCGGACTACCGAGGCTCGATGAGCCTCGACCGCTGCCTCGACGCCACCGCTTATGAGCGCGGAAGCTACCAGCGCATCCTGCAGAACTGGCGCGTATAGAGCCGCTGCGCGCCCCGGCGGGGGAATCCGCCGCCGAGCAATCTACCCCAAGCCATGAAAACAATCCTTGTCCCCATCGATTTCTCGGACGCCACGGATCCGGTGGTGGAGGCGGGAAAGGTGCTCGCCCGGGCAATCCGGGCAAGTATCGTCCTCGCCCACGTCAACCGGCCGTCCGTTCTCGTCAACGAATTCAGCGCAGTCGTGGAAAGCATGGCCGTCGCCGTCGAAAACAACGCGTCGGAGCAGCTCTCGCGCTGGCTCGCCCACCTGCAGAATGCCGGCTTCACGGTCGAGGCGCGCTCCCTGTACGGCCAGCCCGCGGCATGCATCCGCGAGGAGGCCGAGCAGCTCGGCGCGGACTACATTGTGGTGGGCTCCCACGGCCACGGGGCGCTGTATGACCTTGTGGTCGGAAGCACGGCGAGCGCCCTGCTCAAGGACGCTCCATGCCCCGTGCTGATCGTCCCCGTCCACAACCTAAGGAAGGTTCCCGTCAGCGCGGGGGCCGAGGTCCTGGCACAGGCCGAGGAGTCCCCGTAGCGCCCCGCCTCGGGCGCGGTCAGCCGCTCGCGGCCGCCGCCCCTGCGGCTTCCGCAGCCGGCCTCGATTGGGTCGCCGGGACCACCAGAACCGGGCAGGCGGCCTTCTTCAGCACGCCGTGCGCGGTGCTGCCTACGAGGAGATCGTACAGGGCCGTGTGCCCGTGCGAGCCGAGCACGATCAGATCGGCGCCGCTCGCGGACGCCTCGCGCACGATCTCGTCGGCGGGGACGCCGGTGGCCGTCAGCGTCTCTGTGGCCACGCCGGCCAGCCGGGCGGCCAGGCTCCCCAGCCGCCGGGAGGCGTCCTTCTCGGTCGCGGCGAGCAACTGGGCCTCCTCGTCCTCCCCCATCTGATAGGCTGCTAGCGGGGGGGGAGAGGGCACGACGTTCAGCAGGAGGACGCGCGCGTCCATGGACAGGCCGAGGGTGGCCGCGAGGGCGAGGACGGGATCGGTGACGGGGGAGAAGTCGATGGCTGCGAGGACCGTCTTCATGACGAGCGGGCCGGTCGGCCGGGGGTTCAGGCGGCGAATACCAGCGCGCGGTCCTCGCGGGCGTTGCTTCCCGACGGCCCGTGCAGCTTCTCGCGGTACACGGTCGGCGCCTCGCCGGCGATGCGGCGGAAGACCCGGTTGAACTGGGAGAGGGACTGGAAGCCAGCCTCGAACGCCGCCTCGCTGATCCGCTTGTGCGGGTCCAGAAGCAGGTTCTTCACGCTCTCGACCCGCATACGGGCGAGATAGTCGACAAAGGTGACGCCCGTCACCTTCCTGAATGTCTTGCAGAAGTAGAAGGCGCTCATGTTTACGGCCCGGGCCACGTCCCCGAGGGAGATCTCCTCGGTCTGGTGCTCGGCGATGAAGCTGCGGGCCTTGGCCACCGCCGGGAGCTCGGCCGCGGCCCGCGTCACCATCAGCTGGTTCGTCATCGTCGAGAGATGCTCGGCGAAGATGGTGAGGAGGCGCAGGATGGCCCCGTACTGCGACTTCGTGATGACCCGCGTCTCGAAGTAGGCCTTCTCGATCTCGGACGGCGGAATGCCCAGCCCGCTCTCCGCGAGCCTCCGCAGGGTGCGGCGGAACCCGGCGAGGGTCGGGCGCTTCAGCATGACCTGGCCGGTCCGCAGGTAGGCGACGACATTCTCGCCGACCCGGATCGGCACCGCGGACTCGGTCAGGCCGGCGTAGCATTCCATGGTGTGCGATCCCGCGAAGGACGATTCCTCCACCTCCTGCTGGAGCCGCAGGCAGGCCGCGCAAGACTTGTTGGCCGTGGCCATAAAGGTGCAGAAGGGGTTCACGTTCCTGGACTCCTTCAGGGACGAGTTGAAGGTGCCGACCGCCCGGAGGGCGAGCGGCAGGCCGGTCGTGGCCTGGAAGGCGTCCTCGTAGGTGCGGTAAATCTCCGAACGCTGAAGGTGGGCGACGATCTCGCGGCTCTGGCGGACGCGGTCCTCCGAGGAGGCCGCGTCGTCACGGGCCCCGGAAGCGGGGATGGAGCGCGCGGTTGCGGGGGGAGCGGCGAATGTGGTTTCCATGCCGCCACGATACCCTATGCCGGGTGGCCTGCCTATTGAGGTAGCGCCCTCATCTGACTAGGTAAAACCCTTATGTCCCGGCCGCCCTCAGGGCTTGCGGGGCAGGATGCAGACCACGGTCACTCCCCCGCCCGGCCTCGACTCGACCCTCAGCTCGGCGCCTATGATCGCCGCGCGATAGTTCATGACGCCGACCCCCATCCCCCGGGGGGGATCGCTGGGCAGGCCCTTGCCGTTGTCCGAGATCTCGAGTCGATACGCGCCGCCCTTCTCCTCCCAGCGCAGCGTGACCTCGGTCGCCCCGCTGTGCTTGACCGCGTTGTTGACAGCCTCCTGGGCGATCCGGAAGAGATGGCTCGCTGCGGTGCGGTCGACCGGTGAGGCGGCGGAGACGAACTCCACTCGGCAGCGCAGGCGGCCGAGCGAGTTGGCGTGCTCGGCGAGATCGGCAAGGCCGTTCTGGAGGGCGTCGGGCTGCTCGTCGAGCGGCGAGAGGCCGCGGGCCAGCGCCCGGGTCTGCGCGACCGTGTCGCGGAGCATGCCGGCGATCTTCTCGACCTGCTTGGCCAGCTTCGGGTCGAGCGCCGCCACGTCCTTCTTCAGGCCGACGCACATCAGCTCGATGGCCGTGAGTTGCTGGCCGACCCCGTCGTGCAGGTCGGCTCCGAAACGCTGCCGCTCCTTCTCGCTGACATCCTGGACCTCCTTCTCGAGCCGCCGCTGCTCCGCCTGCGCCGCGGCCAGCGACCTTTCCCTCTCCATGGCAGCCAGTGCGCGCTTCACGACGGACGGCACCAGCTCGAGGATGCCGGTGTCCTTCATCAGGTAGTCGAGGGCGCCGTGCTTCATCATCTCCACGGCGACCTTCACGTTGCCCTGGCCCGTGATGACGACGAAGGGGACGGCGAGGTTCTCCCGCCTGAGGCGGTCGAGGAGGGCAATCCCCGCCATGTCCTCGAGCTGCAGATCGAGGAGCATCAGGTCGGGGCGGCGCTCGCGCAGGGCCGCGACCGCGGCCGATCCTGAGTCGGCTCCCGCCACTGCGTATCCCTCAGCCCGCAGCGCGTCCGCGACAAGCAGCCGCAGCCCCTCGTCGTCGTCGACGACCATGATCTCGTGGGCGGGCGGGCGGATGGGCATTGGATTCAACTTTCGTTTGAGGGCTGTGCGAGCAGGAGGGTCATGAAGAGGCCAAGGCGGCGGGCCGCCTCCGCGAACTTGCCGAAATCAATCGGCTTGCGGAGATAGACATCGCAACCCAGCTCTTGGCAACGCTCCACTTCGCGCAGGTCGTCCGCGGTCGTGAGAACGATGACCGCCAGGTTGCGAAGACTCGGGTCCGCCTTCAGCCGGCGAAGCACCTCGACGCCGTCCACCCTCGGCATGCGGATGTCCAGCAGCATCAGGTAGGCGCCCGCCTTGGCCGCATGCGGGCCGGGGCCGCCCGCCAAGAGGAAGTCGAGCACCGCCTGGCCGTCGCGGAAATGCCTGATCGGGTTGCTCACCGCCGCGGCCTCGAGGTTCTCTCGGGCGAGGATGGCGTGGCCCTCGTCGTCGTCGACAATGAGGATGTCGGGTGCGAGGGCGCCGGCGCGGTTCATGGCGTGGCCGCCGGCAGCGGTTCGGCGGACGGGATCGAGAGGTAGAATGTGCTCCCGCCCTGCCCGGAGCTCTCCACCCAGATCCTCCCCTTCTGGCGCTCGAGCACGCGCCGGGCTATCGTCAGGCCAAGCCCCTCGCCGGCCGGGCCATCGGGATTAAGGCGGTGGAAAATCTCGAATGCCTTCGGCTGGTGTTCCGGGGCGATGCCGATCCCGTTGTCGGCGACCGAGTACACGGCCTGGCCGCTCTCGACGCGCCCCTCCACCTTTATGCACAGGGCGCGGTCCGGGTGGCGGTACTTGATGGCGTTGTCGATAAGGTTGCTCAGGACCTGGCTCGTCTGCACCCTGTCACCCCGGCCGTCGGGCAGCAGGCCCACGCGCACGTTGGCCCCGGCGGCGTCGAGCTGGAACTTCATCGCGGAGAACGCCTCGGCGAACAGGGCGTTCATGTCCAGCCGCTCGATGGTCAGCGCCTCGCGCCCAAGTCGGGAGAAGCGCAGGAGCCCCGTCAGGAGGGAGTCCATCTTGTTAACCCCGGCGTTTATGAAGTTGAGGGCCTGGGGGATGTCCACCTCGAGCGGCCTCCTCACCTCCGACGCCGGCACGGCCCCCGTTCCGGCAGAGGCAAACGCCGCCCGGATCCTCTCGCACGCGCGCGCGAGCTGGTTGCCGAAGCCCTGCACGTTTATGAGGGGCGAGCGCAGGTCATGGGACAGCGTGTTCACGATCGCCTCCAGCTCCTTGTTCTTCTCCGCCAGGTCCGCGGCATAGCGCTTCAGCTGGGCAGCATCCACCTTGCGCTCGGTGATGTCGGTGCGTATCGCGACGTACTGCGCCGGCCTGCCGGACCGGCCCATACAGGGGAATATGGTCGTGTCGACCCAGTAGAAGCTACCGTCCTTCGCCCGGTTCCTGATCTCCCCCCTCCAGGTGCGCCCGGATCCAATCGTGTCCCACATGTCGCGGAAGAACGCCTTGGGATGATAGCCCGAGTTGATGATCCTGTGATCCTGGCCTATGAGCTCCCCGCGTGAGTACTTCGAGATGGAGCAGAACTTGTCGTTGACGTCGGTGATTCGCCCCGACGTGTCGGTCATCGCCACGATGGAGTGCACGTCCAGGGCGGCCTTTATGGCCCGGAGCTCCCTCAGCGTTGCAGGCATGCGCGCCTCCAGTCGATTGCGGCCGCGGACTCCGCGGGCGGCGCCCCGGGCGACGTGTCCTCGCCCCGCGCGGTTGCGCGCCGCATTCCCAGCGTCACGACCGCCAGGGACGCCAGGGAGCTGGCGGGCATGAGGACCGCGGCCACGAGCGGATTGACCCGGCCGGCGATCGCAAGCCCCGCGGCGGCGACATTGTAGCAGATCGAGAAGGCGATCACGGAGCGCTGGACGCGCCTGTGGGTCCGCTCCATGGCGAGGAGCTCTCGGATGCCGCCGATGCCGCGGCGCAGGTAATAGAAGTCGGCCTTCCCCTCCAGGATGCCCCGATGAATGACAGGCGTCCCCCGGCACAGAGTCCTGTTGAAAGCAAGGCTGTCATTGGCGCCGTCGCCCAGCATCAGGGCGTCATCCCGGGCGTTCCGATCGATCCAGTCGGCCTTCCCCGCCGGCGTCAGCCCGCCCACGGCCTGGTCCGGCGGAATGGCCAGCTCGGCGGCCAGCGAGGCGACCCTATCCTTGCGGTCGCCGCTCAGTATGTAGATTCGGTATCCCTGGCCAGCCAGGCCCGACAGCTCTGCTGCCGCGCCCGGGCGGACCGAGTCGTCGAAGCTGAAACGCGCGAGCTCCCTTCCCCCCTGCGCGAACACGGTCTCGGATCCGGGAGGCCCCGCGTCGCGCCATCCGGCCCGGCCCAAGCTCCATTCGCCGAGAAACACGCCTGAACCCACGGTCTCCTCCACGATCCCCTGCAACGCCGAGGCCGGCCCGGCGGCCAGCAGGTTCTCGAGGAGGCATTGGCTGACCGGATGAAAATCCCCCTGGACAAGCGCGTACAGCGCGTCCCGCCCGGGGCCCCCGAGCCCGCGCAGCGCCCCGGGGTTGGCAAGCACCGGCGTCTCGACGGTGAGGGTGCCGGTCTTGTCGAAGACGATCTTGCGCACGCGGTGAAGCCTCGACCAGAGGTCGTGCTCGCGGACGAAGACACCCCTGCGGCGAAGCGCCGACGTCGCCATCTCTTCTGCCATCGGAAGCGATAGCCCGATGGCGCAGGGACACGAGACGACCAGGACGGCGATCGCGACCGAGCCCGCGCGCACGCTATCGTGGGTGGCCAGCCACCAGCCGCACCCGGCCAGCGTTGCCGCTGCCAGGATGCCGACGACGTACCCCCGGACGATCCGCTCAAGCAGCAGGTGTCGGGAGCCCGAGCGCTCGGCGGGCGCCCAAAGCTGCGCCAGCAGCGAGCGGCCCCAGGGCTGGAGGGACCCCAGCCTGGCGTCGCGCCTGTCGACGTTCACGGCCCCCGCCGGGACCCGCTGTCCGGGGCCATAGACCCGGGGTTCCGCCTCGCCGCTGATCGACGCCAGGGAAAAGCAGGCCGGGGCCACCTCGAGCCTTGCCTCGACCGGGACGGTCTGGCCCGGGGAGACCAGGATGGATTGCCCGGATTCTATGCGCTCCCGCGCCAGCTCCCCCCCGCCGGCCAGCCTCACTCGGGGCGGCACCGGCTGGCGCCTGAGGATCCGCTGCCGGTTGCGCTCGGCGGCCGAGACCTGGGCCCAGCGCCCGACCAGCATCAGGAAGACGAAGGTCGCGACGAAATCGAGATAGACAAAGCGGTCCCTGCCCGAGAGCCAGCCGTAGAGGGACGAGCCGTAGGCGCCCGCAATCCCCAGCGCGATCGGCAGGTCGATATGCATCACCCCCGCCTGAAGCGCCCTCACTGCACGCCCGATGAAGTACGTCCCCCCCGCCAGCACGCTCAGGGTCGCGAACACAAGGGCCAGGAGGCGGAACAGGCCGGCGTACTCGAAATCGGGGCGCATCCCGAAATACGCCGGGAGCGTGAAGAGCATCACGTTCAGCGCAAACGCCGCGCACAGGCCGATGCGCCTGACCAGGCCAGCGCTCTCCAGTTCGGAAGGACCGGCCCCCGCGGGCCCGACCAGGTAGCCGAACGCCTGCAGCCGGCGCGCCCATTCGGCCGCCCGGAACTCGCCCGGCGACCAGCGCAGCCGCACCGTGCCCGCCTGCGCGTTCACGACGATGTCGCGCGCGCCCGCCTCCTTCTGAAAGAGCCTCTCGATCAGCCAGACGCAGCCCGCGCAGGAGATCCCCTGGGCCTCGAGGGTCAGCTCGGGCGCCCGCCCCTTCGCAGCCGCCCGCTCGGCCTCCTTCTGCGCGGCGTCGAGCCACGCATGGTCCCGGGGCTGGAACACGGCGGCGTCGGCGGGAGGCGTCGTCGGCTCCTTGATCCGGTAGAAGGCGTCGAGCCCCTGCTCGTGGATCAGCCGATACACGTAGGCGCAGCCGCTGCAGCAGAAGCCGGACTCGACCAGGCGCGGATCGGCCAACGGTGTGCCGCAGTGCCTGCATGCCGCAGCTGGGGCCGGCGCGGCGCGGGGCTTCGCGCGGGGTGCGGCGCCGTCGTGGGCCCGGACGTCTTTCTCGGTCAGAAGCATAGGAAGTTCGAGGGATCGGTGCCCGCCGCCCCGAGCGTTCCCCGCAGCCGCCAGGCGGCGACCAGCGCCGCCGCCAGCGCGAGACCCACCCGCAGGCGCTCGGTCCAGCGCGGGGGCAGACGCCGCTGCACGAGCCCGAGCTGGGTCTGGACCAGCCAGAGAAGCGGCACCGTGCCCAGGCCGAACGCCAGCATGAACTCGGCTCCGCGCAGGGCGGAGCCCGAGACCAGCGCCATGGCCAGGAGAAAATACAGAGGGCCGCAGGGGAAAAGCGGAGTGGCGATGCCCAGCGAGGCGGCCTGCGCAAGCGGCCGCCCGCGGAACCGCCCCGAGAGCCGAAACGCGAGGCGCCCAAGCAGCGGTATCCTCTGCCAGCGGAAATCCCAGCGCAGCGCCAGCCCGACGAAGAACACGACGCCTAGCCACGGCAGCCACCTGAGCGCCGACTGCGAAAGCCAGGCGAGCGGCATCCGGCCGAGCCCGCCGGCCGCCGCTCCGAGCGCGCCATAGCCGGCAAGCCTTGCGAGGTGGTAGGCCGTGGCGACAGTCGACGGCTCTCCCTGCTCCCGGCGCGCGGGAATTATGGCGCAGGCCAGGGGCCCGCACATGCCCGTGCAGTGGAGGCTCGTCACCAGGCCGGCGACGAAGGCGGCGGCCGGGGAGCTGACTCCTGCGTATTCCATGTTCAACGCCGGGCGGGTGTGGCCAGCGGCACGCTGGCGACGGGGTGGCGGGCGGCGATGGTGAGCCAGGCCGACCAGGCGATCAGGTGGAGCGCGACCGCACCGGCGCACCACCACCAGATCCGGGGTCGGAAGGGTCTAAGGATGCGCGCTGGATGGCTCATGGGGACCGGCCGGCGCCGCGGGTGCCGGAGGGGCGGCGATGGCCTCCGGGCCGAGGAACACCATGGCGCGGGTCAGGGTGAAAGTCCCCGTGGAATCCGCAGCCTCGACCTCGAATGTGAACGGCGCCGCGTACCGGCTGCGCGGCTCCTGCACGATCAACGGCCGGACCTCCTCGCCGAGGGGGCCGACCGTGACGGGCGCCTCGATGCCGCGCGCCTCGGCGCCGGCGGGAAGGCCCCGGGCCGCGATCGAAAGGACCGCCGGCTCCGCGCGCTTGTTCACCAGGCGGACGAGGAACTGATTGCGGACCGAGCCGCCGTCGACGTAGTACGGCGCGCCGACCATGCGCGTGACGCTGAGCACCGCCGGCCGGATCCCGCTGATGCTCCACGAGGCGATGGTCAACCCAGCCAGGAGCAGGACGCCGTAGACAAGTGTGCGCGGGCGCACCCAGCGCGTCCGCCGGCCCGACAGCCCCGACAGGGAGTCGTAGCGCACAAGCCCGACGGCGCGCCCGACACGTCTCATCACGTCGTCGCAGGCGTCGATGCAGGCGGCGCAGCCGATGCACTCGAGCTGGAGGCCGTGGCGGATGTCGATGCCGGTGGGGCACACCTGCACGCAACGCTCGCACGCGATGCAGTCGCCCGAGCCGGCCTCGCCCAGCCTCCCGCGCGGCTCGCCGCGCGCCCAGTCGTAGCCGATCACCAGCGTGTGGTCGTCGGTGAGCGCCGACTGCAGCCGCCCATACGGGCATATGATGACGCACAGCTGCTCGCGGAACCACGCGAAGTTGAAGTAGACGATCCCGGTCGCTGCGGCTATGAACACGAAGGCGCCCCAGTTCTCCCCGGGCGCTCTGCGCATCATGCCCCAGAGAGCGGGGATCGAGACAAAATACGCGAGGAACATGTGCGCGATGGCGGCCGAGAGCAGGACGAATGCCCCGTGCTTCGCAGCCCTGCGAAGGGCCTTGGCCGCGGTCGTCGGCGACTCGGCCCACATGCGGCGCCGCACCGCGTCCCCGTCGATCCAGCGCTCAATGCGGCCGTACGCGTGCTCGAGGAACACGGTCTGCGGGCATGCCCACCCGCACCAGATCCTCCCGAAGAGCGCCGTTATGAAGAAGAGGCCGAAGCCGAGCCCGCTGATTAGAAAGAAGAGCAGCCACAGGTCCTGCGCGGCCAGGGTGAGCCCGAAAAGATGGAAGCGCCTGCGCGCGACGTCCAGGAACACGGCCGGGTATCCGCCCACCTTGATCCACGGCAGCAGGAGGTACACAGCCATGAGGACCAGCGCGGCCGCGCGCCGGGCGCTGCGAAAGCGCCCTTCCGAGTCGGCGGGGAATAGGAACCTGCGCGAACCGTCCTCGCGGATGGTGGTGACGCTGTCCCGGGTCGGCCTGGGTGGCGACGTGGCCTGCATTGGCTATTTCGGCGGGGGGGCCGCGGAGGCGTCGACGATGGGCTCCCCCTCCTGGTGGTGGCTCATCACGTAGGCCACGGCCTCCGTGATCCTCCTCTGCCCGAGCACCGGGCCCCAGGTGGGCATCCCCTTCTCGGGCACTCCCTGCGTCACCGTGCGATAGACGTCGGTCGGCTTGCCCCCGTGGATCCAGATCTGGTCGGTCAGGTCGACGCCGATCGCCGCCGGATTCTCACTCTTGCCCCTGAGGCTCTGCAGGTGGCAGGCGACGCAGTTGGCGTTGAATATCTGCCGCCCGGCCTCGACGAACACCGAGTTGCGGCTCATCGCCCAGAGGCTCTTGTCGTCGGTGCGCAGCCCCGCGTTCGCGGCCAGCTTCTCGGCCTCGATGCGCGTCAGCGCGAGCTCGAGGCGCTTCGGCCCCTCCGGGGCGACGCGAAGCCACTCGTAGTAGCTCCAGTAGCCGATCCAGAACAGGATGGCGCCGTAGAGCGTGAAGAGCCACCAGTTCGGCAGGCGCTGGTTGAACTCGCGGATCCCGTCGAAGGCGTGCGGGCGGACTTCCGGTTCAGTGGGGGGCGGATTCTGGGTCGGGCTCATTTTTGCTGGCGGGGGTCGCGGTCTCGAAGGGCAGCCGGCTGAGCCGGTCCGTCTGGGCTTGGCGCATGAGCAGTGCGCGCCATGCGAATGCCACGAAGATGGACGCGGCGACGCAGAAGGCGGCTATCGTGTAGAGGGCAGCCGAGTCGTGGAAAACGAGGCGCTGGAACACGTTGGGGCCCTCAGTCGTTTAGGCGCGGGCCGCTGCTGGCCGCCCGCTGCGCCACGGGCTCGTACTTCCCGAGCTTCTGCAGGTATGCGATCATGGCGACCACCTCCCTGTCCGGCGCAACGGAGGCGCCGTCGGCGCGAAGGTTGTCGGCGACCTCCCTGGCCTGCGCCAGGGCGGCCGCGACGACCTGCGCGTCGGTCATGGGCGGATAGGGGACGCCGAGCGTGCGCTGCACGGCTATCTTGCGCGCCAGGGTGTCCAGCTTCAGGGGGTCGGTCAGCAGCCAGTGAAAGCGCGGCATGTTCGACCCCGCGGACGTCGAGCGCGGGTCGTCCAGGTGGCGCAGGTGCCAGAGGTTGGAGTACTTGCCCCCCACGCGGGCCAGGTCCGGGCCGTTGCGCTTGGAGCCCCACTGGAACGGGTGATCGTAAATCGACTCGCCCAGGCGGGAGTAGTCGCCGTACCGCAGCACGTCGGTGACCAGCGTCCGGATCATCTGCGAGTGGCAGAGGTAGCACCCGTCGCTGACGTACAGGTCGCGCCCCTCGAGCTCGAGGGGCGTGTACGGGACCTGGCGGCGGTCCTCCACGTTCTCGGCCTGCTGCGCGACCAGGGTCGGGATGATCTGGATCAGCCCGCCCGCGACGACCGCGATCAGGGTCAGCACCGTGAAAGGCAGCGCGGTGACCAGCAGCCGGTCGTACCAGTCGGCCCAGCGCCTGCCGCGCGACTCGTAATGGAGGTACGCGAGGACGACCGAGAACATGGCCCCGACGATCCCCGCGATTCTCACCAGGTCCCCGCCGAACATCCAGGCGCACGCGAACACGAATATGACGACCGAGAAGACGACCGGGGGGTTGAAGAGCGAGCCGGAGAAGCTGAGCGTCGACGGCTCGGGCTCGGCCGCACCGGCGAACACCTCGACGCTTGCGTTCACGGGGCGCGAGCCGCGCACGGTGCGCAGGAAGTTGTACCCGAGCAGCAGCCAGCCGGTGAGGTAAAGGCCGCCGCCGATGACCCTCATGAGCATCATGAGGCGTATCGCGGGCAGGGTGTCCAGGAAGTTGGGGTACGTCAGAACCGTCCCGTTCTCGGAGGTGGCGCTGAGCATCAGGCCCTGGGTGATGCCGCTGGTCCACATCGCCGACACGTAGAGCAGGATGCCCACGAGCCCGATCCAGAAGTGGAGGTTCGCGAGCGCCGTGGAGTGCAGCGGCTTGCTCCAGAGGCGCGGGAGCAGCCAGTAGATCATGCCGGCGGCCATGAAGCCGTTCCAGCCGAGCGTGCCGACGTGGACATGGGCGATGATCCAGTCCGTGTAGTGGGCGAGCGCGTTGACGGAGCGGATCGACAGGAGCGGCCCCTCGAATGTCGCCATCCCGTAGAAGGTCACGCCGGCGGCGAAGAACTTGAGCACCGGGTCCGTCCGCACCTTGTTCCAAGCCCCGCGGAGCGTCAGGAGCCCGTTGAGCATGCCTCCCCAGGAGGGAGCCCAGAGCATGAGCGAGAAGGTCATCCCCAGCGTCTGAAGCCAGTTGGGCAGCGCCGTGTTGAGGAGATGGTGGGGACCGGCCCAGATATAGACGAACACGAGCGACCAGAAATGGACGACGGAGAGCCGGTACGAGTAAATCGGGCGCTCGGCCGCCTTCGGGAGGAAGTAATACATGATGCCCAGGATCGGCGTCGTCAGAAAGAAGGCCACGGCGTTGTGCCCGTACCACCACTGGACAAGGGCGTCCTGCACGCCGCCGAAGATCGGGTAACTGTGCGTGAGGCTCGTGGGGATCGACAGGTGGTTGACGATGTAGAGCATCGCCACGGTCACGATCGTCGCGATGTAGAACCAGATCGCGACATACAGGCTCGGCTCGTGCCGCTTGGCCAGGGTCCAGAAGAAATTGACCGCGAAGACGACCCAGACGACCACCACCATCAGGTTGATGGGCCAGATGAGCTCGGCGTACTCCTTGCCGCGCGTCAGCCCGAACGGCAGCGTCACGGCGGCCGCAACGATGATCGCCTGCCAGCCCCAGAAGTGGAACTGGGACAGGAAGTCGCTCGCCAGGCGCGCTTTGACCAGGCGCTGCGTCGAGTAGTAGATCCCGGCGAACATCATGTTGCCGACAAACGCGAATATCGCGGCGTTCGTGTGCAGCGGCCGCAGACGGCTCCACGTCAGCCAAGGCGTGTTGAAGTTCAGCTGCCAGAAGTTGAGCTGGGCCGCGATCAGCACGCCGACCAGCATGGCGACCGCCGCCCAGATAACGGTCGCCAGGAGGAACTGGCGCACGACCCGGTCGTTGAACTCGATGGTTATTTTTTCGTTGGGCATGGGCAGGTGGGTCTCAGCGCTTCCGGGCATCCGGCGCGACCGGCGGAACGCGCGGCGGTGCGGGACGGCGGGTTTCCTCGGCCAGGGGCAGGAGCGAGTCGCGCTCGGCGCCGCCCCGGCCCTCGCGCCCTTGCTCGCGAAGGAAGAACGCGACGAAGGCGAGCACCAGGACGAGGCTGATGGTGACGGTGATGGGGATGACGGCCATTTGGGTTGTGCGGAGCGCCCCGGAGGGCGACTGCTCCCGGCCAATCCTATGGAACAACGCCCCGGCGCTGCTCCGCGCCCTTTGGCGGCATTTGCGCATTTCTTGGCCTGCCTTCTTAATACCAACCATAAGCGCTCATCGTTCCTGCGCGCGGCGACCCCGCCAAAGGCGCGCTCGGGCAAGAGATGCGCGGGGCTCGTCAACTTATGCGGAGCCAGGATCCGGCGCGCGTTGTACCCTGCTCGCATGGACGCAGACCTCTGGAGGCGGCTCCGAGCCCACCGTCCCGCGATTCGCAGGGAGTGGGAGGCGCTCCTGCGATCCGAGCCGGTCGCGACGCCCCTCGGGCATCCCGACGTCCTTTCCCACCTCATCAACCGCACGCTGAACGTGGTTCTAAGGTCGCTTTGGGCGCCGGGAAGGCGTCGGCGCTGTGGGCCGCCAAGCCCGGGCGAGGACATCCGCGCCGAATGCAGCTGCGGCCGAAACCCGCTGCTCGCCTATTACCTGGCCGGGGAACGCGCGCTCAGGGGGGCGCTTGTCCAGCTGTCGCAGGAGGCCTCCTGCCTGGCGCCGGGGACGCGCGACGCCGCGGTGTCGGAGATGTGCCTAGTCCTGCACGAGATCGCCCGGCGCGACGTGGGGCTGTTCTGCTCCCTTTGCCAGTACCGCGACGCGCGGATGCCGGGTCTAGCCGCCGCGCCGGCGGCCCGGGCCGCGGTTGGAGGGCGCCTGCGCGCCCTGGGAACGCGCCGGCACGACGGCGCCGGCGCCCCAAAGCTTCGCGCGGGCGGCCGCCTCTCGCGGCCGCCCCCTCAGGCGAGCGCCATACTCCAGCCGGCGCCCGGGCGTCGGGCGTGAGGCCAGGCCGCCGGGCGGCGGCGCGCCCCGGCTTCCCCCGTCACTTCACCAGCGTGCGGACGTACGCGACGAGGGCCTTGATGTCGTCGTCGGAAACCTTGTCCTTCATGGGCTTCATCTGGACGTTGCCGTCCTTGTCCAGCAGGCCCTCCGTGAGGTCCTTGATCGCGACCGCGTCCGTGAACGTCTTCTGGACCTGGGCGTCCGTCAGGTCCCTCACCTTTAGGAGCCGGCCTGCCTTCGTGTGCCCGGCGCCGTCCTTGCCGTGGCACGAGGCGCAGTACTGCGTGTAGTTGGCGCTGGCGTCGGCGCCAAACGCCACCGGGGCGGCGATCAGGGCTGACGACCCGATTGCGAAGATAATGACATTTTTCATGGTAGGGCCTTTTTTGTTGTGGGACGGACGGGGAGGCTGCCAACGAATCTGGACGGATCGGCCCGCCGCGTACAGCCAAACCTGCTGGTCAATGCCGCGCCTGCCGGCGGCTTCAGGCCGCGCCGGGCGCCGGGGCGCTGCGCCACTTCGCCCGGGGGACGGCCGCAAGGCCGATCACCGCCAGCTGCACGGTGACGAACGCAACCAGCCCCTGGAAGGCCGCGTTCGTGAAGCCGTAGCTGTGCAGTCCCACGCCGAGCATGTTGGTCCCGAACCAGCTCCAGGCCGTCACGACGTTGCCGAACACCGCAAGCGCCATCATCCCGCGCTGCTTCACCAGGCCGCCCCACCGGCAATGCAGGATCACCGCGTTCCACAGGACTATGATGAGCGCGCCGTTCTCCTTGGGGTCCCATCCCCAGAAGCGGCCCCACGACTGGTCCGCCCATATGCCGCCCAGCACGGTGCCGATGAAGCTGAAGAGGGTCGCGAAGCAGACGATGCCGTAGGTCATCCTGGCAAGGGAGTCGGCCGTCGGCCGGTCGAGGGTGCGCGTCAGCACGCCGCGCACGATGTAGATGGTCGCCAGGAGGCCGGCCAGAAACGTCGAGGCGTAGCCCGTCGTCACGGTGACCACGTGGGTCGACAGCCAGAAGTTCGAGTCGAGCACCGCGCGCATCATCTCCAGCGTGTCGCCGCTGAGCGCCAGGTTGTGGGCGATCACCAGCGTGCTGAAGCCGATCAGCGAGCCCGCCGCGCTCGCCACGGCGTTGCCGTTGATCCGCTCGAGGACAAGGCACAGGGCCACCGCTCCCCAGCCGATGAACAGCGCGGAGGAGTAAAGGTTGGTCACGGGCGGCCGGCCCTCCAGCCACATCCGGGCGACGATTCCCGCCGTCGCGAGGGCAAAGGCGAGCGCCATGACCCCGAACGCGGCGCGCCCGAGCTCCGCAGGCCACTTCAGCCAGGAGACCGCTGCCAGCAGGAATGCCGCCACATAGAGCACAAGGCTCGTGTAAAAGGGCTCGGCCCCGTTGAAGAGGGCCTCGAAGGAGCATCGGCGCGTCGCGGAGTCGAACCGAGGGGAGAGCCCGGCCCGGCAGGCCCCGACGGCCGCGTTGAAGGCGTCCGGCTGCGACGCCCGCCATGCCGCCCCGAGCGCGGCGTAGAGACGCACCGAGGGATTCACGGCTCCCGTCGACAGCGTCTCCAGCAGCGACTGGCCGACGTTCCTCCATTCGTCGGCGCGCACCGATGGCGCGGCCGGGGGCACGGCCCTCAGCATGCTGAAGGTCGCCATCGACTCGAAGCCGGGGCGCCCCGCCGCCAAGAGGCCGGGGTTGTCCAGGAACGCCGAGAGATCCGTGGTGTCGGGCGTCTGCAGGGTGTACTTCAGCCGGCTGTAGTACTCCAGGTGCTCATACAGCTCGACGACCGCCCGCTGGAAGGCCGTGCGCACGGCCGCGTCCACGGGCCCGGCAAGCTGGGCTTGGCGCTCGAGCTCGGGCAGGCCGGGCCGGAGCTCCTTGAACGAGAACCTCACCCGGCCCGCGCTGTCGCCCGACCCCACGCCGAAAAGGGACAGCACGTCGGTGTTGTCGACGCGGAAGATCGCGTAGGAGTCCGCAAGGCCCGGCCGGAAGAACACGTCCAGGAGCCACTCCTCGGGCGACAGCTCGCGGCCGCCGTCCGCGGCGACCATCTGGCGGCCCTGCAGCATCAGGAGGCTCGTCCGCGCTATCGTGTCCAGCGGCTTGATGCGGCCGTCGGCCAGCACCGGAAGCCGCCCGAACGCGGAAAGGTCAGACGCGCCGGCGTTGCCGCGCGGCACCAGCGTCGACGCCACAAACGCCAGCGCGAGCACAACGGCCACCAGAGCGACGTGTCTCTTCATGGCGAGGAGGGGCGCAGGCCCGCGGGGGCGGGCGCGGTACCCGGGGGTTGGCCGCGCGGCGCGGGGCCGGCGCGGCGCCTGAAGAAGCCGAGCAGGTGTATGCCGAACTGGACGACCAGGCCGAGCGCGATCAGCGCGCACGAGACGTACGGGATGCGCCAGCTCGGGTTGCGCACGACCTGCAGCACGGTCGTGCGGTCGTTGTTGTCATAGCCGGCCTGGTAGAAGGCGCGCCCGGCGAAGCGCAGCGGGTTGTTCATGAAGATCCGCACCTCGCGGTCGTCGCGGCCGTCGTCGCCGCGCAGGCGGATGGTGCTCGCGAAGTCGCGGGGGATCTCGGTTCCCGGATAGATGTCGTGAGTGAACTTGAGCAAGGTGATCGAGAACGGCAGGTAGTCGCGCTTGGCGCGCAGGGCGATCCGCCAGGTCCGCCCCTGGTACGTGAAGGGGTCAGACTGCTGCAGCATCGTCGAGACGAGGAAGGTGCCGAGGCTTCCCTCGGGGCCGGCGAGCTCCACGTAGCCCGTCGGCCAGTTCGCCTCGTCCTGCTTGGTCGTGACCGGTATCGGCGTCGCGACGATGCCGGTGCCCTCCCCCGCCGTCGCGATGCTAGGCGGCGCGTCGGCGACCTGGGTGCGCAACCGCAGCATGGCGTTCGGATAGTAGGCCACGGGCTTCACGAGGAACGGCAGCATCGGATGCTGGATCGGGGCGCCGTCGGCCAGCAGCGCGGCAGGGATCGCCACCACTTGGTCGTATCCGGGATGGGTGGTCTCGACGACGGCGAGCTCGGTCTCGCGGAAACTCTCGGAGTAGCGCCGGCTCTGGCCGACGTCGATCCGCATCTGATTGTCCTGCTGCAGCATCCCTGACAGGCCCTGCGCGACCAAGAGGAGGATAAGGCCGATGTGCGTCAGCCATATGCCCGACTTCTGCCAGGAGAGCCGGAAGCGGCTGAAATGGGCCGCCACCAGATTCACGATCAGCAGCCCGCCAAGGAGGTAGCCGCCGGGAAACACCGGGAAGAGGAACCCCGAGGCGCCGACCTGCTTGAAGACGAAGAACGAGCGGAAATACTTCTCCTGCACCCCCCAGACCCCGAGATGCACCTGGTCAAGGGTCGCTGCGAAGATCAGCACGATGGAAAGCACCAGCAGCACGACCGTGAGCCGGAGGGAAGTGAGCAGGGCGAGCAGACTCGGGCGGGACTGGGGCATCGGCTCAGGGGGCCCGGACGGTCTTGAGGAACGAGATGAACGCGGGCTTGGCGCGGGCAACGGGCTCGGCCGGCCCCGTCAGCTTGAAGAACCAGGTGCCGCCGTTCCACGGCAGGAGCGCCGCCACGATCGGCGCCGACCCGCCCTCGGCGTCGACGACGAGGAAGTGCAGCCCGTTGCTCTCCATCGAGGTCGTCGCCTGGCCAAGGCCGGCCTCATCCACCGGGGGGAGGCCCGCCTGCCCCCGCCATCGATTCACATTGGCGAGGACCCCGCCGACGTCGCCCGGGAAGGCCGTGATCGCCACTTCCGCGCCTCCGACCCCGTAGCTGCCTTTTCGCATGGCGTTGCCGGGCAGTGTCTGCCAGTCCGGGGGCGCCTGCCAGAGGAGCGAGGCGCCGCCGGCGGCCTGGACCGGGATGGAGTTCATCTCGCCTGCGCCCGCGGCGGCCTGGACCAGGGGAGCGTTCGCGCCCGGGACTACCTTGGGCAGGTCGTTGGTGTTGGGCGGGGCTGAGCCGCTCCTGGCGAGCGGCACCGCGCCGGCCTGCGCCTCGGCGAGGCGCACCGACTGGAGGAAGCCGACGAACGCGTCCCTCTGGGCCTCGACCAGGTCCGACGGCCCCATCATCTTGAAGAACCACACGCGGTCCGGCTGGCGGAGCCACGCGCCGAGGATGCGGACCGCGCCCTTCTCGCCAGCGGGGCCGGCCAGGTCGGAGAAGACGAACTGGCCGGCGGCGCCGGTCACGCTCTGCACCTGGGCGGGCATGTCGGCAGCGGAGACAGGCGCCAGCTTCAGCTGGTCGCGCCAGCGGTTCATGTTCGCGAGGTCGTCGCCTCCCGTTCCCGGAAACGATACCACCGAAACGTCGGCCGAGGCGCCGTCGGCGCCCGCCACCAGGAAGCTTCCCTGGCGCATGGCCGTCGCAGGCTGCGGCTGCCAGCCGTCCGGCACCGTCCAGCTGATGGCGGGAGCCCCGGACGGGGCCGCGGCATCGGGGGCCGGGGCCTGCTCGGCGTCGGGCTCCTTCGGGACCCGATAGCTCGCGATGCCCCTGTCCCTGCACGCGGTCAGGCCGAAGCAGACGCCCGCCGCGAGGAAGGCCACGAGGCTCCGGGTCGGGGGGACGCTGGGCATGCAATGCACGGGGGTTCGGGGTTGGATGGTTTCTTCTCGGTCGGAAAGGGTCAGGATTGAGGCAGCGCCCGTCCCCCCTGTCGAAGGGAAAGCGTGCGCAGTTCTTGCAAAATCGTGCGCGGCGGTTGCGCGGGGTCCGCGGCGCGCGAAATAGTTGCTATAAAATATATTACTGGAGGCCGCATAAGGCAATTAATGCACGCATCTCGCCAAGGGATGCGCAGATGAATTCGCGGCCGGCATGGCAGAGTGACCGCAAGCCAAACCAACCCCAGCCCGTTGTACCCCAAGCAAACATCGAACCATCCCTTACCGTGAGAATACTCCCAGGACGCCTTTCCGCGAACCAACTGATATTCGGGGGCTGCGCTTTGTGGTCCCTGCTCCTTATCTCCTGCGAGACGGCCGGCCGGATCGAGGTCGCGCCGGGAGCCGGGACGCCAGGGGCCGCCTACGTCGGCAGCAAGGCGTGCGCGCAGTGCCACTCCGAGGTGACCGGCAGCTTTGCGGGCTCGACCCACTCCCGGCTCAAGCTCACAGGCGACAAGGTCGGCGACACCAACTGCGAGGCCTGCCACGGCCCAGGCAGCCTGCACGTGCAGTCCGGCGGCCATGCCGGCACCATCGTCAACCCGCGCAAGTCGCCCGAGGCCTGCTTCCAGTGCCACCTGGACAAGCGCGGCGAGGTCAGCCTGCCCCACAGCCACCCGGTGCTCGCCGGCCAGGTCAGCTGCGTGGACTGCCACGACGTGCACAAGGGCAAGTCGGTGCGCGGCGGCGGCGCCGCCCTGGCGGCCCGCACCGAGACCTGCCTGCGCTGCCACACGGCCCAGGCCGGCCCCTTCACCTACCCCCACGGCGCGATCAGGGAGGAGGGCTGCACGGCCTGCCACAACCCCCACGGTTCCGTCAACGACAAGATGCTGGTCGCCCGCGACGCCAACCTCTGCCTGCGCTGCCACCTCGCCGACCTCGCCCCCGGCTTCAATCTCGGAGGCTACAGTGCCGGCAGCACCCACGCCTCCGCCATCGGCTCGCGCCTGTCGGAGGGCACGTGCTGGTCGGCGGGCTGCCACGAGGACGTCCACGGCTCCAACGTCAACGCTTCCCTCAGGCCCTAACCCCCAAAGGAGACTACGACCATGATCGCCACTCCCCAAGCCCTTCGGCGCGGCGCCGGCCTCCTCTGCGCAGGAGCCGCCCTCGCACTTCCAGCGGTCAATGCCGCGTCCACCGACACCCCGGTGCCCGCGGACGCCTTCCCCTCGTACGAGAGCTACGTCAAGATCTCGGGCCAGGCGGCCTGGGTGAACGGTGACGACGCTTCCTTCGCCAAGACGACGCAGACGCCCAGCGCGGGCGCGGCCGGCATCGAGGACCTGTACTACTCGAAGGACCTCTCCGACAACACCACGGTGACGGTCAAGGGCCGCGCCATGGGCGGGTCGGACGATTACCTCGCGGATGTCAACGTGACCACGGCGAACGTCGGCTCGATCGACGCAGGCTACAAGCGCTTCCGCACCTTCTACGACGGGGTTGGCGGCTTCTTCCCGCTGACCGACACGTTCGTTGCGATGAGCCCGGAGAGCCTCCACGTGGACCGCGGCACGGCCTGGATCGACGCGAAGCTGGCCCTTCCTAACTGCCCCGTCTTCACGATCAGCTTCCACGACGACACCCGCGACGGCATGAAGGACTCCACCATCTGGGGACCGATCCTGAACCCGCTTGCGCCGGTCGCCAAGGGAGCGCTCGTGGGGAACACGGCGCCCGCGAACGCCATCTACATCTCGCCCAACGTGCAGAACCTCAACGAGCACCACGAGGTCTTCGAGGCCTCGATGGTCGCCACGCTCGGCAAGACCACGGAGACCCTCAGGATCACCGGGGACTGGGTCAACAACGACGATTGGCGCAGCTACGTGAAGTATCCGAACTCCAACGTGATCGCCGACCCGACGGTCACGGTCCATGACGACGAGGAGACGCGCGACAGCAGGAGCTTCCGCATCCTCAACCAGACGGAGACGAAGTTCAACGACCTGATCGCGCTGGACACCGGGCTCACGTATTCGCACCTGACCTCCGAAAACGGGGGCTCGTGGATCACGCCGACCTACAGCTCGACCGCAAACGCTGTCTACAATGCCGACACGGCCGTCGACATCTACGGCGGGACCAAGGATGACGACTATGTGGGCAACATATTCCTCAAGTTCACGCCGAGCCCGAACTGGTCGGGAGACCTCGGGTTCCGGGACGAGACGGACTCGATCGCCAGCAGCGGCGGCTTCACGAACACCAGCCTGGCCACGGGGGCAAAAACCGTCGCGAGCACCAACATCACCACGAAGGACGAGCTGACCTACTCGCACTACATCGACCATATCGCCTCGCCGGAGGCCTCGCTCGAGTACACCGGCATCTCAGGGCTGGTGCTGTACGGCTCGTTCGACGACCGGGTGACGCGCGGGACCCAGCACTGGATCAACCCCTACGCCGCGGTCACGACGACCGGCGCCGGCCTCGTCACCCTGACACCCGCCCCGATCGGCAGCGTCTTCTTCCAGGACGCGAACCAGGACTACGAGGACGCGAAGATCGGCGCCAACTGGAACGCCTCCTCCATGCTCACGGTCCGCGCCGAGGTCTACCGCAAGGACCACGTCAACAAGTTCATCGGCTCCGACGACATCATCGGGACGGCGAGCTACGGCGGCCTCTACGTCACCGGCTACACGTTCACCGGGCTGAAGCTGAGCGTCATCTTCAAGCCCCTGGCGGAGCTTTCCTTCAGCACCCGCTACCAGCCCCAGAGCGGGAACATGTCGGTCCTCGCCAACGTGGTGAACGGCGGCCTGGGCACCGAGAGCACCTCGGGCCAGGCGAGGGGCCAGATGCTCAGCGAGACCGTCAACTGGAATCCCAACAGCGAGGTCTATGTCCAGGGGAACATCAACGTCGTATACAACTACATCCAGACCTCCTACCCCGTCGTGCTCGTGTCGACGGCCTCGTACGTCCCTCCCCCGATCGAGAACTCCAACGACAACTACGTCAGCGGATCGGCCCTGGTCGGCTTTGTGCTCGACAAGCAGACCGATGCACAGCTCGAGGCGTACTGGCAGCAGGCTACCGACTACAACCCGCAGGTCGCCTACGGCGGCATACCCTACGGGGCCGGCTTTGAGATCGCCTGCGTCACCGCGGGGCTCAAGCACAAGTTTGGCGACCGCCTGATCGCCGAGGGCAAGGTGGGCTACATCCGCAAGACGGACGACCTGACCGGCGGGCTCACGAATTACCAGAGCCCGCTCGCCTACCTCGCCTTCACGTACTCGCTCTGATCGCAGGGCCGCCGGGGCAGGAAATGAGGGTCCGGCCGGGCCGGACCCAGCGCGGCGATCGCACCGGGCGCAAGCCGGGAGCCGGTGGGGCGCCGGCCCCTCCAAGGACCGTCAAGCTCGTGGTCAGACGGTCTGGGCGTGGCGCCCTGGGCCGGGGACAAAGGTAGCGTCGAAGCGCATGGCGATGACCCGCAGAAGGGGCACGCCCCGGGCCAGAACCTCGATCCCGTCGGCCGTGCAGACCAGGAGGCCGTCGGCCTGGAGGTCGGCCAGCCCGGCAATCTCCTTCGCATACTCCTTGGCCACGTCGACGCGGAGCGCGGCGGAAAGCGCCGCGAAATCGAGCCGCCGGTCGCACATGAGGCCCATGATGAGAACGCGCCGCCGCCGGTCCTCCTCGTCCAGGACGAGCGCGCGCTCTACCGGCAGGCGCCCGGCGTCCAGCGCCGCACGCCAGTCCTCAAGGCTCTTGAAGTTCTGGCGGTAGGTGTCCGCGGTCGACGAGATGGACGAAACGCCGAACCCGTAGAGCGAGGCGCCCGCCGCGGTGCTGTAGCCCTGGAAGTTGCGCTGCAGGGTCCCGCTTCGCTGCGCCAGGGCAAGCTCGTCGTCGGGGCGGGCAAAGTGGTCCAGGCCGATGTCGATGTAGCCCGCCCGGGTCAGCTTCTCGTGGGCGACCGCGGCCATCGCCAGCTTCTCCTCCGGGGGCGGGAGCTCGCCGCGGACCTCGAAGATGCGCTGGGCGGGCTTGAGCCAGGGAACGTGGGCGTAGCTGAACACCGACAGCCGGTCGGGGCCGAGCGAGAGGACCTCGTCGATCGTCCGGCCGAAGGAGGCGGCGGTCTGCCTCGGCAGGCCGTAGATAAGGTCCACGCTGACCGACTGGAAGCCGGCGCTGCGCAGCCAGGCCACCGCCTGCCGGTTCAGCGGCGAGGGCTGCCAGCGGTGGATGGCCACCTGGACCTTGGGGTCGGTGTCCTGCACGCCGAGGGAGGCCCGGTTGACCCCGATCACCCGCAGGGCCTCGACGTGCTCCTGGGTGAGCCCGCGCGGGTCGATCTCGACGCCGAACTCGCAGTCCGCCTCGAGGTCAAAGTGCTCGTAGATGAGCAGGCCGAGCCGGGCCAGCTCCTCCGGCGGGAAGAATGTCGGGGTTCCGCCGCCGAGGTGGACCTGGGTGACGGTGCGGCCGCGCCTGATCCGACCCGCCGTCAGGATGAGCTCCCTCTCGACGTCGGCCAGGTACTCGTGCGCGGAATCGCGCCGGCGGGTGATGACCGTGTTGCACCCGCAGTACCAGCAGAGCGACTCGCAGAACGGCAGGTGGAAGTAGAGGGAGAGCGGGCCCGAGCCCGGGTGGTTGTCGGCCGCGATCGCCGCCTCGATCCGGTCCATGTCGAAGTCCGGCGTGAACCGGGTCGCCGGAGGGTAGGACGTGTACCTGGGCCCCGCCATCGAGTACTTGCGCACCATGTCGAGGTCCAGGAGCCCGCCTGGCACGGCCGTGGTTTCGTGGGGGAGGATCATGGCGTCTCAGTTGTCCTGGTTCTTGCCGTTGTGGCAGTCTGCGCACAAAAGGCCCGTGCCTTCAATATCGGTTGAGGGGTGCTTGAAGGCCATCCCCTGCGGGGCCACCTGGGCGTACTCGGCGCCGGCGCCCTGCGCAAGCAGGGTGTGGCAGCTGTCGCACTCGGTGGCCGGCATCTTCTTGGCGCCCCCGTCGGCGATGTGCTTGCCGTCGTGGCAGCGGAAGCAGCCGGCCGAGTCCAGGTGGCCGATGTTGTCCGGGTACTGGCTCCAGTCGACCTTCATCTCCGGGAAGAAGTTGCCGCGGTAGATCGCCTCGACGGCGGCAACGGACTGGCGGACGCTGGGCGCATCGCCGTAGCGTGCCCTGAGGGCCGCCGACATGGACGCCACCGCCGCGTCCTGCGTCGCGTAGGCCCGCGTCATGAGGTCCACCACGGTGCGCTTGACCTCGGGAAGCGCGGCGTCGATGCGCCCGAGGTACAGCGCCTCGTCGACCGCGTCGTTCGGGCTCTCGTAGCGGTGCGACGGCCGGTTGTGGCAGTCGATGCAGTCCATCACCCGGACCTTTTCCGGGTCGGGCTCCCCCTTGAAGTCGCGCGTCCGGTAGGTCGTCGTGCCGGCCGCGTCGGTCTTCCTGACCCAGACGATGACCTGGCGCTGCGGATCCGTCGCGTAGTACTCCACCTTGTTTGCGACGTTCACGTGCCAGTGGATGCCGACCACGGGACCCTGAGAGGGATCGCCGCCGACGACGTGCACCAGGAGCCGGGTCGTGTAGGGCGTATTGGCCTTGTCTGCCAGGAAGCGGTGCGAGACGTGCTCGATGCTTCCGGAATTCTTCTGCGGCCAGTGGCAGCGCTCGCAGGTCTCCCTGGCCGGCCGCAGGTTCTGCACCGGCGTCGGGATCGGCCTCGGGTACCGGCCTGTCGTGATGTCGACGAGCTGGTGCATGCCGTTGATCTTGGCCTTGAAGTACCAGGCCGCTCCGGAGCCGACGTGGCACTCGACGCAGGCGACCCTGGCGTGGTTTGAGCGGTGGTAGGCCGTGTACTCCGGACCCATCACGCTGTGGCAGACCTCCCCGCAGAATTGGTTCGACTCCGTGTACGCGAACGTCTGATAGCTCCCGATTGCGGTGAGCAGGAGGAACGTGGAGCCGCCGAACGAGAACCAGAGGAGGATGCGCCGGTCGCGGGGCCGCGACAGGTCGATCGCCAGCCGCGGCGGGCGCATCACCTTGCCTTGCGACCGCTGGCGGCGCTCGTGCCAGGCGCCGGCAAGGGCGACCGCCGCGCCGAAGAAAAGGAAGCCCGGCGCCACGACGTAGCACAGGATCCCGAGATAGGGGTTCCTCGCACCGCGGCCCATCAGGTCGAGCGCGAAAAGCAGGAGGAAGGCAAACAGGCTTCCCGCCGCCTCTATCACACCCGCCACGGTGATCCAGTTCTGCCAGATAGACTGCGGTCGCGGGGCGCCTTCGAGGGGAGGAGGGGAAGCGTCGGTCATTGCGGGCAAGGCGATTAGGAATGAGACTATACAGCCATTTGCCGCGCAAGACTGCGCGCGGGTTGGCTGGCACTGCGCGTAAATTGTCCTACCCCGGGGGGCCCGGCCCCGGGGATCTTCTCCCGTTGCTTTCCACGGGCCCCCCAAAGACGCTTCTTGCCGGTTCACCGCTGCTTGGGCAAGAAATGCACGGCACCGGGCAAGGGACGCAAGGCCGCGGCCCGGTGAACCGCCTTAACCATTGAGGAAATGAATCCACCCAGCCACACCCGGCCAGCCGGGCGCCTCCCGGTCGCCGTGCTCGGGGCCGGCATCACGGGGCTCAGCGCGGCCTGGAACCTGCGCCAGGCCGGCATACCGGCCGTCGTCTTTGAGGCCACCGGCAGGTGCGGCGGGGCCATCGAGACCATCCGCGAGGGCGGCTGGCTGCACGAGGCCGGGCCGAATTCCCTCCTTGAGGGCAGGGCCGACGACTTCGACCTGCTGGCCGACCTCGGGATCGGCGCCAGGCGCCTCTTCGCCGCCGAGGCGGCCAAGAACCGATACGTGCTCAGGAACGGGAGGATGGAGCCCATGCCAGCCTCCCCGGGCCGGTTCCTGTGCACGCGGCTGTTCTCGTGGAGGGCGAAGCTGGGCCTCGCCGGCGAGGTGTTCCGGCCCCGGGGCAATCCTAGCGGCGACGAGACCGTCGCCGACTTCACGGTGCGGCGGCTGGGCCGCGAGTTCCTCGACTACGCGGTGGACCCGTTCGTCGGGGGCGTGTACGCGGGCGATCCCGCCAGGCTCTCGGTCCGCCACGCCTTCCCCAGGCTCTTTGCCCTTGAGCGCGAGCACGGCTCGCTAATCCGCGGCGCGGTCAAGCTGCGCAACGCGAGCGGTGGGCCCCGCGGCCGGATCATGTCCTTCCCGGAGGGGCTTGAGGAACTGCCGCGGGCCATCGCAGCGCGGCTCGGCGACTCGCTCAGGCTCCGCACCCCGGTGCACGCGCTCGGGCGCGGCGAGAACGGATGGCGCGTCGCCTTCGGCAGCGCCGGCGCGGCGCGGCAGGAGGAGTTCTCGGCGGTGATTTGCGCCCTCCCCGCGGACGCGCTCGCGCGGCTGCGCCTCGAGGGATTCGCGGCCCCCGACCTGCTCGCGCCGCTGAGCGGGATCGAGCACCCGCCCGTCGCCTCTGTCTTCACCGGCTTTCGCCGCGGGGACGTGGCCCATGCGCTGGACGGGTTTGGCGTCCTTGTCCCCAGGGTCGAGGGAAGGACGATACTTGGGACGCTGTTCTCGAGCACCCTCTTCCCCGGCAGGGCGCCGGACGGCCACGTCGCCCTGACCACCTTTGTCGGCGGCACCCGCCAGCCCGAGCTCGCCCTTCTCGACGACGCGGCTCTCGCCGCCCTCGTCCAGTCGGAGCTTGTCTCCCTTCTCGGAGTGCGCGCCGCGCCGGTCTTCCTGCGCGTGCACCGGCATCCCCGCGCCATCCCCCAGTACGGCGTCGGGTTCGACCGCTTCGAGGCGATCTTCTCCGGCGCCGAGTCATCGGCGCCCGGACTCTACTTCGGCGGCAACAGCCGCGACGGCGTGGCGCTTTCGTCCTGCATCGCCTCCGGCCGGAGGCTCGCCCAGGCTGCGGCCGCCAGGCGCTGACGCGCCTTCCGACCCCTCAGGCGAACGCCGCTTCCCGAAGCCCGCGATCCTGAAGCGGTGGCACCTGGGGCGCGAGGTCGCCAGCCGGTACCGCCGACGCCAGCTGCGCCCGGAGCTGCGGCCAGACCGTATCGGCCCTCTCCAAGAGCACGGTCCGGCCCCGCTTGGCCTCCGCAAGGCGCGCCAGCCGGTTTCTTTCCGCGATCCGGGCGAGATCGTCCAGGTTGTAAAGGTACAGGTTGGCCGTGTCCGCAACCGATGCGTCGACATCCCGCGGCATGGCCAGGTCCACGAACAGGATCGGCCGCGCCGCCCTCTCCCTCATCGCGGCGCGAACCGCCGCGGCGGATATGACCGTCCCCGGGGCCGCGGTCGAGCACACCACGATGTCCCATTCCGCCAGGCGCGCCTCGCGGTCCTCGAACGGGAGCACACCGGCGCCGAGCTCCGAGGCGAGCCGGCCCGCCGTCTCCAGCCTCCGGCTTGAGACCGTCATCTCCCTGGCCCCGCGGCTGGCGAAGGCCCGGCCGCTCTTCCTTCCCATCTCCCCGGCTCCGAGGAGAAGCACCTTGGCGGTCTCCAGGTTTCCGAAGATGTCCGCCGCCAGGTCCACGGCCACGTTCGCGACGCTGACCTGCCCCGCCGTCACCGCCGTGTTCGTTCGAACGTGCTTGGCGGCCTGAAACGCCTTCTGGAAGAGCCGGTTGAGGACCGCGCGCACGGATCCGCGGGACTGGGCGGCCGCGTAGGCCCGCTTCACCTGCCCGAATATCTCGGTCTCGCCGAGCATCTGGGAATCGAGGCCGGAGGCGACCTCGAACAGGTGCTGCACGACATCGAGGCCCCCGGCCACGAATCCAAAGCGCCCGAACTGCCGGGGATCCACATGCTGCCTGGCGCAAAACGCCTCGACCACCTGCCCCACCGCACCGTCATCCACGGCGACGCCGTAAATCTCGACCCGGTTGCAGGTGTTCAGGACCGCGAATTCCCGTACTGAGCCCATCGCTGCGAGCTCGAGGGCGAACCCGGCCTCCGCCTCCGGACCGAGCGCCAGTTTTTCCCGGAATTCAAAGGGAGCCGTGCGGTGGCTGGCTCCAACGAGGAATAGCGCGGGGGTGCTCATGTGACGGGTTCCGAGTCGGGACAAGGGCGATTTCGACTGGGCTAAGCATTGCAGAATCGATACCTAGCCGCCTCGCATCAATTGGCTGACGCTGCGCAGATCTTGCCGAAGGCAGCCGCACTGCCCTCGGGGCCGGCGCCGCGGAGCGGCTGATTATCGGTACTTATCGTTGCAGGTCGCAGAGGAACATAGTTTGCAATTGGAGGGCTTCCCCGGTAGAAACGCGGGGCCGATGAGCCCCACGCCCACAAGACCGGTCGACCAGCACGAGGAGTTCTCCCTTCCGCTATTTGCGTTTACAGTGCTTGCGACGCTCGCCTGCCTGCTTGCGGCATTGCGGCTCTGCGCCCCCTCCGTCTGGACGGCCCAGGTCCTGGCGCAGCCGTGGAAGGGCGCCGTGGCGTTCGTCGCCATAAGCATGGTGAATTGCTTCGTGGAATACTTCTTCCACCGCTACGTTCTGCACACGCCGGCTATCGCGTTCCTTAGCAGGCTCTACCGGCAGCACACGCTTCACCACGCGCTCACGCGGATTGCGCTGAAACACGGCCGCGACGGCCGCGGAATCCTGTTTATCGAGAACAAGTACCCGATCGTTGAGCCCGAGCAGGGTGAGGCATCGTTCTTTCCGTGGTATTCGCTAGCGATCTTCACATTGGTGATCTCGCCGCTGTTCGCCCTGCTGCAGTGGCTTTTCCCCTCTTTTCCCTGGTTCTTCTCCGGCTTCGCGGCGGTGGCGGTCTCGCTGACGCTCTACGAGGTCCTGCACGCAATCGACCACTGGTCGTTCGAGAAATGGGCCCCCCTGATCGAGCACCCGCGCTGGGGATGGTTCTGGCGGCCGGCGTACGCCTTCCACCTGCGCCACCACGCCGTCATCCATTGCAACGAATCCATCTCCGGATTCTTCGGGCTGCCGGTCGCCGACTGGGCCTTCGGCACGTGCGTGATGCCGCGCACCGTCTACGCCGACGGCGAGGAATGGACGCCGGACAAGTTCCGCAGGCCGGAGCCGCGCCGGATCATCCGATGGCTGGACGCCTGGGCGGATCTAGCCGTGAAACGGCAACGGTCGTCCGAGTCGCCGGCCGGGGCGAGCGAGCCCGCCGCGTCGGGCGCGCGCGTCTACACCCGCGGCGAGGAGATAGCGAACTGGGTCACGCACGGGGTCGGGCTCGCGGCAAGCGTAGCGATGCTAACGCTGTTGATAGTCTTTTCGAGCCTGCGTGGCGACGCCTGGCACGTCGTCAGTTTCACCGTCTTTGGCCTCACGCTGCTCGCCCTCTACACCATTTCGACGATCTACCACGCGCACCAAGCCGGGCGCGCGAAGGCGGTGTTCCGCAAACTCGACCACGCGGCGATCTTCCTGCTGATCGCCGGCACCTACACGCCGTTCCTGCTCACCAACCTAAGGGGCCCGTGGGGTTGGTCCCTGTTCGGCGTGATCTGGGGCCTCTGCGGGGCCGGAGCGGTGTTCCGTTTCTTCCTTGGCGAACGCTACCGGCTGATCTCGGTCATGGCCTACGTCTTCGTCGGCTGGCTTATCGTCGTGGCCATTGGGCCGATGGTCGCGCACGTGCCGAACGGGAGCCTCTGGCTGCTGCTCTCCGGCGGCCTCTGCTACACCGTGGGGGTGGTCTTCTACCTGTGGCGCCAGCTGCGCTATCATCACGCCGTCTGGCACACCTTCGTTCTAGGGGGAAGCACCTGCCACTTCCTCGCCGTGCTGCTCTTTCTCCTTCCGAGGCCGTAAGGGCCCGGGGGAAGGGGGTGCGCCGTTGCAAGATGCGGACGCACCTGCGCGCCGGCCATCGGCTTCCGATTGGACGAAGAGGTTTTTTGCCTTTGAATCCTTCCCACCGCGTTCGATCCTCCGACCCCGATGAGCACCGCAAAGGCACACTACGACCAGCTACTCGGGCCGGTCTACACATGGATGGCGGGGGGGTTTGAGGCGGCCGCGGCGCGCAACCGCCAGTTGTTCTCGGCCCTCGGCATGGGGAGTTGGCCGCGAGGCCTGGCGGTCGACCTCGGCTGCGGCTCGGGCTTCCAGTCGATACCACTGGCCGAGGCCGGCTACCGCGTGTTGGGGCTCGACCTCTGCGAGGCCCTTCTTGCCGAGCTGCGCTCGAATGCCCGGGGGCTCCCTGTAAGCGCGGTCACCGACGACCTGGCGAATTTCGCGCGCCACTGCGACGCCGCTCCCGCTCTCATAGTTTGCATGGGCGACACTCTGACCCATCTGCCGTCGGTCGAGTCCGTCACGGCGCTCCTACGGGACGCGGCCCGGGCCCTCGCCGGTGGCGGGCGGATTGTGCTCGGCTTCCGGGACCTTGCGACACGCGAGCTCGAGGGCCCTCAGCGGTTCATCCCCGTACGCAGCGAACCCGACCGGCTCTTTACGTGCTTCCTCGACTACGGTCCCGGCTACGTCGAGGTAAGCGACCTTCTCCACGAACGATCCGGAGGCGAGTGGAAGTTGTCCGCAAGCTCCTACCGGAAGCTGCGCCTCGACGCAGCCCGGGTTGCCGGGTTGCTCGTCGCGGCCGGCCTGGCCATCGAGCAGTCGACGACCGAACAGGGCCTCGTGCGGATGGTCGCGGTCAAACCGAGCTGACCAGACTGGACGGCAAATGGCGGGATGGAAGGGACTCGAACCCGTCTGCTTTATGGCACTCTCCAATGGGCCTTTGCGTTAACCGGGCTGTTAGTGGCTCTTCAGTGGCTCTTTTTCTTCAATTTTCTCGTTTAGGCGAGAAGCGCATCCGTCAAATACTCAGCGTGTGAGAAAGCGGGCCCCTCGACGGCAACGGTCGCGTGGGCCGCCTGCTGATCACCCTCTTTCTTATCGAGCGACGCCGGCTATCGAAGCCGCTGCTTTACCTATCGGACTTCATCGAACGGCACAAATCCGACTACTACGACCTTTTGCAGCGCGTCCGAACGCACGGGGAGTGGGTTCCACGGACACGTTATTCTCTCTCGGGCGTCGAGACGACGGCAAAGGATGCGGCGACGCGAGCGCGGCAATTGCTGGACCTGCGCGAATCACTCCTGCGCGAGACGAAGGGAACGAAAGCACTGCTCGATCAGTTGTTGACCAATCCCTACATCACGATTTCCACCGCCACGAGGGTGCCGGGAGTCGCGACCCCCACCACGATCCGCCCGGTTCGCGAGTTGGAAGCGAAGGGCCTCCTCCGCGAAACCACAGGAAAGAGTCGGGGAAAGGTCCACGTCGCATCCGACGTGCTCGCCTCGCTGGAGCGACGCACCACAACTTGACATGTCGTAACCAACCACTCATCCAGACCTTTGAAATGCGTATCCGCGCTCTCAGTCGCCTGCACCGTGAGATAGGAACAGCGGACCTACTCGACATCGACCGTGGCATCATGGGCGTTGCGTGGGCACGACACGAGTTTCCTAGCATTCCGGCGCTGCACGTGGCCGGCAACCACGAGCATTACGATGAGCGAATCGGACGACTGCACGAAAAGCTGCGAGAAGCAGCGGCTAGCTCGAATGCACTGCCGAATCAAAGGAACCGCCATGATGGACCGCGGTCTGAAACCGCGCGCAATTCAGACTTCCGGACGACCGCAATCGAGCGTTGAAAGGGCGGCGGCGGGGCAGTTGATCGCGGCCTCGCACGAGGCCATTTCCTCCGACCTGCGCAGGGCCTCCGGCTGGTTCGCGATTGCGCTCCTGGCGGCATCCCTCGTTCGGGTCGTCATGGAACCCCATTACCTGGGCGTCTGCTTCGTGGCCTGGATAGCCTGCCTAGCGCTGTACGTGGTAGGGCTTCGATGGCTCCTCCTCCAACCCGACACGGGACGCATCCGGGCCGCCCTGATCGCCAACTTCTCGGTCATCAACCTCTGCTACGCGCTCATCGGCTGCATGATGAACGCATCGCCCGGCTGGAGGGCGGACCGCATTCTCAATGCCATCGACCAGACCCTGTTCAGGCGCGACCCGGCTGCGCTGTTCCAAAACCTGAACTCCCCCTGGATCAGCACGCTCGCGGTCCTGGGGTATTCGAGCTTCCTCGTCTTCTTCCTCTATCTTTTCCTGGCAGAGGCGTTCGTCCTGTCGCGCTGGACGGGGCGCCTCCAGATGGGCCTCCTCAGGCTCTATGCGCTGGGGTATTCGGGTTACCTGCTCTTTCCCGCAAGCGGCCCTCTCTTCGGCCACCAGGGGGCCCTTCCCGCGATCGTCCATTCGGATTTGTCGGCCTCCCTGAACGACTGGCTGGTCAGCTGCTGCCTGGGCGTAGACGCCTGGCCGAGCCTGCATGCGGGGGTGTGCATCTTCACCCTCATCTGGACCTGGCACCGGTATCCGCGGGTCGCGCTGTGGTTCAGCGCGCCCGCCGCGGGGCTCATGTTCGGCGCGGTGTACCTGCACTACCATTACTTCTTCGACATGATTTCCGGAGCGGCGCTGGGTGCGGCGTGCGCTTATTCAGTGCTCGGGCTCAAGTCGGAGCCAGTCAATGAGGCTGCGGACTGGAAGCTTTCGTACGACAATCCGATGGATCTAAAGCCGGGTGCGCGAGTAAGCGTCAAGTAGAGACCTTCGGCGGAGGTCGTCTCAACAGGATATATCATCTCTGAGGCGACGCCAACAAGTGGTGCCCGAGGCGAGATTCGAACTCGCATACCTTTCGATACAGGCTTCTGGGGTCGATACCGTATTTGCCGGCCAATTACGTGTTCTTCAGGAAACCGTGTGGATTGAGCAGACTGCAAGACCTGGCATGAGGCTGAGCTTTCCGCAATGAAGGAGGATGAGGGCTCTGTAGTCCTGGAATCGGCGGGAGCCGCGGGCGTCGGCCTTGATGAGCTGGATGCGGGAGTTGAAAACCCTAGCCCCTGGTCTCGTACGCCCAGCTCCTCGCGGACTTATAGTCGGGAAAGCCCTGCCTGCGCCACCGGCTGCCTTCAGGATGGCAGCCATAGCCTACCCAGGATTTGGAGCGTTCGTCGTTGAAGGCGATCCGGCGCTTGCCCCTCCTTTTCCTCTTGGTGCCCTCGCTGACGGAAGTCCCGCCGGGGAAGATGATCTGCTGTGCCGCCAGAGGAGTATTCTGCGCTTCAGCGTGCGATGATGAGTCCCCAATCTTTGTTATAGACCCCAACTTTTGAACTGGACCCGAAAGGCCCGTCTCGCAGGGAAACGGGCTTTTTTACAAATGGCGGGATGGACGGGACTCGAACCCGCAACTTTCGTGGTTTTCCCCGGGCGGCAGTGGCTAAGGCACCTGTTTAGTGGCTCTTCGGTGGCTCTTTTTCGCCCAAATTTGTTGGCATCAA